>Ga0070731_10001003_pt1 | contig 31579 bp, 29 predicted proteins | sample Coa_R1_2_FD_66448 | JGI IMG/M metagenome (GOLD analysis project Ga0070731, IMG submission 66448) | Surface soil microbial communities from Centralia Pennsylvania, which are recovering from an underground coalmine fire - Coalmine... | ecosystem: Environmental > Terrestrial > Soil > Unclassified ... | reverse complement strand
GCCGCGGACACCCGTGCACGCGCGGTGCCGTTCTCACAGGTGACGGTCGCGGCCGCCACCATCTGGGCGACTCCGACGTGTGGGCGGAAGAAGGTGCACTGGACGGCGCGCTGGACGCGGGCGGTCACGGTCACCGGCCCGCCGGCGGCGGCGAGCCGCGGCGGCGAGACCGACACCGACAGGATGACGGGCCGGAGCGCATGCGTCGCGGTCGCGCCGGCGGCGCCCGCGCTCACTGCGAGCGCAAGCACAAAGCCGCTCAGCGCAGCCGCAGCACCCCGATATGCCATGGTCTGACGCTAGCCCCGACCTGGGCAGCTGTCCAGACGGGGCCTTGCAGATCGGCTCTTTCGTCTAGGTCGGCATCGCCGGCGGCTTGCTGGGGTCGGCCGGGGCCGCCCCGGCGCCGTTCCCGGTCGCCGCGCCGGCCGCGTCGAGCTTCTCCTGGAGAGCCTTGATCTTCGCCACCCCCGCGTCGAGGCGGGGATCGGAGATCTCCCCGTTCGTGACCAGCTCGTATGCGGTCTTGCCGAGCTCGCCGTAGCTCTGGCTCAGCTCGCGCTTCGTCTGGACGTCTTCGACGCCTTCCTTCGCCTTCGTCGCCGCCTGCTCGGCGGCCTGCTTCGCCTTGTCGAGAAGACCCATTGCGCACGCTCCTACTCGAAGATGGACCCCAGGATGCCTGAAACCCCGCTCTCGTCCCTGCCGCCTCCGGCAGCCGCGAGGACGCGGCGCGCGGTGCGGGAGAACGGCAGCGTCTGCAGCGTCACGTGGCCCGGCCCGGTCATGTGCACGAGGAACAGGCCCTCGCCTCCGAACAGGCTCTTCGCGACGCCTCCCTGCGCCTTCACCTCGTACGTGACGGTCGGCTCGACCATCACCATGCAGCCGGTGTCGACGACGAGCCGCTGCCCCGGCTCGAGGTCGAAGTCGACGAAGTCGCCGCCGCCGTGCAGCCAGACCGTTCCATTGCCGGTGAGCCGCTGGAGGAAGAACCCCTCGCCGCCGCCGTGCAGGCCCATGCCGAGCCGCTGCGAGAGCGCTCCGGCGATCTCGACCTCGCCGACATGGCCGAGATAGGCGTGGCGCTCGCAGATGATCTCGCCGTCGAGCTCGTGCTGGCGGATCGATCCGGGGAACGGGCCGGTGATGCCGACCACCCCGGGGCCGCGGGCGATGTAATGGGTGACGAAGAGGCTCTCGCCGGCGAGGAGCTTCCGCTTGAGACCGCCGGCGAGCCCGCCCGGCATCTCCACTTCCATCTCGATGTCGCCGGAGACGAACATCATCGCGCCCGCCTCCGCGGTCAGCCGCTCGCCCTGCTGCAGGGCGACGACCACCGCAGGTGCCTGGCCCTCGCGAACCGTTGCCTCCACGGGGCGATGCTACTGCGATCGCGCCGCGTGCACCAGGGGCTGCCTGTTCGGTGAGCACCGACACGCCGATGGTCTGATGCAACCGCGGCCGCCGACGTCCATGCTCGTCACGTGCTGAGGCTTCGCCGTTCACGGTCCCCGCTCGAGCAGGCCCGGAGGATGCTCTTCCCCGACCTGCCGGCCGCGGAGGGCCGCGCCCGCATCGAGGCGGCGATCACGGGAGCCGCCGACGCCGATGCGTGGGAGCGGATCGAGCGCATCGCGGCGGAGCCCGACATGCTGGGAGAGCTCGTCAATGCGCTGCGGCTGCTGAAGCAGGACCCACCCGCACCCGGACCTTCGTCCAGTAGCGATCGGTCCGCGCCGGGCGCACAGTCCGAGGAGCTCGGGTAGAAGGCACTCTAACGAGCGGAGTCGGTATCGGTGCCAGAGGCCGACCGCTGACCGAGTGACCCTCGGTTGGAGGCTCGACACTGCGGTCGTCGAGTCTCCAACCGAATAGGTGTCAGCGACCGCTGCGGATGATGAGCTGCTTCCCCGCGAGGCTCGCGATCGTCGAGTCGCGCGGGTCGAGACGCTCGGCCCGCGCGAGCGCGTGACGCTTCTCTGCACCTGTCGATGTCAGCGCCAGGTCGAGCCAGAGCTGCCACCGCTGCGGATCCTTCGCGGTCGCCGACGTGAAGTCGTTTCGCGCCGTCACGATCTTCGCCTGGGCGAGCTCGGCTTCGCCGAGCAGGCGCAGCGGCTCCGACGACCACGGCGCCCACGTCTTCGCCTTGTGCGCGTCGGAGGCGCTCGCGGCCCAGTTCCCCTGATCGGCGGCGGCCTGCGCCGAGTCGAGCGGCACGTTGCCCATCATGGTGACGAATGCGAAGCAGAGGAGCGCGAGCGTCGCGGTCGCGGCGACGACCCGCACCGGAAGGGCGAGCGCCCGCACGGCCCCGGTCGGCCGCGCGCACACGACGAGCGCGGTCGCGCACAGAAGACCGGCCGCGCCGATGCCGGTGAGCTGCCAGTCCCAGTCGTACGCGTTGTGCACGAGAAAGGCGACGTATGCACCGAGCGCGACGGGAACGATCGGGTTTCGACGCGCCCAGACGGCGGCGACGAGCGGCGCGGCGAGCAGCACGAGGAGCAGAACGAAGCCGACGACGCCGAGCTCGGCCGCGGTCTGCTGGTAGAGGCCGTGCGCGTCGAGGACGTGAGCGTCGTACGGCCTGTGCATGTACCACCACACTTGGAAGGTTCCCGCACCGGTGCCGGCGATCGGATGGTGGACGAACTCCCGCCAGGCGGCGTGCCAGAGATCGACGCGGCCGTTGGATGAGAGATCGAGGAGCCTGCCCGCAAGGTTTCCGTTCACACCCTTCGGTGACGCGAGGAACGAGTCGTAGCCGCGCCGGGCGAGCGACGAGGGCGATCCGTACCGCGACCAGACGGCGGCGGCGCCCGCCACGACCGCGAGCGCGAGGAGCGACGCGAACGCGACGCGCAGCACGCGGGGGGCGCTCCACCGCGCCTCGACCAGCCCGAAGACCGCGGCGACGCCGGCGGCGCCCGCGCCGAGCACGACCACCCAGACCGCGAGCCGGTGACCCTCGTGGGTGGCGTCGGCGAGCAGGCCGGTGGTCGACGTCAGCGCGTGGGAGCGATTGCCGAGCCACACGACGAGCGCCGCGAACGGGGCGAGCACGAGAGTCGCCGCGAGCAGCTGCAGCCTCCGCGGATCGAGCAGCCATGCGGCGAGGAAGCCGACCGCGAGGGCGACCCACGCGCCCCGGCTGAAGGTGAAGAAGAGCGTCGCCATCAGCAGCGGCAGCGGCGCCGCAGCCGCCGCGCGCCCCCACGGCCGCTCGGCGCGCGCGGCGAGCCCGGCCGCGAGCAGGGCCCCCATCGCCGCGAGCAGCCCGAGCCCGTTCCAGTAGCCGGTCGGCGTCTCGAGCCTGTAGCCGGCGAGCGGGTCGAACGTGCCGAGACGCTCCGGGAAGAGACGCGTCGCGAGCGCGTACGCGCAGACGGCGCTGATGCCGATCAACGTCCCCGCGAGCACCGACGGCACCGAGCGGCGCCTGAGGACCAGCAGCGCGGCGACGACCAGACCGACGTACACGAGCATCTTCTGCGAGTCGGACACCGTCAACGTGACCGAGCTCGTCCACAGAATCGACAGCGCGGTCCAGCCGGCGAAGAGCACGAGGGCGCCGGCGAACACGAGGCCGAGCGCGCCGGTCGCGACGTCGGAGCGCAGCAGCAGCGCGAGCAGCGCGAGCCAGAGGAGGGCGAGCGCCGCCCACGCGCGCGTGCCGCCGAAGTAGCCGCCGTTCGCGGCCGAGAGGCCGCCGACCGTCCCCGCCGCGAGCGCGGGCGGCAGCAGCCACAGCGAGAGAGCGCCGAGCGTGCGCGGGCGCGACCCGAACGACCGCAGGCGCAGCTCGCTCGGCGCGCTCGTCATCGTCTAGACGGGCCCGGGACGGGACCGCGGCGCCGTCAGCGGCCGGCCTCGCTCAGGCGCGATCGGCCTCGGCGGTCGCGGCGGCCTTCCGGGCGGGCGGCGCCGCCTTCAGGTCCTCGAGCAGCTCCGCCTTCTCTTCCGGCTCCGAGGGAACGATCGCGCGGATGCGTTCGTCGAGAACGGCGAGCGCCTCGAGCACGGGCTTCGCCGCGCGTCCGAGCGCTTCGAGGTCGTCGCGTGCGGACGCGAGCGCTTCGTGCTTCAGGTCTTCGACGAGTGCGGCACGCTCGCTCTCGAACGAGCCGCGGCGATCGTCGATCTCGCGCGCGATCTCCTCGGCCGCACGGCGCGCGTCGACGAGGATCGCCTGCGCCTCCGCCTCGGCTTCCTTCACGAGCTCCTCCCCCGCGCGGCTCGCGGCCACGAGCGCGCGCGTGAGCGCCTGCTCGGACTCCGCATATCCGGCGAGCGTCTGCTCGAGCTCCTCCACGCGCCGGCGCAGCTCGTCCTGTTCGCCCGTCGGCGCCACCGCACGCTCGCGCTCGGCCAGCTCGGCCTCGAGCTCGTCGGCCCGCTTGCGCAGCTCGTCGCGCTCGGAGACGAGCCCATCGCGTTCGGCGCGAAGCGAATCGCGCTCGGCGGCGAGCGAATCGCGCTCGGAGACGATCGCATCCGTGTCCACGCCCGACTTGGCCGACTTGGACAGCTGGTCGACGCGTTCGCGCAGCTCGTCGCGCTCGGCCTCGAGAAACTCATGCTCCTCCGGATCGATGCGCGCGGACTCCTGCTCCTCGAGCTGCCGCCGGAGCTCGTCGACCTGGTTCACGCTCCGCTCGTAGGCGGCCGCGACGTCGCCGAGCAGTCGCCTCGTCGCCCCCTCCTCGTATCCGCGCAGGCTCTTCGGAAGCTCCGCATCGCGGATCTCCTGCGCGGTCAGCCGACGGGGAGGAATGTCGTTCATGGTCTTCTCGGATCCTAACAGCGTCTGCGTCGCAGGTCGATGGCCGAGATCGGTGTCGCGTCCGACGATGCGCGCGGCGGCGGGAGTTCCGATCGCTTCGGAGATCCGTTCGAGCGTGTCGTGCGGGATCGCCTTCGCGCCCGCCTCCCACTGATCGACCATCCACAGTCGAACGCCGACCCGGTCGGCCAGTTCGCGCTGCGTCAGCCCCGCTTCCCGGCGCGCGTGTGCGAGCTCGGCGCCGAGCAGCTTCGACCTCGGCGCAGAGGCATCCGAGGAGGGCGCGACTTGATGTTCAGGCTCGAGCACGTCCCGCTCGTTTGCGATCGATTCGCCCATGGCGTCCTTTCTTCTCCGCTCGACCCGCGCAAGCCTAACCGGTTCGCTCGCCTCCGGCCCACGCGGATCGCGTGGTTGCCTCCGGCCCATTCGTCTGGGAGTCGGCGCCGGGCTCGAGCAGCTCGCGCAGTCGCGCGAGCGCGCGGTGGAGCGCGACCTCGACCGAGTTCGTGCGCAGCCCGAGCACCTCGCCGATCTGCCGCGCGGTCAGGTCGGCGCCGTAGCGGAGCGCGAGCAGCTCGCGGTCGCGCTCGTCGAGGCGCGCCAGCGCGGCGGTGAGATCGAGACGGCGGATCGCGTCGGCCTCGAGGTCCCCGGTCGACGTCGTCTCCGGCACGGCGGCGATCGGCACCTCCGTCGGCGCAGCGTCGACGATGCACCGCCTCGCGATCCCGATCAGCCAGCCGACGACGTCGCCGCGGCGGCCGTCGAAGGACTCGCGGTAGCGGAGCGCGCGCTCGAACGTCTGACTCGTCACGTCCTCTGCCGCCGGGCCGTCGCCGAGCCGGTACGCGACGTACGCATACACCCTGCGGATGAGCGGCTCTGGCGAGGCGAACGGATCCATGCGGCTCGCTGACGGGCGACGGCGGAAAGAAGGCAGGTTACTCGTCCCCGGAGGGTTGTGTCTCGACTCGCGGAGTGGTAGGAGATGCCGTGCGATTCCTGCGGCGTTCCAGGCGCGAAGCCATCACCGAGGCGCTCGCATACTCGCGTTGCCACGGCGACCGCGGACGCAACCTCGTACGGCACGTCGTCCTCGAGCCGCGGCAGGCGCGGTATCCGGTGCTCGGCCTCGGCGAGAGCCTGCGACGGCAGTTCGAGTCGCGGCTCGCGCCGCGGCGCTAGGAGCTGACGGGCGGCGGGCGGCCGCTACTTCTCGTACATCGGGTTGTCGATGACGCCGTGCTGATACGCGAGCCGCACCGCCTCGGTGCGGTTCGTCGCCTTCAGCTTGCGATAGATGTTCGTCAGGTGGAACTTCACCGTCTGCTCGGCGACGAAGAGCTCCTTGCCGATCGCGTGATTCGAGAGGCCACGCGCGACGCACTGCAGGATCTCCACCTCACGGAGCGAGAGCCCGATCGTCGTCGCAGCCTGCGCATCCGTCGGCCGGCCCACCGGATGGAAGACGTTGCCCTCCATCGCCTGCCGCAGCGTCGCCGCGAGATCGGGCGGGTTCACGCTCTTGATCACGTACGCGCTCGCGCCGCGTGAGAGCGCGGTCTGGATCACCGACTGGTCGGCGCTCGCCGAGAGGATGACGACCTTGATCTGCGGATGCTCCTTCTTGATCCGCTCCAGCGCAGTGAGACCGTCGAGGCCGGGCATGCGCAGGTCGAGCAGCACGAGGTCCGGCGTCGTGCGCCGCACGAGCGGCATCACCTGGCTGCCGGAGCTCGCCTCGCCCACCACCTCGAAGTCCTCGGCGTCGGAGAGAGCGCGCTTGATGCCGTCGAGGATCAAGCGATGGTCGTCTGCGATGACTACGCGCACTGCTCTGCCTTACCCCCGTTTCGCGTAGGTGGATCCCAGCGTCTGAGCACTGCGGTCACTATGGTCGGACCGCCGGGCCGGCTTTCGAACTCGAGGCTACCGCCGAGAAGCTCGAGCCGTTCGCGCATCCCGCTGAGCCCGTGATGCTCGCGGCTGTCGTCGTGCAGACGCTCGCAGCCCTTGCCGTCGTCGCGAACGCGGAGACAGAAGCCGCCGTCGACCTCGAAGAGCTCGACACGCACGTTGGTCGCCTCCGCGTGGCGCACGACGTTTGTCAGCGCCTCGCGCAGCACACGGTGCAGGACGATGCGCTGGGAATCGGTCTCCGGCTGGACCGCGTCCACGAGATCGATCTCGACGCGCGCCGTGCTCAACTCCTCGAACCGCGCGACCTCGTCGTGGACGATGTCGGCGATGGTCGCAGGCCCGAGGCCGTCGTCGTCGGCGATCAGCGACCGCAGTGCACGCTCGATCTGGTCGAGCGCCTCGCCGATGACGTTCACGCGGCCGACTGCGGTCGACATGTCGCTCGGATGCGATTCGAGCTCGCGACGAAGCGCGGCGAGGGCGAATCCGATCCCCGCGAGGTCTTGCATCGGCCCGTCGTGCAGGTCGAGCTTCAGCCGCGTCAGGCGGCGCCTCACCGCAGCGTCGGTCGCCGCGGCCTCGACGAGGCCGTCACCGTGCGTGCGCGCGGCGCGCATCGACCGCGCGCGCTCCGTTGGAGCCAACTTGCTCAAGCCGCAATCCCTTTCCAGTGGAAAAGTCTCTCTGATCGTCCCACCACTCGACCCTCGGGCCAACCCCCCAATGAGGGATTGCCGCAGCGGGAGGTCATCGCGCCTTGACTGCGGCGATGGCCCGGCTCGGCAGGGTGTACGCCTGCTGAGTGCCCGTCGGAGTGAACGCGACGAGCCGGGCGTCGACGATGTAGCGATGCGTCGCGAAGAAGCGCGGATGACAGGCCTGCAGGCGGAGGATCTCCCGGCCGTGGTTCACGAGCACGGCCAGGTCGTCCGCAGGCACGACGTAGTGCCGGTAGGCCCGGTAGGTGAACGACCCGTACGGCATCTCGACGCTGATGTAGTCGCCGTCGCGAATGTCGTTGATGTGCGAGAAGGGGGCGAGGTAGGTCGTGCGGTGGCCGGCGACGTAGATCAACCGTCCCTGGCCGGGCAGGGCCGTGCCCACGTAGTGGCCGGGCCCTTTCTTCAGTGAGGCGTCGTCGGTGCCCTGCACGACGATCATGTTCAACCCGATACGGCCGATTTTCAACCGGCCGACGGGCTCCCCGGTCGAGAGCGATCGCCGGTACGCGGCCGCCTCCTTGGCAATCTCCTTCTCCACCGAGGCCAGGCTGCGAACGTGCTTCGGCGGCGCCGGCAGCCGTGCCTCGAAGGCGGCCGCGTGCTTCTTGTAGACGGACGCCATGTGCTCCTGCTCGAAGTGGGTATAGAGGGCGGTGAAGGGGTCTTGCCACTGCCAGACGATCACCGCCCAGATGAGCACGAGGACGCCTGCGCCGACGAGCAGCGTCCCGACAAGCCGCGCAACCCTCCGCGCCGAACCCCTGGTCTTCATGGACGAATTATGTCGCCGCTGAGATCGGCCCACGCCTGGCGCCGAACTCGCTCGCCCAGAGCACGACGCCGCTGTGACCGAGGAAGTCGACGCGGGCACGGACTGCGAGACCGCAGTCTCGCCATTCAGGTTCGAGCAGGTTTCGCAGATGCCCGGGTGAGTGCAGCCACATGCTCATGACGTCGCGTGGCGACGTCCGCGGCCCGGCCGCCCAGGCGAGGTTCTCGCCGACGACGAACCTTGCGGCTCGCGCGTACCCGACGCGGAAGTACTCGGCGACGAAGCTGACGCCGCACGGTGTGTGCGTGAACTCGTCACAGCGCAGGTCGCTCTCGATCTTGCTCTTTGCCGCGCGGTCGAGGTCGCGCGACGTGCGCATCGGCGGCAACCCCGCGCGGGCGCGCACATACGAAACGAGGCAACCCATCGCCCGCAGCTGCGCTGCGACGGGCAAGTTGGTCCGGCCGCTGGCCGGGCAGGAGTGGAGCGGCGCGAGCAGCGCGTCCACGTCTCGCGGAGCAGCGTTCGCCGCGGATGCCGACGTGCCGGCGAACGCCGCCGCCAGCAGCGCAAGGCACCGCCAGCGCGATGGCCGCCACCGTCGCTTGGCACCCTGCTTAGCCCCCCCGAGCCTAGCCACGTCTCCCAACGCGTCACCTACCCTAACCGAGGTCAGATCGATGCGCAGAAATCTTCCGCATCGTCTTCGGCATCGGCATCCAGCGCCCTGCTCTAAAGCCGATTTTCACCCAGCCGAAGGTCGGTGCCGTCCCGCCCGCAGGTCGGGTGCACGAAGAACCGATCCAATTAGCCTGAGTGATCATTGAACGGATCCGGGCAGATGGCGCCAGCCGGGCCGGCATGGGCTGCCGGCGGCATTCGCCGTGCCCGCGAGCGTTCTCGACCCGCCTCGGGCTGACCCGGGCCGTGCCCGCCACGGCGACCATGGACGGTGACCGGATCTCGTGAAGCGGGCGAAGATCCTGCGCCAGGCCGGGATTCCCGTCGTGCTCGCCGCGCTGATCGTCGGCGTCTCGTGCGGCGGCGCAACGTGGGCGATCGAGTCCGGCGTCACCGGCAGCGAGCGGACGAACCGGTTGAACGACGTTCGCGATGTGTTGCGCCGTGGACGCGAGCTCATTGCAACACGTGTGCAGGCGGCGTCGAGCTCGGCGTCACGGCTGGCTGCGTCGACAGAGATCCAGAACGCATTCGCGCAACACGACGCACATGCGCTCGCCGGGATCGCGAGCACGACGCCCGGCGTCGCGTTCACGTTGTGGACCGGCCGCGTCGTCGGCCATCCCGTGATTCCGAGCCTCGGCGCGAGCGTCGCCGTCTACTCGCGCGGCGTACTCGCCGGCCGCGTCAGCGTCACCGCCGAGCCCGATGCGGCGTTGCTCCGCCGCGCACGCACGGTCGCGCCGGCGACACATCTCGCATACAGCGTCGACGGACGCGTCGTCCTCGTCTCGCCGCCCGCAAACGGAAGGACGTTGCCGCAGCTTCTGAGTGGGACCGTCAACGACGAGGTGGACCTGAGCGCAGGCTCGGCGCCGGCGGTGCAGCTCACGGGCTTTCGCTCGAAGCCATCGATCGCGCTCTTCGGCCTCTGGCCCTGGCTCGCCGGCATCGTCGCCGTGCTGGCCTCGTTCCCGTTCTTCGCACGGCGTGAGGCGCGCCGGCTGGCCGCGCCGCCGCCCAACACCGTCCGCGACGCCGTCAACCTCGTCGGCAAGACGCTCGCCGCGACGCACAATTCCGACGCGCTGCTGCCGGTCATCCTGCAGGCCGCGGTCGAGGCGACCGAGGCGACCGGCGGCACGATCTCGGTGGGCGGCAAGACGGTCGTGGCGCGCGGCGACGTCGCGCCGCACGAGTCGCTCGAGCTCAGCCTCGAGCTCCCAGGGGAAACAGGCGAGACGGCGACGCTGAGGCTGTATCCGCCCCAGCGCGGGTTCGACGCCGAGGCACGCGACTCGGCTGCGTGGATCGCGTCGCAGGCGGTGATCGCGCTCGAGAACGCGCGGCTGCACGGTCTCGTCCAGCGTCAGGCCGTCACCGACGAGCTCACCGGCCTCGCGAACCGCCGCCGCTTCCTCACGCAGCTCGAGAGCGAGGTCGCGCGCTCACGTCGTACGGGCACGCCGCTCGCGATCGTGCTCGCCGACCTCGACGACTTCAAGCGCGTCAACGACACGTACGGGCACGAGGTCGGCGACCACGCGCTCGTCACGTTCGCGGAGATCCTGCGCACGACCGTGCGCGACATCGACCTCCCGGTTCGGCTCGGCGGCGAGGAGTTCGCCGTCCTCCTTCCCGACACCGATCTTCCGGGCGCCGTTCAGCTCGCCGAGCGCGTGCGGCGCGCGCTCGAAACGACGTCGACGCCGACGCTCGGCGTTCGGATACGGTTGACGGCGAGCTTCGGAGTGTCTTGTTTTCCGACGACCGCTTCCGACGCCCTGCTCGCCGAGGCAGACCGCAGGCTCTACGACGCGAAGCGCCTCGGCAAGAACAGAGTCGTCGGAGCCGAGGACCCAGCCATGCAATCCGGCCGTCCGGTAGACGTGTGACGATCGATCGATGCGCTCGCTGCGCCTAGCCTGCCTGGTCGGAATCGTGACCGCGCTGGCGGTCGCGCTCGGCCACGCCGTGATCACGTCGCGAAACGCCGAGGCGCCCCTCGCCCCCGGTCCCGGGATCGGCGTCGTCGGCGGGCCGGCCGGTGTCGCGATCGCCGGCGGCCAGGCGAAGCCGCACGTGGTGACGCGGCCGCACGTGCACCCGCGGACGGTCGCGCCGAAGCCGACCGGGAGCGTCGCCGGGCTGCCGCCGGCCGCCTCGCAGTACACCCCGCCGCCTGTGGCGGTGGCCGCTCCTCCGGTCACGACTCAGAAGCCGAAGACGACGACGACGACCCCTCACGGCTCGACGCCGAAGCACGGGTCGAAGCCTTCCCCGCCGAAGTCGTCGAGCCCGCCGACGGTCGCCGCCCCGGCGCCGCCGGTCGTGTCGCAGCCGGCCGTTGCGGCTCCGGCGCCCGCGCAGCCGACGGTGAGCAGCGTGTCGTTCCAGGTCTCCGGCTCGAGCCCTTCGTCGAGCACCGGCTCCACGCCCACCTCGTCGCCGGCCGCGACGCCGCCGCCCACCATCCAGCACACCAACGGCTCCGAGCACGGCGGCAAGATCACCGTGGCCGCCTTCACCCCCACTGCGGCGGCGATCGTGGGCGTGTCGAGCGCGGGCGTCACGGTCTCGGCCTCGGCCGGATCGGCCTCGAGCGGCAGCCGGCCCGGGTTCGGGTACGGAGACTCGAATCACGACCATTCCGGCCCGTCCGGGCAGCAGCAGCAGGCCTCCCAGGGCGACGGCTCCCACGGCTACGACTCGCACGGCGGCGGAAGCTCGGGCGGGAACTGCAGCCCCTCGGGGCACAGCGGCCAGCACCACTGATCCCCACTGATCCGGCGCGCCTGCACCAGAGGTGCGGATCGCATAGCGTACCGAGCGGGTCGATGCGTATCGGACGTCACAACCGGAGAGGTCTCCGGCTGTGGCCGACGCGGGCTGCAGCCTTCTCCGCCGTCCACGGCAGGAGCTCTCAGGCATCCCCCGAAAGGGGTACGGTGGCCGTGCCCGCCGCTGATCCGTTCGCACTCGACGAGGCGCTTCCGGTCGACGAGCTGCGACACGTCGTGGCCGCGCGCACCGGTATCGCCGACTACCCGGACGAGCACGCCGTCGACGTCGCGCTGTGCGCGGGCCGCATCGCAGACCAGCTCGGTCTCGGCGAGCGCGTGCGGCGGGCCGTGATCGAAGGTGCGCTCCTCCACGACGTCGGGAAGCTCTTCGTCGATGCAGCGGTCCTCGCCAAGCGCGGGCCGTTGACGGCGGAGGAGCGCAAGGAGGTCAACCGGCATCCCGTCGAAGGCGATCGCATCTTGCGCGACGCGGTCGAGGCGAGCGTCGTCGACGTCGTGGTCGCCCATCACGAGCGCTGGGACGGCGGCGGCTATCCGTACGGCTTGAGCGCCGACCGGATCCCGCTCGCCGCACGGGTCGTCGCAGTCGCGGACGCCTATCTCGCGATGCGAGAGAAGCGGCCGTACCGCGCGGCGCTCACCGAGGAGGCGGCTCTCGACGAGCTGCGAACGTGCGCCGGGTCGCAGTTCGACCCGGAGTGCGTGGACGCGCTGCTGACGGCGATCGCCGTCGCTGCCGCGTCGATGTAAGAGGCTACGACGCCGAGGCGCGGGCGGCGATGCGCTTCGTGGCTGGGGCGCGCGGCCGGGTGTCGACGTACGACCAGCCGACGTAGCCGCAACGCGGGCAGACGTCGTGCTGCATGACGACGAGGCCGCCTGTCCGCAGCGCGTAGCGCTGCCGGCAGTGCAGGCAGGTGACGACGGCACGTGTCACGGCCTATCCCCGCCAGCGGGGGAGCGTGGCGGCGACGGTCGTCGGACCGCCGGGCCTGCTCTCGACCGTGAGGTCGCCGCCGAGGAACTGCAGTCGGGAGCGCATGCTCACGAGCCCGATCCTGTCCTCGCGGACGGTTGCGGGATCGAACCCCTCGCCGTCGTCCTCGACGACGAGCCTGATCCCCGACCCGTCGGCGTCGGCGCGAACGACCACGGCCGATGCGCGCGCATGCTTGACCACGTTGGCGAGCGCCTCGCGGAGGACGGCCCCGATCGCGATCTCCTGCGAATGGCTATCGGGGTAGTCGTCGACGTTCGCGACCAGCTCGATCTGGGCGGGACAGCTCCGGCGGAAGCGTTCGACCTCCCGCGAGCAGATCGTCTCGATGGACTCGAGCTGGAGCGTCCCGCCGTGCCCGAGGGACGTGATCAGGGTGCGGAGGGACGACTCGGCTGCGGCGAGATCGGCGACGATCTGATTCAGCTGCACAATGAGGTCGTTGCGATCCGGCTCGAGCTGGTGCTGGACCGCCTGCAGCCCGAACCCGGCCGCAGTCAGGCTCTGCATCGGCCCGTCGTGGATGTCGAAGGCGAGCCGGGCCAGGCGGCGCTCCGTCTCGTCAGCCCCCGCCGGATCCGACTTCTCCGCGTCGGCGAAGATCGAGTCGAGGCTGAGGTTGAGCTCACTCATCGAGCAGTCGCCTCCCGCAAATCTGTGGCCGCCTTGCCGGGGGAAGCGGCGAACGCGTCCTCCGACGCACCAGACACAACTCCCATGGCGACCCACTGACAATACCCCAATCGGGGGAGTCGAAAGACCGCATGGCTTCTCGGAGCTCGGCGTGCCACTCAGGCGACGTCGGACTGGACCTCGCTGCGCTCCACGAAGCCGACCTGGGCGAGCTGCCGCTCGATCGCCTCCCGGAGGACCTCGCGCGACCACGGCGGCGTGAAGGTGTGATCGGGACCGCGGATGACCTCGACGGTCGCACCACAGCGCTCGAGCGCTCCCTGGGTATCCGCGCCGAGATGGTCCTGGAACCAGGCGATGCCGGGGTCGCCGTCGCTGAACACGATTCCGACCCAGGTGTCGCGCGACGCAAGGCTCACGAGCGCGGACTCGATCGACTCCCCCTGTCGCGACTCGGTGCCCTTGCCGAGCAGCGCTCGGGCCCCGCCCCTCGCCGTCCACAGTCGGGGGTTGCGCACGATCTTGCGCACCTCGTCCAAGGCGTGCGGCAGCGCGCCGCGCGGATCGAGATGGAGCGGCAGCGGGTTCACGAGCGACACCGCCGCGACGCGCTCGTCCACCTGGGCGACGTCGAAGGCCAACGAGGCGCCGGCCGAGAGGCCGACGAGGGCGAACTGCTCGGCGCCGTGCTCGTTCGTCAGCAGATCCAGCGCCGCGCCGGTCGAAGGCACCAACGCCGCCTCGACGTACTCTCCGTCGCTGTCGCCGATGCCGGGGAGATCGAACCGGAGGGACGGCAGCCCTTCTCTCGCCCACGCGCGCGCGTACTCGGTCGTCATGCGATTCGGCCCGATCCGCCGCTCCTTCTCGGCGTTCAGGAAGACGACCCAGTCGCCTCGCAGGGCTCCGTCGGGCTCGCAGAGGATGCCGAGGAGGCGGCCGTGGTCGGTGTCGAACACGACGGGCCGCTCGTGGCAACCGTCGCACTCGAGGGTGCGTGGAGGCGGCGGCGGAGCCACGACCTCGACACCGGACGCGGTGTCTCCACTCGGCGTCGCCGCCGGGGCGGTGGCGAGCCAGCCGCCGATCGCATTGCTCGTCTCCGGCGCCATCGTGGAGGTCTCCGTTCCCTGCAGTGCATGGGCGAGCGCCTCGGACACCGTGTATGTCACCTGCGCTTCCGCCGCCGAGAGATCCGCGACCAGCAGGCCGACGGCGCGGTCCTCCTCCGGCGCGAGGACGAGCACCCGCCGGCCTTCGCACGCCGTCAGCGTGTGCGCATCGAAGTCGAGGGTGGTGAGCGCCTCGACTTCGTCGCGGGAGACGAGAAAGCCGCTGAGCTCCAGCGCCCCGTCCTCTCGCGGCGGAGGGGTGAAGTCTGCACGCGAGATCTGGCTCTCCGCGAGGGCGTTACGCGCTCGCGCTTCGCGCAGGTACGCCTTCCCGCTCGCGTACGGAGCGAGCAGCACCAGGTCCGTCACGCAGCTCTCGCGTTCGCTGAAGGCGATCGCCAGCGTCGCGCCGATTCCCATTCCGACGAGCGCGACGTCGTCGACGCCCGCGCGCGCCCGGAGCTCCTCGACGGCGTCCGTGAGCGCGCCCATCCAGACGTCGAGCCGGTCCGCGTCCTCGTCCGGGTCGCTGCTGTCGCCGGTGCCGGGCCAGTCGAAGCGCAGCACCGGCCATCCCTGCTCGCCGAGACGACGCGCGAGCGTGCGCAGCGGCCGGTACGCGCAGATGTTCGGGTGGCCGAGGGGCGCGCAGACGATCACGCCCCGGCGCCGCAGCCGGGCCGCCGGGATCGTGAGCATGCCGAAGAGCCCTCCTCCGGCGCCGAAGACGATCGGGAACTCGTGCATTCGGGGCTAGGATCGGCAGACGCGCCGCACCACATGAGGGCCGTCGGCAGATCCGTCGTGCGACGCCGTCAGAAGCCGCGTTTGACCGCCAGGTACGGCACGAGCGCAAGCTCGACGAGCCCGGGAAGCGGGTCGTTTCGGCTGAAGACCGCCTCGACGTCGAACTGGCCCAGGGTGCGCAGGTAGGCCCTCCAGTCGAGGCGCCGGCCGGCGATCTCGACGACGCCGGTCGGCACGTCGGTCAGCAGCCGAATCCAGCGGACGCCCGGCTGCGCACGGCACTCCTCGACGGCTTCGCCGGTCTGGTCGGCGTAGAGGAGATAGGGGAAGTCGACTCCGGCGCGCGTGCCGATCGTGTGGTAGCCCCACGTCCTCGGGTTCACGTCGAGCAGCTTGTACGTGCCGTCGCGCGGGTCGAGCTTGAACTCGAGCTCGGCGAGGCCGTAGTAGCCGAGCGCGTCGAGGAAACGTCGCGACAGCTCCTCGAGCAGCGGCAGGTCGATCGTCTCCACGTACGTGCTCGCCCGGCCGAACTCGGGTGGATGCTGACGCCGCCGCCGCGCCACCATGCTCGCGACCGGCCGGCCGTCGCGGTAGAACGCGCAGTAGGCGAACTGCTGCTTCCCGTCGCCGGGAATGAGCTCCTGCACCATCACCTCGCCGGGACCGACGATCGCCGCTGCACGGTCGAAGAGCGCACGGAGCTCGGGGATCGAGTCCGCGCGCCATGCCTTCGCCTTCGTCGCGTAGATGAAGTGCTCTTTGATCGCCGGCTTGACGGCGAAGGGAGGCTCACAGTCGATCTCGGAGAGCTCGCTCGAATCCCGCGGGTACCAGGTGCGGGGCACCGGGATCGAGAGCCGCGCGCCGAGCTCGTGCGTCTCGCGCTTGTCCCAGGCGGGGCGGATCGCCTCCCACGACGGCGTCGGGACGCGGAAGACCTCCCGAAGCTCGTCGCGATGGCGGGAGATCGCGGCAACCGTCTCGTCTCTCGTCGGATAGAGCACCCATCCCTCCAAGCCGAGTCGGCGTCCTGCCGCGAGCAGCGCGTCGACCGTCGCCCGCTCGTCACGGAGCTCGTTCTCGTGAACGGAGTACGTCGTGTACCGGGAGAAGCGCGAGATCGACAACTCGTCGTCGATCACGCAGATGGGGACGCCGCGGCGCCCGAGGCTCCTGACGATTCCGAGGCCCTGGTAGTCGCCGCCGACGACGACGGCGCCGGGACGACTAGCCGTTGCGGATCTTCTTGGCGAGAAGCCGCGACGCATACCACGAGCCGGACACGAAGCGCATGATCGGGCCGTAGCTCCAGGCCGCCGGGGCGCCGACGAAATGGAGGCCGGGAACGGACGACTCGAAGCCGCCGCGAAGGATCGGGTATCCGCCGATCCGGAGGACGTCCGCCACCAGCTCGGGATCGAGGAAGTCGTACTTCTCGACGTCGATGCGGTAGCCGGTACCGAGCACGACCTGGTCGACCTCGCGCGTCGAGCCGTCGTCGAGGGTCAGCTTCACCTGGTCGCCGACCGCATCGACGCCGACGACGGTCCGGCCCGTCGTGATCGGGACGTCGGCGAGGCGCGCGACGAGCCACCGTGCACCCGCCGGCCTGATTGCGCGGTACGCCAGTTTCGCCTGAACCCGGCGCGGCAACCGGGTGAAGAGCTTCGGAACGGCGACGAGGCGGCTGAGACCGAGCGGGCCGACGTCCGTCTGCGCATAGAAGACCGGCTTCCACCGGCCGAGCTTCCGTTGAATCGTCCCACCGCGCAGCCAGACGATCTGAGACGTTCGGGCGATCACCTCGACCTCGGCGCCGGCCTCGTGCAAGAGCGCAGCCGACTCGAGCGCGCTCTGGCCCCCTCCGACGACCGCGACTCGCTTCCCGGCGAACGGCTCGAAGGTGACGTGCTCGGAGGAGTGCGAGACGAGGCGCGACGGCAGGCCTTCGAAGATCGTCGGCCGCGCGGCGAAGGAATCGATTCCCGCAGCGACGACGACGCGGCGGGCGTCGACGATCTCTCCGTCCTCGAGAGTCACCCGGAAGCCGCCGCCGTTGCGGGCGACCGAGACGACGCGCCGCGTGTCGACGTCGGGAACCGCCTCGCGCTGGAACCAGTGGCCGTAGTCGACGAACGCCTCGAGCGGCACGGGTTTTCCGAAGTCGCCGCCGGACTCCGCCTGGTACCGGTCGAGGGTCAGGTCGCCGGCCGGAAAGCCGATGTGGCACGCGTCCCAGGTCGAGCGAAGGAGCATCCCCCGCGGCATCGACTCCCAGAACGACATCGGCTTGCCGAAGATGCGAACGCGCATCCCGTTGGCGCTGCGCAGCCGCGCGGCCACCGCGAGCCCGTACGGCCCCGCTCCCACGACGGCGACGTCGCACCGGGCCGGAAGCCGATCGGCGTCGGTGGTCTCGACAGGCTGCTGCTCGAGCTGTCTCGCGCTCATCTCTCCGATGCTAGGCGGCTTTCCGACGCTACGCCAGGGTCTTTCCTTGCAAACCGTACTTAAGGCAAGCGCTGGAACAGGACGCACGACAGCTCGCGCGTCGCGCCCACGAGCTTGAAGCGAATGTCGTGCTCGTCGACGAACTCGGCGAATGCGCGGAGCTCGTCGCCGCGGTGGTGGAACTGGTCGAAATAGAGATACGACCCCGGCTCGAGATGATCGCTGAGAAACGCGAGCACCGTCTCCGTCGAGCTGTAGAGGTCGGCATCGAGCATCGCGATGAGCAGGTCGTGCTCAGGCCAGACGTAGTGCGGCAGCGTCTCGGAGAACCAGCCGGGGAAGAACTCGACACGCGGGTCGTCGATCGTGGGAACGGCGCCGCCGGTCGAGAAGTCGCCGCGCTCATGGCCGTCGAGGCTCCAGTCGTGCGGCAGGCCGAGGAAGCTGTCGAAGCCGTGCAGGTGCGAGCGCGGGCTCCGAAGCAGCGCGCTCCAGTGGCGAATCGACGCTCCGGTGTGCACGCCGAACTCGAGGTAGAGGACGTCACGCTCCGCCGCCTCGGCCGCCACGAGGTCGAAGAGCTCGTAGCGCGTCCGGACCCGATGCTGGGGGTCATACCCGTGCGCATGGAGCCACCAGCCGACGTGCAGATAGTTGAACGCTCCGTTGAGGGCGTACACGACGCGAGGGCTGCAGACGGCGCCGACGCGCGTGAGCGCCGTCTTGAGCGCGACCTTGTTGTCCCTCGACCGTGCTGTCATCTTCCCGGGCTCTCCTCACCGTCGATCTTGCCCGCGGAAGTACGCGGATGTGATTAAGTCTGGATTGCGTGTCCACGGGCTCGACGGACCACTTGCGCCGGCGACCATCGACCCACCGCGGACGGCGTCTGGCCGGCGTCTTGGCTCTGACAGGGGGGTGCGCCCTTCTGCTCGTCGCGTATGCCGCAGCGCGCACGTCCCGCGAGAGCAAACCGCTCGTCCCCGTGGGAGGCACCGGGGTCTCGAGCCTGAGAGCGGAGCTCTCGCACTTTCGGCAGAGCGGGCGCTACTCGATGCTGATCGTGCCGACGCGCGAGGCGAGATTGGCGGCGAAGAAGCCCGGGCGCTCGCTCGTCTACTTCGCCGGAACGGACGTCAACACGGACTGGAACGCCGGTGTTCCCTACCGCACGGCGCTCGCAAACGGATGGCTGCTGAAGGACGGCGCAGGCAACCTGCTGAAGAATCTTGGCTTCCCCGACAACTACATCGGCGACGTGGGCAATCCCGCGTACCAACGGGCATGGCTCGCGAACGTGCTCGAGTTCGTTCGGCGGACCCACGTCGACGGCGTCTTCATCGATGACGTGCTCAACGACCTGACACCGATGGCAGGCGGCGAGGCGGCCGAGTATCCGACCCAGCAGGCGTGGGCGGACGCGGAGCTCTCGTTCATCCGCACGGTCGGGTCGGCACTCCGCGCAAAGGGCTACTACGTGCTCGCCAACGCCTCCGCCTTCGTCCACGGCGACCCCGACAGCGACACCGGGGCGACGACGGCGAGCTGGTGGAGGGAGCTGGGCCCGTACGTGAACGGGCTCATGGACGAGTCCTACGCGCAGGACCCCGGCGGAAGCTACGCGCTGCGGGCGACGGGGACGGCGTGGTACCAGAACTGGGACGGATGGCAGCAGCTCGTCCAGGTCGCGCAGTCGATGGGCAAGGACTTCGTCGGCGTCACCTACGGACGCGGCAGCGACCTGGCCACCATGGTGTATGCCAAGGCCTCGTTCCTCCTCGACTGGAACGGGGGCGGCGGGGCGTTCATGTATGTGCCCACCGACAACGTCGATCCGTCGGGCGCCATCTGGGCGACGAACATCGGGAGCCCGCTGGGGGCGAAGCGGCAGGTCGGCGCCGGTTGGATGCGCAAGTACACGGGGGGCGCCGCGCTCGTGAACCCGAGCCCGGACCAGTCGCAGTCGTTCGACCTCGGGCGCGCGTATGTGGGGCCGGCGGGAAACTCGGTCGAGACGGTCACGCTCTCGCCGACGAGCGCCGTGATCCTCCGCCTGCGGCCGGCGGCGCGCTAGAGATCCGCCTCGAACAGGGTCGCGGCGAGCAGGCCGACGACCGCCTGCAGAACACGGCCGAGCTCCGCGAACTCCTGCTTCGATCCGCCGATCGGATCCGGCAGCTCGCGCAGCCCGGCCGCGCCGATCGAGGGGCGGCGCAGGTGCATGCGGGCGATTCTCCGTCGTGCGGCTTCGACCGGCTCGAGGCCGGGCTCTGGCTCGAGCTCCTCGAGCAGCTCGGGGAGCTCGAGCAAGGCGAAGACGCGGGCGGGATCGGCGCCGCCCCGCTCGACCGCGGCGGCGAGGTGCACGAGCTCGAACCCGATCACCAGGTCGGCATCCCGGAGGCACCCTGTCCGGAGCGGGCGCGAGCGATGCTCGCCGAGATCGAGGCCGAGTGCGCTCGCGACCGCGGCCGCCTCGGGCAGGGGCGGCCATCCCTCGGCGTCCAAGACGCCGAACGAGCCGACCTCGACCGGCAGGCCCTCCGTCTGCCGCCGGAGCAACGCCTCCGCGAGCGGGCTTCGCGCGCGGTTCCCCGTGCACACGAACGACACGCGCAGGGTCTGGGCCGCGTCCGCGCTCGGGGCCATCCGCGCCGCAGCCTACCGAGGGGAAGCGCCCTCACGGTGCGCTTCCCTCTCGGAGAGGCGGTATGCGGATCGCCTGTTAGGCGGGATCCTTGGGGTGCGGCGAGCGGCGCCAGCGCAGAGCCACGCCGAGCAGGATGAGGCCGACGCCCGCGAGCACGACTCCCACGAGGGAGAGGCCCGTGAACGGCAGCGTTCCGCCCGACTGCTTCGGAGCTGCAGAGCCCGTGGCAACCGCGTTCTTCGGCGCCGGCGGCACCACCGGCTTGGTGTTGTACTGATCCTGCTGTGCCGAGTGCTGCGCCGACGGATGGCTACCCCCCGTCGACGCTGTCGTTGCCGCGCCGGCCACACCGGCGGTGCAGACGAGCAGAACGACCACCAGCACCGCAAGGCCGCTCAAGGTCTTGATCCGCGCGCTGTGACCTTTCATCGAGTGCCTCCGTCTGTCGCCGGAATCCGAGCAACCGGCGTTCTCGTACGTCTCGTACCTGCCATCTGATCGTAAACGAGCCGTCTGCTGTCGCTCCGGCCAACGGTATGGGCCGACCCGTACCTTCGGCTCGTAGACGAGGAGTCGAAATCCCGCTTCCGTCCGACGTAGACGTGGCTTACGAGGTTGGTAGCATCATTCGACGCGCCCAAGTTGGCGATCGGCCGGCCCTTCCCCTGGGAGCCGGGCCGACCTCGCTGCCGAACGTCGCGGTGAGCCCGTTGACCGATCCCCACTCCGACTCCGCTACTCGGCAGCCGAACTTCCGCGACTACCTGCGGATCCTCAGGCGCCGCCGGCTGGCGATCGTGCTGACGACGATTGTCGTCACCGTCGGTGCGGTCGCATTCTCGCTCCACGAGCAGACCCTCTACCAGGCGACCTCGCAAGTCCTGATCAACCGGCAGGACATCGCCGCCGCGATCACGCAGACGCAGGAGAACCCGGCGCTGTCCGAGGATCCCGCCCGGTACGCGGCGACGCAGTCGTCGATCGCACGGAGCACGGCGGTCGCCCGCCTCACGCTCGCCAACGCCAAGGTCCGCGACCTCAGCGTCAAGTCGTTCCTCGCCCAGTCGTCGGTGAGCCCGAACGCGACGGCCGACACGCTCAGCTTCGAGGTCAAGAATCCCAGCTCGGCGACGGCGGCCCGCCTCGTCAACGCCTATGCCGCCGCCTTCGCCGCCTACAAGCTCCAGCTCGACACGGCCGAGCTCCAGAGCGCGAGGAACAACATCAACGGTCAGATCGCGGCCCTCCAGGCAGCGGGAAACGTGAAGAGCGACCAGTATCGGAACCTCGTCGCGAGCCAGCAGCAGCTGCACACGATGCAGCTCCTCCAGGCGCGCGACACCGTTCTCACCCGTCCCACCCGAGGCACACAGGTTCAACCTTCGCCGAAGCGCGACGGACTCCTCGGGCTCGGCTTCGGGCTCGTGCTCGGCATCGGGCTCGCGTTCGCGCTCGACGCGCTCGACCGACGCATTCGAAGCGAGGACGAGGTCGAGGAGACGTTGGACCTGCCGCTCCTCGCCCGCCTCCCGAGGCCGCCGCACCAGCGCGACCGCGCGCGGCTGTCGATGATCGAGGAGCCCCGCAGCGCCTACTCGGACTCGGTCCGCCGACTCGCGACGAGCATCTCGTTCGTCAATCCGGACAGCCCCGCCCAGGTCCTGATGATCACGAGCTCGGTCCAGCGGGAGGGGAAGTCGACGACGATCGCCAACCTCGCCGTCGCGCTCGCCCGGGCCGGGCACAAGGTCGCTCTCGTCGACCTCGACCTGCGGCAGCCGACGATCTCCCGGCTGTTCGGCATCCACCGGCTGACCGGACTCACCGACGTCGCCATTCGCCGCGCGACCCTCGACGCCGCCCTCGTGCCCATCGGCGTGGCCGCATCGGGGCCGACACGCGCCCCTGCCGACGCGGCACACACCTCGCAGCGCGGCTCGCTGCACGTGCTACCGACGGGGCCGCTGCCCGCGAGCCCGAGTGAGTTCGTCGGCTCGGAAGCCCTCGCAACGCGGGTGCTCGCGCCGTTGCGCGAGCGGTTCGAGTACGTCCTCATCGATTCACCACCGATCTGCGTCGTCGCCGACACGTCGGTGCTTACGGCGCGCGTCGACGGCCTGCTCGCCGTCACACGTCTCGGAGTCGTCGAGCGGCCCGCGCTGCGAGACCTGAAGCGCGAGCTCGCCGCAAGCCCGGCCCCGGCGATCGGCATCGTCGTCACCGGCGCCGAGGTGATCAGCGCCTACGGCTACAGCACGTACTTCACCGACGAGACGCCTCCGGCCGTGCGCTCCGAGAACGGCGACCGTGCCGACGCCCCGGCGGGCGGACGGGCGCACCGACCGCGCACGCGCAGCGGCTCGCGCAGCAGCTGACGTGGTCGCCGCCCCTTCGGGGCACACCGGGGCCGGGGCGCGGTGGCTTCCGCGCGGCCTCGCGTATCTCGACCCCGCCGCCGCACCGCTCTTCGCCGCCCTCGCCGTCGGGCTGATCTCGCGTGACCAAGGGGGCTACTTCCCCACCTCGTGGGGCTGGAGCACGCTCGCGCTCGTCGCGGTCTTCGTCACCTGGTTGATCTCCCGAGCCGCCACGGACATGCAGCGGAGCGACGGCGCGTTCCTCCTCGCGCTGCTTCTCTTCGCGCTCTGGGTCGGGCTCTCGATCGCATGGTCGGTCGACCGCTCGCAGTCCGTGCTCGAGCTCGAGCGCACGCTCGTGCTCGTCACCGGATGCGTCGGCCTGCTCGTGCTCGCCAGGAAGGGAGCAGGGCCGTCCCTCGCCTTCGGGCTCGTCCTCGCGATCGGAGCCGTCGCCGCCTACTCGCTCTGGACCCGCCTCTTCCCCGTCGCGTCGAACTTCCATCCCCACGATCCGAACTCGGGGTACAGGCTCTTCGAGCCCGTGGGCTACTGGAACAGCCTGGGGATGTTCGCCGCGATCGGGATCCTCGTCGCGTTCGGCCTCGTGACCGAGCCGGCGGTCGGCCGCGCGCGCCGCACCGTCGCCGCGCTCACGCTCGTGATCCTTCCCCTCGTCCTCTTCTTCACGTTCAGCCGCGGCTCGTGGCTTGCATTCGCGCTCGGCTTCGCCGCCGCAATCGCCATCTCGCCGCAGCGCCTTCGGCTGCTGGGCGAGGGCGCCGTGATGGCGCTGCCGCCGGTGGTGGCGGTGCTGCTCGCATCGCACCTCCATGAGCTCACCGACTCGAGCGCGACGATGCACGGCGCACGGCACCAGGGTCTTCGCCTCGCGCTCGTCGTCGTCGCGCTGACGGCGATCTCGGCGGCGCTCGTCCCGTTGCTCCTTCGGCTGGAACGGCGGGTCCGCCTCGACGCTCGACGACGACGCACGCTCGAGGCCGGTCTCGCCGGCGCCGTGGTGCTCGCGCTCATCGTGACCGTCGCCGCCGGAGGCGGCCCCGTCTCGCTGGCCCGGCGCGCGTACGACTCGTTCATCGTCGCGGCCCCACCGGCGACGCCGACCAACGTGACGAACCGACTCTTCACGCTGAACGGAAACGGGCGCGCACAGATGTGGCACGTCGCGATCGACTCCGTCCACGGGCACTGGATCGGGGGGACGGGCGCGGGCAGCTTCGAACGAGACTGGGACCGGAGCCCGAAGGCGAACGAGGTCGTGCGGAACGCCCACGGGCTGTACGTCGAGACCCTGACGGAGGTGGGCATCGTCGGGCTCGGCCTGCTCGTCGCGCTGCTCGCGATCCCCCTGGCCGCCGGTCTGCGGGTGCGACGCGTCGCGTTGGTGCCTCCGCTGATCGGCGCGTACGTGACCTTCGTGCTGCACAACGCCGTCGACTGGGACTGGCAGCTCAGCGGCCTGACCCTCGCCGGCCTGTTCATCGGCTGCGTCCTTCTCGTCTCGCGACGAGACGGGGAGGAGCGCCCGCTCGCGATCCCGGCGCGCGCCGCCGCCGGCGCCGCCGCGGCCGCCGTCGCCGCGATCGCGCTCGTCGCCGCCCTCGGGAACGGAGCGCTCGCCCATGCGCAGGCGGCGAACGACGCGAAGCACTATTCGGCCGCCGCGAAGGACGCCTCGACTGCCCGCACGTGGATGCCCTGGTCGGACGAGCCACTGAAGGCGCGCGGCACCGCCCAGCTCGAGCAAGGTCAGATCGCGGCGGCTCAGCGGACGTTCCGAAAGGCGACCTCGCTCGATTCGGGCGACTGGCAGGCCTGGCTCGATCTCGCGGCGAGCGTCCAAGGTCGAGCCCGCGCTCAGGCCGTCGCCCGCGCCCGGGCCCTCTATCCAACGAGCCCCGAGATCGTCACGTTCCTCGAAGAGTCGCGGCACTGATTTCGCTTCGGGCCGCGCATGGCCCGGGAACAGGCCGAGCAGCCAGATTTTCCTTGACCATCGGCTCGTTCCGCGGACCGACCCCCTTTCTACAGTGATCTACACGTCTCCTACGAGCGGCGGCCGGGGCGGTCCCGGCCACAAGGAGGTATCAGTCGATGGTCGATTGGCCACAGGCCGACGCCATCACATTCGAGAGTGCAACCGATCTCGTCGACGGACGCGCGCCACGGCGGACCCGAGTCGCGCCCCGGACCGACCGGATCACTGCCCGCGACCTCTTCCTCGCCGCCGACTGCCTCGCGTTCCTCGCCGCCTATCTCGTGATCGCGCTGCCGTACGCCTCGTCGGCGCCGGCGTCTCAACGCCTCGGCGCCGCGTTCGCGTTCTGGGCCGCAGCACCCGTGTGGTTCATCGGGGCGAAGATCACCGGCCTCTACGACCGGGCCGACCAGCACCCGGGGCACTCGACGCTCGACGACCTCGGGCGGATCTTCCAGGTCTCGATCGCCGCCACCTGGGCGTCGGCGATCACGCTGTGGCTCGCGACCGGCTCCGGGAATGTGCCCACGGAGCTCTCGTTCTGGGGAGTCATGGCCGGGTGCCTCGTCGCCGGCCGCGTCATCGCCCGAACCGCAGTGCGCCGTCACGCCGGCTTCGCGCAGAACACCGTCATCGTGGGCGCGGGCGAGGTCGGCCAGCTCGTCGGCCGCAAGATCGTGCAGCACCCGGAGTTCGGCCTGCGGCTCGTCGGCTTCGTCGATGCAGACCCGAAGGAGATGCGCGGCGACCTCAGCGAAGTCCCCGTGCTCGGCTCCCCGGTCGATGTGGAAGGCCTCGTGCGCCGCCATCGCATCGACAGGGCGATCGTCGCCTTCTCGAACGACAACCACGATCTGCTCGTCGGGCTCGTGCGGGACCTGCGCGACCTGAACGTTCAGATCGACCTCGTCCCGAGGCTCTTCGAGGCCGTCGGCCCCGTCGCCGGTGTGCATCTCGTCGAGGGGATGCCGCTGGTCGGCCTTCCACCGCTGCAGCAGTCGCGCATGGCCCGAGGAGCGAAGCGGCTCGTCGACATCGTCGTAGCCTCCGCTGCGCTCGTCCTCGTTTCGCCACTCTTCGCCTTCGTCGCGCTCCGCATCAAGCGCGACTCGCCCGGCCCGGTGTTCTTCCGGCAGGAGCGCCTCGGCGAAGGACAGCGGCCGTTCACCGTCCTCAAGTTCCGCACCATGTTCGCCGACACGGACGACGCGCCGCACCGCGACTACATCCGGAAGATCATGGACAGCGGCGCCCTCCCGAACGAGAACAGCCTGTACAAGCTCGAGCGGCCGAAGGACATCACGCCGTTCGGCCTGTGGCTCCGGCGGACGAGCGTGGACGAGCTGCCCCAGCTGATCAACGTGTTGCGCGGCGAGATGTCGCTCGTCGGACCGAGGCCGTGCCTGTCGTACGAGACCGAGCTGTTCGAGCCCCACCACTTCAACCGCTTCCTCGTGCCGGCCGGCATGACCGGGCTCTGGCAGGTGGCGGCACGCGCGCACTCGACGATGAAGGAGGCTCTCGACCTGGACGTGGCCTACGCCCGGAGCTGGTCGCTCGGCCTCGACCTCTGGGTGCTCGCGCGAACGCCTCTCTCGGTCCTGCGGGGCGGCGACACGACGTGACCCAGGATCAGGGCGGGATCGTGAGGGCCGGCGTCGTCGGGCTGGGCTACTGGGGCCCGAACATCGCCCGCAACCTGGCCGAGGGCACGCGCTGCGAGCTCAGCTGGATCTGCGACCGGAGAGAGGACGCGCTGCGGGGCGTCCACCGGCGCCACCCGCAGGCGAGAGCGACGACGAGCTACGAGGAGATGCTCGCCGATCCGGAGCTCGACGCAGTCGCGATCGCCACGCCCGTCTCGACGCACTTCGATCTCGCCCTCGCCGCGATCGACGCCGGCAAGCACATCCTCATGGAGAAGCCGCTGGCAGCGTCGTCGGCCGAGGCGGAAGAGCTCGTGCGCCGCGCCGACGACGCCGGGATCGTGCTCCTCCCCGGGCACACGTTCCTCTACAGCCCGCCCGTCGTGAAGATCAAGGACATGCTCGAGACGGGCGCGCTCGGCGACGTCTACTTCCTCTCGCTCAGCCGCGTCAACCTCGGTCTGCACCAGCAGGACGTGAGCGTCGTCTGGGACCTCGCGCCGCACGACCTCGCCATCCTCAGCTTCTGGCTCGGCGCCATGCCGTCGGAGGTGTCGGCGATCACACGGAGCTGCGTCTTCCCGCACTCACCCGACGTTGCCTTCATCAACCTTCGGTACGAGAGCGGCACGATCGCCCATCTCGAGCTCTCCTGGCTCTCGCCCGTGAAGCTGCGCCGCACCTCGATCGTCGGCTCGGAGAAGATGGTCATCTACGACGACACGAGCACGGAGCCGATCCGCATCTTCGACTCGGGCGCCCAGCTGCCTCCGCCCGAGACCTTCGGCGAGTTCAGGCTCTCGTATCGCACCGGCGACATCGTGTCGCCGAAGGTGGACGCGACCGAGCCGCTCAAGATCGAGGTCGACGACTTCTGCTCGGCGATCCTCGAGGGCACCGAGCCGCAGTCCTCGCCGGACATCGGCCTCGAGGTCGTCCGCACGATCGAGGCGATCGAGCAGTCGGAGCGGAGCGGCGGTGCGCCGATCTCCCTCACCGGACGGCGGCGGGCGGCCCGTATCGAGAGCCGGCACGCGAGCCCCTCGGCGCGGCCCGGCTCGCGCCGCGTGGTGCGGCCCGGCCGCGGCGTCGACTCGGCTCCGGCGCTCGACTAGACGAGCTGCGCCCAGCCTGCCGCAGGGGCGCTCTTGTTTCTCGCGCGTGAATAAGAGCGTACTATGGCCACGGCAGGTGACCGGGCATGCGCTGGAACTCCTACTGCGGCCTCTGTGGCCCGCGGTGATCGAGGAGAGCCCGCCGGAGGCCGGCGCCGGCTCCCGTCTTCTGTGCCTGCCCGGCCTGGGTGAGCCGCAATGGCTGCGCGCAGGCGGCTGGAGGATTTTCGTCAGCGTCGCCGAGTCGGCCGCCGAAGGTGAGCCGCTCGCGTCCTTCGCAGTCGAGGGCGGCGGCAGTCTCGACGCCGTCGCCACGCCGGCCGGAGACGTCGTCCTGCCGTTCTCGCTGGGCGAGGCATATCGCGCCTACGTCACCGAGCAGTGGCGTGCGGGTAGCTCCGGGCGCCACCTGTCCGAGCGCAGCCTCAACGCCTTCTACCGGGTGAAGGCGCTCATACCGCGCCGGTTGCAGCTCGCGGCGCGTCGGCGCCTGATCCGCCGGCAGGGGATTCCCGACTTCCCGGCGTGGCCGCTCGACACGAGCGTCTCGCACCTGCTCCGCTTCTACGCCGGCTGCTCGCTGCGGGCGGCGCAGCTGGACGAGGGGGAGTTCCTCTGGTTCTGGCCCGACGGCTTTCGCGCGGCGCTCGTGCTCACGCACGACGTCGAGAGCGACGACGGCATCCGGCTCGCCCTCGAGCTCGCCGACCTCGAGGAGGAGCACGGCTTCCGGTCGTCGTTCAACTTCGGAGCGTGGTACCGCGAGCTCGATCCTGGCGTCCTCCGCGAGCTCTCGAGCCGCGGCTTCGAGATCGGGATGCACGGGCTCACGCACGACCGGCAGCTGTTCTCGTCGCGCGAGACGTTCGAGGCGCGGCTGCAGCCGCTCGCCGACCTGGCGGGCCGGCTCGGCGCGGTCGGCTTCCGCTCGCCGTCGACGCATCGCGTCATTGACTGGCTCGGCGAGCTGCCGATCGAGTACGACTGCACGATCCCGAACTCGGACCCGTACGAGCCGCAGCCGGGTGGATGCTGCAGTGTCTGGCCCTTCTTCGTCGGCGACGTCGTGGAGCTTCCGTGGACGCTGCCTCAGGATCACACGCTGCTCACGCTGCTGCGCCACCGCACCCCGGACCTGTGGCTGGCGCAGGCTGCGGCGATCGAACGCGAGCACGGCCTCGTCCAGTGCCTGTCGCATCCCGATCGCGGATATCTCGCCGAGGCGGACAAGCGTGCCGTCTACGCGGAGCTCCTGAGCGGGCTCGCCGAGCGGCCCGGGCTCTGGCGCGCTCTTCCCCGCGACGTCGCGCGCTGGTGGCGGCGCCGCGCCGGCGCGACCGAGCCGGGAGACGACATCCGGTGCGGCACCGCTCGGCTCGGGGAAACGGTCCTGGACGTCACCGTCGATCCGCCCTCCTGAGGTGCCGATCCGCTACGCGCTCGAGGTCGAGCCCGCGGTCGAGACGCGTGCCGACTACGCGATCGGACTGCTGCTCGAGGGCATCGGGGTCGCCGGCCGCCGGGTCGACGCGGCGGCAGAGCCCGACCTCGTCTACGCGGGCGAGCGCCCTGCCGGGCTCTCCCCGCAGGCGGTCTGGATCCCACGGATCTCCGACTGGGACCGCCCGACGCCCGCGCAGATCGACGAGCACACCGAGGACGTCGTCTGCGCGACGTACGCCGCCGTCACCGGCGCGTTCGAGCAGCAGCACGCGCGCGACGCCTGGGGTGTTCCCGTCGGGAAACGGAACGTGCTCGCCGAAACCGTCTGGCGCCGTCCGCTCGTCGCCCTCTACTGCGACCGGTTGCGGCGTGAGCTCGAGCGCTGTCGCGGCGGCGGGCTCGACCCGGTGCCGCGGTGGCCGAACGGCAAGGCGTACGCCGTGATCGTCTCCCACGACGTCGACGTCCCGTTCACGCGTGCGCCGTGGTCGTTCTACGGGCGGCGACTCGCACGGAACGTCTCGCACCGCGCGCCGCGAGCGGCCGTCCGAGGTGTGCTCCAGGCGGCGAAGGTCGCCGCCGTCACCCGCGCAGCACCGTTGCCCGATCCCGCCGACGATCCGAACTTCTGCTTCCCCGGTTGGGCGGCGCTCGAGTCCTCCGTCGGCGCGCGTTCGTGCTTCTACGTCGCCGTCACGAGCTCGGCCGACCCGCTCGGCGCTGCGTACGACGTCAACTACGACTACCGCCACCCGGCGATCGTCCGCGCGCTTCACGAGGCACTCGAGCGGGGGTGCGAGATCGGCCTCCACGCGTCGATCAACGCGCACCGCCTCGACGGGCGCATCGCGGAGGAGCGCGCACTCCTCGAGCGCGTCCTCGACAACCATCCGGTCGAGGGCGTGCGGCATCACTACTGGGCCCTCGATCCCCACGATCCCGAGGCCACCCTCGAGATTCACGCGAGGGCCGGCTTCGTCTACGACTCGTCGCTCGGCCTCAACGACACCCCCGGATTCCGCCGCGGCATGATCTGGCCCTTCGCGCCCTTCGACCGGCGCCGTGGACGAGAAGTCGACTTGCTCGAGGTACCGCCGACGTTGATGGACGGCGCCGTCTTCTACCGCGCCGTGACCGCGGAGGAGGGTCGCCGCCAGATCGACGCCCACGTCGACGCCGTCAAGGCGGCAGGCGGCGCCGTCGTCTTCGACTGGCACCTCGAGCAGCTGAACCCCGGCCGGCTCCACGGCGCCGGCGCAGCGCTCGCCGGCGGCCTGCGTGCTCTCGCCGGCGACTCGGACGCACACTGGACGACGCCGATCGAGGCGGCCCGCTGGTGGCGCGAGCGCCGCGCGCGGATCAGGTCAGGCTGAGGGCTGCGACACGCGGGTCGGCCGCGCGGGATTCCCGGCGACGACCGCACCTGGGGCGACGTCTGCGGTCACGACCGCGCCGGCGCCGACGATCGCGTCCTCGCCGATCGTGACGCCCCCGAGGACGACGGCTCCGGAGCCGATCGCGGCACGCGCGCGCACGAACGTGCGCTCGAGCGTCCAGTCCGACTCCGTCTGGAGCTCGCCGGACGGGTTCGTGGCGCGGGGGTAACGGTCGTTCGTGAACGTCACGCCGTGACCGATGAACACCTCGTCCTCGATCTCGACACCGGAGCAGAGGAACGAGTGGCTCGAGACCTTGCACCGCGCACCGACGACGACGTCCCGCTGGATCTCGACGAAGGGGCCGATCCGCGAGCCCGCGCCGATCGAGCACCCGTAGAGATTGACGTACGCCTGGACCACGACGTCGGCCCCGAACACGACGTCGGTGATCAAGCGGCCGGGCGCGTCGTTCGCGGGGCGGTCAGCCACCGGCGAAGAACTCTCGAATCGCGTCGACGACGGCCTGCTGCTGCTGCTCCGTCATGCCGGGGAAGAACGGCAGCGAGATCGTCTCCCGCGCGACCGCCTCGGCGACGGGGAACGCGCCTTCGCCGAGCCCGAGACCCGCGAACGCCGGCATGAGGTGCGGAGCCTCGGGGTAGTGCCGATTGGTCCCGATCCCGCGCGAGGCGAGGAACTCCCCGAGAGCGTCGCGGACGCTCGACCTGACTGCATAGACGTGCCAGACGTGCGTGGAGCCGTCGACCGCTGCCGGGAGCTTCAGGTCCCCGACGCCCGTCAGCGCCTCGTCGTACCACGCGGCCAGCTGCCTGCGCTGCTCGTTCCAGCCCTCAAGCAGTGGAAGCTTCCGCAGCAGGACGAGCGCCTGGATGGTGTCGAGCCTCGCCGTGTAGCCGACGTACTCCGAGTGGTAGCGCGAGGTGTGTCCGTGCTCGCGGAGCGCACGCGCTTTCGCGAGCGCCGCCTCGTCGTCCATGACGACCGCGCCGGCGTCGCCCATCGCGCCCAGGTTCTTCGTCGGGTAGAAGCTGAACGCAGCCGCGATGCCGGCGGTGCCGGCCGCGATGCCGTCGCGCACCGCGCCGTGCGCCTGGCACGCGTCCTCGAGGATCTCCACACCGTGGCGGGCGGCAACCTCTCGCAGCGCGGCGACGTCCGACATCTGTCCGTACAGGTGCACGGGCATGAGGAATCTCGTCCGGTCGTTCATCGCCGCCGCCGCGGCAGCGGGATCCATGCCGACGTCGTCGTCCAGCACGTCGGCGACGACCGGGCGTCCCCCCGCCTGGATGACGGCCTCGAAGCTCGCGGCGAACGTCATGGCCGGGACGACCA
>Ga0070731_10001002_pt1 | contig 31586 bp, 28 predicted proteins | sample Coa_R1_2_FD_66448 | JGI IMG/M metagenome (GOLD analysis project Ga0070731, IMG submission 66448) | Surface soil microbial communities from Centralia Pennsylvania, which are recovering from an underground coalmine fire - Coalmine... | ecosystem: Environmental > Terrestrial > Soil > Unclassified ... | reverse complement strand
GCCGGCGACGGAGCCGATTTTGAACGTGTCCAGCCCGCTGCACGGCACGATCCGTTTCGTGGTCCACGATTCGGCCGCGCCCGACAGCCACTCGCACGCCAAGCCCGCGGGGTATCAGGGCTTTGAATTGTTCGAGCAGATTGGCGGGACGCCGCCGGTGACGAGCGCGGGGATGACGCCGCTGAATATTCAGACCAAGACGAGTTTCACGTTCACTGAAGACCCGGCGAATTCGGGGAAGACGTTTTATTATCTGGCGCGGTGGGTGAACACGACCGGCGAGCCGGGGCCGTGGAGCGCGGTGGCGAGCGTGGTGTTGAGCTGAACGGCGCAATGCAAAATGAAAAATTCAAAATTCAAAATGAAGTGGCTGCAAGTGCATCTGAGCACGGCGGTGGTGCTGATGTTTGCGGCGGGGGGGTTTGAAAAACGGCCATTTGTCATTTGTGAATTGGCATTTGTCATTTGTCATTTTACGGATGCGCGCGCGAGGCTGTTCAAATGACAAATGGCAAATCACAAATGCCAATTGACAAATGCGCTGTTCAATGTGGTTCGTGTGCGAGAGGTGGATTGCGTGGCGGGCGGGGCGGAAGCGCGCGGCACAGAAAGACTAACGCGGTGATTTTTGCAGCGCGGGGTTGGCGGTCCAGACCAGGTCGGGTTTCCAGCTTTGGAGGATGCGCATGTAGTTGGCGCGTTCGAAGGCGCGCGGGTCGGGGCAGTGGATCAGGCTCATGCTGCCTTGAATCTGCTCGATGGAGCGGTAGTCGAGCGCTTTGAGCGCCTTGGCCAGCTCGGTGCGGATGAACTTGAGTTCGGCGGGGCCGTTTTTGAGCAGGACGGACACCAACTGCACGGCGTGGGCGCCGCACATCACGGCTTTGATCACATCTTCGGCGCTGTGCACGCCGCCGCTGCACGCGAGGCTGAGGTTGAAGCGGTTCGAGATGATCGCCAGCCAGCGCAGACGCAGCAGGAGCGTTTCGCCGGGTTCGGAGAGTTGCAGATTGGGCAGCGCGGTTTGATCGACGATGTTGACATCGGGCTGGTAGAAGCGATTGAAGAGCACGACGCCGTTGGCGCCGGCCTGCTCCAATTTGCCGGCGAGATTGGCGATGGAGGAGAAGAAGGGGCTGAGCTTGACGGCAACGGGAATCTTCACGGCGTTGCGGACGTAGCGCACGATTTCGAGGAGATTCATTTCGACTTCGGCGCCGGTTTCGGTCGGGTCGGTGGGGATGTGGTAGACGTTTAATTCGATCGCGTCGGCGCCGGCCTGTTCGATCATGCGTGCGTAATTGGTCCAGCCGCCGACGGTGGTGCCGTTGAGCGAGGCGATGCAGGGGATTTTCACGGCGCGTTTGATGCGCTGAATTTGTTCGAGGTATTGCGACGGGCCGAGGCCGTATTCGTCGGCGCGCGGGAAATAACTGCGCGCTTCGGAATAGGAATCGGCGACGGATTCCATCATGTAGATGCTGGCCAACTGTTCGCCGGTGATCTGTTCTTCGAAGAGCGAGTGCATGACGATGGCGCTGGCGCCGTATTCTTCGAGCAGTCGCACGGCGTCGATGTCGTCGCAGAGCGGACAGGCACCGACGACCAGCGGGGAGTCGAGGTCGAGGCCGAGGTATTTGGTGCGCAACGGGTTGGCCGGCGCCGGCGGCGCGGGCCGGGCCGCATAGCGCCGTGGAATGGAATTGGGATTCGGCATAGAATTATTCCCTCGCTCAGTTTTCAGTAGAACGGAGCTCTGCTCCGTTCCGTTGTTTCCGTAGAACGGAGCTCTGCTCCGTTCCGTTTCCCCGTATAACAAGCTCCTCTATGCCCCATTGAACGGAGCGGAGCTCCGTTCTACATTGCGCTTGCGTGAACGCCGTTAATTTTCACCGCCGGCTTCTCGCCACCATCTTCCGAAAGAAGTGAAGAACGAACAGTCCCCGCGGCCACGCCTTTTTTCGCGACGCGTTCGAGCATTTCGAAGCGCTCGTTGATGTGGGCTTGCGCGCCGGCCGCGAGTTCTTTGCAGTGCTCAGGGTTGAGCTGTTCGACCATGCGGAAGCGGGCTTCGTTTTTGGTGAACTGCGCGAGCTTGACTTTGGGCGCGCCGGAGTCGAGCAGCATGGGCGCTTCGCCGGCCGCTTTGCGGCGCGGGTCGTAGCGATACAGCGGCCAGTAGCCGGAATCGACGGCGAGTTTCATCTGTTCGCCGGAGAGCGCGAGGTCGTAGCCGTGCGCGATGCAGGGGCTGTAGGCGATGATCAGCGACGGGCCGGGGTAGCTTTCGGCTTCCTGGAAGGCTTTGACGGTCTGCGCGTCGCGCGCGCCGTAGGCCACCTGGGCGACGTAGACGTGGCCGTAGGAAATCGCGAGCAGGCCGAGCTCTTTTTTCTGAACGGTCTTGCCGCTGGCGGCGAATTTCGCGGCGGCGCTCATCGGCGTGGATTTCGAGGCCTGCCCGCCGGTGTTGGAATAGACTTCGGTATCGAGGACGAGCACGTTGATTTTGCGGTTCGAGGCGAGCACGTGATCGAGGCCGCCGTAGCCGATGTCGTAGGCCCAGCCGTCGCCCCCGACGATCCAGATGGATTTGTGGACGAGATAATCGGCGAGTTCGCGCAGGAGACGCGCGTCGGCGCTGTCGATGCCGGTGAGTTTGCGGCGCAGTTCGGCGATGCGCGCGCGCTGTTCGGCGATGCCGGCTTCGCTGCCGGCGAGTTCGGATTCGAGGATGGCTTTGGTCAGTTCATCGCCGACGCTGACGGAGAAGCGCTTGAGCAATTCGGTGGCGTAGTTGCGATGGTGATCGACGGCGAGGCGCATGCCGAGACCGAATTCGGCGTTATCTTCGAAGAGGCTGTTGGACCACGCGGGTCCGCGGCCGTCGCGGTTGGAGCAATACGGTGTCGTGGGCAGATTGCCGCCGTATATTGAGGAGCAGCCGGTGGCGTTGGCGATGAGCAGTCGGTCGCCGTAAAGCTGCGTGAGCAATTTGATGTAGGGCGTTTCGCCGCAGCCAGCGCAGGCGCCGGAATATTCGAAGAGCGGCGTAAAGAACTGCGAGCCTTTGACGTCGATGCGGATTTTGGTGCGGTCGGGTTCGGGGAGGTCCAGGAAGAAGGCGTAGTTTTCGCGCTCCTCGATTCGTAACGGCGCCTGGTCCTCCATGTCGATGGCTTTGTGCTTCGGGCTGGATTTGTCTTTCGCGGGGCAGGCGGCCACGCACGCATTGCAGCCGGTGCAATCTTCGGGCGCGACCTGAATCGTGTAATGGCAGCCGGGGAAATCGGGCGCTTTGTATTCGACGGACTTGAAGGTTTCAGGCGCGTTGAAGAGCGCGTCGGGTTCGTAGACTTTGGCGCGGATCGCGGCGTGCGGGCAGACCATGGCGCATTTGTTGCATTGGATGCACAGCGCCGAATCCCAGACGGGAATCTGCGGGGCGATGTTGCGCTTTTCCCACTGCGACGTGCCGGTGGGCCAGGTGCCGTCCACGGGGAACGCGCTGACGGGGAGCAGGTCGCCTTTGCCTGAAAGCATGATCGCGCTGACGCGCTTGACCAGATCCGGCGCGGCGTCGGAGACGGTGCCGGGGCGCGTAAACTTGGAGGTGAGTTCTTTCGGCGCGGGCATGGGGTCGAGGCCGGCGAGCGAGGCATCGACGGCGGCGAAATTGCGGCGTACGACTTCGGGGCCTTTCTTGCCATAGGTTTTTTCGATGGCGTGCTTGATGTGGGCAATGGCGTCGTCGGGCGGCAGCACGCCGGAGATGGCGAAGAAGCAGGTCTGCATGACGGTGTTGATGCGCACGCCCATGCCATTTTCGCGCGCGACTTTGTAGGCGTCGATGGTGTAGACGCGCAATTTCTTTGTGAGAATCTCCTGCTGAACTTCGCGCGGCAGGTTGTCCCAGAGTTTGTCGGGCGCGAAGGGAGTGTTGAGCAGCAGCACGCCTTTCGGCGCGCAATAGGAAACGACGTCGATGCGTTCGAGGAAATTGAATTGATGGCAGGCGACGAATTCGGCTTGATTGACAAGGTACGCGCTGCGAATAGGCGCGGGGCCGAAGCGCAGATGCGAGATGGTGATCGCGCCGGATTTTTTCGAGTCGTAAACGAAGTAGCCTTGGGCGTAGTTGTCCGTTTCCTCGCCGATGATTTTGATCGAGTTTTTGTTTGCGCCGACGGTGCCGTCCGCGCCGAGGCCGAAGAAAACGGCGCGGATGACATTCTTCGGTTCGATGTCGAAACCGGGATCGAAAGGCAGCGAGAGATGGGTCACGTCGTCGAGAATTCCGACGGTAAAACCGTGGCGTGGCTTTGGCTTCGCGAGATGATCGAAGACGGATTTGACCATGGCGGGCGTGAATTCCTTGCTCGCCAAGCCATAGCGGCCACCGACGACAGTGACGACATCTTTGGCGGCGCGGCAGGCTTCCTGATCGCACTGATGCAGCGCGGTGACAATGTCTTGATAGAGCGGTTCGCCGAGCGCGCCGGGTTCTTTGCAGCGGTCGAGCACGGCGAGCGTGCGCACACTTTTGGGAAGCGCGGCGCAGAAGGCTTCAAACGGGAAGGGGCGGTAGAGCCGGATTTTCAAGACGCCGACTTTTTCGCCGTGGGCGATCATCCAATCGACGGTTTCGTGCGCGGTTTCGGCGCCGGAGCCCATGATCACGATGACGCGCTCGGCTTCGCGGTGGCCGTGGTATTCGACAAGGTTGTATTGGCGGCCGGTGAGTTTGGCGAAGCGGTCCATTTCGCCTTGCACGATCGACGGGCAGGCGGCATGGAAGCGGTTGCCCGCTTCGCTGGCTTGAAAAAAGGTGTCGGGATTTTCGGCGGTGCCGCGGAGCATGGGGCGGTCGGGCGTCAAACCGCGGCGGCGATGTGCGGCGATCAGGTCTTCGTCCATCATCGCGCGGAGCGTGTCTTCGCCGAGCACTTTGAATTTCGCGACTTCGTGGCTGGTGCGGAAGCCGTCGAAAAAATGGAGGAACGGCACGCGCGCGCGGAGCGTCGAAGCGTGCGCGATGGCGGCGATGTCCTGCGCCTCCTGAACGCTGTTGGAACAGAGCAGCGCGAAACCGGTTCCGCGCACGGCCATCACGTCGGAGTGATCGCCGAAAATGGAGAGCGCATGCGTGGCCAGCGCGCGTGCGGAGACGTGCATGCAGAAGCTGGTGAGTTCGCCGGCGATCTTGTACATGTTGGGGATCATCAACAGCAAGCCCTGGCTTGCCGTGAAGGTCGTGGAAAGGGCGCCAGCTTGCAGCGCGCCGTGCACGGCTCCGGCGGCGCCGCCTTCGGATTGCATTTCGACGACGTCAGGGATGATGCCCCAGAGATTCTTGCGCCCGCGCGAGGACCATTCGTCGGCCAATTCGCCCATGGAGGAACTGGGGGTGATGGGGTAAATCGCGATGACTTCGGAGAGGCTGTGCGCGACCGCGGCAACCGCTTCGTTGGCATCCATTGTAGAGAAACGTTCGGCAACCATCAGCAACCTCCCCGGCGAGAGCAGGCGAGCCGCCTGCACCACAACTGTCGCAACGGCGGGAGTGGAGAGCAATTGGTTGTCCAGAGTTTTGAAGGCGGGGTCAGGAAGCTTTTGGAGCGGCGAATTTCGCGCGGTTAGTCAAGCGGGGTTTGGATTTGGAGAATCGAATACGAAGGAAATGAATACTGACGCAGGCACGTGCGCGGCCTGCGGATTCGCGGGAATGGGAAAGGGATTTTCAGGGTTGGAAGGGGCGAGCGCGCGGCGCACCAGCCGGCTGGAAGCTGGCGCTCCGCACAATTAAAGGACCCATCCTACTTGTTCTCAGTGTTCTCTTTGTTTTCTTTATTCTCGGTGCTCGGCGGCGGCGTGTTGTTGCTGCTGCGCGGAGGCATGTCGTCCTTCGCCATCCAGAAGGGCAATGGCGCTTTCGGGTCGATGGGCATGGCGTCGGTCTTCACTTCTTTTTGCGGCGGCGCTTGCGGGCGCTCGACGGCGACCGGCGGAACGACGACAGGCGCGGAGTTGACGGGCGGCGTGCTTCTCGATTCGAAGCGATCCGGCTGCGGCGCGGGCGCGGGGGCGCTCACTGCGGTGTTGGGCCGCGGCTGGGATGGAGGCGGAGCGTCCTTGTGGAATGCGGCGTAGATCAGGCCGGCTCCGAGAATGGAAATGCCCAGCGCGATGCCCAAGATCAAATTGGTGTTGTCTTGATGAGAGGCGATGGGCCGGTGATGTCTGACGTGAGGCGAATGCGGATGGTGCGGATGCGGGTTGGCGATCATGACTCTAGCCCTCCTTAAGAGTATCGCGGGCCCTGAACAATAAGCTTTACATTAGCTGATACGCCGAGTTTCGGAAAAAGTTGCAGAAAAAGTGCAAGCGATGGTGAGCGAACTGCGGCGGAAGCCATTCCTCGTTCATCGTTTGCCGTTCACACTTTCGCCGTCGTCAAATCCAGAAACAGCCGGTCCAGCCACGCGACTTCGGGCGTGAGGGCGCGGACGGTGATTCCGGCGTGGACCAGCGCACTATTAATGGAGGCAGAATCGAGGCCCGCGCCGAGCAGCATGGAATCGCCGGCGTTCGCATCGGCGTTCACGCGCGCGTCGAAGCCAAAATTTTCGCGCAGCACTTTCGCCGCGGCTTCGGCGTCGTCCACGCGCACTTCGAGGCGGCGGTGCTCGCGTTCGATCTGCTCCAACGCGCCTTCCAAAATCACGCTGCCATGGTCGAGGAAAGCGACGCGGTTGCACAGATTTTCGACTTCGCTGAGCAGGTGGCTCGAGAGGAAAATCGTGAGCTGTTCTTCGCGCGCCAGGCGGATGATCAGTTCGCGCGTGTTGCGGATACCGTGCGGGTCGAGGCCGTCGGTGGGTTCGTCGAGGACGAGCAGTTCGGGTTTGGGAAGCAGGCAGGCGGCGAGGCCGAGGCGCTGGCGCATGCCGTGGCTGTAGACTTTGACGAAATCGTTTTCGCGGCCTTTCAAGCCGACGAGTTCGATCACGCGTTCCATCTCGTCGTCGCTGACGCCGCCGGAAAGGCCGCTGAAGATTTCGAGATTTTTGCGGCCAGTGAGGTACGGATAAAACGAGGGCGCTTCGACGAACGCGCCGACTTTGCGCAGCGCGCCGCTGCGGTCGTGCAGCACATCGCAGCCGCCGATTTCGACGCTGCCAGCGGTCGGATGAATCAAGCCGAGGATCATGCGAATCGTCGTGGATTTTCCCGCGCCGTTGGGGCCGAGGAAACCGAAGATGTCGCCGCGGTTGATCGTGAGACTGAGGTCGTTGATGGCCGTCAGCGTGCGCGCGCGAAAACGCGGGTGGAAGACTTTGGTAAGATTGTTGGCGACTAGCAGTGGTTCCATGACCCCTCGCTTACGAGCCGCAACCGGAAGGAAGCGGCAACCATTTCAATTGCAGGCCGGCCCGCTCCCTTGCGGTCGCGGCTCGTAACGTCACTGCACGTCGCCTTAAGACAGCCCTCTAATCTTGCGCAGCTTGTCGCGCCGCACGCGCGCGAGGTCTTCGGCGCTGGGCGGAAATTCGCGGTTAAAATGCAAATCCATCACCACCCCCAGCGCGTGCAGATCGCTGAGGCAGGTATCGAGCGTCAGCATCAGTCCGTTCTTCAGGCCGAGCGCGCCTTCGGTGGCACCGATGGTGCCGGGGCGCACCACGCAGGCGCGTTCGACGTCGTCCATGCCAAACGTTTCGGCGCGCGGGCCGTGCGTGAGATGAAAGACGCCGTCTTCGAGCGTGAGTTCGAAATTCTGTGCGCGCATGAAGGCAACCAGCCCGCGCGACGCCAGCCATCCAAAAAGCAAAATCGAACTTAAGCCCAGCACGATAAAACCAACGGGACGGCCAAAGCGGATCATGCCCAGCAAGGCCACAATCGGCGCGGCCAGCGACAGGCCGGTCACGAATAATTTCAGAGCGAGAAGTCCAAACCCGCCGCCCAAACGCGCGGAGGCTTTCGGATAGGTCAGAATCAAAGCTGCGAGAATCAAAATCGCCGTCACGCCGAGCGCGAGATACAACAGCGGAAGACCCGCGACGATGTATTTTACGCAGCCGATCCCAAAGACGGCGATGCCGCCAACCGCCGCGGCTAGCGGAAAGAAGAACGAAAGCCGCCGCACGCTCAGTTCCATCGGCTGGTAGCGCATGACCAGGCGCGGGTGTTTCTCGATCCACTGCGTGAAGCGCTCGCCGGTTTCCATTTCGAACGAATCGGTCGCCATGCTTTCGCAGCAAGCGGCGCAATAGTCGCGCGAGTCGGGGAGATGCACGGGTTTTTCGGCGAAGAGATTGCGCTGGCACCGGGAACAGGTGGTCATTAATGGAATTCAAAGGGAAAGGTGGGAAATGTAAAATGGAAAATGCGAAACACGTCCACGTCCTGCGTCGTGTCGGGAATTGCGGTCGCCCGTTGAAATAACTCCGTGCCTGTCCCGATCCCTTACTCCTGACCTCTGCCCTACTCCAGCGTCTCCTGTATGGCCGAGAGAATTTCAGCGCTTTCCTGAAAATACGCCGCTTCCTCTCCCTTCCTGTCCTGAGCGGTCGCAAACGATTCGGCGACGATGAGCGACAGCAGCTCGCTCACTTCGCCGTCGTCCTCCAATCGCCCCTTCTTCGCAAACGTGGCGATGAACCGCTCCGCCATCGAGCCGGGAGCGTAGTCCATGCCCTTGGGGATTGGACGCTTTAAAAACTTCTGCGCGCGAATTTGCAACTCAGACGGCATGATGTGATCTCCTTTTAAATGAAATCAGTCCCGTGTTCCTGTGTCTCATTGTCCCCATGTCTCCCCTTCGACCACCCGCCAAAATCGCCGCCTTCGAACGGCTGCGGATAACCCAGCAGCGTGAGCATGGACAAAAGCTGCCCGCGATGATGCGTTCCATGCGTGACCAGATGAAAAACCTGATGCAGCCGCCGGTCTGAATCCAGCAATCCCTGCTCGTGCGACGCCTTCGCCGCCAGCCGCCACGCGTCGCCCAACTCCACGATCATCGCGCGAATCTCCGCCAACGGCATCTCCGCCCGATACGCCAGCGGCTCCGGCTTCTCAATCACCGGCCCCACGCACCTGCTCCACGTCCGCAGCACATTGGCAATGTGAAAAACCGTGCGATGCAATGTCCGCCACCCGAATCCCATGTCGCGGTGAAGCTCTTCATCCGCCAAGCGCGCGAGGAAATCGAGGGACTGGAGGTTGCAGTGGACTTCGTAGTCGAGGAGTTGGAGGATAGTTTGGGCGTAGGGGGTCATGGAGTAGTTTTGTATTCGCTGCCAACGAGTTTTTATTCAAGCGTCACCTACCGATGCATCATCAAAAAGGCCCGGCTGTTCTTCGACGCCCCGTTTTACATTTGGCTTTGCAGTTTTCTTTTCGATTATCGTACTAAGGTCCAGCCTCTCTTTCTCAATTCTATAGCTTCGCTCGAGGGTGTCGAGAAAGATCACCTTCCACGAATGGCTACTAAAATTCTCACTGAAAAGAGGCGACCGGAGTTTCCGCTGCAATTGCATCTCGCGCTCCTCAGGAATAATCATAAACTTCGGCACGCTGGCGTCGACGTTTGAGCATCTCTTTAGCGCCTCTGTCATTGAAGTAGAGCATTCTACCTCAAATGCAGCCTTCACATATCCGTCAAGAATCCACAAAACGTCGATGAATTCAACGTCCCGTATATTAGCAGCATTTTTGAGCGCCTTCAAATTCGTTATAGTTATGTATTGGTTAAGAGTACCTTTTCGCTTCGGAAATGCTTCTTGCAGTAGGTCACTTTGCTCTCGACGTCCTATCCAAATTTCATACTTTTGGAACATCCCGATTTCAGCTAATATGGCAATTGCCAGCGTGTGTGCGCGCTTAACGCTTTCGGTTTCGAACGCATTCTTAAGTAACCAATCCCCGTGTCCGACACGCCGTGCGTAAACCTCAAGCGCGTCCTTTATGCTGGTCGTATCGGTTGTCAAGGAGTTTGGAAACTCTTCGCTTATTGCTTTCCACATGTCGGTAAAGGTTACGCGTCCGCGACGCTGTAGCTCGCGAAGAACTGTTTGCTCCACGCGCTCCGATAGAGGAATGGTTTCCAAGTGCGGTACGCTACTGGGATCAGTAAACCACCAAGCCTTTCCTTTCTTGCCGCCAAGCTGCATCGAGGCCAGTTTGAACTCGCGGCCCAGATGGCCCTCCAATACGCCCCGGATATCCAAACCTGAACGGAGTTCGGAGAAGTAGCCATGGCGCGCCAATTCTGGATCAATCGTGTTGATCAAAATTGTATACGGCGTCGGCTCGCCTCGCTCCGCCAGAACATGTCTTGCCCTTTCCAAAACAATGCGCTCAAACCGAACAGCATCCAAGGTTTCCGGCGGAACGGCTTTCCCTTTTACGGCCGATTTGTAAAATCGAAGGTAGAAGTCGCCTTGCGCCGAACCAAAGGGCTGCAACATTGCTTTCGGCGATTTTTGCCCGAGGGGCTGGTGGTGGATTTTTTCCAAATCGAAGCCTGACATGACGCCAGCGCGAATAGTGTCATTCCGCACCTTAAACGTTGGATTGTGAAATGTAAGCGTCAAATATCGGTCAGGCTTGATCACGTCATACATTGAAAGAAAGGAATTCCTAAGCAGAGCGTTGTAGACATTTGAGTCCTTTCGCTGACGTTCGTTTCTGACGACTTCCTTCGCCAAAATTCTTTCGACATAACCTTCGTCTTTGCCCAACCAGGCATTCCAGAGATATGCCAGTTCGCCGTATTGAACGGATGCGTCGTAAGGTGGATCTGTAAAAATGTAGTCGATGCATGGGCCGTATTTTGCCGCTAGGGATTTCATGAGGTCGGTTGAATCGCCGCAATGAATGTATGCGTCTGCGGTGCCGTCGATCACGTCGGCTGCCCTGCGGCCAAGGCGAACGCCAGCAAAAAACTTATTTGAATCTGTCTTGGCCTTCACCAATCCCTGATGTTTTAGAATTGAGCTTTCAAATTTATACCAGACGTTTTGTTCCATGTGTTTGGGCGCATGCCAATAACTATGCTGGCTCCACGTGGAGCTAAATGACGTTTGATGGTTCCCCGGCGCGGCACTGATTGCAGGCAGCATGCGCGAACATAAGTGCACCATCGAAGAAAAAGCAATCTTTAGAAAATCTCGCAGTTCGCGATTTGCTTCCTCCTCTATTGCTTCCATAAGTAGGCTAAGGGCGAGCAAGTTCCGCTTAGTGAACAGTTGATCCAACGACTCGTACTTCTGCTTCTCCTTAAATGGGCTTCCGTCTGTATAGTAAAGTCGATTCTTCGGGTAGTGCGCCTTGATTTTTGTCTTTTCAATCTTCTCCAGCAGCGCCAAATCGTACTCACTTGGTTTGCAATTCTTCTCGCGCCGGTCACCACAGCGGGGACATGAAGCGTATCGAATTTCGGTGCACTTGTCGTTGTCCCAAATGGCGCATGCGATGGGAAAACGAAGCCGGCACTTTCGGCACTGGGTTTGATACAATTCCAATATTTGATCTTTAACGCCTCGTTCGACACGATCGAATGCCTGCACTAACTTCTCCGGATCGACGTGTTTTAGGGTTAACCGAATAATCTCCGTCGACACTGGAAGCAGATCGCACACGATCACTTTGCGGCCAATTTTAAGTGCTTCCATAGCAACCACGCCGCTGCCAGCGAACGGGTCGAGCACGATTCCACCCGGCGGACAATACTTGTCAATAAATTCACCGACGACGTTCCATGTTTTCCTGCCCCAGTATTTATGCCAAACGTACATTGACGTGTGCGCTTCGGGAGGAATCTGGCGCTCAATATGTTGCACGCCTCTGGAAAATGGCCCCTTTGCACTTTCATTTCCCATGTGGATTCTCCGGGACCTCAGCGGTTTTCTGCAACGGGGTCAACTGCGACAGACGATGCATTTCGCGGACAAATATGGATAATTCAATACATATCCACCACCTGCTCATCCGGCGATTCCGGATGCCCGGCACCAGCCGCTGGCGCTTCGAATCCACCATCAAATCCAGTCCTTCGAGCGGGATTACGCGCAAAGCTCAACTTGAAAATCCTTCTTTGCCGACATCCAGGTTTTCTTTTGATATTCGTAGGCCACCGCTAGCATCAAGGTGTGCGCGACCTGCGCGATGTGGTCCTGATCCGCTTGGCCGGGCTTCTGGCCTTGCTTCAGCCGGGTGTGAACAGCATTGAAAATCGCGTCCGCATTTTCAGCGTCCGCCATGTGTATATAATAGGGCGTGCCGTCCTTGCCGATTCCCACCGTGTAATCGTCGCGGCCAATAGTTTTGCAAACTGAACCGTCAAAACCGTGCACGTCCGCTCGCAGCATGACGTCAAGCGAGTCGCTGGCAGAATTGTGCGAAATCGACAATTTGTATTTCATGGCGGTCACCTCTTAAATGTCTTCGTGCTCCAATGTCAGCGATTGAATCCACGCTCGTCCATCAACTTCGACAAAAGTTACGCCCAGCCGGCCTTTGCCTTGAACGACACACCATGTTTCCTTTCGGCCTCGCGCCTTTTGGCGAATCGCCGAAAGTCCCTCGGAGAGATTCTTCTGGAACAGCGGGACCACCTGTTCTTTCGCAATACCCATCGCGCGAAGTTGCTCTTCGGCAACGTCATTCCAATGCGGTTCCATTCTCCCCTCCCCGCCAAAAGATGTCTAGCCTTTTTGCGGCACGCTACGCCCCTTAGAGCATTGTCCTCATAACAGAAAACTCGAATATTTTATAGCCCAAAAGTTGGCGGTCCGGCTCCACAAATGTTTTTGTCTCAGCGCTCCTTCACCGAATCAATCGCGTCGGGGAAAAGTTCCTTTGCCATTGATTCCAGCGACACGGCCTCCGCTGGAGTATAATACTCTCCCAGCCGCTTTCGTTCCGCTCGCGGGCGAAATGTTTGATACATGCGCCCCAGCAAATCGCGATCGACTCGCGCAAAGGAAAATGCATTCAGGCGGAAGAGCAATTTTTCCAGAATGCCGCTCAATTCCCCGTTCAGGTCGTTGAACCAATCGAACAGGCTCTCTTCAAACAGACGCTCGTACACCGACGCCACATATTTGAAGGCGATTTGGAGCAAGTCCTGGAACATGGGATCGATGTCGGCAACGAATTTGCCCCAAAGGCCGATGCCGGAGTTTGAAATCCTGTGGCTGACCAAACCGGTGTCTTCGCACAGCCGGACAAAGAACAAGCGCGACATCTGGACATGCACGGAGTTCGTCACGAAAATCTCGCGGAAGTCCTTCTCCTCGGTGCCGGCGTAGGCTTGATCGTGACAAAACTCCGGATAGTCCTCCTGAAACAGGCGCAGCAGCTTCCGGTTTTTCCGCTTCAATTTGTAAAGCCGCGACACAAGCAGGGCATGGCGCCGGTCGTCGATCTCGATTTCGACTCGGTGCTCCAAGTCCTTGATGCGGGGCAGAGCTTCGTGAAACAAGGCCCGCGCCCGGTCGAAGAGTTGTTCGCCTATCGCCCGCAATTCGAGCACGCCGAAATGAAAGACCTCCTCCAACATCGGCAGCGTCTCAAGCGTCAGCGGAATGTGGCCCGCGGCAATTTCGCCAATGCGAAACTTTTCGTATTGCGGACCTTCCTGCGAGGATGCGAAACTAATGTCTTTGAGAATAGACCTCAATGAAGCATCGTTTGCGTCTGTTTCCTGCCACTCCCCTCCGCGCATCGAATAACGTGCGCTTGCGCCGTTCAAATGAAGTTCAAGCAGCACGTGCTCCGCGACATCACATACGCAGATCGTTCTCGGAGCGAAGAGGATGACGTAGTACGTCTCCGGACGAATGTAGCGCACGACCTGATCCGCCCAAACGCGCGCGCGTGCCGCGGCGTCGCGGATGGCGTCATCGCTCACCTTGCCCTCGGCGATCGCCCAGACATCACCTTCGATTTTGCGCGTCCGCGGCGCGGGATACAGCTTGATATCGGGAATCTCGCCTGCTTTGCGTTCGGTTAACGCGAGACAATTGTCCGGGTAGCCCAAAATTTCATTGAGAATGTACTGCACGAACGGCTTATACAGCGCAGTCTCGCTGACCGCGCCAGTAGCGTCAATGGAACTCAAATACCGAGAGACGGCAGATTTGCGTTCCGCCATAAGTACCTTTTTTAAGCACAGCCTTTGAAGTCGAGCGGTGGCAATACTAGCCGCTCAATACATATCCACCACCTGCTCATCCGGCGATTCCGGATGCCCCGGCACCAGCCGTCGCTTCACGACTTCTTTCGCTTCAGCAGCGTGTCATACACCGCGTGGAGCCCGATCCAGAACCACACGATCCCGTCCGGCTTTTCGTCGCCAAGCGCGCGGTAATGATCGCCTACACGGACCGACCAGAGCTTTCTCTTTCGCCCAACCTGTTTAAAGTGCAGCGAGGGATGGCGCGGATCGGTCTTCAGCAATTTGAAATTCTTGTCCGCAAGCTTTTGGATTTCACCGGGGAGCTGAGCGTAGCAATTCCAAAAGCGCGGCAGCGTCATGTGCTTCATAGCGGACGCGCCAGACCGGCCCGGTACTCTTTGTCCACTTCCTCCAGCACCGCATTGAGATTCCCTTCGTCCAGATCGTCCGCGATCTGTTCGTCCCAGAGTTGGGCGTGGTAGTCCGAGAGCCACCTGGTCAGCGAAGCGACTTCGTCGGGCGGCAACTGCGCAATGACTTTTTTAATGTCTTGAACGCTCATGCCGTTCATTAGACCCTCGGAAATTGAAAAATCAAGCGCCATGTTTCGCTTAAGCGTGGATAGCAAACCGGGCCACCATTATTTATTCGGAGGCCCGGCTCATCATTCAAAATCGCTACACCAGAAACAAATCCCGCAAGCGCTGGCGAACTTGCGCCTGAACGTTGGGCGAAAGCGTTCCCAGTTGCTTGCGAATAATCGCGCTGGAAACCGTAACAATTCGATGCAGGCGCAGCGCCGAAGCCACGCGCAAGCCCGTTTGGGCAAAGTCCGGAGATGCCGGGTCCAGCACTACATCGCTCGATTCCAGCTTGGGCGGAATCGTGCTGGTTATGAACGCGAGTACGACGTGGCGGTGCGTGCCAACGGAATCCGTCAAACAAACCGCCGGACGCACTTTCTGGCCAGAAAGATCGTCAAAGGGAAATGGCACAAGGACTACTTTATACCGCATCGACGAACGGCTCCCCATCGTTCAAAGTGTAAATATCCTCCGCGGCATCGGCGAGGAAATCGAACGCGTCGCTGGTTGCCGCCGCGCGCAACCATGCGTCCTCGTCAATGTCGCTGGGCGCCGGCGCGGGAAGCACTGTAACCACAAGCGCGGAATTTCGGGGCAGCGCATAAGGCTCGTCCAGCACGATATGCGCGCCATCGAAGTGAGCTTTGAGTGTGACTGCGGACATGGCTGTCTCCTCTCCGTCTGCTTCAAAGATTATCTCTCAACAGTTGATTTCGCAAGACGAAACCGGGCCTCCATCCTTCGGAGGCCCGGCTCATTAATCTACTGTCTACTGTCTACTATCCGTTAGTAATCTTCCCCGCCGCCCGCACCAGCCCCAATCGGCTCCTTGTGCTTCGGCAGTTCGGAAATCGCTGCGTCCGTCGTCAGCAGCAGCGCGCTGACGCTGGCCGCGTTTTGCAGCGCGCTCTTCACCACTTTGGCCGGGTCGAAGACGCCGTCTTTGACCAGGTCGCCGTAGACTTCGGTCAGCGCGTTGAAGCCGAAGTTCTTGTCTTTGCTTTCGCGGATTTTCTGGACCACGATTGCGCCTTCGTGGCCGGCGTTCTCGGCGATCTGGCGGCAGGGGGCTTCGAGCGCGCGGCGGATGATTTCCACGCCGACTTGCTCGTCGCCTTTCAACCGCAGATCGTTGAGCGCTTCGCCGGCGCGGATCAGCGCCACGCCGCCGCCGGGGAGAATGCCCTCCTCGACCGCCGCGCGCGCCGCGTGCAGCGCGTCTTCGACGCGCATCTTGCGCTCCTTCATTTCCGTTTCGGTCGCGGCGCCCACGCGAATCTGAGCGACGCCGCCGGCCAGCTTCGCGAGGCGTTCCTGCAGCTTTTCTTTATCGTAGTCGCTGGTCGTCACCGCGATTTCGTTCTTGATCTGCGCGATGCGGCCCTGGATGTCGGCAGACGCGCCCGCGCCTTCGATGATCGTGGTGTTTTCTTTGTCGATGTCCGCGCGCTTGACGCGGCCTAGGTCGTCGATCGTGATCGAATCGAGACCGATGCCCAAGTCCTCGGTGATCGCCTTGCCGCCGGTGAGCGTCGCGATGTCCTGCAGCATCGCTTTGCGGCGGTCGCCGTAGCCGGGCGCCTTCACGGCGCAGCAGGCCAGCGTGCCGCGCAGTTTGTTGACAACCAGCGTCGCGAGCGCTTCGCCTTCGACTTCCTCTGCGATGATCAGCAGCGGCTTGTTGCTCTGCGCGATTTTCTCGAGCAGCGGGACGATGTCCTTCACCGTCGAAAGTTTCTTTTCGTAGATGAAAACGTACGCGTTTTCCAGCTCGCATTTCATTTCGCCGACGTTCGTGACGAAGTGGGGCGAGAGGTAGCCGCGGTCGAAGCTCATGCCTTCGACGAGGTTCACGTCGGTCGTGATCGACTTGCCTTCCTCGACGGTGATGCAGCCGTCCTTGCCGACTTTGTCCATCGCGTCGGCGATTTTGCTGCCGATGTCGTTGTCGTTGTTCGCGGCGATGGCGGCCACGGCGGCGATGTCCTTGCGGCCGCTGACCGGCACGGACAACTTGGTCAGCGCGTCGATGACTTTCGCGACGGCCTTGTCGATGCCGCGCTTGATCGCGGTGGCGCTCGCACCGGCGGTGACGTTCTTCAAACCTTCGTCGAAGATGGCTTCGGCAAGCACGACGCTGGTGGTGGTGCCGTCGCCGGCGACGTCGTTGGTTTTGCTCGCGACTTCCTTCACGAGCTGCGCGCCCATGTTGGCGTACTTGTCTTCAAGCTCGATTTCCTTCGCGACGGTGACGCCGTCGTTGGCGACGGTCGGCGAGCCGTAGCTTTTCTCAAGAATCACGCAGCGGCCCCGCGGCCCGAGCGTGACTTTGACGGCGCGAGCCAGCGTCTTGACGCCGACGCGAAGACCCTCGCGCGCTTCCTGATCGAATGCGATTTTTTTGGCGGACATGTGAATCAATCTCCCTTTCGTGGTTGCAAATCTAAAAGATCTTTACGTAAATCAGCCAAGCCATCAATGAGTTTCGTTATTCGCTCGTTGACCCGCGGCCACGAGAAATGGCGCGAATCTTTTTCGTCGAGTTCACCCAAATCGGTTCGAATAACCATGCGCAGCTTGTCGAGCCTATCTTGCAGTTCACGAAGTTGCTGCCGATAGGATTCGACATGCTCTTTATGCATGCGCGTATTCCTCGACCATGAGCTCGGTCTTTTTCATCACACTTTCAACATCAATCATCAATCGCGCAACCTGGTTTCGCAGATCGGTATTGAGCGCGCGATAAATCTTGTCATCGGCTTTTGCGTGCTTGTCCAAAAAAACGATGAACTGTCGGAGCTTTTTGTTAGCCGCGACTAGTTCATCAAGCGCGACGACCGTTTCCGGCACAGAAGGTTTAGCCATGATCTTTACCTTTCCGTCGCCGAACCAAAAACGCGATGGCGACTGCGATAAACTAACTTATCCTTTCACAATCGCCAGCACATCCTCCTCCGGCATCAGCAAGTATTCCTCGCCATCGAGCTTCACTTCCGTTCCCGCGTACGACGCGAAGAGAATCCGGTCGCCCTTCTTGACTTGGAACGAGCCACGCGAACCGTCGTCCAGCAGCTTGCCCGATCCCAGCGCAATGACTTTGCCTTCTTTCGGTTTTTCTTTGGCATTGTCCGGCAGAACAATCCCGCCCGCCGTCTTCGCCTCTGCTTCCAAGCGCTTCACCAACACCTTATCGCCCAAAGGGGCAACGTTCGTGGCCATGCTTCTCTCCTTTTTCGTGTGAATCTTTGACCCAATCTGATTTTAGCGTCGGGATTAAGAGCAACTTCAAGGCCACCTGTGCAAGGCAAATTAAGTCATGGATACGATTACGATTACATCGAACGGCACCAACACAGTTTCGTAAATTCTTCGCTATACCGCGTCACTCTGACTCGCCGCGCGTATAACAGACGAGTCGCCTAGGGCTTCTTGAGCTTTTTCATCCGCGACTTCAACGCCACATCAAAAAGCGACGGGCTTAGCCATTGCAACGCCACTCCGATTTTCCCCATGAACGTCAAGTACTTATTTCGCATTGGTTTGCGCGCAGCCTTCAAGATCACCCGCGCTACCGTTTCCGATGGCATCCCGCTCTCCGCCGAAATGAACCCGCCCGGCCGCGTGCCGACCGCCGAATCGAAGAAGTCCGTCTTCGTCACGCCAGGATTAATCACCGACACCGAAATCCGCTCGTCCCACAACTCCACCCGCAGCGACTCGCTCAGCGCCTCCAGCGCGAACTTCGTCGCGCAGTACGCCGAAACCCTTGGCATCGAGCGCTTTCCGACGATGGAGCTGACCATCACAATCGACGCGCCCCATCTCGCTGGGGTTGCCGCCGCTGCTCGCCGTAACAGAGGCAGCGCTGCCTGCACGCAGCGGATCACGCCAAGGAAATTGGTCTCCATGTTCGCGCGGTAATCGGCGACAGATGTCTCTTCCACTAAACCATACACCCCAAATCCCGCGTTGTTAACCAAAACATTCAGCGCCCCGAAGTCTGCCGAGACTTTCTCGAACAGCGCCTTCACCGACTCGTCCGATGCCACATCGCATTCGACAGTCACGATCTTCCGATCTGGGTGAGCCTTCCGAATCACGTCCGCGACCGTGGCCAACTTGTCCGCCCGCCGAGCCGTCAGGATCACGTCGTACCCGCCATCCGCGAAGACTTTCGCCGTCGCCGCGCCAATCCCCGCCGATGCACCCGTGATCAAAACCGTAGGCATTTGCGAAGTTTACTCGCTTTTTCCTGAAAATCCACTATGAAAACAGACTCGAAAAAAAGTTGCACATCGTTCGTAGTCGCGCCTTCAGGAGGTCTTCGCCGCCGCCGCCAATTCCATGCAAAAGTTGCACATGGTGAATGTTCCACGTGGAACGTCGGGTAATATTAGGTATCGTAGGGCCAAACATATTCCTATGTTCCACGTGGAACGTAGGGTCTCATTAATATCATTTCCACGTCTTTTTTCGTTTGACTCGCCTGGGAATGAACGCTAAACTTCGCACTCGTTAATCTTGAATCCTTGAATATGGAATCTTGAATATGGATGCTCCCAAACGCGGCCTCCAAGCCCTCCTATCCGCTACTTCCCTTAACCCCAATCAACCCGCGCCGACAATCACCGCGGCCGAAGTCCCGTTATCTTCCATCCGCCCCAACCCCGACCAACCCCGCACACACTTCGATCCCGTCGCCCTCGACGAACTCGCCGCCTCCATCAAAGCCCGCGGCCTCATCCAACCCGTCGTCGTCCGCCCGATTCAAGAACCGCGACCAACAAACGAGCCGCGACCGCAAGGGAGCGGGCAACCTGAAATCCACTACGAACTCATCGCCGGCGAACGCCGCTGGCGCGCCTCCCAAATCGCTGGCCTCACCACAATTCCCGTCGTCGTCAAAGCCGTCTTCGATGAACGCGACATCCTCCTCCTCTCTCTCGTCGAAAACCTCCAGCGCGACGACCTCAATCCCGTCGAAGAAGCCGCCGCCTACGCCAAAATGTGCGACAAATTCAACCTGACTCACGACCAGATCGCCTCCGGTATCGGCAAGAGCCGCGCGCACATCACCAACCTCATCCGCATCCTCGAACTACCGCCATCAATCCTAGACGCCATAAAATCCCGCAAGCTTACCCCCGGCCACGCCAAAGTCCTGCTCACACTCCCCGACGCCAAACTCCAATCCCATTTCGCCGCCAAAACCCAAGCCGAAAACCTCACCGTCCGCGACCTCGAACGCCTCATCACCGGCCCGGCACCCGAACCTGCGCCATCCCACGACGGCCATCATCCCGCCCGAAAATCCGCCCCGCGTTCCAAAGGTTCCCGCAACACCCGCGTCGTCTCGCCTGAAATCCAGGACCTCGAACGCCAACTCCGCGAACACTTCGGCACACGAGTCACCATCGAAGAAAACTCCCGCAAAGGCCGCATCGTCATTGAATTCTTCTCCCCCGACGACCTTCACCGGATCACTCGGCTTATGCAATTATAGCGCGGAGTTAGTTATAGGCCCTAAACGTCCTATAAGCCCTATAAGGCCTATAAGGCCTATTCGACAGACTCCTTATGCTAATTAAATCCTAATATATTTTAACTCTCGAATTCCCTTGATTCATGCCCTCGAAAATACTATGTTATTGCAGTGGCGACAGCTATTGAATCACGCTGTCGGTCGCCGCGCGCTGGGAGGGTACTATGCCCGAAACATCTTTTCTATTTCCCGACAATGTCGGCCGCATTTTTATCATCGATGACAGTTCCGAAAACTTAAGCATCCTCGGAGAATTGCTTGCTGATTACAAACGCAACTTCGCGCTCAATGGCGACGACGCCATCCGCTGGCTGGCGTCTCAACCGCCGCCCGATCTCATTCTCCTCGACGTGATCATGCCCGGTCTCGACGGTTTCGAAGTCTGCCGCCGCATCAAATCCGATCCGCGCCTCCACGACATTCCCGTAATTTTCATCACGGCGCTCGCCGACGCCGATGCCGAAACGCGCGGCTTCGAATTTGGCGCCGTCGATTACATCACCAAACCCTTCAACCCCGCCGTCGTCAAAGCCCGCGTCAAAACGCATCTCGAACTCAAACACGCGCGCGCCAGTCTCGCGCATCAAAATTCCATTCTCGAAGATCAAGTCGCCGCGCGCACCAAAGAACTTTCCGGTGCGCTCAGCGACGTGAAGAAGGGCGCGCTCGATACCATCTTCCGTCTCGCCCGCGCCGCCGAATACAAAGACATGCACACCGGCGAACACGTCATGCGCATGAGCCAATACTCCGCCGCCGTCGCGCGCGGCATGGGTTTCTCCGAAGCCGACGTCGCGCAGATGCTCTACGCCGCTCCAATGCACGACATCGGCAAAATCGGCATCCCCGATCAAATCCTGCTCAAAACAGGAAAACTCTCCGACGATGAGTGGGCCGTGATGCGCCAGCACACCCGCATCGGCGCCAAAATCCTTTCCGGCTCCAACTCCGAAATCATCCGCCTCGCCGAAGAAATCGCGCTCTCGCATCACGAAAAATGGGACGGCTCCGGCTACCCCAACGCCCTCGCCGCCGAAAAAATCTCGCTCCACGGCCGCATCGTCGCCATCGCCGACGTCTTCGACGCCCTCACCACCTCGCGCCCCTACAAAGACGCGTTCCCAATTTCCGAAGCCATGTCGATCATCCAAAACGGCCGCGGCAAACACTTCGACCCGCAAGTCGTCTCCGCCTTCTTCTCCGTCGAACCTGAAATCCTGAAAATCAAACACTCCTTTGACCGTCAGTAAAAATGAAATGAGAAACCAGAAATGTTCATCCATGATGCGGTCTTCAGCAACATAGCGCCACGGTCCCCCTCTCCCCTTGGGGGAGAGGGGTTAGGGGTGAGGGGTTGCATCAGATCCGCCCTCTCAAATTTCAAAGCGCCCACTCCGCCGTCAGCTTGTTCGCCGTTCGTGTGCCACTGGCCCCGCCAGTGCGGATCGGAAAAAAATCCCCGCAACACCCCGACCTCACGCCGGCAGTTTCAATCCGTTCGGGGTGCCACTGGTAGGTACTCCTACCAGTGTGGATCGCAGCCGCCCTCCCAAATTTCAAAACGCCGCTCTGATTTCTCTCGAAACTCATGACTGACCAAAGGCCCCCAATCCCATGCTCACCCCCCTATCCGAAAACCGAAATCCCCCCACCATCCTCGTCGTGGATGACGACGAGATCAACCGCGAGATCGTCTCCGCCCCGCTGCTCCCCGAAGGCTACCGCGTACTCCAGGCCGAAAACGGCGAACAAGCTCTCCGCATCGTCAACGAACAACGCGTCGATCTCGTATTAATGGATGTGGTCATGCCCGGCATGGACGGCTTCGAAGTCTGCCGCCGCATCAAAGAAGATGCCCGCAAACTCACGCTGCCCGTCGTCTTCATCACCGCGCTCCACGACCGCAATTCGCGCGTGAGCGGCAAAGCCGTCGGCGGCGACGATTTCCTCACCAAGCCCGTGGACCCGATCGAACTCACCGCGCGCGTGCGAAATCTCCTGCGCATGAAAGCCTATTACGATCTCAAAGAACGCCAGGCCGAACTGCTCGAAGAAGAACTCGAACGCACGCGCGAACAACTCCTCCGCGCGGACCGCATGGCCACCCTCGGCACGCTCGCCGGCGGCGTCGGCCACGAACTCAACAACATTCTTTCCGTTTTAAACATGACCTTGCAGATGATCCGCCAGCGCACTACGCAAAATCAGCCCGCGCGCGACAAAGACCTCGACCGCTTGCAAACCGTCGCCGATCACGTCGCGGTTCACGCCAAGCAGCTCCTCAACTTCGGCCGCCCCGGCCCGCAGTTCGCCGAAAAACTAGATCTCCGCGCCGTCGTTCAGGAAACCCTCGACATGCTGCGCATCGCCGGCCGCCTCAAAACCGTCGAGATCGAAACGATACTTCCCGATTCGCCGTTGCCGGTCGAAGTCAACAAAACGCGCATCGAACAAGTCATCGTCAATCTCGTCGGCAACGCCGCCGACGCCGTCGCCGAAAACAAAGAGCGTCCGCGCAAAGTCATCGTCTGCCTCAGCGAATCCGCCGCCGGCCGCGCCTACTGCGCCATCGAAGACAACGGCTGTGGCATTCCACCCGATAAACTCGAAGCCGTCTTCGCCCCGTATTACACGACCAAAGCCCCCGGCAAAGGCACCGGCCTCGGCCTCCCCGTCGTCAAATCCATCGTCGAATCCTACGGCGGCAAAATCTCCGTCCAAAGCACCCCCGACCTCGGCACCACCTTCGGCTTCGATCTGCCCCTACAAAAGTAACACGGGCTTTTAGCCCGTGCTTGTCGCAGCGCCCGCGGGTGCCACTGGTAGGTACTCCTACCAGTGCGGATCGGAAAAAATTCTCCGCAACACGACAATCTCCCGCCGGCAGTTTCAAGCCCTTTGTGTGCCACTTGGCTGTACCCAGCCAGTGCTGCACCGGAACCGCCGCCCAAATTTCAATCCGCCCTCCCGCCGGCACCGTGATTTTCAATCCTCTTCGCGAAGATTCGCGCAATTCGTTGTTTCCTGCCCTTGCCGTTCTCCGCGCCTCTGCGTGCAATGTTCCCCTGCGTGAGAAAATTTTCCCCCGCTTTACCTTTCCAAATCCGCCCCTCACGAGTATGTATTAGCTATCCATCGCACGCACTGCGAAATGAGGGTCGTGAATGAAGCCCATTTATTGCGCAGACAGCCAGGATCGCATTTGGCCCGACGATTTCAAAAAGGGCAAAGCCGTCTGGTCCGGCGGAAAAGCATACCTAACCGTGCACGCCAATCGGCTCGGCTTGCGGCCCGACCCCGCGCCGCCTGCTTATTACGTGGCCATGTTGGCCGAAGAGGAAAAACAGGAAAAGCAAGAAAAACAAAAATCGCCGGCCCCGCCGCAACCCGTGCCGCCACTGCCCGCGTTTGACCCCGGATTGGTCGGCTCCACAATTCACGGCCCCACGACGCCGGTGAAAAACCCGCTGCTTGCCTCCACAGTCGCGGGCGCCGTCTCCGCCGAAAACGAAAAAGCCCTCGCCGCCGAAAAAAAAGTCGCCGAAGAAAACTCCGCCGAAGAAGCAAAACCCGCTCAACCCAAACCGCCCGACAAACCACAGGAGAAAGCCTCCGCCAAACCCGTCGTCGTCGCAGTCGCCGCTCCCGCCTCAAAACCCGCGCCCGCGCTGCCAGAAAATAAACCCGCGCCAAAACCTGCCGCTGCCGGCGATAAGCCCTCGCCGCCAAAAGCCGCCGATGCGAAACCAGCCGCTCCCGCCAAGCCGCCTGCAATCCCCGCCGCCGATGCCAAACCCGCTGCGCCCGCCGCCGCCGCACCAAAACCGCCGCCAGAAAAAAAAGAACTCGAAGCCAAAATCGAACTCGAGGGCGAAAAACTCTCCGTCGAGGAAATGGCCACGCTCCCCATCCTCGAAGGCATCCCCATCCGCAACGTCGAAATGCTCTACGGCGGCATCGTCCGCCGCCGCTTCAAAGCCGGACAGATCATCTGCCTCGAAGGCCAGTACGCCTCGACAGCCTTCTACATCGTCTCAGGCAAAGCCGAAGTTTTCATCAACACGCCCGTCTCCAAAATCTTCAGCATGAAACCCGCCGAAAGAAAAGGCGGCGGATTCAAAGGCTTGTTCAGCCGGCTCAAGGCCAAGCTCGAAGGCAGAAAGCGCGACCCTGAAGCCGATTCGAGCGACAAGAATTTCATCCCGACAGACTTCGCCGACCTCAATCTTCCGCTCGACAACCCCATCGCGCAGATGCAGGCCGGCGACCTCTTTGGCGAAATGTCCTGCCTCAATTTTTACCCGCGATCCGCCACCGTCCGCGCCATCGAAGACTGCGAAATGTTCGAAATGATTCGCACCGTCCTCGACACAGTCAAGAAAAGTCCCAAAAGCAAGTTTAAAGAGAAGCTCGACAAACAATATCGCACGCGCGCGCTCGACCAACATCTGCGCAGCATTCCGCTCTTAAAAAATTACGTCGATGAAAGCATCATCAATCAGTTGCGCTACAAAGTCGAACTGCTCGATTACGATCCCGGCGACGTGATCATCAAGCAAGGCGACGCGCCCGACGCGTTTTACCTCATCCGCCGCGGCTGCGTGAAAATCAGCCAGAGCCACCCCGGCGGCGAAATCGTACTTACGTACCTGGGCCGCAGCGAATCCTTCGGCGAAATCGGCCTGCTCAAAAACACCAAGCGCACCGCCACCTGCATCGCGCTCGATCACGTCGAAGTCGTCAAAATCAACAAACGCGATTTCGATTTCATCCTCGACAGCTACGAAGACCTCAAAAACAAACTCCATCAAGAAGCCGACAAGCGCATCGCCCGCACCAAGGAAATCACCTCCCACGCGCCCGCCACGCCGCTCGACGAATTCCTCGAACAAGGCCTGATGCAGGCGCAGAGCCTGCTCCTGCTCGATCTCGAAAAATGCACGCGCTGCGACGAATGCGTCCGCGCCTGCGCTGATTCGCACGGCGGCGTCACGCGGCTGGTCCGCGAAGGCCTGCGCTTCGACAAATACCTCGTCGCCACCTCCTGCCGCAGTTGCATGGACCCCGTCTGCATGATCGGCTGCCCCGTCGGTTCGATCCGCCGCAAGGATTCGATGGAAATCATCATCGAAGATTGGTGCATCGGCTGTGAAAAATGCGCCAACCAATGCCCCTACGGCAACATCGTCATGCACGATTACACGCTCCCGCCCGACGAGCAGCGCAAGCAAGCCGAGAAGGAAGCGCAGAAAACGCCGGTCCCGCCGCCGGCCGCCAAGCCCGCCGCGGCACCAGCCGCCAAGCCTGGCGCCGCCGCGCCCGCGAAAGCCGCCGCCGAAGTCAAAGCCGAAGTCAAAATTGCCGCCAAATCCGCCGAAGCCGAAAAAGCGCTGACCAAAAAAGCCGCCGTCAAAACGCTCGCCGTCACCTGCGACCTCTGCACCGAATTGCCCGAACCCAATTGCGTCTACGCCTGCCCCCACGACGCCGCCCACCGCGTGGATGCCCGCAAATTCTTCGAAATGGGCGGCGAGGAAGGAAAGAAAAAAGCCGCGGCCGTGTGAGCCTGGAGCGCCGGCGTCCCCGCCGGCCCGAAGCGGAAAGGAGCGTTCAGATTAATGCCAGACCGTCGCCGTCAGTTTCATGCCGTTCGTGTGCCACTGGCTGTACCCAGCCAGTATGGATCGGGAACAAGCGTCCGCGTCGCCCAAGATACCCGCCGGCAGTTTGATTTTGCATTTTGAATTTAAGGACCCGTCCAGTGCTGATCGACAAATCCCACGCCAAATGGTTCGCCGTCACCCTCCTGCTCGCCGCCGGAGGCGCCGCCTACTATTTCTACTACGCCCACCAAATGTCCCAGCTAGGCGCACGCCCCACCGGCGCCACCCTCCAAGGCCTCAGCTATGGCATCGCCGGCTTCGCCCTCATGCTCTTCTGCGGGCTGCTCGGCGCCCGCCGCGCCGTCCGCACCTGGCGTCTCGGCCGTGCGCAAACCTGGCTCAAAGCCCACATCTGGCTGGGCCTCCTCGCCTTCCCGCTGATCCTCTTCCACTCCGGCATGCTCTTCGGCAACCAACTCACCCTCTGGCTGATGATTCTCTTCATCATCGTGCTCGTCTCCGGCATCGTCGGCGTCGTGCTCCAAAACATCATCCCCGGCAGCATGATCGAAATGGTGAAACTCGAAACCAGCTTCGAGCAAATCCCTTATGCCATCAACAAACTGCGCGTCGAAGCCGAGGACGTCACCGTCGGCTGCTGCGGCCTGCTCCCCAACAGCGTCCCCCGCGCCGAACGCAACGAAACCGAAGACGAAAAAGAAAAACGCCTCAAAAAACTCAACGTCAAGCTCAAAACGCTCACCCCCGATCAGCTCAAACAAGCGGTCCCGCTGATGAACCTCTACATCGAAGAAGTCCACGCGTTCCTCGATCCCCATTACCTCCACGCCAGCCACCTCGCCAGCCCGCAAAAAGCCCGCGCGCTCTTCGATCGCGTCAAAACCCTGCTCCCCGCCGAACTCCACGGCGACCTCGCCAAGCTCCAAAACCTCTGCGAAGAACGCCGCCAGATGGCCGTCCAAGCCCGTCTTCACGTCTGGCTGCACACCTGGGAATACGTCCACATCCCTCTGTCGTATCTCCTGCTCGCCATGTCCTTTTTCCACGTGATCGTCGCAACCTTCAACTACTCAGGATTTTTGAACAAATAGGAGCGGCGGCACTCTTGCCGCCGAGAATTTGCGGTTTCCAAAGGGCGGCAAGAGTGCCGCCCCTCCTTGCATAGAGGAACCCCCATGCCCGAAGGCGAATCCCTGATCGACCAGCAAAAGTACCGCGCGCTGCGCATCGATCACACTTACCACAGCAAGCCCCACGCATGGCGCCGCTGGATGCGCGCGCTCTCGTTTATCCTGCCCGTCGCCGCGCTCGCCGCACTCGGCGCGCTGCTTTATTCCGCCAACGGCCCTGACCTCTACGAACCCGGCCCCGTCTCCAACCGCCACATCTGGTTCAACAACCGCTGCCAGGATTGCCACGAAAAAGAAAACGGAAAATTCGGCGTCGTCACCAACGCCAAATGCCGCGTCTGCCACGACGGCCCGCTCCACAACAAACGCCAGATCGTCGCCCACGGCGGCGAAACGGTGATGCGCCGCGAGCAAGAGCTCATTTCCGGCGCATCGTCCGAAATGAACGAGACCTTGAAGCCCTACAACGAACCCCGATGCGCCAGTTGCCACACCGAACACAAAGGCAGCCAACAACTGGTCCTGATGCCCGACGCAAGCTGCACGCAATGCCACATGGATTTGAAAGTCACCGACGGCACGCCAAATTTCAAATCAGGCATCGCCAGTTTCACAAGCGGCCATCCCGATTGGCGCGCGCTGCGCAAAGAAGCCGGCGACCCGCCCGACAAAGGCAACGACCGCACGCCGATCAAATTCAATCACGCCAAACACATGGAAGTCGCCTACGACCCCGAATCGAAATACGGCCCGCGCAAAATGCAATGCAACGATTGCCACCGCGCGTCGGAATCGAACCTCGAATTGATGGCCTCCGGTTCGTGGCGCCTTGACGAATTCGCCGAGAAGACGCTTAAACCCTCCGAACGCATCGCTTTTTACGAAGACGTCGGAAAGAACGCGCAGGCCAGCGGCATCCTCCGCTACAAAATGAGCCGCGAAGACATCCGCAAAATCACGGTCGAAGCGCTCAGCCGCCGCGAAGTCTACGCCGAATTGAAGAAAAACGAAAACGACCGCGCCGCCTTCCGCGCCATCCTCGAACGCGCCGTCATGTCTGAAATCCGCGAACGTTTCGGCAACGCCGGCGGCACCGGCCAGAAGCGCTACATGCTCCCGATCACATACGAAAAACATTGCGCCACCGAATGCCACACCCACGAACTCACGCCCGTCAACGGCATCACCCCGCCGCACGGCAAAGCCGAAAACGCGCGCCAGTTCCTGCGTGCTGCGCTCTACGCCGACACCGTCGCCAAAGCCCTCGGCGGCGGCGCCAAATCCGAAGCCGACAAAGCCAAAACCCCGCTCGTGAAAAAAATCCGCGACGCGCTCCAGGCCGAGATTAAAATGCCTGAAAAAGCGCCAACCAAAGGCGAGCTGAACAAATTGCTCGTGGACGACATGCGCCAAAAAGACGACCTGCATCAATTCATCATCAAAACGCTCGGTGTAAACGAAGACCAGGCCGCACAACTGGTCGCGCCGAAAGTAGACCCCGACGAATTCAAAAAATTCGACAGACTAAAGAAGGCTAAAAAAGAAGAAGAGTTGAACACGAGCATTGGCGACGAGCTCGAAAAACTCATCACCAATTTCGCCGGCGACAAACCGCCGGACGCCAAAGACCTCGACGCCATGACCGACGAAAAACTCGCCGCCGGCACCGCCAAACTTTTTGCGCCGACCAACTCCGAAAAAGGCGCGTGCCTCTATTGCCACGTCCAAAACGAAAAAATCCCCGCCGACGTCGTGATCGAACCCAACATCCCCGTGCGCTGGCTGACCCACAGCATCTTCAACCACGAAACCCACCGCGTCATCGCCTGCGAATCCTGCCACAACACCGCCCGCACCAGCAAGGAAACCTCCGACGTGCTGCTCCCCAACATCCAAAGCTGCCAGTTGTGCCATAACCAAAAAGGCGCGCGCATGGACTGCGTCGAATGCCACGTCTACCACGACAAGACGCACCAGAAACAAGACTCCGCCGTCCCCATCGAAGGCCTGCTCAAACGCGGCGCCGACGCCGTCGCCCCGCTCACGCCCGACGCCACGCGCAAATAACCTAGTGGCGCAGGCGTCCCGCCTGCACGTTCCTTGTGGTGCAGGCGTCTCGCCTGCACGAGTCTCGCGAAATAAAACCCTCCTCGTCCGTCCCGAAGCGCCTGCGAAAAATCTCCGATGCGGAATTAAATGCGCAAATTAATGCGGGGCATCCGCCGTCAGTTTATTCGCCGTTCGTGTGCCGCTGGCCTTGCCAGTGCGGCTCCATTGCGACTGCCCGAATTAATTCGCCGTTCCAATTTCAATTTGCGCCAAGAATCTTCGCGAAGCGAAACGCCGCCGTTCTCCCCTCTCTCCTTGGGGGAGAGGGGCCGGGGGTGAGGGGGCGGGCGATCACTTTGCGACTGATTTCGAAACTCTCGCACATACTTTTCCCTTGCATCCCCCCGTCTTTCGCTAAAATACCCGCTCTGAATTCGTTCCAGAGCCGCGCACGTCAGTAAGCGGTTTTGTTCCAGAGCCGCGCACGCAACTAAGCGGCATCTCGCACTAAGGGGAGGACATCACATTGGCCGACAAACGCAAACGCAGGACTGAGATTCGCATCAAGCGCCGCAAGCACGCAAAACGCAAGCTCGAAGCCGGCTTCAAGAAGGTCATCACCCACGCCACCGGCCGCCGAAAAGTGCGCTTCGTCAAACCCGCGGAATGACCTTAATCGAAGTTGCGCGTTAAAGGTTACACGTGACACGTTCACGCGGCGTGACCGACTGCAACGTGTAACGTTTAACGCGTAACGTTTAACGAATTATGCTTCGCGCCATCATCAGCGACATCCACGGCAACCTCGAGGCGCTGCACGCCGTCCTCGCCGACATCCGCGCTCAGGGCGCCGACGAAATCGTCTCGCTCGGCGACGTCGCCGGCTACGGGCCGGACCCAACCCCCTGCGTCAAAATCGTGCGCAAAGTCTGCCGCTGGAGCCTGTGCGGCAACCACGACGCCGCGCTCTTCATGACGCACGCGCTGGGTTTCAACGAAAGCGCCGCCAAAGCCATCGCCTGGCAGCGCCGCAAACTGCGCCCGCACTTCTTCAGCCTCCCCGGAAAATCCGCGCGCTGGATCTGGCTTGAAAATCTCCCCTCCGCGCGCCAGGAAGGCCGCGTGCTCTACGTCCACGCCTCGCCGCGCGACCCATTAATGGAGTACGTGCTCGAAGAGGATTTCAACGACAACGGTTTCGGCCCGTCCGAAAAAGCCATCGAGATGTTCAACGCCTTCGAATGGGTCTGCTTCGTCGGCCACTCGCACCGCCCCGGCGTCGCGACTCACGACCTGCGCTGGATCAAGCCCGTCGATCTGCCCGACATGCGCTACACGCTCCCGCCCAACGAAAAAACCCTCGTCAACATCGGCGCCGTCGGCCAGCCGCGCGACAAAAACAAAGACTCCTGCTACGTCCTTTTCGACGGCCAATCCATCCGCTACCGCCGCGTGCCGTACGACGTGGAAAAGACGATGAAGAAAATGGCGGCTGTGCCGGATTTGGATAAGCGGCTCGCGGAGCGGCTGGCGTCGGGGTTGTAGTGCGAATCGCAGAGCAATCGACAGCTCATATCGGTAGCATTTGTCCTTAGCGGAGCAGTCAAGCGCTCATACCGGTTGTATTTGTCTTTAGCGCCAAAGGCGCGAACTTTTAAAGCCCAGGCCGGAGCGGTACCCCGCGCAGGCCTGGGTGGTGGTGTAAGGCAAATGAAAAGCCCCAACGGGGCGAACTAAGGCATTTGCAGCCCCGTTGATATAGCCCCGATAGTCGACTTGAGATAATGGAAATTTCCAAAATCGGCGCTACACTCATGCTTGAGGAACCAGTATGTCAACTATAACCCTCGACCCACAGCCCACGGCAGCGGCGGAGGAGACCAGCACAATGGGCCGAGTCGTCGTCAAAGTCGAACTCAGCAACTCATATGATGACGAGTCCTGCGAAAGAGGCCTGATCCGCGCCGATCAAGTGCGGCGCTCGACGGTCGAAGCGCTTGTAGACACCGGCTCAACCGTGCTTTGCTTGCCGGAAGATGAGATCAAAAAACTCGGCCTGAAATTCTTCCGCGAATCCGTCTCCAAAAACGCCAGCGGCCAAAAGCTCGTCCGCAAAATTTACGGGCCGGTGAACATAAAAGTCATGGGCCGCATCGACTCCGTGCTCGCCATGGAAGGCAAACCCGGCGTCCCCGCGCTGCTCGGACAAATTCCGCTCGAAGGATTGGATTTGATGGTCGATTCAAAACGCCAGCGCCTGGTGCCCGGCCACCCGGACTCGCCGAATGAGCAGGTGGTGGACATGTATTAATGGAGATTTTTTAATTGGCGACCGTGCCGGTTTTAGACAAATGAATTGAACCAGTTCCCAAAACTCTAACTCATTTTTCGAGCGCAACTTGCCGATGCTTTACCAGGAGGAAACCACGGGGAGCTTTCGGCATGAATTTTACATCTTTCCTGTCTGTT
>Ga0070731_10001001_pt1 | contig 31592 bp, 31 predicted proteins | sample Coa_R1_2_FD_66448 | JGI IMG/M metagenome (GOLD analysis project Ga0070731, IMG submission 66448) | Surface soil microbial communities from Centralia Pennsylvania, which are recovering from an underground coalmine fire - Coalmine... | ecosystem: Environmental > Terrestrial > Soil > Unclassified ... | reverse complement strand
TGCTCGAGGGTCGACCGGCGGAACGGCTTCATCACGTAATCGACCGCATCGAGCGAAGAAGTCTCCTCGTTCGGCGGCTCGATGCTGACGCAGAGGATCGGCAGCCGCAGGAGCCGTTCGCGGAGCCCTTGAGCCAGCCGCAGGCCGGGCCCCGAAGCAGGCTCGAGCAGCATCACGTCGGGCTCCTCGCCCTCGGTCAGCTCATGCTGGCCGATCGGTCTATGACCGAGCCGCAGGACGAGAAGCTCGAGCAGCGACCGGTTGGCCGGATCTGGATCCACGATCAGGATGGTCGCCACGGGGATTAGAGTCGACCGGCGCCGGGGGAACAGCGGGTGAGCGTGGTATGAAACGAGTATGAGCGCTGCCCGCGTGCTGGTCGTCGACGACGACGTCGACATCCGCGGACTCGTGCGGACGCTCCTCGAGCGCACCGGCGCGGTCGTCTTCGAGGCCCCCGACGGGCGAGAAGGCCTGCGCGAGTTCCACGCGCAGCGGCCCGATCTCGTCATTCTCGACGTCTCCATGCCGGAGCTCGACGGCTGGTCGATGCTCGACCGAATCCGCGACATGTCCGACGTCCCCGTCCTCATGCTCACCGCACGCGCGGACGAGCTCGAGCGCGTGCGCGGCCTCCATGCCGGCGCCGACGACTACGTCGTCAAGCCGTTCGGCAAGCAGGAGCTGATCGCGCGTGTGCAGGCGCTGCTCCGGCGTGCGTCGCGCGGCGGACGCGCGCAGGAAGCGGAGTCGTACGGGGACGGCTACCTGACGATCGACTGGGGCCAGCACCGCGTGACCGTCGGTGCCCGCGAGGTGCAGCTGACTCCCCTCGAGTTTCGACTCCTGTCGACGTTCGTCCGCAACCCACGGCAGGTGCTGAGCCGCGAACAGCTGCTCGAGCTGGTCTGGGGGGACGCCTACGGCGTCGGGGGGGACCAGGTGAAGCTCTACATCGGGTACCTGCGCCGCAAGCTCGATCCGGACGCGCCCGACTCGGTCCCGATCGAGACCGTGCGCGGCTTCGGCTACCGCTACGCAGCTCCGGCCGCGTAGCTCGAGCCCTAGCCCAGCAGCTCCTTGACGCGGGCCGAGAGATCGGACGGCGAGAACGGCTTGCTCACGTATGCGTCCGCGCCTGCCTCGAGCCCGCGCCGAACGTCCGTTTCCTGAGCCTTCGCGGTCAGGAGGATGAGCCTCGTGCCGCGAAGCTCGGAGTCCTTGCGTACGCGGCGCACGATCTCGAGGCCGTCGGGTGGCGGCATGCCGATGTCGAGCACGGCGACCTCGGGCCGCCGCTCCTGCAGGAGGGCGAACGCCTCGGCGCCGCTTCGCGCCGTGACGACGTCGTACCCGTCCCGCTTCAGGCGGGTCGCCACGAGCAGGAGGATGTCCTCGTCGTCCTCGGCGACGAGCACCGTCGTCACGCCACGAGCTCCTTCTCGGGGTCGGGGCTCGTCTGCGACGAGTGGGACGGGAGCTCCAGGCGGAAGATGCTCCCGCCGCCTTCGCGCCTCCTGGCGACGAGTGTGCCGCCGTGCCGCTCGGCGATCGCGCGGGCGATGAAGAGGCCGAGGCCGGTCCCCGGGACCTGATCCTTGATCATGCTCGGCGCGCGGTAGAACCGGTCGAAGATCCGCTCCTCCTCGCCGGCGGGGATCCCGACGCCGGTGTCCTGCACCTCGATCGCGGCGCCCGCGAGCGTCCGCTCGACGTGCAGCACGACCCGCCCGCCGTCGGGGGTGAACTTCACGGCGTTCCCGACGAGGTTGTCGAGCAGCTGAAGCAGCCGCCGGCGGTCGCACTCGACGCGGACGGGGCCGTCGCACGCGAGGAAGAGCGACACGCCCTTCCGCTGCGCGCGCGCGTTCATCTCGACGAGCGCCTCGGTTGCGACCGCTTCCAAGTCGGCCTCCGCGACATTGAGGATGAAGCGGCCGGACTGGAGGCGTGCAGCGAGCAGCAGGTCGTCGACGAGCCGCAGCAGCCGGTCCGAGCTGCGCGCGACGACCTCGATGTAGCGCCGGCGCTCCGGGTCGAGCGGGGTGGAGCCGTCCTCCTCGAGTGCGAGCTCGACGTAGCCGATGATCGACGTGAGCGGCGTCCGCAGGTCGTGGGAGATGAGCGCGATGAACTCGTCCTTCATCCTGTCGGCGCGTAGGAGCTCCTGGTTCTGGTCGGCCAGACGCGCGCGGGTACGGTCGGACGCGGCGAGGATGACCGCCAGCCGAAGCAGAACGAGCAGTGCGAGCGCGGTCTGCAGGGCACCGACGACCCAGACGCCGACGGCCTTGTGCTCGAGGTCGGCGATCGCGCGCGCAATCGGAACGGTGAGGAGCGCGCCGCCGAGTGCGGCGAGCCGCCAGCGGCTGGCGTGCCCCGTGCTCTCTCCATGCTCGGACAGCCGGCGCATCGAGGGATTCAGGGCGGCCGCCGTCCAGAAGATGTACGAAGCCATCCACAGCCAGTCGATCCAGTTGCCCCCCGAGTACGCGCCCGCGTTGATCCCGTTCGCGATGTCGCCGGTGAGCTGCGCCGCCGCGCCGAGCACGAGGAACGCGAATGCGGGCGTTCGCCACGACGGCGAGACGAAGAAGCCGGCGAAGGCGCCGAGGAAGACGATGTCCATGAGCGGGTAGAGGCCGCCGACGACGACGCGCTGGCCGAGGGGGCCGCCCCCGTGGAGCGTCGGCTCCATGACGAAGATCCACTCGAAGACCGCGAAGGCGAGCGTGACGATGCCGGCGTCGATCAGGGCTCCGGCGCGGCGATGGCTGCCGGAGCGGACGACGAGTGCGACGGGCAATGTCGCGTACAGCGGATAGCCGACGAGATAGAGATAGTCGGCCGGCGCCGGCGCCGACCAGTTCGGATAGACGTCGAAGAGGATGTCGCCGGCTACGAACAGCGTGGTGGCGAGCGCGAAGACGTACCAGGGCCATGCCGGCTGCGGCCGATAGCGGCGGACGGCCCAGAGAACGGCGGCGACGGCGCCGACGCCGAAGACGTCGTAGAGCGTGTTCTGCACGAGGCCCGCCGCAGGGAAGAGGAAATAGATCCCGCTCAGTGCCAGCTCGGCGGCGAGGACGCCGCCGGCCAGGCGGAGGTCGCGCGGGACGAAGTTCACTCCTGTCAATGTAGACGTCGGGTCAGAAAGGCGAGGATCGCGGCGGCCAGCTCTGCCGGCTTGTCCTCCTGCAGGAAGTGCCCGGCGCCCTCGAGCACGATCGGCTCGCCGGCGCCCGGGATGAGGTCGGCGAACGCGCCGGCGAGAGCCGGAGGGAGAGCGCGATCCTCGGCGCCCCACACGATGAGCGTCGGCTTCTCCCACGAGCGGAGCGCATCCCGCACCCGGTTCATCGGCGCCGTGTTCGGATGGTCCGGCTCCGCCGGCACGAGCTCCGGGAACGCCCTCGCACCCGCCTTCGACTGGGGCGTCGGGAACGGCTCGGCGTACGCGGCCCGGGCCTCGCCGCTCAGCCCGTTCACCGTCCCGGACTCGATGAGACGGACCGGGTCGACGTCCGCTCCGGCGCTCCGGACGACGTCGCGGAAGCGGAGCCAAACCTCGCTCGGCGGTCGTCCGCCGCCGATCGCCGTGTCGAGGACGACGAGCCGTTCGACGAGATCCTCGTGCTCGACCGCGAAGCGCAGGCCGATCGGGCCGCCCCAGTCGTGGACGACGAGAGCGATCCTGCTCAGCCCGAGCGCGTCGACGAGCCTTTCGACCGACGCGACGTGTCGGTCGTACGAGTACCAGCCGACGTCCTCGGGCTTGTCCGAGCGGCCGAAGCCGAGGAGGTCGGGGGCGAGGGTACGAAAGCCGCCCGCCACCAGCGGCGGAAGGACGTTGCGCCAGAGATACGACGACGTCGGCTCGCCGTGGAGCAGGAGCGCCGGCCGCCCTCTGCCCTCGTCGACGTAGTGCATGCGTCGCCCTTCGAAGGTGATCTCCGGCACGGCGAGACGATAAAGCCCGGGCGCATCTCGCTGATAGCTGAGGCCGAACGGACTGCGGCCCACCGTTCGGCCTCGCCCTTGAGATGCCTCGGCCGGGGAAAACTTGCGCGACCGCTAGACGAGGTCGAGCAGGTCCTGGTAGAGCGCGAGGGACGCCTCGCCGATCCGGCTCACGACCTCGTCGGTATCCGGGCCCTTCGGGACGCACGGCAGAAAGACCTGGCCGTTCCTGCCGACGTTCACGATCAGGTCATCCTCGATCGAACGCGCCACGTCGCGCCAGCCGGCCGGGCGGCCCGCGCGCTCGACGGCTGCACCGTCGTCGGTGATCGTCGTGCGCCGGTCGCGTTGCACGACGCGGACGAACACCCGGTCGCCCGGGACGTACTCGAGGCCGGTGTCGACGATGCGCTCGACGCGCACGTGCCGAAGGTTACGCCGTGCGCGCCTGCTCTGCACCGCGCGGGATCTGCAGCGTCGGCCGCCGTCGGCGAAGGGCGGCTGCGGCGCCGATCGCGCCTGCGATCCCGATGATCCCGGCGACGGCGAACGCGAGCTCCGTCCCGCCTCGCGCGCAGAGCCAGCCGGTGAGGATCCCTCCGAGCGGGCCGGTGCCGTTGAATGCGTAGAAGTAGAGGCCGATAATGCGTCCCCGGAGCCGATCCGGCGCGGCGAGTTGCATCGAGGCGTTCGAATTCGCGGACCACGCCGTGAAGCCCACACCGACGAAAAACAGCAGGAGGCCTGCGGCGAACTCGTTCCGCGCGGGCGCGAGCAGCAGCTCGGCAGTCGTGAAGACGAGAGCGCCGACCAGCATCAGACGCGTCGACGCGCGGCCCCGTGAGGCGGCGAGGAGCGCGCCGACGAGGGCGCCCGCGCCGAACACCGCCGACAGGAAGCCGTACACCGCGCCCTGGCCGTGCAGCGTGATCTTCGCGAGAACCGGCAGTGTGACGTTGAAGTTGAAGCAGAAGGTGCTGAGCACCACCGTGAGGCCGAGGACGGCGAGCATGCGCGGCTGACGCCGGACGTATGCGAGGCCTTCGCGCGTGCCGGCGAGGATGCGCGGCCGCTCGAAGCGCTCCAGCTCGAAGAAGTCCCGCGTGCGCATGAGGAACAGGCTCGCCAGGACGGCGCCGAAGCTGACGGCGTTGACGAGGAAGCAGGCGCCGACGCCTGCGAACCCGAGCAGGATGCCGGCGACGGACGGCCCGAAGACGCGCGAGGCGTTGAAGAGGCTCGAGTTCAGCGCGATGGCGTTCGGGAGCGCCTCGCGGCCGACCATGCGGTACGTGAGCTGTTGCCGCGACGGCACGTCGAGAACGAGCACCGTGCCGTTCACGAACGCGATCAGGTACAGCATCCACGGGCGTCCGGCGCCGGCGAGCGCGATCCACGAGAGCGCGGCGGCCGAGATCGTCTGAGCCACCTGCGTGGCGATGACGAGCCGGCGCGCGTCGAGCCGGTCGGTGAGCACCCCTGCGAAGAGACCGAAGAGCGTGTACGGCAGGAACTGCGCGAACGCCATCACGCCGACGGCGAACGCGTCGTTGTGCGTCAGCTCGAGGACGTACCAGCCGAGCGCGATGCGCTGCATCCACGAGCCGGTCTGCGAGACCAGCTGGCCCGTGAAGAAGAGCCGGTAGTTGCGGTAGCGGAAGCTCGAGAACGTGTTCCTCATCGGCCTTCGTCCTCGTGCAAGAGCCGGGAGAGCGGACCGACGGCGGCCTCGACCGCCTCCAGCTCGGCCGCACTCAGCTCGCCGAGGCGGTGTGCGAGCCAGGCGGTTCGGCGTGAGCGGACCCGGCGCAGCAGCCGCTGTCCGTCGTCGGTGAGGGTGATTCCGACCCGGCGGCGGTCGTCCTCGCTCGGGCGGCGCTCGACGAGGCCGTCCCGCACGAGCCGGTCGACGCGTGTCGTCATCGCCGGCGGGCTGACGCGCTCGCGCGCGGCCAGCTCGCGGATACCGATCCCCGGCGCGTACTTCACGCTGACGAGCAGGCCGACCTGCTCGGGCGAGGCTCCGACCGCCCGGGCCTCGCGCCGCAGCTCGCGGCCGACACGAAGGAAGACGGGCCTCAGCTCGTCTGCGACGGCGACAGCGTCAATGGTCCTCGTCTTCGGCATAATCGTTAACGGAGTTAACGATAGCTGAAGCTGCGCTGTCTCAGCACCTCCGAGTTGGTGATCGTCCCGAACGCGATCGGATTCGCTGCCAGCCGGTTTTGCCAGAGGTCGGCCTCGGACTGGAAGCTCGAGAGCACTCCGACGCCGCCGCGGGCACGGCCCCCCGACGGGTCCGGCTTCGTGCCATAGACAGTGTTCTTCTCGATCATGCACATCGAGCGGTCGTCGCAGACGATGCCGACACCCAGCGAGTCCCGAACGTCGTTGTTCATCACCATGCCCATTGACATCTCGGTCACCGAAATCCCGTCGACGGTCGTCCGGCTGACGTGGTTGTTCATCAGATTCGACATCGACGAGTGAGTCGTGATCCCCTCCATGCCGCCGACGAGCGTGCAACCGTCGACCACGCTCATACCCATGTCCATGTTGAAAGAGATGTCGATGCCTTGCCCGAACCGGTTCCCGAGCATGTCCACGGTGCAGTTCTTGATCACGACACCGCCCATACGGACGTGGATGCCGTCGAGCTTAGCCCCCGAGACGGACACACCGTCCAGCACGGTGCCGCGCACGCCGTCGACGGTGATGCCGTTCTCGCCGCCCACGACCGAGACGTTCTTCACCGTCACGCCGTTCGCCTTCACGACGATGCCGCCGCGCACGACCGCGCCGTCGTCGCCGACGAGGACCTCCCGCCGGGTGATCACGATCGGGCCTTGGTGGACGCCTGCGGCGAGGTGCACCACCGGCGGCCGCAACGCATACGCCGTCGCGCCGGCCCCCGCGAGGACGACGCCGACGGAGACGGCGGCGGTCGTCCCGAGCCGACCGAGCTCGCCGCCGTCCTCCGCATACGTCAGGCGGAGGAGTGGGAAGCCCGCGTGGCCGAGGAGCTGCGCGAGCAGCCAGGCGGCGGCGAAGAGGGCGACCGCTTGCCCGAACGGCGCGGCGACGGCGGCCGCGCGCATGAGCGCGAGGACGACCCCGAGCTCGATCGCGCCGAGCGGAAGCGCGACCCAGCCCGGTTGGTAGCGAAACACGCGGTGGTAGGCGTTGACGTCGAGTGCGAGGCCGACTCCTGTCATGAGCCCTGCCGCCTCCACCGGCCACCACTTGTGCTCGGCGAGGGCGACTATGCACGCGACGGCGACGATCGGCAGGACGCCGGCGAGGCGCGACTCGAGCCGGCCCTTCAACGTGAAGGACAAGACGCCACCCTTCGCAGGAAGCCGTGTGCGACGTACTTCGCGCCCGCAAGCGTGTCCGCCGCCGGGAACGCCCATTGCGCGGCGACGCCCGCGAGCGCGAGCGTGCGCGTTCCGTCGCTCAGTGCGGGCACGCTTCCGTCCGGCGCGAGGACGATCCAGCCGTCGTGCGTCGCCAGTCCGTGGTCGTCGGCGAGCCGGCCGAGCAGCGGATCATGCACGTATCCACGGAGGAATCCCGTTGCGCAGATCACCTGCTCGCTTCCGTTCACCGAGTGCTCGACCCGGAAACGGTCCTCCATCTGCGCCATTGCGATCGGCGCGTCCCAAGCCGGACCGGGCGGATAGCTGGGTGTGAGCAGTGTGTGCAGTCGCGCTGCGCGCTCGTCGGGGCCGAGGACGTGGAACGCGTCGAGGCCCCGCCGTGAGAGGTACTCGCGTGGAACGTTGAGCGGTCGTCGGACCGGTTCCCGGCGGCGCACGGACACCACCTCGGAGCCGGCTGCGAGGGCGTTCACCCACTCGGTCGCGGCGGCGAGCCCGGCGCCGACCACCGTCACCGTCGCCGCGTAGTCGTGGGGCTCGTACGCGTGGACGACGCGCGGGTCGGCGGCGAGCTCGGGCGGGACGTTCAGGCCCGGATGGCCCGTCGCGACGAGCACGTGCCGGAACGTGCCGTCGCCGTCGAGCTCGAAGCCGCCCTCGACTGCGCGGATGCGCTCGACGCGCGCGAGGTGCAGGCTGCGGTCCCAGCCGCTGCGTCCGCGCAGGCGTTCGACGTGCGCGAGGAACTCGCTCACGGTCGGATGGAAGCGGTTGCGCAGGGTGTCGACGAGTGGCCGGGCGGACCGGCGGCGGACGGAGGCGCCGAACGAGAGGCCGGGGAACGAGGTCGGACGGCAGTGGCCGTCGCTCTCCGACCGCATCTCGCGCTGGCGGATCGCGGCCGCACGGCGCCGGAACGTCGCAGCCGGGTCGTCTTCGAGGCCGAAGATCGCGATCTCGTCCGGCTCGAGCTTCCGTCGCAGCGTCTGGTACGCCGTGAACGCAGCGAGGCCCGAGCCGACGATCGCGACCGGCATTACTTCACCGAGCCGGCGAGCAGTCCTTGGACGAAGTAACGCTGGAACGCGAGGAACACGGCGAGCGGGATGACGAGCGAGATGAAGGACGCCGGCGCGATAATGTCGATGCTCGACCCGAACTCGCGCAGCTGTCCCGCGATCCAGACCGTGATGGGCGTCGTGTTCTGCCCGAACGTCAGCGCAACGAGCAGGTCGTTCCACGTCCAGAGGAACTGGAAGATCGCCAAGGACGCGATCGCCGGCAGGCCGAGCGGCAGGATGAGGCGCAGGAAGATGACGATCTCGTTGGCGCCGTCGATGCGCGCCGATTCGAGGATGTCCTTGGGCAGCCCGACGAAGAAGTTGCGCAGGAGGAAGATCGCGAACGGCAGCCCGAACGCGACGTGGAAGAGCGCGATGCCCTCCCAGGTGTCGAAGAGCCCGAACGTGTCGTACAGCTTGAACATCGGGATCAGCGCCATCTGCAGCGGGACGACGAGGAGGCCGATGACGCCGATGAAGAACCAGTCGCGGCCGGGAAAGTCGAGCCACGCGAACGCATACCCTGCCATCGCGCCGAGGACGACGACGAGGAGCGTGTTGCCGACTGCGATGTATGCCGTCGTCTTCAACGCAGTGACGAGGCCGGCGTTTTTAAAGAGTGCGTGATAGTTCGCCCAGGTCGCAAGGCTCGGGTGGGAGAAGATCGTCCACCATCCCGAGGATGCATCCACCGACGCAGGCAGGATCGAGGTGATGAAGAGGCCGATCGTCGGCACGAGCCATGCGAGGCCGAGCACGATGAGGACGATGTGGACCGGTCCCCTCGCGATCGCGCGCACGATCTTGGCCGCGACAGTGTCGTGGGGCGCAGGAATCTCGATGACAGGCGCAGCGGCGGCCATCAGACCTCCCTCTTGAAGCGCCGGATGTTGAGCGCGAGCACGGGGATGACGAGCAGGAAGAGGAACACCGCGATCGCCGAGCCGACGCCGAAGTCGCCGGCGCCCTGGAACGCGGTGAAGTACATGGCAAGTGCGATGACGTTCGCCTTCGCGTACTCGGACTCCGGCGCGAGCGCGTACACGATGTCGAAGACCTTCAGGACGTTGATGATCATCGTGACGAAGACGACGCTGAGGACGGGTGCGAGCAGCGGGACCGTGACGCGCCGGAACGTCTGCCATTCCGTGGCGCCGTCGGTACGCGCGGCCTCGAGCACGTCGCGCGGCATCGCCGCCAGGCCTGCGCCGATCACCACCATGGCGAAGCCCGCCCAGATCCAGATGTACGCGATCAGGAGCGAGGGCACGATGAGGTTCGGTCCGATCCACGCGTAGCCGGCGAACGGCTTCGCGAACGTCTGCGCACCGATGCCTGCGTTGTACGTGCCTGAGGAGACCTTCGAAAAGATAAACGAGCCGTCCGACTTCGACTTCGTCGACTGCACGACCTTCCCAGCCGCGTTCTCCAGCTGCACGGTGACGCCGCCGAGCCCGAGTTCACCTTTCTCGACGACGCCGGGCTTGCCGCCTCCCGGCTTGAAGTCACGCCATACGGTGCCGACGATCTCGCCGTCCTTCGACGGCGGCGTCACCGCCTGCACCGAGCTTTTCGGCACCTGGTCCGGCGGGATGCCGGTGACGCCGAGGAGCGCGACGCCGCCAGGGCGCAGTGGTGTCTTCAGGATCATCCCGCCGCCCTTCGGGACCAGCGCCGGCGTGGACGGGAGCGCCGACTGCAGTGGCCCGGCGGGGCTGAAAATCCCCGAGACCGTTTTCCCGAGCGCGTTGATCGCACCGAGATTCGGATCCTGCTGGTACATGATCCGCCACGTCACGCCGGTTGCGAATGCGGAGATCGCCATCGGCAGGAACACCGCGGTCTTGAACGCGACCGCCCAGCGGACGCGCTCCGTGAGCACGGCGAAGACGAGCCCGACCGCGGTCACCATCGCGGGCACCACTGCGACCCAGATGGCGTTGTTCTTGATCGCCGTCGTCAGGTTCGACGTCGTGAAAAGCGTCTTGTAGTTGTCGAACGCGACCCAGTGGCCGATGAAGCCCGTCGGGCCGAAGAAGCTGCGGATGATCGTGTAGACGGCCGGGTAGACCATCCACACGCCCAGCATGAAGAGCGCCGGCGCGAGGAAGAACGCGCCCACGATATAGCGCCCGAGCCGGCCTCCTTGGTCGGCCGGGGGCGGCGGAGCCGCCGCGAGCGGCGGCTCCGCTGTGATCCCTCCGGCAGTCACTACTTCTTGTACGCCGCGGCTGCGGCCGTCTCGAGCTGCTTCTGGATTCCGCTGATGTCCGCGGGATTCTTCAGGAAGTCCTGGAAGAGGCCCCACTCACCCTGGCCCGCAGTTGCGCCGAACGCCGGCGGCTGGTTGTCGGACATGTCGAAAACGACCGACTTCGCCGTCAGGATCGGAGCCTCCGTCGCCTTCGTGATCGGGTCCGGGTAGATGCTCGCCGGCACGTTGTGGTTGCCCGTGCCGAAGCCGCCCTGCTTCGCCCAGATCTCCGCGGCCTGCGCCGAGGCGAGGTACTTCACGAAGGCCTCGATCGCCGGGTTGTCGCGGAACGTGACGAACAGGTCGCCCGCGATCTCGACTGCGCTTGCGTCGGGACCGGGGGTGATCGACGGCCACGCGAACGTGTTGAAGCCGGTGCCGGGCTTCGCCTTCGTCGACGAGGTGATGACGCCGCCGACAAAGTCGGCCTCGAACACCATCGCGGCCTTCGGAGGGGAGCTGAACGCATTCGTCACCGACTGGTTGAACGAGTCCTGGAGCGCCCCGCTCGTGCCGCCGGCGATGTTCGACGTGTCGCCGAGGATCTTTGCCATCGAATTGAGCGCGGTCGTGACCGACGAATCGGTCCACTTGATCTTGTGCTGGCTCAGCGCGTCATACTTCGCCGCGCCGAACGTCCGGAGGTAGATGTTCTCGAACATGTCGGTGAGGGTCCAACCCTCACCCCCGCCGATCGAGTAGGCCGGGGTGCCCGACGCCTTGATCGTCTGGGCGTCCTTCAGCAGCTGAGCGAACGTCTTCGGCGGCGTCACGCCCGCCGCCTTGAAGGCGGGGACGTTGTACCAGACGACCGACTTGTTGGCGGCCTTGAAGACGAGCGCGTACAGCTTGCCGCTGTATGTCCCGAGCTGCTGCCATGCCGGCGCGAAGTTCTTCGCGATCGTCGACTTCGCGTACGTGATCGGCTTCAGCTTCCCTTCCTTCACGAACTGCGCGATCGTGCCGGGCTGCGCGATGTCCGCCATGTCGGGCGGATGGCCGCCAGCGACGGCAGTCGAGAGAACGGTCGGAAGGTTGTTGCCGACCGGCTTGTAGTTCACGTGGACGTTCGGATAGACCTTGTTGAAGGCGTTGATGATGTCCTGAAACTGCTTCTGTCCCGACGACGACGTCCAAATGCCGTCGAACGTGATCGTGCCCTTGATGCTCGCGTTCCCGGAGAGATGGGAGCTCGTGCGCGCGCCTGCCAGCCCAGCGGCGAGCAGCGCCGTCACGACTGTGACGGCGACGATCGCGACGCGTGTGCGGGTCATTCCGCTCCTTTCGTTGCTTTTCCGTCGTAGATGCCCAGCCCGCTCTGCGGGTCGAAGAAGTGGAGCGAGCGCGTGTCGACGGCAACCTCGATCGGCTCGCCTGGCCGCACGCGCGAGCGGGCGCCGAAGCGTCCGACGAGCGTTGCGTTGTCCTCGGATGCCTGGTCGATTGCGCGCTCGTCGCCGACGTCCTCGGCGAGCTCTCGCACGTCCTCCGTCATCGCGTGCTTCGCCTTGATGCCGAAGTGCACCATGATCTCGGAGCCGAGCGCCTCCGTCAGCTGGGCGGTTCCGCGCAGCCGCTGCGACTCCGTTCCCGGCGCGAGAGCGGCGTCCTCGAGGTCCTCGGGGCGGATACCGAGCACGATCTGCCGGCCGTCGTACGCGGTGAGGCCGGGCCGCGCCGTCACCTCCTCCTGTTCGATGGCGATCGTCTGATCGCCGACCTTCGCGACGAAGCCGCCGTTCTGCCGCTGCAGCGTCGCCTCGATCATGTTCATCGCCGGGCTGCCGATGAATCCGCCGACGAAGAGGTTGACCGGACGGTCATAGAGGGTCTGCGGGTCGGCCACCTGCTGCAGCTCGCCTTTCCTCATGACGGCGACGCGGTCGCCCATCGTCATCGCCTCGACCTGGTCATGTGTGACGTAGATCGTCGTCACGCCCAGGTCGTGCTGGATGCCGGCGATCTCGGCGCGCATCTGCACGCGCAGCTTCGCGTCGAGATTCGAGAGCGGCTCGTCCATCAGGAAGGCGGCCGGCTCGCGCACGATTGCGCGGCCCATCGCGACGCGCTGCCGCTGGCCGCCCGAGAGGGCGCGCGGCTTGCGCTTGAGGAACGGCTCGAGACCGAGAATCCGGGCCGCGTTCTGCACCCGCTTGTCGATCTCGGCTTTCGGCACCTTCTTGATCTTCAGGCCGAAGGCGATGTTGTCGTACACCGAGAGGTGCGGATAGAGCGCGTAGCTCTGGAAGACCATCGCGATGTCGCGGTCGCGCGACGGGACGTAATTGACGATGCGGTCGCCGATCTTCAGGACGCCGCCGGAGATGTCCTCCAGGCCGGCGACCATCCGCAGTGCCGTGGTCTTGCCGCATCCCGACGGCCCGACGAGGACCATGAACTCCCCGTCCTGGATGTCCAGGTCGAGAGCGTGGACCGCGGTCGTCCCGTCCGGATAGGTCTTGGTGACCTGGTCGAACGTCACTCCAGCCATGCAGGGAACCCTCCCCAGTCGACTCCCAGGTCACCCGATCCTAGAAGACAAACGGTGCGCGAGTCGAGTAACGTGCCGATTGGCACCAGCGATCCAAGGGGAGGTCGAGGGATGCACATCGGCGGCGTCATGCGGGTGAAGCTCGTCACGGCGGGGCCGGACCAGACCGCGGCCGAGGCCATCCGGACGATGCTCGACGCGGGCGTGGGCTCGGTCCTCGTGGTCGACGGGCCGGAGCTCGTCGGGATCTTCACCGAGCGCGACGTCCTCCGGCTGGCCGGCTCCGGCGCGTCGTTCGAGACGACGCTGCTCCGCGACGTGATGACGCTGAGCCCACTCAGCGTCACGTCGGACGTGAGCATCCTCGATGCCGCCGAGATGATGGGTGCGCGAAACGTCCGGCACCTGCCCGTGGTCGAGGGCGGCAACCTCGTCGGCGTCGTCTCCATCCGCGACGTCCTCGGCTTCCTTGCCGAACGCCTGTGGGCCGAGCGGGACGAGGCCGCCCACGACACGGCGCGGGCTCTCCTGGACCGGCATTAAGGACACGACCGGGGACACTCCCCGTCACGAGAACGCCGGAGAGGCGTGACCCCCCGGTAGGCCGGAGCCTGCTACCCGAGGCCGGGAGGGGTCGCGTCCGGCGCGTGCACGCCCTCGAGCTGGCCCGCGGACTCGATGAGCCTGCGCGTCACGAAGTGACGCCGCAGAGTCAGCAGCGCGACCGCGGTGATCGCCGCGAGCGCGATCCCGATCGTCCAGTGCTGGAGGCTCAGTGCGGTCTGCCGCGCCTGTGACTCCCACTCGCCGGGGTCGTACCGGTTCGAGATGCTGTTCGTCGGGATGAGGTCCACGCCCTGGGGGAAGCGCGCCTGGTGGTGCACCGCCCACGTCTTCGTCTTGTGCACGACCGCCATGGCGTCGACGATCGCGGCGACGCACGAGACGTAGAAGCCGAACGGGATGAGCGTCGCGGCCCACCCGACGAGCACGAGCAGAAGCGGGGGCAGCAGCGCCCAGAGCCAGATGCGCAGCTCGTTCGACGCCGTCGGGTCGTGGAGCCGCGTGTGCAGCAGGGCTCCGTCGCGCCACTGCACGACCCGCGGCTTCTCCAGCGCGAGCGACGCGCTCATGAGCGAGGAGAAGAAGAGCGGGATGGCGATGAAGGCGGCGATCCCGAGCGGCGCCCGGCTCCGTGCCGCGCTCACGCGAGCTTCTCCGCCTCGAGCACGCGCGACAGGAATTCGCGCGTCCGAGCCTCCTTCGGCGCGCTGAAGATCTCCTGGGGCGGCCCCTCCTCGAGGATGCGGCCGGCGTCGAGGAAGCACACCTTGTCCGCCACCTCGCGTGCGAATCCCATCTCGTGCGTCGCGAGGATCATCGTCATCCCGCTCTCGGCGAGCTCGCGCACGAGGCTCAGCACCTCGGACACGAGCTGTGGGTCGAGCGCGCTTGTGATCTCGTCGAGCAGCAGCACCTTCGGCCCCATCGCGAGCGCGCGCACGATCGCGACGCGCTGCTGCTGGCCGCCGCTGAGACGGTCGGGATATTCGTCCGCCTTCGACTCGAGGCCGATGCGTCGAAGCAGCGCGCGGGCCTGGCTGTCGGCGCCTTCGCGGCTGAAGCCGCCCGCCTTCCGAGGCGCGAGCGTGACGTTCTGCAGCACCGTCATGTGCGGGAAGAGGTTGTACGCCTGGAAGACGATCCCGACCTTCCGCCGGAGCTTGTTGACGTCGACGTCGTCATCGGTGATCCGGTGACCGTCCACGACGATCTCGCCTTCCTCGACTCGCTCGAGACGGTTGAGGCAGCGGAGCAGCGTCGACTTGCCGGATCCGGACGCGCCGATGAGGCAGACGACGTTGTGCTCACCGACGTCGAGGTCGATCTTGTCGAGGACGCACAGTGGGCCGAACCACTTGCTCACACTGCGCATGTGCACGAACGGCGAAGCGCCGTTGGTGTCCATCTCAGAACGCCTGCGCGCGCTCGCGCCGCTCCCGCTCGGCGACGAGATGGTCGGTGAAGCGTGCGAGCGGGATCGTGAGCAGGATGAAGAACACCGCCGCCGCGACCAGCGACGGGAAGTCGTTGTTCTGCGTCGAGAACTGCTGCGCGAGCTGCGTCGCTTCCGCGACGCCGATGACCGAGATGATGGCGGTGTCCTTCTGCAGTCCCACGAAGTCGTTGAGCAGCGGCGGGATGACCCGGCGCACGGCCTGCGGGATGACGACATATCGCATCGACTGCCAGTACGTCAGGCCGAGGGAGCGGGCGGCCGCGCGCTGGCTCGGGTGCACCGCCTCGATGCCGGCGCGGTACACCTCCGTCACGTACGCCGTGTACACGAGCGTGAGGGCGGCGATGCCGTACACGATCACCGGCCGGCTCGAGATGTAGCCGAGCTGGAGCCCGGGGACGCCGAACCCGATGATGAACGCAACGAGGATGAGCGGCGTGCCGCGGAAGAAATCCGTGTACGCGATCGCCAGGGCCCGCAGCGGTTTCGCTGCAGGCCCCGGCAATCCGCGGACGATCGCGAGTGCGAGCGCGAATACCAGGACGAGCGCCTCCGCGATGACCATCATCTTGATGTTCACCTGGAAGCCGGCCCAGACGTTCGGTAGCGACAGCCGGAAGCTGTGCGGGTAGAAGAACGTGCGCCAGACCTGGTGGAGCGCGTGCACGTCGCTACTTCAGGACCGGGATCGACGCGAAGTTGAGATTGAACCACTTCTTCTGCAGCTTCCCGATCGTCCCGTTCGCCGTCAGCTTCTTGATCTGCGCGTCCACGAACGGCAGGAGCTTCGATCCCTTCTGCAGGACGGCTCCGTACTGCTCGTGCGTGTCGATCTGGCCGGCGACCGGCCCGTACTTCCCAGGGTCGGCCTTCGCCTGGAGTGCGACGATCGGCACGTCGAGGATGAGCGCCTGGCACTGGTTGAGCTGCACGGCCTGGAAGGCAGCGGTCGTCGTCGGGTAGGTGAGCGGCCGCTTCGACGGGTGCAGCTTGCTGTTGATCCAGTCGAGGCCGGTCGTGTTGGTCTGCGCGCAGGTCTGCAGCTTCTTCAGGTCGGCGATGCTCTTCGGCGGCGTCGTCTGCTTGGAGATGAGCACGCCCTGGTTCGCGTTCAGGTACGAGCTCGTGAAGTCGACGGTCCGCTTGCGCTGGGCGGTGATCGTCGCCTCCTGGAACGAGATGTCGAACTTCTTCGTCCCCGGAAGGAAGAGCGCGTTCCAGGACGAGTACATCCAGACCGGCGTGAGGCCGAGGCCTTTCGCGATCGCCTTCGCGAGGTCGACCTCGTAGCCGCGCGGGTTCGTGACCGTGCTGCCGCGCACGGTGCCGGACGCGAAGCCGACGGCCGGATCGCCGAAGGCGACGACCAGCTTGCCCGATTGGAGCGTCGGCGGCGCCGTCCGCTTCGCCGTCGCCGACGGGACGGCGACGAGAGCGGCCAGCAGCATGGCCGGAAGAAGACGTTTCAAGATCTCCACCCTCCTCTGAGTTGCAGGAGAGCCGAATCTATCGCGGTCCGCCCGGACTCTCCAGCGTCCCGGAACCGTCACGACTTCCCGGCATTCCCGTGACGGGGAGTGTCCCCCGTCATGTCCCCGTCAGGCTTGTCCGAGGGCGGCGGCGGTGAGCGATTGGAAGTGGCCGATGAGCTGCTCGCTTCGGCCCATGAGCACGCCGTGGTCGAGCACGCCCGCCGCCAGCCCCCGGTGGACGCCCTCCACGAGGCTGCGGTCCTCGAGGCCCACCTGTGCGTCGAACGCCATCAGCTCGTCGATCCAGTCCGGGCCGACGTCGCTGCCGAAGAAGTAGTCGAGGAACCGGTACGTCCGGTCCGGCGTCAGCGGCACCATCGGGCCGATCGAGATGTTCGGGCGCCCGGCGAAGATGTTCACCCCGAGGTTCGGCCACAGGAAGTGGAACTGCGAGCGCTGCAGCTCGCCGTCGAGCCGAACGTTCTCTCGCACCGGCCCGCGCTGGCTCGACAGCCGCCCTTCGGTCGACAGCGCGTACGCGTCGGTGGACGTGTCGATCACCGCCGCGAACGCGGGATGCGCGACCTGGCAGTGATAGCACTCGAGGAAGTTCTCGCAGACGATCTTCCAGTTGGCGTCGAGCTCCGCCTCCCATCGCGTGTGGAAGACGAGATCGTCGACGTCGAGCCCGAGCTCGTCGATCTGCGCGGGCATCGAGCCCAGCGCGTCTGCGAGCGGCTCCGGATCGTCCGACGTGTTCACGAACACGAATGGCCCCCAGGTGCCGACCGCGGCCGGCAGCAACCCGAGCTCCTCTCGCGGGAAGTCCGGCTCCTCCTCGGAGCGCGGTGCGCTCCTCAGGGAGCCGTCGAGCCCGTACGTCCAGGCGTGGTAGGGGCACTGCAGCGTCTCCCGCCGCCCCTGTCCCTCGGCGACGGGGAAGCCCCGGTGACGGCACACGTTCACGAACGCGCGCAGCTCGTCGTCTTCTCGCGCGCGCGTGACCACGATCGGCGTTCGACCGGAGCTCCCGGCGAAGAACGTCCCCGGCTCGGGCACCTGTCCCAGGTGGCCGACGTACTGCCATGCCGATCGGAAGACGAGCTCCTGCTCGCGGCGAAGGATCTCCGGATCCGTGTACCAGCTGTACGGGAGCGTGCTCTGCACGGTACGAATCTACTTGTGCGTGCGATGGTCCTCTCGGCGCAGCGCGAGCCGCTCGAGCTGCGCGACCTGCCGGTCCCGGACCCGGGGCCGGGCCAGGTTCGCCTCCGCGTTCGTGCCTGCGGCGTCTGCCGCACCGACCTGCACGTCGTCGACGGCGACCTGCCGAATCCGAAGCTGCCGCTCGTCCTCGGCCATCAAATCGTCGGGGAGGCGGACGACGGTCGCCGCCTCGGCGTTCCGTGGCTCGGCTGGACGGACGGAACGTGCCGCTACTGCACGTCCGGCCGCGAGAATCTCTGCGACCGCGCGCGCTTCACCGGCTACGACCTCGACGGCGGTTATGCGGAGTACGCCGTCGCCGACGAGCGGTACTGCCTTCCGATCCCGGACGGCTACGACGACCTGCAGGCGGCGCCGCTCCTCTGCGCAGGCCTCATCGGGTACCGCTCGCTCCGGCTCGCAGGGGACGCGGAGCGGCTCGGCCTGTACGGCTTCGGCGCCTCCGCGCACATCGTCGCGCAGGTCGCGCGCCACCAGGGCCGGCGCCTCTTCGGGTTCGTGCGCCGCGGCGACGACGCCGCGCGCGCATTCGCGCTGCAGCTCGGTTGCGAATGGGCGGGCTGGTCGGACGAGCGGCCGCCGGAGGAGCTCGACGCGGCGATCCTCTTCGCGCCCGTCGGGCCGCTCGTCCCCGCCGCCCTCGCCGCGCTCGCAAAGGGAGGGCGGGTCATCTGTGCAGGCATCCACATGAGCGACATCCCGTCGTTCGGGTACGAGCTCCTGTGGGAGGAGCGCAGCGTCAGCTCCGTCGCGAACCTGACGCGGCAGGACGGAGAGGAGTTCCTTGCGATCGCGCCGGAGGTGCCGGTGCGGACCGAGATCGAGGTGTTCGCGCTCGAGGCTGCGAACGACGCCCTCGACCGTCTGCGTCGCGGCGACATTCGCGGTGCGGCCGTGTTGCGTCTATAGGCTGCGGCGGATGGAGAAGCCGCCGTTCGAGCAGTTCTTCGCGTATCGCCGCTTCCTTCCCGTCGCGCAGCTGACGCCTGACGGCGAGCGCGTTCTCTTCGTCTCGAACATCTCCGGCCAGTTCAATCTCTGGGCCGTCGACCTCGACGGCGGCTGGCCCGAGCAGCTGACGACGTTCGTAGACGACACCGTCCGCAGCGTCGCAGTCCGCGACGACGGCACGATCCTCTTCAACGCCGACCATGACGGCGACGAGTTCCATCAGCTCTACCGCATCCCCGCCGACGGCGGCTGGCCGGAGCGGCTCACCGACGCGCCTCAGGTGCAGCACGAGATCTCCGGCGGCGCATGGGCGCCCGACGGCAAGAGCTTTGCCTTCGCCGGAAACCTGCGAAAGCCGACCGACGGCGAGGTGTTCACCTGGCACGAGGGAGAGAAGGAGCCGCGCTACCTCTTCGGCGAGGGGATGTACACGTTCGCGATCAGCTTCTCTCCGGACGGCTCGAAGCTGCTCGCGGTCGAGGTGCGGTCGAACAGCGACCTCTCCATCTGGGTGATCGACGTCGAATCGGGTGAGGCGACGGAGGCGACGCCGCACGAGGGCGAGGTGAAGTTCGCGCCCGGCCCGTGGGCGAAGGACGGCTCCGGCTTCTATCTCTTGAGCGACGAGGGCCGCGAGTTCACCGGCCTCGCCTTTCACGACCTCGGCGGCGGCGCGCGGAAATGGATCGCCGCGCCGGACCGCGACGTCGAAGAGGTCACCGGCTCCGACGACGGCCGTGTCATCGCGTGGATCGAGAACGACGACGGCTGGGCCGAGCTGCACGTGCGCGACGTCGAGAAGGGCACCGATCTCCCCGCGCCGCGGCTCCCGAAGGGTGCCGTCTCCATCCTCGGATCGGGCTTCTCGCTCTCGCAGGACGGTTCGCGGCTCGCGATCGTCTGGGACGAGCCGACGCGGCCCGCCGAGGTCTTCGTCGTCGACACGGCGACGGGCGACGCCCTGCCGGCCACCGAGAGCCGCGCCGCCGGTCTCTCGGCGCTCGAGCTGCGGCCGCCCGAGCTCGTCCGCTACCCGAGCTTCGACGGACGCGAGATCCCGGCCTGGCTGTACCGGCCCGACGGTGACGGCCCGTCTCCGTTCGCGGTGCTCATCCATGGCGGGCCGGAGGCGCAGGAGCGCCCGATCTTCCGCCCCTACGTGCAGTACCTCCTGTCGCGCGGGATCGGCGTCCTCGCGACGAACGTTCGGGGCTCGACCGGATACGGCAAGACGTACCAGAAGCTCATCCACCACGACTGGGGCGGCGGCGACCTCGAGGACTGGCGCCATGCGGGCGAATGGCTGAAGGCGCAGCAGTTCGTCGACGGCGACCGGCTCGCAGTCTTCGGCGGCTCGTACGGCGGCTTCGCGACGCTGACGTGCGTCACGCGGCTGCCCGAGTACTGGCGGGCCGCGGTCGACATCGTCGGCCCGTCCAACCTGCTCACGTTCGTACGCGCCGTGCCGCCGCAGTGGCTGCGCTTCATGGCCGAGTGGGTCGGAGACCCGGACACGGAGGAGGAGTTCCTCCGCGAGCGCTCGCCGATCACCTACGTCGACCAGGTGCGCGCCGCGCTCATGGTCATCCAGGGCGCGAAGGACCCACGCGTCGTCAAGTCGGAGTCGGATCAGATGGTCGAGCGCCTGCGCGAGCTCGGCCGCGAAGTCGAGTACGTCGTCTTCGACGACGAGGGCCATGGGTTCACGCGTTACGCGAACGAGGTCCGCGCGTACCGGTTGACGTGCGAGTGGCTCGAGTCACGGCTTACCTGAGGGCTCATCCGCGGCGCCGTGCGGCCGCGGAGCTCGTCCTCCTCGCCGTCTTCCTCGTTCTCCTCATCTGGGGCATCCGCGGGTCGCTCCACTCCGCGGGCAAGGATCTCGGCGACGCGAACCCATGGCTCTTCGTGCTGGCGTGCGTCGCCGTCGCCGGGTACTACGTCGTCTTCGTCCTCGGGTGGATGAAGATCCTCGCCGACTGGGGCGTGCGAATCTCGTACCCGACGTCGCTGAACGCCGAGGTCGTCTCGATGCTCGCGAAGTACGTGCCGGGCGGCGTATGGACGCCGGCGGCGCGCGTCGTCGCGATGAGGCGCGCCGGTGTGACGGACGCCGCCCTCGTGACGGCGGCGATGCTCGTCGAGGCGGGCCTCTCCGCCGTCGCCGGCGTATTCGTCTTCGCGATCTCGCTCGTCTGGGTGCGCGGCGTGAACGGCCCGGTCATCCCGATCGGCGTGTTCGGGATCGTGATCGCAGCGCTGCTGTATCCGCGCGTTTTCCACGCGCTCGCGACGCGCTTCCTCCGCCGGCTGGGCTACCGCGAGCTGCCCCCGCTGCGAGCCTCGACGGTCGCCGGGCTGCTCGTCTTCTACTCGGGGACGTGGGTGCTCGGCGGCGTCGGCCTGTGGCTGCTGCTGCGCTCTGTCGGCGCGCATCCGTCGGTGCCGACGATCGTCTTCCTCGGCGGTACGTCGGCGGTCGGCGCGATCGTCGCCGTCTTGGCGTTCTTCACCCCGTCGGGCCTCGGGGCGCGGGAGGGATCCATGTACGGGCTCATGCTCGCGGTGACGTCGTCGGGGGCGGCGCTGTCCGCGACGATCCTCAACCGCGTGGCGATCACGCTCGTGGAGCTGCTGCTGTTCCTTCTCGGCGTTCTGGTCCTGCGCCGGTCCAACCGGCGAGGTTCGCCCGGATCTTCGCCAGCGCACGCTGCAGCCGAGCCTGCTCCGCGTCGCTGACGCCTTCCAGCAGCTGGGCCTGGAAGACCATCGCGGCGGACCAGAGCTCCTTGTGGAGGCGTTCGCCGGCCGGCGTGAGCCGGAGCCGCTTCACGCGGCGGTCGGCGGGATCGACCTCGCGGGTGACGAGGCCGAGCTTCTCCGCCCGGTCGACGTGATACGTGATGGTGGCGCCGTCCATGTGGGCCTGGCTCGCGAGGATGCTCTGCGACACGAACCCCCGGTCGCTCGCCGCGTTCAGGACGATCCAGGTGCCGACGGAGCCCCCCGCGCGCTCCATGACGTCCTCGAACGCCTCCCGGATCTCCTTGGCCGTGAAGACGAGAGCACGACCCAACGGCTCCGAATTATTACTTTGAGGTGAAATGATTTGACATCCTATCATTGGAATGGCTAGGGTCAACTCGTGCTCGCCCGTCTCGCGCACGTCATCGTCCGCCGCCGCCGCTGGGTCATCGGCCTCTGGCTCGCCCTGACGCTCTTCGGCGCGTTCTCGGCCGGCCAGCTCTCGAAGCGGTGGTTCCAGAGCTTCTCCATTCCGGGGTACTCCGCCTACGAGGCGAATCAACGGACGATCGAGCGCTTCGGCACGGGCCAGCAGGCTCCGCTCGTCGCCGTGTTCCACGCGAACGGCGACGTGACGAAGGTCGCCGGGCTCGAAGCGGCGGTCGAGAAGGCCGCCGCCGTGAACCCGCACTCGCGCGTCTCGTCGTACTGGTCGACCGGCAGCCGCGCGTACGTGTCGAAGGACGGGCATACGGCGTTCGCCGAGATCTATCCGCCCGGGACGCCGAACTTCAGCTCCAACACGCACATCAAGCAGGTGCGGGCTGCGCTGAAGGAGGCGACTCCCTCGGGCGTCAGCGCCAGCCTCACCGGCCGCGACGCACTCGAGGAGGCGTCGTCTGGCGGCGGCAGCGGCCCGAGTGTCCTCACCGAGGGGCTCATCGGCGGTGCAGGAGCGCTCGTCATCCTCTTCTTCGTCTTCGGGACGCTTCCGGCAGTGCTCATGCCGATCGTCGTCGCGATCGCCGCCATCCTCAACACGTTCTCGCTCGTCTGGGCGTTGACGTACGTCACGAACGTGTCGATCATCGTGCAGTACCTCATCGCTCTCGTCGGCCTCGGCGTCGCCATCGACTATGCGCTGCTGATGGTGTTCCGGTTCCGCGACGAGCTGCGAGAGGGCGAGGACGTCGAGACGGCGATCGTCGAGACGATGACGCATGCCGGCCGCTCGGTGATCGTGTCCGGCTCGACCGTCGCGGTCGGTCTGCTCGCGCTCGTCTTCCTGCCGCTTCCGTTCATCCGCTCGATCGGCATCGGCGGATTGCTCATTCCGGCCGTCTCTGTGCTCGCGGCGATCACGTTGCTGCCGGCGATCTTCGCCGTGCTCGGCGAGCGCATCAACAGCGTACGGCTCCTCCCGAAGCGGCTGGTCGACCGCGGCCATCCCGAGGACGGGCCATGGGGCCGCTGGGCGCGCTTCGTCATGCGCCGTCCGATCCCGGTCGCGGCGTGCGGCCTCGCCGTCGTCGGAGCGCTCGTCTTCTTCGGCGTCCAGCTCAATCCGAGCGAGGCGCAGGCGAAGGACATGCCGGGCAGCGGTGACGCCATCGTCGGCCGCGACGCGCTCACCGCGGCCGGTATCTCACCCGGGGTCATCAAGCCGTTCGACGTGCTCGTGGAGCACGGCGCCGCGCCCGGGCCGATCGCGGCGAAGCTGCGGACGGTGCCGGGCATCATCGGCGCGGTGGCTCCCACAGGCCCGCAATGGCGCCGAGGCGACGACTCCATCGTCGAGGCCTTCCCGGCGGTCGACGGGTCGAGCAAGCACATCCAGAGCATCGTCACGCGGGTGCACACGGCGTTGAACGGGACCGATGCGACGCTCGGAGGCGTCGCACCGGCGGACCGCGACTTCGTGCACGCGGTCTACGGCAACTTCCCGTACGTCCTCGGCTTCGTCGTGCTGCTGACGGTGATCCTGCTCATGCGCGCGTTCCGCTCGATCGTGCTTCCGATCAAGGCCGCGATCCTCAACCTCGTGTCGCTCGGCGCGGCGTTCGGGATCATCGTCTTCATCTTCCAGCAGGGGCACGGCTCGAGTGCGATCTGGGGCGTCCCGGCGACGCAATCGATCATTCCGTGGATCCCGCTCATGATCTTCGCGTTCCTCTTCGGGCTCTCGATGGACTACGAGGTCTTCATGCTCACGCGCATGCGCGAGGCGTACGACGAGACCGGCGACACGCCGCAGGCGGTCGCGCTCGGGCTGGCGCGCACGGGCAAGCTCGTCACGAGCGCCGCGCTGATCCTGATGTTCGCGTTCTTCGTCCTGTCGATGAGCCCTGGGACGGACATCAAGCAGTTCGGAATCGGGCTCGCGGCCGGGATCATCTTCGACGCGACCGTCATCCGGGCGCTGCTCGTGCCCGCGCTCATGCGGCTGCTCGGCGCGTGGAACTGGTGGCTGCCCTCGCCGATCGCACGCGTGCTGCGGGTCGAGGCTGAGCCCTCGTACGAGCCGGGCTGAGTTTGCCCTTTTCCCGATGCGGTAGCCGCATTGCATGCGGCCGCCGCTGACGGTCTGGGTGACGTGGCTCGTCCTGATGGCCGGGGCGAACCTCGCCACGCCGCTGTACGCGCTGTACGCGTCCCGGTTCCATTTCTCGAGCCTCGTCCTGACGACGGTCTTCGCGACGTACGCGGTCGTGCTCGTCCCCGCGCTCATCCTCTTCGGGCGACTGTCGGACCAGTTCGGGCGGCGGCCGGTGATCCTCGCCGGGCTCGGCGTGGCCGGGCTCGGTCTCGCGCTGTTCGCCGCCGCGGACGGGACTGCATGGCTCTACGGCGCCCGCGCGGTGCAAGGGCTTGCGGTCGGGATGATCGGCGGTCCGGCCACGGCGGCGCTCGTCGAGCTCGATCCCGACGGGGACCGCCGCCGCGCCGCCCTCTTCGCCGGGCTCGCGCAGGCGGGTGGAAGCGCCACCGGGCCGCTCGTCGCCGGAGTCCTCGCGCAATGGGCGCCCGACCCGCTGCGGCTCTGCTACCTCGTCGGCATCGGCGGCGCCGTCGCGGTCGCCGCGGCGACGCTGACGCTTCCGGCAGCGGGCGGCGGGGGCGAGCGCTGGCGCCCGCAGTGGCCGCACGTGCCCCGCGAGATCCGAGGCGGCTTCGCGCGCGTCTCGCTCACCGCGGCGGTTGCCTGGGCGTCCGTCGCGCTCTACCTCTCCATCGTGCCGTCCTATGCGGCGCAGCTGTCGACGACGCACGACGTCGCGCTCCTCGCCGCGATCGCGGCGCTGGCGCTGCTCTCCTCGTGCGTCGCGCAGATCGTTGCTCCGCGGCACACGCAGGGCGCCGGCCTCGTCGTCCTGGGCGTCGGCCTGCTCGGCCTCGTGCTCGCCGCGCCCGCCCACTCGCTCGTCGTGCTGGTCGTCGGCTCCGTGCTCGCAGGCGCCGGCCACGGCGCAGCGTTCCTCGACGCTCAGCAGGATATGAACGAGATCGCACCGGAGGGAAGCCGCGGCGAGATCACATCGGCGTTCGTCGCGGCGATCTACGCCGCCGTCGCCTGCGCCGTCGTCGGGACCGGGCTGCTCGATCTCGTCTTCTCGCTCCAGACCGCCGCCGCCGCCGTCGCGTCCGCGTTGCTCGTGCTCTCGGCAGCAGCAGCGGCGCTAGCGTTCGGCGCATGGCCTCGAGCAAGAGCCTCCGGCTCGTGGCCGCGGTCGCAGCGCTCGCGGCAGGAACGGCGGCCGTCGCGCTCGCGGCGATCCGCCTCGACCGCACGCCCGGCCCGGTCTCGGTAGCGGCATCGGCGGCGCCGCCCGCGCCGACGCCGTCCGCACAGGTGCCTTCGAACCGCTTCCCGGCGCCGCCGCCGGGCGCGATCGTGTTCGCGCGCGAGGACGGGCCGAACGCGCTCGCGCTCGCGGTCACGCCGTCGTTCTCGCAGGTCTCCGTCGTCGGGCAGCAGGGAAGCGGTGTCGTCGGCCTCGCCGTGGCCGTGAACGGCGTGCGCACGTCGGCGTGCGGGCGGGGCTGCTATCGCGCTCCGGTTCCGCGCGCGCGCACCGTGGAGGTGCGTGTCGGATCCACGCGCTGGCTCGTCACGGTGCCGAAGGCCCGCGACGCCTCCACGCTCGTCGCGCGGGCGGCGCGGGTATGGCGGTCGCTGCACACGCTTGCATTCAGCGACCGGCTCGGCTCGGATGCGACGCACGTCGTCTTCACCGAGTGGAAGGCGGTCGCGCCGAACCGGCTCTCGTACGCGATCCGGGGCGGTCCGAGCGCGGTCATCGTCGCCGGCCGGCGCTGGGACCGTGAACCCGGCGGAAAGTGGATCGAGTCGCCGCAGTCCGTGCAGGTCCGCGAGCCGGTGCCGCTCTGGCAGTCGGCGACCGACGCGCACGTCGTCGGCGAAACGGCAGCCGCCTGGCTCGTCACCTTCTACGACCCGCGCACGCCCGCCTGGTTCGAGATCACCGTCGACAAGAAGACATCGCGGACGCTCGATCTCCGCATGACGACGACCGCGCACTTCATGCACGAGCGCTACGGGCCGTTCGACGCGCCGCTGAAGATCAGCCCGCCGCGTTAGGCCGGTGCAGGCCCGGTGCTGCTCCGCACGATCAGCTCGAGCGGCAGCAGCTCGGTCCGCGGCTCGACCGTCCGTCCCGAGAGTGCACGCAAGAGCAGCTCGGCGCCGCGGCGTCCGCTCTCGAACAGCGGCTGACGTACGGTCGTGAGCCCGACGTACGACGCGACGTCGATGTCGTCGAAGCCGATCACCGACAGCTCCTCCGGCACACGGATGCCGAGCGCCCGCGCGGCCTCGAGCGTTCCGAACGCCTGCGTGTCGGACGCGGCGAAGATCGCAGTCGGACGCTCCGGCAGCGACAGCAGCTCGGCGGCGATTCCCCGTGCGACGTGGAGCAGACGTGTGCCCTCGCGGACGTAGTCGGGCCGAACCTCGATCCCGGCGCGCTCCAGTGCACGCTCGTACCCGCGGGTGCGGTCGCGGCTCCAGTCGAAGCGGAACTCGGGCGGCGTGTCGCCGATGTGCGCTATCCGGCGGTGACCGAGCTCGACGAGGTGGCGCGTCGCCGTCTCGCCGCCGCCGACGTCGTCGACGGCGATCGACGGGAGCGATGGATGAACCGCGTCGACGAGGATGCACGGGAGGCCGGCGTTCTTGATCCGCTCGACCTCCTGCTCCGGCGGCAGCGTCGAGACGACGAGGAGGCCGTCCGCGCGGTCGCCGCGGTCGAACAGCTCGAAGGCGCGCCGCTGGCGGTCCTCCGACTCGACGTCGAAGACCATCAAGTCGTAGGACGACGCGCTGAGCCCGTCGACGATCCCGCGGACGCGCTGGACGGCCGAGGGGTTCGTGAACCACGGGAGGACGGCGCCGACGACCATCGTCCGCTGGAGGGAGAGGTTTCGCGCGACCGAGCTCGGGCGGTAGTTCAGCGCCTGGATCGCCTGCAGGACCTTGTCCCGCGTGGCCGGCCGGACGCTCGCGTGCCCGTTGAGGACGCGGGAGACGGTCGCGACGCCGACGCCGGCGCGCGCAGCCACGTCGGCGATGCGCGCCGGGCCCGCGGGGGCGCTTGATACCGGTTCCATTCCTAACCAAGACTCCCGCGGCGGCGTCCCAGAGTCAAGAGGATGGAGTTCTTGATTTTCCGGGCAAAACCGCGTAATCTCGCGGCTCCATCCGGTCTGAAACCGGTTCCATAGAGGGAGGGTTAGTGGTTATGCGCAAGCGCTTGGGAGTCATCCTCGGCCTGCTGATCGCCGTGGTGCTCCTGGCTGCGACGGCACAGGCCGGGACGCGGACCCACAAGGTCACGAACGTCACGCTGGCCGGCTGGTCGTCGGGCCCCGACGAGGACACGTTGCTGAACCAGGTGATCGCGAAGTTCAACGCGACCCACCCGACGATCCACGCGACGTTCCAGGTCATCAACGGCGACTATCCCACGGCGATGACGGCGCGTTTCGCCGCGCACAATCCGCCGGACGTCTTCTACGTCGACTCGAGCGTGATCGGCGCCTGGGAGCACCAGGGCGTGGTCGAGCCGCTCAACAGCTTCGTCAAGGCGTCGAAGTTCGACACGAGCGCGTTCTTCCCGAAGCTGCTCGGCGCGTTCGAGTCGGGCAAGACGATCTACGGCTTCCCGAAGGACTGGTCGCCGCTCGCGATGGAGATCAACAAGGGCATGCTGGGCCAGGCGGGCGGCAAGGCGCCGACGAGCTGGGCGCAGTTGCAGTCGGTAGCCCAGACGATGAAGAGCAAGAACGTCGTCTCCGGCGGTGCGCCGATCTGCCTCGCGCCCGACTGGGCGCGGATGCTCGCGTTCGTCTACCAGGCGGGCGGATCGCTCAACAACCTCAGCTCGCCGGCTGCCGAAGCTGCCGTGAACTTCTACGTCGGCCTGATCAAGAAGGGCCTCGCCCAGACGCCGCAGCAGCTCGGCGTCGACTGGTGCGGCACTGCGCTCGGCAAGGGCAAGTCGGCGATCATCTTCGAGGGCAACTGGCTGCTGCCGTTCATGAAGTCGACGTATCCGAACGTGCAGTACGGCATCTTCCCGATGATCAAGGACAAGACCGGCGGCAACCTCGCCTTCACCGTCTCCTACTCGATGGCAAAGGACACGCCGAACAAGCAGGCGGCCTGGACGCTCCTCTCCTGGCTCGTCGGCAAGCAGGGCCAGACGCTGTGGATGTCGAAGGGCCTCGCTCTGCCGTCGCGGAAGGACGTGAAGGCGGTCGGCGGCCGGCAGAACTTCCTCGCCGCCGCGCCGTACGCGGTCGGCTGGGGCTTCGGCAACCCGAACTTCTCCACCGCCTACACGGTGATGAACAACGACCTCACCGCGGTCATCTCCGGCGGCAAGTCGGTGTCGTCGATGCTCTCCGACGTCGCCTCGGCGCTGAAGGGTTAGACCGGGGCAGCTGAAACACCGGGGCCCCCGTGCGGGAGACTGCACGGGGGCACTCCCCGCCATGGCGACCGCGAGCCAAGCAGCCACGCCTCCCCGCTCGACGATGCTCGGCGTCCGCCTGCGCGAAGCCGGGTGGGGATACGGCTTCGTCGCCGTCCCGATCGCCGTCTTCGGGCTCTTCTTCGTCTACCCGTTCGGGTATGCGCTCTACATCAGCTTCTTCCACTGGGGGATCCTGGGGAAGCAGGCCGGCGGCGCAGGGACGTTCAACTACGACAAGGTCGTCCACGACCCCGTCTTCCACACGGCGCTGAAGAACATCGCCGAATACACCCTCGGCGTCGTCCCGCTGACAATGGCGCTCGGCCTCTCGCTCGCGCTCGTCATCAACCAGAAGATCCGCGGCCGGAACTTCTTCCGCTCCGCGTTCTACTTCCCGTCGATCGCATCGTCGGTCGCGATCACCACGATCGCGCTCTATCTCTTCAACGCGAACGGCCTCTTCAACCACATCATCGGCAGCAAGACCCCGTGGTTCCAGAACGCCCCCACCGTCATGTGGGCGATCGTCGGCCTCAACTCGTGGACGTCGGCAGGGACCGCGATGCTCTACTACCTCGCCGCGCTCCAGTCGATCCCGACCGACGTGTACGAGGCGGCCGCGGTCGACAACACCGGCGCGTGGCGCACCTTCTGGAGGATCACGTTCCCGCTGCTGCGGCCGGCCCACTTCTTCGTCCTCGTCATCTTCGGCATCGGGGCGCTGAAGCTGTTCGACCAGGCGTTCGTCGTCTCGAACGGGCTGGGCGGGCCGAACTACTCGACGTACACACCGGTCCTGTACATCTACCGCGAGGCGTTCACGACGTTCGATTTCGGTGTCGCTGCGGCCGCGGGCGTGCTCCTCTTCGCCCTCATCTTCGTGCTCACGCTCGCACAGAGGTTGACCGTCGGGCGCGAGGAGGCGGCGTGACGCTTCAGACCGTTGCCGCAGCCGACCCGTTCATCCCGCGCCGTGCGCGCTCGGAGGTCGCGCGCAAAGCGTTCTTCTACGCCGTGATCGTGCTCGTAGCCGCAATCTTCTTCGTCCCCTTCATCTACACCTTGACGACGTCGTTCAAGACGCTTCCCGATGCGGCCAACGTCACGTTCATTCCGCATCCGTGGACGTCGTCGGCGTGGCACACGATCTGGACGCAGTACGACTTCAAGACGTACATCAAGAACAGCGTCTTCCTCGCCCTCGTCGTCACCGTCTGCAACATCTTCCTCGGCGGGCTCGGCGGGTACGCGTTCGCTCGCCTGAAGTTCCCGGGGCGCGAGCTGCTCTTCCTGCTCGTGCTCGGGACGTTGATGATCCCCGACCAGCTGCGCCTCATCCCGGTCTTCGTGATGCTCACGAACTGGCACCTGATCGGGAACTTCTCCGGCTACATCCTGATCAACCTCGTCACGGCGACGAACCTCTTCTTCATGCGGCAGTACTTCCTCACCATCCCGAAGGACTTCGAGGAGGCGGCGAAGCTCGACGGCGCCGGCTACTTCAAGACGTTCTGGCGCGTAATGCTCCCGCTCGCGCTGCCGGCGATCTCCGCCCTCGTCATCCTCCAGTTCCAGGGCACGTGGAACGACTTCTTCTGGCCGCTCATCCTCTTCGGCCAGGGGAATCCGGCCCACTACACCATTCAGCTTGGCCTGGCCGAGCTCGACTTCCAGTACACTGTCCTCTGGCCGCAGATCTGCGCCGGCAGCATCCTCGCGATCCTCCCGATCCTCGCGATCTTCCTCGCGTTCCAGCGCTACTTCATCTCGGGTGTCGTCTCCGCGGGAGTGAAGGGATGACCGCCCGTGCGGCACTTGGCCAGGCCGGGCGCGACCTGTTCGAGAACTCGTGGCGGCTCGTGCCGGTGAACGTCGCGCTCGGCGCCGTCGTCGTCGCCGTCGGCGTCGCCGCCGTCGCCGTCCATGCGGCGCTCGCCCTCGCCGTGCTGGCGGGACCGGTTGCGGCCGCGCTCGTGCACTGCTCGGTCACGCTCGTGCGCACCGGCAACGTCTCGCTCGCGGACGCTCGCGAAGGGCTGCGCCTGCACTGGCGGCGCGGCCTGCAGCTCGGCGCGGCGAGTACGGCGGTCGTCGTCCTCGCCGCCGTGGCCGTGCGCTTCTACACGCGGACGAGCCTCGGCTGGGCGTTCGCCTTCCTCACCGTCTACCTCGTTGTCCTGATCGGCATCTATGCGGTCGTACTGGCGACGCTCGCGATCGCCGAGCCCGAACGACCGCTGCGGCTCGCCGCGCGAGAGGCAGCCGCACTGGGAGCGCAGAGGCCGGGCCCGACCCTCCTGCTCGGCCTCGCGCTCCTCCTCGTCAATCTCGCCGGCATCGCGGCAGCCGTGATGCCGTTCCTCACGTTCACCGTCGCCTATTCGTTCGTCGCCGTCGCGCGGTTCGTCCTCCCGAAGGAGTCCTGATGGCCCCGATCACATTCGAGCACGTCACGAAGAAATTCGACGAGTCGACGGCCGTCGACGATCTGAACATCGACGTCGCCGACGGCGAGTTCCTGGTGCTCGTCGGACCGTCGGGATGCGGAAAGACCACGGCGCTGCGGATGCTTGCCGGCCTGGAGGAGATCACGAGCGGCCGCATCCTCATCGGCGACCGCATCGTCAACAACGTCCCGCCGGGCGCGCGCAACGTCGCGATGGTCTTCCAGTCGTACGCGCTCTACCCGCACATGACGGTGTACGACAACCTCGCGTTCAGCCTCCGGAACTTCGACGTGCCGAAGCAGGAGATCGAGCGGCGCGTACAGGATGCCGCGAAGATCCTCGAGCTCGAGGATTACCTCAGGCGCAAGCCGAAGCAGCTCTCAGGCGGCCAGCGGCAGCGCGTGGCGCTCGGTCGCGCAATCGTGCGCGAGCCGTCGGGGTTCCTCATGGACGAGCCGCTGTCGAACCTCGACGCGGCGCTGCGCGTGCAGACACGCGCCGAGATCCTCAAGCTGCAGAAGCGGCTCGGGACGACGACGATCTACGTCACGCACGACCAGGTCGAGGCGATGACGATGGGCGACCGGAT
>Ga0070731_10001000_pt1 | contig 31610 bp, 28 predicted proteins | sample Coa_R1_2_FD_66448 | JGI IMG/M metagenome (GOLD analysis project Ga0070731, IMG submission 66448) | Surface soil microbial communities from Centralia Pennsylvania, which are recovering from an underground coalmine fire - Coalmine... | ecosystem: Environmental > Terrestrial > Soil > Unclassified ... | reverse complement strand
TTGTTCGGATCGAGGCGCGAACTTCATGCGCTATCCGAAGGAGATAACGCTTGAAGTTCGCAACGAAGAGCCGGACAAAAAGCGCCGTTTTACGCCGCGCTCACTTTTTAAACACCCTCTTAGGGAGTATTTGATAATTCTACGACAATTCTACGACAATACTTAAAAAGTCAAAATCGCCTCCGAAGCCTTCAGAAGTCATTTTTCATAGTAGAAATGAGACATTCCCGGCGTGACTCGAACACGCAACCTGCGGATTAGAAATCCGCTGCTCTATCCAGTTGAGCTACGGGAACAAACGGCCTCATGCAAAGGCGCCAAGTAGCGCGAAGGACGCAAGGAAAATCTTTGAAAACTTTGCGGGCTTTGCGCTTCTTAGCGCCTTTGCGTGAAAAGCAGTTTAAGGTGGCCGTGACAAAGTTCAATAATTAACCGCAGCCCTCGGCGTCCATGAAGGCGTACATCAGGATGTGGCAGACGACGAGCTGGCCGTCTTCGATCAGGCCCATGTGATCGGCTTTGACGTGGATGTGGTGCTTGACGAGATCCTTGAGCGCGCCGCCTTTGAAACCGGAGATGCCGAGCGTGATGCAGCCGGTCTGATTGGCGTAGTGCAGGGCTTTGAGTATGTTTTTTGAATTGCCGCTGCCGGAGATGGCGATGAGCAGATCGCCTTTTTCGGCGTAGTTTTTAAGCTGCTCGACAAACACGTCCTCGTAGGCGATGTCGTTGCCGATGGCCGTGAGCCAGGGCACGTTGTCGGTGAGTGAAAGGACGCGGAAACGTTTTTCGCGGTTGCGCGAGCAGCCTTTGCCGAGATCGACGGCAACGTGCGAGGCGAGCGCGGCACTGCCGCCGTTGCCGATGACGAAGACCTGCCGGCCTTCGTGGCGCGCGGCGGTGAGCAGCGCGCCGGCGGCGGAGATCTCAGCGGGGCTGAGCGATTTCAAGACGGCGTCGAGCTTGCCGAGGTAGGCGCGGATGTAGTCGGGGGTGGCGAAGTTCGTGGGCACTTTTCTTTTCTCGCAGAGACGCAAAGGCGCGGAGAACAGCGGTCGATTCAGATTGCGATTATGAAGTGGGCGGCGCGGTGAGTCAAATGCGGGGCGAGTCGATGAACCGAATTCCCCTCACCCTCGCGGGCGCAAACGGCCACGCCCGTCAGCCCTCTCCCGGAGGGAAACGGCAACAGCGAACGCGCGTTTCATTTGCGCTCCTTCCATTCGAGAATCCGGCTCTTCGGCAGGCGCACGATAAAGGCCGCTCCGCGCTTCGGATGATTTTCGAGAATCAGTTCGCCGCCGTGTTCCTGGACGATGCGCCGCGCGATGGCCAGGCCCAGGCCGGTGCCGTGCTCTTTGGTCGAGAAGAATATTTCGAAGATGCGCGGTTCAAGGTCCGGCGGCACGCCGCCGCCGTTGTCTTCTACTCGCACTTCGACAAAATCGGGCGTCTCGCGCGTGCGCAGCGTGATCGTGCCGTGTTCGCCGATTTGTTCCATCGCGTTGGTGAGCAGATTCAAGATCACGCCGCGGCCGAATTGGTTCTGGTCGAGCGCGATGGGGTAAAGTTCTTTTTGAAAATCGGTGACAATGCGAATCTGATTCTGCTCGCAAGCGGGTTCGATGAATTGAACGACGTCGTTCAGCAGTTGATTCAAATCGGTGGGCAGCAGTTCCATCGCGGGCGGGCGCGCGAAGTTCAGGAATTCGGTGAGCAGATCCTGCAAGCCGTCCACTTCTCGCGAAATTAGTCCGAGGCGGTTGGCGAAATCGGTGCGGCGCGATTCGTTCACGGCGTCGAGTTCTTCGCGGAGCAGATCGAGGTTCAGGCGGATGGCGTTGAGCGGGCTGCGGATTTCATGCGCGAGGCCGGAGGCGAGCGTGCCGATGTAGGCGAGCCGCGTGGCTTGTTCGTGGCGGGCTTCGCGTTCGAGCTGTTTTTTGTTTTTGGCGGGAGTGGGCATTCGCAACTCGTTAAACGTTGAATGTTACACGTTAAACGTTTTTCGCTGCCGGATGCGCGCTTCCGTCAACGTGTAACGTTTAACGTGTAACACCGTTGCTGCTACTTCGCGTGCTTGCGCATGTGGCCAACCATGCGCGTTTCGGCGACGTGCTGGCCGCAGTCTTCGCATTCCTGAGTTTTTGGGTAACAATCGTCGCAGAAAAATTCGCCGCCGTTGAGGTATTGCTTCAGGCGCTCCTTGTCGTCGTCGCCGCGGCGTTTTTTTTCGGTGTCGAGCGGGAATTCGTAGCCGCAGAAGGAGCACGGGACGAACTCGTGCTTGTCAAAAATTTTCTGCAAGTCGGCGCGGAGGCTGCGCGGGACGCTGCCTTTGCCGTGGCAGACGGGACAGGGTTCCATCAGCGCCGCCAGCAGCGCTTTGCGGATGAAGTCGGACTTGTTGGGCATGCTGTCCAAAAATGCGGCGAGGTCTTCTTCGGCTTTGAAGGTGACGATGCGCTGCTTGGCTCGGTCTTGATTCATTGTTGGTTTTCCAATCTTGGAATGTGGAATTTGGAATATTCGACGTTCAACATTCCACATTCAACATTCAACATTCCACAATCTACATTCAATATTCCACATTCAACATTCCACATTCAACATTCCACATTCAACATTCCACATTCCACATTCCACATTCAACGTTCCTTCTTCAACACTCCATGCACGCGCATCAACAGCATCACAGCGTCGGCGATTTCGTCGGGCGAGCGGTTTTCGACGCGGACTTCGGCGTCGCGCGCGCGGCTGTACGCGCCGGCTCGCGCGCACAGGAGTTTTTTCAATTCGTCGATGCCCGATTCGGCGTTCGAAACCAGTTTCGGGCGCGACTCCTGCGAGGTCTTGTCGTACAAAATGCGGCGCCACAATTCGCTGGGTTCCGCGGATAAGTGAACCACAAAGCCGTTGCGTTTCAATGCGGCGACGTTGGCCGGATCGAGAATCGCGCCGCCGCCGGTGGCGATGACGGTGCAATCGTTGGCCGCGCACTCCTGGACCGCCGCGGACTCGAGCGCGCGAAAGTAAGGTTCGCCTTTCATTTCGAAGAGTTCGCGGATGGTCATGCCCGCGCGCTCCTGCACAATTTCATCGGAGTCAAAGAAGCGCCACTCGAGCCGTTCCGCAAGGACGCGACCCACGGTCGATTTGCCACTGCCTCGTAATCCGATCAAGACCAGGTTCATTCGACAAAAATCGTTAATCGTTAAATGTTACACGTTATACGTTGATCGCGGTGGTAAGCTCTGGCTCCGTTTCAACGTGTAACGTTTAACGTGTAACGTTCAACGCCTTTATTCCCCAATAACCTTTAATACCGCCTTGCGTTTGGTTTCAAATTCATCGTCGTCGAGCACGGGTGTGCCGGTGGCGTCGAGTTCTGCTTTCAAGGGGACCCACGAATGGCAGCCGGCGTAATCTTCGTGGTAGGGCACTTCAATCGGGCGCGGCAGTTTGTACGCGCGCACGGTCACGACGTAATTGGGTTTCTCGGGCTTGTAATTGATGCGCATGTCGAAGAGCGCTTGCGTCCAGCACGTCAGCGGTTCGAGCGCGCGCAGTTTGGACGAGTCGGCGGTTTTGACGATGTCGATCGCGCGGCCAAAACCAGCGACCGTGATTTTTCCGGAGACGCGGGCGGTCGGGCCGTAGGAATCCAGGCGCGCGTGAAAATCCGGCTTGAGCTGTTCGCGGCTTTGATGTTCGGTGTTCGAATAAAAGAAGAAGGTGTCGTGCTCGATCTGAAAACCTTTTTTCTGTTCGAAGATTCCGCCTTTGCGCAGCAGCACGACCTGACGGCCGGCAAGCAGTTCGTCGCAGACGACGGCCCATTCTTTGAGGGCGATGTTGCTTCTAAAATGCATTTCGGCGAGCATGGCGTTCTCCCAACGCGCTCATTTATATAGCCGATTTTTGGGAATTCCAGCGTGTGTTGAGCTCGCGCGGTTCAGGAGCGGCGGCACTCTTGCCGCCGTAACCGCCGGACGAAGTGTTCGGCGGCAGGAGTGCCGCCGCTCCATCACTACAGCTTGCGCATCACGCGGGCAATTTCTTCGGCGACTTTGAGCGCGCGCAATCCGTCAGCGCCGTCCACGACGGGTTTTGATTTTTGGGCGACGCACGCGGCGAAGCTGGCGAGTTCGGCTTCGAGCGCCGGGGTTTTATCTCCTTTCAAAACGACGCGATGGATCAGCTTTTCCAATTGAAACGTAAGCGCGGCCATACCGATGGAAGCGAGGCTGAGTTTGCCGGGGTCGATCGCGCCGCTTTTGAGTGCTTCGCTTTTTTCAATGAAGACGCCGTCATTTTCGAGCAGGTTCAGCGAGAGGTAACCATGCTCTTGGAAGATGCGCCACTTGCGTTCTTTCTTCAGCGAGACGCGGCTGGCGGCGACGTTGGCGACGGAACTTGAGAATTCGAGGCGCGCGTTGGCGATGTCGTCGGTCGTGGAAAAAACGGGAGCGCCGGCGGCGTAAACGCGGACGGGATCTTCGTGCGTGATGGAGAGTGCGAGGTCGATGTCGTGAATCATTAAATCGAGCGTGACGCTCACGTCGGTCGAACGGAATGGATACGGCGAGACGCGGGTGGCGTCGATGAAGCGCGGGCGGCCGAAGTAAGGCGCGGCGGCGCGGACGATCGGATTGAAGCGCTCGACGTGGCCGACTTGCAGGACGGCGCTGGATTTTGAGGCGAGCGCGACGAGTTCCTGCGCTTCGGCGACAGCGACGGCGAGCGGTTTTTCGATCAGGCAGGAGACGCCGCGTTCGAGAAAGAAGCCGCCGACTTCGCGGTGCAGCACGGTCGGGACGACGACGGAGACGGCATCGACTTTGTTTTCGAGCTGCCTGTAATCGGCGAAGAAGGGCGCGGAATATTTTTTTGCTTCGGCCGCGCCGGCGGGAGCGGGATCGCAGAGCGCGGCAACGGTGACGGACTTGTCGCGCTTGGCGAGGCGCGCCCAGGTTTCGGCGTGGAATTTACCGAGGTGGCCGAGGCCGAGGATTCCGATGCGGAGGGGCATGGGCGGGATTTTAGCGGGGGAAGTTAATTTGTCATTTTTGATTTGGCATTTGTGAATTGTCATTGGTCCGACGAGAGATTTTCTGAATGCATGCGCGTCTCGCCGATCCGCACTGGCAAGGCCAGTGGCACGCGAACGGCGAACAAGCTGCCGGCGAAGATTTCTTATGATGCGAATACGTCTTGGCGATGCGGGCCGGCTGGAAGCCGGCGCTCCAACGTTTATTTTTCCTTGGGAGTTGGGGGCGTTTCCTTGGAAGCGGGCGGGGGCGGCGGGGGGACGGCGACTTCGGCGTCGGGCAGTTGCTCGATCTTTGCGTCCTTGCCTTTCAGATTTTTGTCGAAGAAGTTTTTGATGAGGCGCGATACGGCGGGTTTGGAGAAGGCTCCGCCGCCGTGGCCGGAGTTGGGCATGGGTTGCAGGAGGGCTTCGACGCCTTCTTTTTTCAGCGCGGCGAGCAGTTCTTCGCTTTGCGCGAATGGGACCAGCGTGTCGTGCGTGCCGTGGACGATCAGGAAGGGCGGGTTGTCTTTGCTGACGAAATGCACGGGGCTGACGGCCTCGGTTTTTGCTTTGTCGGAATTCAGCGGCACACCGATAAGGAGCGAATAGGGATCGGACGGGGAATTGAATTTGAAGATGTTCTTGGCGTTTTTGTCTTCGGCGGCTTGCGACATCACGGTGGTGAAATCGGCGGGGCCGAACCAATCGCAGACGGCTTGGACGCGGTCGGATTGGTCGTCGTTGCCGCCGATTTTCGGGAATGCATTTTTGCCGCCGGACGTGCCGAGCAGCGCGACGAGATGGCCGCCGGCGGACGCGCCCCAGACGCCGACGTGATCCGGGTCGATGTGGTATTTCGCGGCGTTCGCGCGCAGGAAACGCAGCGCGGCCTGACAATCCTGAATCTGAGCGGGGAAGACGGCCTTTTGCGAGAAGCGGTATTCAACGCTGGCGGTGACGTAGCCGTCGGTAGTGTAGCTGAGCGCGGGCGGGCCGTTCTTGCTGCCGCCCTGCCAGCCGCCGCCGTGAATCCAGACCAGCAGCGGCAGGGGTTTGTCGCCGGGTTTTTCGGGCATGAAGATGTCGAGCTTTTGGGAATTGTCGCCGTTGGGGATGTAGGGGACGTCCCATTCGGCGACGACGCCGGCGGGGAGGGAGGGTTTTTTGAGTGGGGTGGATTCGACGGCGAAGAGGAGGGAGTGGAGGGAGTGGATTGCGAGGACGAGGAATAAGGCTAGAGATTTGAGACGCATGTGTGAGCTCCGGTTCAATCGGGGTTGACGGAGTAGATTACACCGCTGGTGATGCGAGAGGCTTGCAGCAAGGAGCAGGGTGCTGCTCCTTGGCACCCGGCAGTGTCTATTGAGAAAACGTCTGCCCCACCCACACCGTCACTGCGCTTCGCCAATCAAGCTCAACGCACTGGCGCTCGTCACTTTTACGCGAACGACTTCGCCGATTTTCGCGGCGTCGGCTGCAAAGTGAATCAAACGGTGTGTGCGGGTGCGGCCGGTCAGGCGCGAGGGGTCTTTGCTAGGGCCCTCCACCAGGACGTCTTCGATTTTGCCGGTGCGCTCGCGATTTTTTTCGAGTGAGATTCTTTCCTGCAAATCCGACAGGCGCGCGTGGCGTTCCTTCTTCACTTCTTCGGGCACGTCGTCGTCGAGCTTTTGCGCGGGCGTGCCGTCGCGCACGGAATACTTGAACACGTAGCTCTGCTGGAAGCGGACTTCGTCGAGCAGCGAAAGGCTCGCGGCGAAATCCTCTTCCGTTTCGCCGCAGAAACCGACGATCCAATCGCCGCAGAATTCGATCTCGGGGCAGCGTTCGCGCGCGGCGCGCACGAGGTCGAGGTAGCGCTCGCGCTTGTAGCCGCGCTTCATGCGGCGCAACATGCGATCCGAGCCGCTTTGCGGCGGCATGTGGATGAACGGCATGACTTTGTCGCCCAGTTCGTGCATCGTGGAGAACAATTCTTCGCGGCATTCCTCGGGGTGGCTGGTGATGAATCGAATGCGCTTCAAGTTGTCGATCGGATGAAGCGCGCGAAGCAGGTTCCAGAGGTTCGCATCGCCGCCAAGGTCGTAGCCGTACGTGTCGATGGTTTGGCCGAGCAGCATGATTTCGCGCACGCCGTCATCGACCAGCCGGCGGGCTTCAGCGACGACATCATTAATGGGGCGGCTGACTTCGGGGCCGCGCGTGTAGGGCACGACGCAGTAGGTACAGCGTTTGTTACAGCCGCGCGTGACGGTGATGTAGGCCATGTGCCGATTTTCGCGGCGCGCAACGGTCTCGCCGAAATTCACGTCGGGCTTGGTCTCGATCGCCAGCAGCGGCGTGGGCGCGCCTTCGCGCACGCGCTCCAGCAGGCGCGGAAATTCGTCCAACATGCGCGTGCCGACGATCAGATCGACCCACGGGAATTTCTTGGCGATGTGTTCGCCTTCCTTCTGCGCCATGCAGCCCATCACGGCGATGGTGAATTCAGGATTCCTGCGTTTGCGTTCGCGCAATAGATGGAGGCGGTTGTAGACGCGGTCTTCGGCGTGGCCGCGCACCGAGCAGGTGTTCATGATCAGCAGGTCGCAGCTTTCCGGATCATCAACGAACGCCGCGCCCTTTTCGTTGAGCAGCCCCGCGACCATTTCGGAATCGTATTTGTTCATCTGGCAGCCGAAGGTGAGCAGATGGACTTTCGTGCCCGCGGTGAGCGGATGGCGGCGCGTGCCGGCCAGCGCGAAGGGATCGGGCGCGTAGACTTTCCCTTCAGGCCCGCAGAGGTCGGGATTGTGATCGGGGGTTTCGACGCCGCGCAGGGGGGCGGCGTGGTTGTGAGGGTCGTGCGACATAGGCGGGGGATTGTAACATAGAGGAGGGCGGGTTGCAGCGCAAAGTTTGCAGTGCGTTCCCTCTCCCACGGGGAGAGGGCCGACGAGCGTACTCGCTCGCGGGGTGAGGGGAGGGTATGCGGTCCGGGTGCCGAATTCCCCTCACCCCGCGCATGAGTACATGCGTCGGCCCTCTCCCGGAGGAAGAGGGGAACGGCGACGCGCGCTTCACGCAACCTCGTACGACCCAGCTCGAAACGCCGATTTACGAATTTTCTTTATTTCATCAGAATATTCCTTGACCCTCACGTTACGTCATAGGCGAGAATAGTTTTTGACGGAGAATTTGCGATGGCTTACACGGTCAAACAAGTCGCGGCGCTGTCGGGCGTCAGTGTGCGCGCGCTTCATTTCTACGATGAAACGGGGCTGCTAAAGCCCGCCTATTACGGAGCGAACGGTTATCGGTTCTACGAAGAGCCGCAGCTATTGAGGCTCCAGCAAATCCTGTTTTATCGCCAACTAGGTTTCGAACTGAAGCGCATCAAACGAATCCTGGGCCGAGCCGATTTCGAAATCGTGGCCGCGCTTAAATCGCACCGGAAAGTGCTGCTGAAAAACGCCGTCCGGACGCGCAGGCTGATTGAAACCATCGACAAGACCATTCAACATTTGAAAGGGACAAAAAAGATGAAGACCAAAGAAATGTTTGCAGGCTTCAGCGTCGCGGCGGGCGACGCGCGGTTCGGAGAGAAAATCACGCTCGGCGGAGAACCGAACGATTGCAAAGTGTCGTCGAAAGACACGGACGGAGCGCTGTGTGTTTTCGAATTCAACGGCAGCGGCGGCGGGCCGCTCCATTTGCATTTCGATCAGGATGAATGGATTTATGTGATTGAAGGCGAGTTCGATTTTCACGTCGGCAAAGAGCAATTTCGCTTGCGCGCGGGCGAGTCGGTTTTCATTCCGCGCAAAACGCCGCACGTTTGGGGCGGCAAGCCGGGCAAAATCATCAACGTGTATCAACCCGCGGGCGCCATGGAGGATTTTTTCCGCGCGGTGGGCAAGCCCTTCAAGGACTTGCCGACACTGGAACAGGTGCTCAACAAAACGTACACGGACAAACAGGTCAAATCGATGAAGCGGTTGTTTGCAGCGCACGGAATGGAACTGCTGGGACCGCCGCCACCGGCAATGCTGGAGCGCGCCTTACATGAGTCACGATGTGGAAACGAGTAGCACCGCCAATGAACAGAATGCCGAATCAGGATGAGTGGTGCCTCATCAATAAACGGAAAAGAACGCCTGAACAAGCGTGCTTTTCCGGGGTAGTGAGAATCGCAAAACAGGAGAAGCACCGATGATTCGTTCGACGATTTGGATTGCAATTGCGATGAGCATCGCGGGCGCGCGTGCTGCAGAGAAGGTGCTGACGCCGGAAGATAAAAGCATTCGCCAATTTTTGTCGGCGCAAGCGGCGGAGTTGGAGCGCGATTTTTTCCCGGCACTGAAGACCAAGGAGGAATTTGAGAAGCTTCGGCCGATGCTGCATCAGCAGTACCTCGAAATGCAGGGTTTGTGGCCGCTGCCGGAGAAGACACCGCTGAACGCGAAGACGACCGGCAAGCTTGACGATGCGCCCGATTACACGGTGGAGCTGGTTCATTATCAGAGCAAGCCCGGACTGTATGTGACGGCGAACTTGTTTCTGCCGAAACCGATCAATGGAAAGTACCCGGCGATTTTGTATCAGTGCGGGCACAGCAACGAAAAGCGCGACGGGAACAAGACGGCGTACCAGGATTGGGGGATTTGGTTTGCGCGGCACGGCTACGTGGCGCTGGTGACGGACTCGCTGCAGTTGGGGGAGATCGCGGGGATTCATCACGGCACGTATCGCGAAGGGCGCTGGTGGTGGCATTCGCTCGGCTACACGCCGGCGGGCGTGGAATGCTGGAACGCGATTCGCGGATTGGATTATCTGTGTGCGCGGCCCGAAGTGGATGCGGAGCGGATTGGCGCGACGGGAATTTCGGGCGGCGGTTCGGCGACGATGTGGATTTCCGCGGCCGACGAGCGCGTGAAAGCGTCGGCGCCGGTGAGCGGGATGTCGGACCTGGGATTCTACATCGGCGAAGACGGCGTGGACGGGCATTGCGACTGCATGTTCGTGTACAACCGCGCGCGCTGGAATTGGACCAACATTCCCGCGTTGATTTGTCCGCGGCCGCTGCTGTTTGTGAATTCGGACAACGACGGGATTTTTCCGATGAGCGGCAACAACCGCGTGATCAACCGCCTCTCGTGGCTGTACGCGCGGTTTGGCGAAGGCGATAAAGTTTCGGCAACGATCAGCGTGGGCGGGCACGGTTACCGCACGGATTTGCGCCGCGAGATTTTTGAGTTCTTCAATCGCTATTTAAAGCACAGCATCGAACCGGTCACCGATCCCAATGGTGGTCTGGCAAGCGTGAACGGCGATAAAGGCACTCATTTTATCGAGCATGCGCGACTGCGCGTGTTTCCATCGGATGCAGACGTGCCGGCCGACGCGATCAACACGCGCGCGGATCGATTTTTTATCACACCGGCAAAAGTGGACCTGCCGACGGCTGAGAATTTCGCGGAGTGGAAAACGAAATTGCTGGCGCGGCTGCGCGAAATGACATTCAACGCGTGGCCGCCGAATGCGCCTTCGCTTGTAGTCTCGCCTTTAGGCGGAACCGGGCAAGCACTTCCGCCTGAAGCCGGGACTGCAAACGGAGAGGATTCGACGGAACCCGGTTTGAAAGTCACATGGCGCTGGTTTCCCGGAAAAGATGCGGCGAAGACACCTTGGCTGATTGTGCTGAATGCCGGCGAAGATCCGCAGAGAATTCCGGCGTGGACTGAAGAACAAATGGGCGGCGCGTCCGCGCTGCTGCTGTGTCCGCGCGGAGTGGGGACACTGGCGTGGACGCGGAAGAATCCGCCGAACACAGTCGAGCGTGAATTTCCCCTGCTGGGTGGGACGGTGGATGGCGGGCGCATATGGGACATCATGACGGTGGCGAAGAATCATTCGGACGGTGGACGCAAATGGCATGCGGCGGGCACGGGGCAGGCGGGGATTCTCGCGGCTTACGCGGGGCTCTACGAGCCATCGATTGAGGCAGTAACCTGTGTGAACCCGCCGGCGTCGCACTTTCCGATGGAGGGCGAGAAAGAGTATGGCCCGCCCCTGCTGAATGTGCTGCGCGTACTGGATATTCCAGAGGCGCTGGGGTGTCTGGCGCCGAAGGGATTGCATTTGGCGCATGTGCGCGCGGCCGCGTTTGAGAAGACGGCGGCGATTTACAAAGCGGCGGGGGCCGAGGGGAAATTTACGCGGGAATGATTCGGGGAGACACGGAGCGCCGGCTTCCAGCCGGCCTGCATCGCGGGGATGCGGGCCAATCGGGACCGTCTGGCGCAATCGGTCGAATTGTGTTATTTTATTGCTCTCGGTTCTATTTTTGAATGGTCGCATTGGAACCTCCATTTTTGGGGAGAAAAGCCATGCCCGACGAGAGACCTATTCCCGACCCGGCGCTTAAGCCCGCAACTCCCATCAAGGCCAAAGAGTCCGCGAATTCATTGCCGGGCGTCCCGTTTTGTGGTGCAGGCGGCCCGCCTGCACTCGGCGAGCGCTCCGCGCCGGGCGGCGATCCGCATTTCACGCCCATTCCCGGCGCGAAGAAGTACAAGAGCGTCGGCGACTACGAGATCGTCAGCAAACTGGGGCGCGGCGGGATGGGGTCGGTGTACCTGGCGATCCGGAAATCGACCGGCGAGCAAGTCGCGCTGAAAATTCTGCTGCCTGAATTGGTGAAAGACACGGAGATGTACGAACGCTTCATGCGCGAGGCGCGCGCGACGCACCGCTTCGCGCATCCGAACATCGTCTCCGCCGTCGATTTCGGCTCGTACGACAAATATCATTACATCGCGATGCAGTACGTGGACGGCCCGGACCTTGAGAAGATGCTGGCGGCCAGCGGCAAGCTCGACGAAGCGACGCTGCTGCGCGTGGCGGCGGACATGGCGCTGGCGCTCGAGGCAATCGAGAAGCAAGGCATCGTCCATCGGGACATTAAACCGTCGAACATCATGGTGACCAGCCAGGGCGTGTACCGCCTGGCCGACCTGGGGCTCGCGTCGGCGGGCAGCGGCGACGAGCGCGTGACGCTGGCCGGCAGCGCCATCGGCACGCCGTATTATATTTCGCCGGAGCAGGCCAAGGGGCAGTTCGACGTGGACATCCGCGCGGATATTTATGGGCTGGGCGCGACGCTCTATCATCTGGCCACGGGCAGCGTGCCGTATCCGGGCAACAACGACGTGCGCATCATGACCGCGCACGTCTCCGAGCCGCTCAAGCCGCCGGAGCAAATTAACCCAGCCGTCTCGCCCTGCGTGAGCGCGCTGATCCAGCGGATGATGGAAAAGGAACCGGCGCAGCGCCCGCGAAACACGGCGGAACTGCGGCGAATGATCGAGCAATGCCAGCGCGGCGAGATGCCGGAAACGAATCCCGCGCCGAAGGCGCAGCCCGCGGGCAAGCCGGCGGCCAGCGGCGGGCTGGTGAAGTCGCTGTTTGGATTTTTCTCGAAGCCGAAGGTGTGAAGGGTTTTTAACAACGAATGGCGCGAATCTTCGCGAAGTGGGGATTTTAGTTTCGTGAACGCCGCCGCAATTCCCTCCATTATTCTGAACGAACAATCGCGTCGTATCCAGTGCCGGCGATTTGTGTCAAATCACCGCTGACCCTTGGCGATTCTACCATTCCGTTTCGCGCTTCCCATCCCCGAAGAATTTCCCCGTGAAGGAATGCGGCGCGTCCGCGGCCAGCCAGACAATCGTCTCAGCGCCCTGCTCGACGGATTTCGGCGCGCTCGCTCCGCCCATGCGCGTGCGGACCCAGCCGGGGCAGACTGAATTGACGGCGACGTTTTTGCCGCTCAAGCTGGCGGCAAGCTGGCGCGTGACGGCGTTGAGCGCCGTTTTCGAAATGCTGTACGCCGGCGCCCACGTGTTCATGTGGGTCAGCGATCCGGCGCCGCTGGAGACATTGATCAAGCGCGGTTCGGGCGCGCGCAACAGAAATTTGAGAAACGTCTGCGCGACTTGCAGCGAGCCGGCGGTGTTGGTTCGCAAAGTCGTCATCAGTTTTTCGACAGAGAGATCGAGGATCGAGGCGCCTTCATCGAGCAGCACCGCACCGTTGTTGATCAACACGTCGAGGTACGCGGTGTGTGTATCGGCAAGCGCCTGTGCGGCGGCTTTGACCGACGCTTCGTCGGAAATGTCGATTTGGATCGGCGCGGCCTGCCCGCCCGCGCGCACAATTTCGTGAACGGCGCGCTCGGCTTCGGCTTTGTCGCGCGCGCCGAGAAAAACGTGCAGCCCGCGCGCCGCAAGCTGCCCCGCGACTTCGCGGCCGATCCCGCGGTTGGCTCCGGTGATGAAAACAAATTTTGGTTTTGACATGATGGCGCCTTTCTGCGACTGAGGAGGCTCATGGATGCTCGTGCAGTGTATTGGACGCGCGGGGAAAAATCAGGCTTCAAAATTGGCGTGGCGGTTTTTGCACCGCGCTTGCGTTTTTGCGCTGAACTGTGCAAGGATTGGTTCATTCGCGTTTTCATGTATACTTTCCTGACTCATGAAAACCGCAGTCCTCTTCGGCGGCACCGGTACTTTTGGCTCTATGGTCGCGCGCGATTTGGCTCAGCGTGGCATCCCGCTGATCATCGTCGCGCGCGATCTTCCGCGAACTGAGGCGTTCGCGCGCGAACTCGGCGCGGCGCATCGCGCCGTCGCGTGCGACGTGCGAAATTTCGACTCCTGCCGCGACGCGTTGCAATCCGCCGGTGCTGAAAACGCCGTCGCCGTGAATTGCGCCGGCCCGTTCTCGCATCTCGGCCCGGCATTACTCGAGGCCTGCCTCGACACGCGCAGCCATTATTGCGACATCAACGACGACCGCGCGTACTTCGCGCGCGTGCGCGGGATGGATGCGAAATTCAAGGCGCGAGGATTGGCGGCCGTCTGCGGCTGCGCGAGTTTGCCCGCGATTTCGGGCGCGCTGGCGCTAGCGATGACAAGTGCAGGCGAGCCGCCTGCACCTCAATTGGGCGCGCCGGAGACGCGCCCCACCGGCGCGCGCGTCACGCTCTTTATTGGCAACCGCAATCCCAAAGGTTTCGCCGCGATCAGCTCGGCGGTCGATTCCCTCAACCGGCCCATCGCTGCGCCGCAAGGCACGCTCTACGGTTATCGCGATGGCGAACTCATTCCGGTGCCTAAACCCTTCGGCCCGCGCAAAGCGTACAATTTCGAAAGCCCGGAATACGATCTCTTTCCGGAACTGCTTGGCGTGACATCGGTCGTCGTAAAATGCGGTTTCGAATTGCGCGCGGCGAATTTGCTCTTCAACGCGCTCGCACATTTGCCGCGCATCTGCGGCGCGCGTTTCGCGAAGTTGATGTTTCTGCTCGGAAAACTCGCGCCGCCCATCGGCTGTTCCGGCGGCGCCATCGTCACCGAATTTTTTTACGCAGACGGTTCCGTGCGCGCGGGCTCGGTTTCATCGCCGCAGCACGGGCAGCGCATGGCCGTGCTGCCCTGCGTGTTTGTGGCGCAGGAATTGTGTGGAAATGCGGAAGTGAAATGCGGTGCGGGGACGGCGTACGAATTTCTTGGCGCGCAAACTCTTCTCGCAAAAATCCGCGCCGAAGGGTTCGAAGTGAAATTCCAAAGTCCTGAGTGCTGAGTCCTGAGATTTCGAGCGCGAAGCGCGCTGCCGCCGTTCCTCAGCACTCAGGACTCAGCACTCAACACTTTTTTATTCGTCTTCCAGTTCCATGATCGGTTTGTTCTTCGGCTTCGCCGGTTTTTCATCTTTCTTTTCGTCCGGTTTTTGAGCGGCGACTTCGTCGCTGTCTTCGCGTTCGAAATGCATGGTCTGGCCATTTTTCGCCATCTCGATCGCGCCGCGGATCATCGGGTTGTTCGGTTGAAGCTTCTCGGCTTCTTCGAGCTTCTTCATCGCAAAATCCTTGTTTCCCAGCCGCCATGCGGTCAGTCCGTACCACATTTGACCTTGCGGATCATTGGTGAAGATGCGCACATAATCGGCAAAGGCCGTCTGCGCGACTTCGTATTTCTTGCCAAAAAACGCCGCTTGGCCCTTCTGGAAAAGATAGCGCGGGTTGCGTGAGACGGCGAACGCGTCCGTGTAGGCGAGGATGGCTTTGTCGTATTGCTTCGATTCGAGCGCGGCGGTGGCCATCCCGGAGATGGCGCTTTGGTTGCGCGGGTATATCTTCAACGATTGCGAAAAGCTCTCGACTGCTTCCTTCAACATGCTGCTGTTGAGTTGCGCCCAGCCGAGATAGAACCAAGCGTCTTCGTCTTTGGGCATCATCTTCGACGCCTTTTCAAGCAGCGGCAGCGCCGCGGCGTAGTCGTGTTTGCGGATCAACATGCGGCCCGTGCCCAAGTACCCTTCGCCTTTCGCCGGCGCATCCTTCATCGCGATGTTGAATTCCTCTTCGGCGCGTTTGAGATCTGCGTCCTTGCCCTTCTTGCGCGTGAGGTAATATTCGCCGATCCAATAGTGCAATTCCGGCGATTTCTTCAATGCATCTTCCATCTTCTTGTTCATGTCCTTCACCCAATACTGCTCGACTTCGGGGATGGTGACGTTGAAGGCTTTCTTGAACGCTTCGTTCTGGAAGGAGAAGAATTCGGTCTTGTGATTCGGGTCCGAATTCTGCAAGTTGCGCTTGATGTGAAAGTCGCGCATGTTGCTCAGGAAATCGAAGAAACGCGCGCCGTCCACGTTGACCATGTAATCCATCACCGACGCCGATTGCGCGTAGTTAATGGTCGCTTTGAGCGGATCGCCGGCCACCGCCGCGAGGTTGTGAGCGTTCGCGACTTCGATGAAATCCTTAAATGGGTAGCTGTCCTTGATCTTCACGGCTTCGTAGATCATCGCCTGCTGCTTCATGCGGGCTTTCTTCGACGACGGCGAGTTGGTGAAGAGCAATTCGAAGAGTTGCGCAATGCCTTCGTTAAGCCACGCCGGAATGTCCTTTCGATTCTCGCCGGCGGAACCGCCGCGGCCCACGGCGACGCCGAGCATGAAGGACTCGACGAAACAGTGGCCCATCTCATGCAGCAACGTGCGTTCGAGTTCCTCATCGTCGCGGTTGGAGACGAACGAGCGGATTTTGCGAACCGCGCGCTTGTCGTATTCGCTGTCCGGGCCAAGCGAATAATAGGCTCCGGGCAGCCCTTGCGTGGCTCTCTGCGCAGGGTCGGTGACATGTGTCAGCGTGAACCACTCGTCGGCAAATTGTTCCTGGTCCTTGTAGACTTTGATGTCGATCCACGGCCTGATCAGCAGGTCCTGCATGATGGTGCCGGGGATATTGTATTTGACGTCGAACTTTTCCTTCGACCAGCCCTGCATCAGATCGGGCGTGAGTTTGAAGAGCTTGTAGAATTTTTCTTCGGCGCGTTTGACCATGTCCGCGACTTTTTTCGTGTACTCATACGAGACGTTCGTCTCAATGTAGCAGGCGTAGGTGCGCTCCTGAAAGAAGCCTTGGGCTGGCTTGGGCGGCGGCGTGCCGGGCGGAATCGGTTTGGGCTTTTCGTCTTTTGTCGCCGCTGCAAACGCGCTGGCGGAGAAAGCGAAGAAAAGAATGGCTAGAATTTTGAACTGCTTCATAAGCACGATCCTGCGGAGTTTTGGCCGACAACGTTACGCGGTTCGGGGAGAAATTCAAGACTGAATAGTCCGCCATAAATATAAACGCCGCTGAGGTCGCGTCGCCTCATGAAATCCGCCGCGATTTTAGAGTGATAGATAACTATTCCGCCATTATTCCATATCCAAAATGTCGTACACCTTGTGCAGCAAATCGCGCGGACTGAATGGCTTGATGAAATAATCGTCGGCGCCAGCTTGTGTGCCGCGCACTTTGTCGTGTTCCTGACCGCGCGCGGTGAGCAGGATGATTGCAATATTCTTCGTCTTTGGATCCTTTTTCAATAACTCACAAACTTGATAGCCATCCATCCCGCCCGGCATCATCACGTCCAGAATCATCAAGTCCGGCAGCTCTTTTTGCGCCAACTCGATCGCCTTATTCCCGTCGGCGGCTTGAAGAAAGCAGAATGCGCCGATGTCGAGCGTCATCTCGATCAGCGTGCGCACTTCGGGTTTGTCATCGACAATGAGGATTTTTCTCAGTTTTGACATGGCCGCTTTTCCTCAAACCCCGCTGGACCAAGAATTCGTGGCACGCTATTCAAAGTTGTCCGAAATCTGTCCCGATTTTATTCTTTAATTTACTCGAATTCAAGATAATCTTATATCCTGTGTGGTGCCGATAATGGCTTTGCAACATTATTACTGCATGTTTTGACCTCCCTAGTTAATTTGCATTAAGCAGTAAACGGAGGCCCGATGCAACCCAACGATCAGATGTCGGCTAGTTCATCCCTTGCGCAGCCCTCCCCGTTCCCCGGCGATTCCACTCCACATCGCGCCGACGCCGAAGATTTGGCGCTCCTCTACAAAATCGAACGCATGCGCCGCGAATCGCTCGAACTTGAAAACGAGCGGCTCATCACGGCGCTCAATCAGGCCCTGCAGCGCCCGCCCGCGGATGAAAGCGCGCAAGCCGAAGAACTCGAGCGCCTCCGCGCTGAACTCGACCAGGCGCATCGCCAAAACCTCATTTATGCCTCGGACCTCGCCGCAAGCTACAGCGGCGAACGCAGCACCACGCGCGCACTGGCCAAAACGCAGGAACAGCTCACGCGGTCGAAGAAACTCGCGACGCTGGGACAAATGGTGGCAGCGATCGCCCACGATGTCAAGAACATGATTGGCCCGGTCGATGGCTACGCCGAATTAATGCTGCGCATGCCCGACACGCCCGAAGTCATCCGGCGCTACGCGATGCGCATCCGCCAGGCGGCGGCGAAATCGCTGTCGATGGTGCAAAGTCTCACCAGTTTCGGCGCCAACCGCGCGCTGCGCCGCGACGAAATCAAAATGGAGCGCATCGTCCACGCCGTGATCGCGCTGCTCGAGCAGAATTTGACGCAGAAGCGCATCAAAGTCGTGCTGGATCTCGAACCAAACGTTCCGTCTGTCGAAGGCGACGAAGGGCAGCTTGAGCAAGTGTTGATTAATCTGATCGTCAACGCTGAGCATGCCATGGCCCCACGCGGCGGAGTCGTACGCGTGGAAGTGCGCAATATAGAGCAAGGCATTCGCATGAGCGTGACCGATCAAGGCCACGGAATCCCCGAAGAACTGCAGTCGCAACTCTTCGAGCCGTTCTTCACGACCAAAGAACCCGGCAAAGGCACCGGCCTGGGACTTTTTATTTCTCACGACATCATCGAACGCCACGGCGGAACTTTGGACGTGAGCAGTACGCTGGGGGTTGGGACCACATTTACGATCACGCTGCCGTCGCGGGATTTGCCGGCGAGTACGGACGCGCCGCAGGCGGAATTGCGCTCGGCCTGAAACAGTCGAAAGTCGAAATAATGCAGAGGTGCGCCGTGATTTGATTTTCGCTTGTTCGACTTTCGACTTTCCACTATTAGATGATCCCATGTCAAAACCCGAACCCAAACCCATCGACCCCGCCGCACTCCTCACGCTCGCCCACGGCGTCATCGCCGCCGATCGTTTTCCATATCTGGCCACCATCGACGGAAACTTTCCGCGCGTGCGCCCGGTTTCGCCGGTGCGGACGGATGGCTTCGTCGTTTATGTGGCGAATTTGAAAATGTATCACAAGACCGCTGAAATCGCGGCCAATCCGAACGTCGAACTCTGCTACATGGACGAGCATCACAATCAAGTGCGCCTGACCGGCGTCGCTGAAATCGTCACGGAGCGCCCGCTCCTGCAGGAAATCTGGGACGCCAATCCGCTGATGCGCCAATACCTCGGAACGATTGACAACCCCATGCTCATCGTCTACCGCATCAAACCGTCGCGGGTGCGTTACATGCAGGAGTGGGCGCTGGATTATTACGAAGTGCCGCTTCCAACGAAGTCCTGAGTGCTGAGTGCTGAGTGCTGAGAAACGGCGGCCGAGCGCTTCGCGCTCGAACGCTCAGGACTCAGGACTCAGCACTCAGGACTTTGCCGCCGTCTCCCTCAACTGGCCGCACGCCGCATTCACATCCCCGCCGCGTGTCTTGCGGAAATGCGCCGCCACGCCCGCGTCGCGCAGAATTGCGATGAACTTCGCCTGGCGCTCCGGCGATGGCTGGCGATACTCCACGCCGCTCAAGCTCAGCCCGATCGAATTGTACGGAATCAAATTCACATGCGCGCGAAATCCGCGCATGAGTTCCGCCAATTGTCGCGCCTGCGCGTCCGAATCGTTGACGCCGCCGAGCATGCAATATTCGATGTTCGGAATGCGCCCGGTCTTCGCCGCGAATCCGCGCGCGGCAGCCATAATCTCAGCAACCGGGTAGCGTTTGTTCAGCGGCACGATGCGCGAGCGCGTCTCGTCGTCGGGCGCGTGCAGCGACAATGCCAGGATCACGTTCAAATCCTCATCGGCCAGCCGCTCGATCCCCGGCACAATCCCCACCGTTGAAATCGTGATCTGACGCCAGCCCAGTTCGCCGAGTTCTTCGCACGCAATGCGTTTCACCGCGGCAATCACGTTGTCGAGATTCTGCAGCGGCTCGCCCATGCCCATGAAGACGAGGGTGCGCAATTGCCTTTTGCTCGCGAGCGCCTCGGCGCGCAGTTCCAGAAACTGTTCGACGATTTCGCCGGCTTCGAGATTCCGCTCCAAGCCGCGCCGGGTGCTCGCGCAAAAGTCGCAGCCCATCGCGCAGCCGATCTGCGACGAGACGCAGCCCGCCGCGCGCCCCGCCGTCGCCGCATCCATCAACACCGCTTCCACCGCGCCGCCGCGGTGCATGCCGAGCAGAAATTTCACCGTGCCGTCCACGCTCACGCTGCGCGCGATGACGCTCGATTGGCGCAGCAGAAGTTCTTTGCCGAATTTCGCTTCCAATCCGCGTCCCAATTCCAGCCGCAAAAATTCCACGCGACCGCCGTTGCGGTAGTATTCCCGCAACAGCTTATGCGCGTGCCGCGGACTGAGCTTCCATTCCGAAAGCTGCGCTTCAAAGCCGCGCAGATCGAAATCGCTGAGCGCTTTTGACTCTGGAGGCGCGTTCGACATGCGCTTATTGTACGGGATGCTGCGCGCACCCGCGCGGCACTTTAGTTAGCGCGTCACGGCGTGAGCGGGCATCGGCGCATCGACGGCAGCCGGCAACGCGAGCTTCACTTTGCGCTCGCGCAGCGCCAGGCGCATCGAATTCAGCACGACCAGCACGGAACTTAAGCCCATGATCAACGCGCCGACCGTCGGAATTACGCGGTTGCACAGCGCCAGGGGCAGCATCACCGCTGTGAAGGAAAGCGACACGACCAGATTCTGGCGGATGATCCGCGCCGCCGCGCCCGCCAAATCCAGCAGCGCGGGCACGCCGCGCGCGTCACCGCTGACCAGCACGATCTGCGCGGAATCCAGTGCCGGTTCGGCGCCCGCGCCCAGCGCAATGCCGACGTCCGCCGCTGCCATCGCCGGCGCGTCGCTGGCGCCGTCGCCAATCACCGCCACGCCGCGTCCGGCGGCTCTCAATTCGCGCGCAAATTCTGCTTTGCCTTCCGACGAGGCCAACCCGTGAATTTCGGTTTCGTATAGACCGCACGCTTTTCCAACCGTGCGCGTCTGCGCCAGCGATTCGCCGGAGATTAGATGCACGGCAAATCCCTTTTCGCGCAGCATCGCGATCGCATCGACCGCGCCGTCTTTGATCCGCTCTTCAAGCGCAATCGCGCCCAGCGCATCGTTCTCGCGGCACAAATACAAAACCGCCGAGCCGGCGGTCTCGGCTTCCGCCGCGCGCGCGGCCAGTGACGGATGCACGGCGATGCCGCTGTTGAGCACATAATTTCGCGGGTACAGGCGAAACTCCGTCGCGCCCAGACGCCCGCCGACTCCGCCGCCGGCCAGCAGTTCGCAGCGTTCGGGAATCGGCACGGCGATGCCGCGCCGCCGCGCTTCGCGATCAATGCATTTCGCCGCGTCCTGCCGCGTGCGGCTGCCCAACGCCGCGGCAATCGCCAGCACTGAATCGCGATTGATCTCAGGCGCGCCGAAACATTCGCGCACGCGGAACACGCCACACGTCAGCGTGCCGCTTTGATCGAAGACCACGTCCGTCACGCGCGCCGCGGCTTCGAGCGCGCCGCCGCCTTTAATCAGCATCCCGCGCCGCGCCGCGAATCGCGTGGCCAGCAAGACGGCCATCGGCGTCGCCAATCCCAGCGCAATGGGACACGCAGCAATCAGTACGGAGATGGCGGGACGCAGCGCTTCAGTAAATGACGGATTGGATAGAAGAAATGCTTCGACCGTTGCGTTGGGGCCGAAGCGATGCACGTCAATCCATCTTGACGCTGTTCCGATCAGCCGCCCCAGCACAGAAGGCCCGAAGTACCAGAAGCAGAATGTCCCGCACGCAAGGAGAATCGCGATCGGCACCAGCGCCGCGGCGATGCGGTCCGCCAGCACTTCGCTCGAACCTTTCTTTTCGCGCGCGCGTTCGATCAGCATCGAAATGTGCGCAAGCGTCGAATGCGGGCCGACGCCCATCGCGCGCACGTGAATGAAGCCGGAGCCGTTCAAACTCGCCACGACCACGTGGTCGCCCACGACTTTCGACACCGGCCGCGCGTCGCCGGTCAGCGGCGATTCGTCAATGTGCGTGCAGCCTTCGAGCACTTCGCCGTCCACTGGCACGCGCTCGCCGGGCGCGACCAGCACGATGTCGCCAACGGCCACCGCGCCCGCGGGGATGATCATCTCGCGCCCGTCGCGCAGCACACACGCGTCGCGCGGCAGCAGCGCCTCGATGCCGCCCCACAGTTCGTCCGCCGAATCGCGCGCCATCGATTCGAGCCACTTGCCCAGACTCACCGCCGTGAGAATCAGCGCCGCGGTGTGAAACTGCGGATTCCAACGCGACAAATCCGGATCGGCTGTCGCTTGTCCCAAAAAGCAGAGCGCGCCCTGCGCGAAGGCCGCGGTGGACGCGAGTACGACCAGGCTGTCGAGATTGAAGCGCCAGCGCCGCAGCGCTTTGAAAAACGACGCGTAAAATTCCCAGCCGACGGCAATCTGCACGGGCGCGGCCAGCATGAACATCGTCATCAGCTTCCACGACGCGTTCGTGTTGGCAGATTCGACGATGAAAATCAGCGCCGTCAGCAGTGCGCCGGCGTAAAAACGCGACTTGCGGCTGGCGATCAATTCCAGCGTCTCGATCAGCCCGCAGCCGTCGCTCTCTTCGCCGCTGTTGGCCAGCGTCGCGCGGAAGCCGGCCGCATCGACGGCCTTGACCAAATCCGAAGGAATGACTTGCGCCGAATGCCGCACCGTCGATAGCCGCGTGAGCAGATTCACGCCCGCGCTCTCGACGCCCGTGAGCGCGCGCAGCGCCGCCTCGGCCCGGCGCACCGAATCCGTGTCGTCCAGCCCGCCAACGACCAGCACCGTCGTGCGCTCGCCGTCTTTCCCGGCGCTGCGGTGCGAAGAAAGTCCAGCCATAATTTTGCTCCGGCGCGATACGAAAATGCGATACTCTGTTCATCGACAGAATTGAGTGTTGGCTGGATAAGAAGGCGGAAAGTAGGACGGGCTGCCAGCCCGTCGAATTGTCGTGGAAATGGGCGGGCGGGCAGCCCGCCCTACGTGAATTGGTGTATACAGCGGAACCAGAATTTCGAGCGAGGCATTCGTTCATGAAAAGAGCACTGTTGTTGAGCGTCCTGATTTTTTCGATCGCAGCCGTCCGGGCGGAGAATTGGGCGCAGTGGCGCGGGCCGAATTTCAACGGCTCATCGCCCGAAACTGGCCTGCCGGACAATTTTGATCCCGAGAAGAAGCTTAACACCGCGTGGGTCTGCGACCTGCCCGGCGCCAGCAACGGCACACCGGTGGTCTTCGACGACAAGGTCTTCGTCACCTCCAATAATAAGGAGGGCAGCGAACTGCTGGGGCTTTGCGTGGATCGCAAATCCGGCAAGATTCTCTGGCAGAAGACGGTGGTGAAGGTCACGCCGGGAAAAGTCTCGAACACCGGCAAAAACACGCTCGCGTCGCCGTCGCCCGTAACTGACGGCAAGCAGGTCGCCTTCACCTACGGCACCGGTGACATCGTCTGCTACGACGTCGCCGGCAATCAGCTTTGGGCGCGCAATCTTCCCAAGGATTTTGGTGAGCTGACTTTTTTGCACGGCTACAGTTCCACGCCTCTGCTTTACAAAGACAAACTCTACGTTCAGGTCTTGCGCCGCGACCGGCTGGAAGCGCAGAACGGGCCAAAAGCCGATACGAAATACGATTCGTACATTTTATGTCTGGACTGGAAGAGTGGTAAGGATGTTTTCAAAGCGCCGCGCAAGAGCGACGCGAAGAACGGCGAATGCGAATCGTATTCGTCGCCAATTCCTTACGAGCGCGCGGGCCGGCCTGAGATTCTGATCTGCGGCTCGCTCTGGGTCAGCGGGCACAATCCCGACAATGGCAAGGAATATTGGCATTGGGGCACGCTCACGCCGTGGCTCACCGGCAACGTGCGCAGCGTTTCCGAACCGATCGCGACGCCGGAGATGATCATCGCCAGCGGGCCGCGCTCGCGGCCGGTCTTCGGCATCAAAGCCGGCGGGAACGGCGACATTTCGAGCAGCGGAAAAGTCTGGGAATTCAAAGACCACGACAGCGCCGTAGGCAGCCCCGCGTTTTACGACGGCTTCGCGTATTTGATGGACTGCGATAAAAAGCGGCGCCTCACCTGCATCGAACCGACGACGGGATCGGTGAAGTGGAGCGGCTCGCTGGACGCCGAGAACGACCACGTCGATTTCGCCGCGTCGCCGGCCGCGGCCGACGGCAAAATCTACTGCATGAACGAACGGGGCAACGTCGTGATCGTCAAATCGCAGGAGTTCAAAATCCTCGCGCGCGTGATGCTTGACGAAGGCTACACAGCGGCCTCGCCGGTCGTGGCGCAAGGCCACGTCTTTTTCCGCACGGCCAAGCGGCTGTACTGCGTCGGGAAATAAGCGCGAACGATCACGAATCCGTGGTGCAGGCGTCTCGCCTGCACGTTCGTCGTCCGAAGCAAGACCGCTGCGTTTTTTTCCCAGGGCGTCGCATGCATTCGTCTCGAATGCCAAATTCTCACATCTGCGACTATAAAAATAATCTTATTTTGAATGGAATAATTTGGAAGAAACTTGCCACAAAACGCCGCGCAAATCGTTCTCACTACAGCAGAGTTGAGAACTATCGTGAACTCATGGTTGGAGGGTATTTGAATCGTGGGTGATTTTTTGGATGCAGACGTTTTGACGGATAGAGACTTGAAGAAACTGATGAAAGTGCTGGTGCCGTGCGCGCTGGAAAGTTTATGCAACGAAGGAATCGTGCGGCCATTTGGCGCAAAGTTGAACACGAGCGGCGACGTGCTGCCGAGCTTGAATCCCGTTCAATGCGGATACGATTTGGAATTGCTGGCCGACGAGTTTCAACACGAGGCGAAGCGGCATTCGATTCGCGCCGCCGGATTGTGCTGCGAAACTCAGCAGTTGCCCAGCCACGGCGACGAGCCGTTTCACGCCATTCACTATTTCTTCGAACACGAACGCGGCATGTCGATCGAAGCGTATCAGCCATACAAAGTTGACGCCATCGACGGCGCGGTCGAACTGGGCGCAATGTTCGTGCGCTGGAAAGAGCCGCGGATTTTTGTGGAGCGGGGAACCGATCCGGCGAGGACTTAGATAGGCTTTTCCAACTCAATCTTCAGTTGTAGCGGCTCAATCTCATTGCCGATCAGATGCGCGCTCCAATTTGTGCCCGCGAGCACGTTATCGTTATGCATACCGGGGAGCCACTGCCTCAAAAATGCGTCGAGCAATATTGACGTGGGTTCGAATTGAGCCCAATCGTTCTTTGCGCATTGCTTAGCATATGCTCGATCCGACCAGAACGGAATGACCTTGCGCTCCGACTCATTTGAGGTGCAAGAGCAGAATCCATTTGGTCCTTTGAGTCCCCAGACCTCACTACTTGCGCGTACGCGTCTCACGAACCGATCATGCCTTTCTTTGCCGGCAGCGATCGTATCGAGCATGGGTTCCTCGGATTATGCGCGAATCGAATTCTGCACAACGCTCTTCCGCGCATCGCTCAACCACTTCACCCCATCCGCAACCAGCGCCGGCGCGAGTTCGTGGATTTCGCGCTTGCGTCCCACGCCGTCGGGCATGGTCAGCGTCAAGCGCCCGCCGAGGTGCTGGCGGAATTCTTCCAGGCCGTTGAGCACCATCAGCATTCCGGAGCCGCTGCGTTTTTCGAGCGCGGCGTGCCACAGTTTCATGCCGCAGCGGCGCATCGCAGCACAAATGCGGTCGCGTTCGGCCAGCGAAATGAAGCCCAATTGGGCGGCGCAATACACGTCCAGCGCGATCCCGATCGCGACCGCTTCGCCGTGGCGCAATTCGAAATTCGTCATCGACTCGAGCTTGTGCGCGGCCCAATGGCCGAAGTCCAGCGGGCGCGCGGAGCCTTGTTCGAACGGATCGCCCGCCGTGGCAATGTGATCGAGATGCAATTGCGCGCAACGCTTGACCACGGCCTCCATTGCGTCGAGGTCGCGCGCGGCCAGCGCATCGGCGCGCGCTTCGAGTTCATCGAGGAACGGCGCGTCTTTGATGATCGCGACTTTGAACGCCTCGGCAACGCCGCCGTGCCAATCGCGGTCGTCGAGTGTCTGCAAAAAGAGCGAATCGTTGAGCACGGCAAACGGCGGCGCAAAGGTGCCGATCAGATTTTTTACGCCGTCGAGGTTCACCGAATTCTTCACGCCGATGCCCGAATCGTTTTGCGACAGCACCGTCGTCGGCACGCGGATCAACCGCACGCCGCGATGAAACACCGCCGCCGCCAAACCGACCGCGTCCAGCATCGCGCCGCCACCAATGGCGACGACGTACGAATGCCGGCAAATCTGCATGCGCTGCAGTTGATGCGTGATGCGCTGGACAAAGGTCAGATCGTTCTTCGATTCCTCGCCGCCCGGCACGATCATCGGGCGTTCAGGGAGGTACACGGCGTCCTTGTGCGTGCCTGCCCACGCGAGAATTTTCTCCGGTAAACTCGGCCAGGCCTTGTGCACGCCGGAATCGATGAACACGGCCATGCGCGCGGGCGCGCCGGTGTGCGGAAGTATGTCGCGCAAGGTCGAATTGCTGATTTCAAACAAGCCGCGTGTGAAGACAACGTCGTAACTGAATTTGACGCTGAATTCCTGCCGATGAGTCATTGCCAGAACCTTTCAATCCGCCCTAATATGGAAACGATTGAGTCTTCATTTTCCTGCGCGGTGCGCGTCTTATTTACACCGAATTGAAGTGATTGTTCGATGTCAATTTCGTAAGCCGCGCAACTCATTTTCGGATGCGATTGTAGTCAATTTTTGTCTTAAAGTCATTATTTTTTTGCGCGCCGTTTACCCTCACCCCGCGGGCGGGTACGCCCGCCGGCCCTCCCCGGAGGGAGAGGGAACGCATTGCGACATGCATAATTTCCTATAGAATCACCGCATGAGCCCGACCGATCCACTCCCCACTGCCGCCGCGCTGCCGCCCGAATTGCCCATCGCGCCGCTGCGGCGGCCGATCAATCTCGACATCGCCGTGCCCGGCTCGAAAAGTCTAAGCAACCGCTACCTCGCGATGAGCGCGCTGGCCGACGGCGCGGTGAATCTCAGCGGGCTGCTGCACAGCGACGACACGCAATTCATGATCGAGGGCCTGCGCGCGCTGGGCTTCGACGTGCGCGTGGATTGGAAGGCGAAGACCTGTCGCGTCGTGGGCGAAGGCGGGCGCGTGCCGGCGCGCGGCGCGGAGTTGTTCGTGGGCGCGGCGGGGACGGCGATGCGTTTTCTCTCGGCGTTCGTGGCGCTCGGCGAGGGGCATTTTCGCCTCGACGGCACCGCGCGCATGCGCGAACGGCCCATCGAAGATTTGCTCTCCGGATTGCGCCAGTTGGGCGTGAACGCGCGCAGCGAATTCGGCAACGGCTGCCCTCCGGTGATCGTCGAAGCCAGCGGCCTTCCCGGCGGGCACACGCAGATCGACGGCTCGCGCTCCAGCCAATACATCAGCGCGATTCTGCAAGTCGCGCCGTACGCGAAAACGCCGATGACGATCGAAGTTACTGGCGCGTTTGTCTCGCGCCCGTTCGTCGAACTGACGCTTAAAGGCATGTCCGATTTCGGCGTGCTCACGGCGACAGACGGCGAGCGCAATTACCGCCCGACGCACGGCGTCAAATACCGCGCGGGCAGTTACGAGATCGAAGGCGACGCGACGGCCGCGAGTTATTTTCTCGGCGCGGCGGCGATCCTCGGCGGGCGTTGCTGCGTGACAAACGTCGCCGCGAATTCCGCGCAAGGCGACGCGCGATTCGCGCATGTGCTGCGCCGAATGGGCTGCGCTGTGCGCTCGGGATTTTTGTCGAATCAGCGCGGCATCGAAATCTATCGCGATCCGCGCATGCCGCTCAAAGCCATTGACGTGGATCTTAACGACATGCCTGACGTGGTGCTGACGCTCGCGGTCATCTGCCTTTTCGCCGAAGGCACCTCGACGATTCTGAACGTCGGCAACCTGCGCATCAAAGAAACCGACCGCCTGCACGCGCTCGCGACCGAACTGCGCCGCGTCGGCGCCCGCGTCGAAGAAGGCGACGATTACCTCGAAATCACGCCCGGCCCGCCTAAGATTGCGGCCGTCGAAACATACGACGATCACCGCATGGCGATGAGCCTCGCGCTCGCGGGATTGGGACAGGAAGGCGTGACGATCAAAAATCCCGCGTGCGTCTCGAAGACGTATCCAGAATTCTTTGCGGACTTGGGCAAACTGTGACGGACATTCAAGCGCCAACGCCAAAACGCCGCCGCTGGCGCTTCCAGTTCTCGCTGCGCACGCTGATGATCGCGGTGATTGTGTATGGAATGCTCTGGATCGTAACGATCAAATGGGGCGTGAATCAACTTGCGCTTGAGGAGGCGCTCGAACGCGCGCCTGACTTTCACAAATATTGGCAGATTCAAAAACCCGAAAACGGACAAATCACCTTGTTTGGAAAAACTGGAGAATACAACCGGTCAGAACCAATGCGTCTAAAAATTACCGCCTATTCCCCCGCGCCGTTTTTGATAGTTCGAAAAACTGACTTGGCAAACGACGACTCCCAAAGAAACCTGAATGCCGATTTGCTCCTTTGGATTTTCGGTTACAAAATGATTCTTCTAAATGATCGTTGATTACACATGAACAATCCGCCCGAGGTTTCCCGACGCAAGCGCTTCCAATTCTCGCTGCGCACGCTGATGATCGCGGTCGTCGTCTATGGATTGCTCTGGGACTGACGTTACCCATTCACTTCTCCCCCACCGCCTCCGATTTCAGCCCCACGCTATTCACCTCCACCACCGCATACACGTGCTTCTCGCCCGCCTTCGCCGTCGCATCCACGTACTTCATCGCCGGCAGCGGCTGGGCGGGCGTGTCGTGATAGGTCATGCTTTGAAACAACGGGCGCCCGAATTTGCCGATGGGTTTTTCGGGGACTTGCGCCAGTTCCACGCCGTCGCGCAGCACGATGAAATTGCGAATCCCGCTTTCGAAATCCGCCTCCGCGTTCCAGGTGATTTCGTTGCCTTTCTCCGTCGCCGTAACGCGCACGTCGAACGGCGCCGGCGGCGGAGTCGTGTCGCTCACCGCGCCCGTCTTCACGTACTCCACCCACGCCTTCGCCACCGCTTCGTTCGGCAGCCAGACCGCTTCGGCCGCGTTGCCTTTGTACTCCGCCGCGGGCACCGCCTCGTCGGTGAGCACCGTGGCCAGCCACGCGCGGCTTGAATCCACGGGCTTGAGTTTCTGATCGCTGCTCCCTTTGTCCGGCAGGCGCATCGCCATGCACGCGTCGAGGTACGGAATCGCCAGATAACGGCTGTCGCCGCATTCGTGGCCGGTGCGCGGGTCGGGCGCGAAACCGATCGGCGCGCCTTTCTCACGATACTCGCGAAACGTGGCGAGATTCCCGAACCACGGCCCCTTCTCCTTGCCTTTCGTGCTCGGATCGCCCGCCGCGCCGGCCTTGTACGTGCCCTTCTCTTTCACGCCCGGATTGGCCATGCTCGGAATCCCGTAGCACGCTTCGGGAATCGCCGGCTGCGGAAATTCCGGATGCGTGCGGAACATCGCCGCCGTACCCGAACGCAGCCACATCGCGACGACGCGCTCCGGGTGCAGCGTGCTCATCACGTCCGACCAGATTCCGCCGCCGGAATGGCCCCACAAAATCCACGGCACGCGCTCGACTTCGGCGTGGCCCGATTTCGCGGAGAAATCGGCCAGCGCTTTCAGAAATGTTTTCTCCGACCCGTTACGCGGATCGAACCACAATTCCGACGCGCCCGGCGACAGATCGATCTTTTCGTTGAGCACGTGGTACGACGCGCCGAAGAGCGCGCAGTCCCATTTCTTCGCCAGCGCCTGCCAGTGCAAATCGCGCGCGGCCGTCGAGCCTTCAATCGACGCCGTGGTCCCCGCGCCGTGCTGGTGAACGACGATCCCGCGCAGCTTCTCCGCCCCCGCTGGAATCCACAGCGTGTAAGTCACCGCGACCTGCAATTCGCCCGCGGCCGAGGAGGCCGGATAATCGACCTGAAAATAGCGGCCGGTATCGGTGGCGCGAAGCGCCCCTGCGCTGAGCAGAACTACAATCGCGCAGGCGACGGCAGAATTTCGGCGTGAGGGGTTACGCATGGCGTCTCCGAGGTGGTGTGATGATTAGAACTACACCATCGCCGAGCGCCATCGATTTTAGTTGGACAAATGTGTAGAAATCACGCCATCCTGTGCCTCCCTATTAGCCATTTGTTTCCTGCAAAAGTTGCACATTGTGTAACACGGGCTTTTAGCCCGTGGTTTCGCCTCACCAAATTCCGTTACAAAAGTTGCACATTGTTCGCGAGCCGCCATTGTTTACGAGCCGCGACCGCAAGGGAGCGGCAAATCCCTTGCAAAAGTTGCACATCACGCGTTCGGCGCCAAGGACCGGTACTACGGCCCTTGCTGCTGCCCTCTCACTTTCACAATTCCGTTGCAAAAGTTGCACATAGTTCACGAGCCGCGACCGCAAGGAGTGGCAAATCTCTCGTCCACAATTCGGGGCAAAAGTTGCACATCGCGCGTTGGGTGCCAAGGACCGGTACTCCGTCCTTGCTGCTGAACTTCCATTCCACAATTCCGGTGCAAAAGTTGCACATCATGCGTTCGTAGTTCCACTTTTCAGACGGAACAACACTGATCTAATTGCATACGTGCAAAAACCACCTCCCACATTGGCCCTATCAGGCCCATTCGCCCCATTCGCCCCATTCGCCCCATTTAACAACATCCTCCAAACTTAGCCTATATTAGTATACCCCATTAAACGCTAACGTCAAGCCTTTCTTGCCAAAAATCAACCCCCGCGCGCGTGAATTTCGAGCTCGCGGACGTTGGCAAACTGGCGACGTACCAGGCGCGGTGGGTGACGCGAAAAGGATTGATGGGTCCGGTATCGAACGCGATTTCGGCGGTGGTGGGGTGAGGTGGGGCGGTGTTGAGCGCGGGCAGCGCGGGGGATTTTGCGGTCGGCGAAGTTGGGAAGGAGGAAGAAGGGGTTAGGGAGTCGTGGACGAAGCTGCAACCACGACACGGAACCCGTTACTCGCGTACCGAACTTCGGGAATTTCACCTTCGCGATTAGCCGAACGACAGTCCCGGGGATTGTCGCTCCAACAACCGCCGCGCAACACGCGATTGGCACCTTGTTCGTTGACAGGATCCATTGCTTGCAGCGCTTCATAATGCTCTGACCAGACGTCTTCGCACCATTGCCACACGTTGCCGTGCATGTCGTACAATCCGAACGCGTTCGGCTTCTTCAATCCAACTGGATGCGTGGTGCGCCCGCTATTATAATTGTACCATCCGACTGAATCCATATCGTTGTCCAAATCACCGGAGTAAAAGCGCGTTCGAGTCCCCGCGCGGCACGCATACTCCCACTGCGCTTCGGTTGGTAAACGAACTTCAAGCGCTTTGTCTTGCAGTTTTCCCGTTAGCTTATTGCAGAACGCAGTCGCATCGTCCCACGACACCTGTTCTACCGGGAGTTGAGCGCCTTTGTTGAAGCTGGGGTTGTTTCCCATCATCGCCGTGTATTGTTCTTGTGTGACTGTGTACTTACCCATGTAGAAAGGCTGCGTGAGCGTGACCAAATGCGCAGGTTTCTCATCGTCTGGTAGATTTTTGAACTCCCACAATTCGCTTTCATACCGCGCGGCCTCCTTTAGAGCGAGCGAGCGGCGCGCGATGCCGCCGACGCAGAGGCCTGTGGAAATCGTCATCAGCAACAACCAGCGCAGCGAAAACGAAAACTTTTTCTGCTTTGCACATTTGATCAACAACACCAGAGCCAGAAACGCCGCCATGCTCCCACCGAAGACGATCAACC
>Ga0070731_10000999_pt1 | contig 31643 bp, 32 predicted proteins | sample Coa_R1_2_FD_66448 | JGI IMG/M metagenome (GOLD analysis project Ga0070731, IMG submission 66448) | Surface soil microbial communities from Centralia Pennsylvania, which are recovering from an underground coalmine fire - Coalmine... | ecosystem: Environmental > Terrestrial > Soil > Unclassified ... | reverse complement strand
GCCGGGAACAAGAACGGGGCGCTGCCGATCATCGCCGCCTCGCTGCTGACCGAGGACGAGGTGATCCTCCGCAACGTCCCGCGCATCCGTGACGTCGAAGCAATGCTGGCTCTGCTGGAGGGACTCGGGGCGCGGGTGGCCTGGCTCGGGCCGAGCGAGGTCTCGATCGACCCGTCGGGTGTGAGCGACGGTTGCTCGGTCGATCACGAGGTAGCCGAGCTGATCCGAGCCTCGTTCCTGGTCGCCGGTCCCCTGCTGGCCCGTTTCGGCCACGTCTGCATGCCGCCCCCTGGGGGCGATGTGATCGGGCGGCGTCGCCTGGATCCGCACCTCGACGCCTTCCGGGCGCTCGGCGCGTCCGTGGATCACACGTCGAAGGGGATCCGCCTGGAGGCGCCGATCGGGCTGCGCCCGTGCGATTTCCTGATGGATGAGCCATCGGTCATGGGAACCGAGAACGCGCTGATGGCGGCGGCGCTCACCCGCGGGCCGACGGTGATCCGGAACGCCGCCTGCGAGCCTCACGTTCAGGACCTGGCGCGAATGCTTGTGGCCATGGGCGCGCCGATCGACGGCATCGGCTCCAACGTCATGACCGTCCACGGGACCGGCGGTCTGCGCGGATGCACCCACACGATTGCCCCTGACCACATCGAGATTGGGTCGTTCATGGCGCTCGCCGGCGTCACCGGGGGCGAGCTGATCGTGAAGGACACCGTCCCCGAGGATCTCCGCATGATCCGGCTCGTCTTCGAGCGGCTCGGGCTGCGCAGCGAGATTCAGGGCTCTGACGTGATCGTGCCCGGCCACCAGCATCTGGTGGTGCGTAACGACGCCGGCGACTACATGCCGAAGGTGGAGGACGGACCCTGGCCGGCATTCCCCGCCGACCTCACGAGCATCGCCCTGGCGTTGGCCACCCAGGCCGAGGGGTCGGTGATCATCCACGAGAAGATGTTCGAGAATCGCCTCTTCTTCTGCGACAAGCTCCAGCTGATGGGCGCCGCCATCACGATCTGCGACCCTCACCGCGCGATCGTGCTCGGCCCTCGCCGCCTAACCGGCCAGCGCGTCGATTCACCGGACATCAGGGCCGGAATGGCGATGCTGATCGCCGCGCTGTGCGCGGACGGGGTGACCGAGATCGGCAACGTCCGCCACATCGACCGCGGCTACGAGCGCATCGACGAGCGCCTGCGCCAGCTCGGCGCCCGCATCGAGCGGGTGGAAGACGTGCCCGCCCGCATCTGAGTCGCCGCGGAGCGGATAGGCCGCGCATGGTCGAGCGCATCCCGAGCGGAACCCGTGATGTCCTGCCCGATGAGATGCGCGAGCTCCGCGCGCTGACCGATCGGCTGCGCGCTGTATTCGTGGCCGCCGGCTACGGCGAGGTGTACACGCCCGCCCTGGAGTACGAGGAGACGTTCACCCGAGAGGACCGCCGGGCGGGACCCGCGACGGCGCCGCACCCCGTCTACCGCCTGTTCGACGAGCAAGGGCACGTGCTCGTCCTGCGGCCTGACATGACGGTCCCGATCGCGCGGGTCGTGGCCACGCGCTACGCCCAGGCCGAGCCGCCAATGCGGTTCTGCTATTTCGCCCACGCCTACCGCAGCGTGCGGCCGCAACGAGGGCAGTCCCGCGAGTTTCTGCAGGCCGGCGTCGAGCTGATCGGCGCGGCGGCTCCCGAGGGCACGGCCGAGGCGCTGCACGTGCTCTGCGCGGCGCTCGACGCGGCGGGGCTCGAGACCTATCGCGTGGGCCTGGGCGACGCGTCACTGTACCCGGAGCTCCTGAGCGGGCTCGGGGTCGCGCCCGCAGCACGCGAACGCATCCTCAGCGCCCTGGCCCGAGGCAACTTCGTCGACGTTGAGGTCGAGATTCGGGGTCTCGGCCTCGAGCCGTCCAGTGTCGAACTGCTGTTGAGGGTGCCGAGGATTCGCGGCGGCCCCGGGGTCCTCCGCGACCTTCCGACGGAGCTCGAGGAGGTGGCCGCGGGGATGCGCGCGGTTCACGAACTGCTCGAGCCGGCGGTGGCGGCGCGGATCATCTTCGACCTGGGGCTGGTGAGAAGCCTCGGGTACTACACCGGAGCGGTGTTCCAGGTCTACGACCCGGCCTACGGGGTGCCCCTCGGCGGCGGCGGTCGCTACGACGAGCTCCTCGCCGGGTTTGGGCGACCGCTGCCGGCGGTCGGCTTTGCGCTGAACGTCGAGCGGCTTCACATCGCGTTGACCGGAGAGGAGCGCGGGCGCGGGAGCGAGGCGCGGTGAACGGGCTCCGAATCGCCGTCCCGCGGGGCACGCTGTTCGAGGAGACCCTGAACCTGCTCGACCGCCTGGGCATCGATACAGGCGAGGTCCGCGGCAATCACCGGCGGCTGCTCTTCGAAGAGGCGGGAATCGTCACCATGCGTCCTTCGGACGTCCCGACCTACGTCGAGGCGGGGGCGGCCGACGTGGGGATAACCGGGAGGGACGTGCTGCTCGAGCACGCCGAACGCGAGGTCTACGAGCTGGCCGATCTTGGCTACGGGCGGTGCACGATGGTCCTGGCCACGCGGACCGGAGAGGATCGAGCCGCCGAGGCGCTCCGACGCCTCGGGGTAGTGCGCATCGCGACCAAGTATCCACGGGTGGCGGCGCGCTATTTCCAGGACACCGGGCGCCAGGCCGAGGTGGTCGAGGTGAAAGGCTCGGTCGAGCTCGCGCCGCTGACCGGCCTGGCCGAGGCCATCGTCGATCTGACCGCCTCAGGCCAGACGTTGCGGGAGAACGGCCTCGTGGCCCGGGAGGAGATCGCCATCTGCACGGCCCGTCTGATCGCCAACCCGGTGGCCCACAAGCTGAAGGCGCAGGCCGTCGAGGCCCTGCTGGATCGGCTCGATGCGGTGTGAGCGCTACGCGCTGGGCGGCGAGCCCGCGGCGCTGGCGGGGGAGCTCCGGGCTCTGATCCCAGCCAGCCGGACCGTCAGCTCGACGGTGGCCGAGATCGTGGCCCAGGTGCGCGGGGCCGGGGACGCGGCCGTTCACCGCTACACGCGGGAGCTCGACCTGGGCGGCGGCGAGCCGCCACCGCTCCGGCTCGAGGAGGAGGAGCTGATCGCGGCCGAGCGCCGCCTCGACTCCGAGCTCCGGCGCGCCCTCGAGGCGGCGATCGGCAACGTCAGGAGGGTGGCGGAGGCGACCCCACGGGACACCGTGACCGTCGAGCTCGCCACCCACACGGTGCTCGTGCGCCGCGAGCCCGTGGCGCGCGCCGCGGTGTACGCCCCCGGCGGCCGCGCTCCCTATCCGAGCACCGTGGTGATGGGCGTCGTCCCGGCGCAGGTGGCGGGAGTGGGGGAGATCGCCGTGTGCACCCCGCCTGACCGCCAGGGCGAGGTCCCGCCCGTGATCGCCGCCGCGTGCCGGCTCGCGGGCGTGACCGCGGTCTACCGGATGGGGGGTGCCCAGGCAATCGCCGCGCTGGCCTACGGCACCGAGTCGGTCACGGCGGTGGACCTGATCGTCGGGCCCGGGAACCTGTATGTCCAGGAGGCCAAGCGGCAGGTCTTCGGCGACGTGGGCATCGACGGCTTCGCCGGACCGAGCGACCTGCTGGTGATCGCGGACGCGGATGCCGATCCCGAGTTGATCTCGCTGGACCTGCTCGCCCAGGCCGAGCATGGGAGCGGAACCCTCGTCGTCGCCGTCGGTTGCGCGGGCTCGGTCCTGGACGCCGTCGCCGGGCGGATGAGGGTCGCCCCTGAGACCGGCGCCGTGGCGGCCCTGGTGGACGTGAAGCGTCTCGAAGATGCGCTTGGCCTGGCCGAGGAGTTCGCGCCCGAGCACCTCGAACTGATCGGCGCCGCGGCCGAGGCGCTGGCTCCAGAGGTCCATCGGGCAGGGTGCTTGTTCATCGGATCGCGATCCGGGACAGCGTTCGGCGACTACATCGCGGGGTCGAACCACATCCTCCCGACGGCTCGCGCGGCGCGCTTCGCCTCCGGCCTAACCCCGGAGCATTTCCTGCGCACGATGGCCGAGGTCCGGATCGCCAGGCCCTCCGAGCTCGCGCGTGAGGCGGCCCCGCTGGCTCGCGCTGAGGGATTCGAGCAGCATGCCCGGTCGATGGAGGCACGCATCGGCGACAATCAGCCCCGTGAGCCGGAGCGGCGAAATCGAACGGGAGACGGCTGAAACGCGTGTCAGCGTGCGCCTCGCGCTGGACGGCGAGGGGCGGGGGACGCGGGATACCGGGGTCGGGTTCCTCGATCACATGCTCGACTTGCTGGCTCGCCACGGACATCTCGACCTGGAGGTGAGAGCGCGGGGGGATCTCCAAACGGGCGCACATCACACGGTCGAGGACGTCGGCATCTGCATCGGCCAGGCGCTTGACGGCGCCCTGGGCGACCGGGCTGGGATCGCTCGCTACGGCCACGCCACGGTGCCCATGGATGAGGCGCGAGCGAGCTGCGCCGTCGATATCTCTGGGCGGGGCCTGTTGGTGTTCGAGGCCGCGCTGGCCCCGGGGGCGATCGGGAGTTTCGATCACGAGCTGGTCGAGGAATTCCTGCGAGCCCTGGCCACCAACGCCAGGCTGACCCTGCACGTCGTGATGGAGGCCGGAAGCAACGTGCATCACGTAATCGAGGCGATGTTCAAGGCGACCGCGCGAGGCCTGCGCATGGCCACGGCGCTCGATCCCGCCCAGCACGGGATACCGAGTACCAAGGGCACCCTCGTATGACCCCGCCGCCGCCCCGGATCGGGGTGATCGACTACGGCCTGGGCAATCGCCGGTCGGTCGAGAAGGCACTCGAGCGAAGCGGGGCCGTGACCACCGTCACCCGTGAGCTTGCTGAGCTGCGGCGCTGCCACGGGCTTGTCCTGCCCGGCGTGGGGGCGTTTCCGCTCGCCATGCGCAACCTCCGAGTGCTCGGGCTCGAGGAGTTCCTCCGCGCGCAGGCCGCAAGCGGGGTGCCGCTGCTCGGAATCTGCCTCGGCATGCAGGTCCTGTTCGAGAGCTCGGTTGAGCTCGAGCCGACGCGGGGTCTGGCTCTGCTCCCGGGCCATGTGACGCCTCTGGTGGCGGCCGGGCTCCGGGTCCCCCATATCGGATGGACCGAGGTGCGCTGGGAGCGCCGATCGCCGCTGAGCCACGGCCTGCCACCTGGCGGCTGTCCCTTCTACCACGTGCATTCATTCGCGGCTCGGCCCGCCGCTGCCGAGGACGTAGTCGCAAGCGCCGAGTACGGCGAGCGCTTTGCCACCGTCGTCGCCCGGGAAACCGTATTTGGGGTCCAGTTTCACCCTGAGAAATCCTCGCGTCACGGGCTCCAGCTGATGGCCAACTTCGTGCGCGCGTGCGCGCGGGCCGACCGCTCGATCCCTGACGGCTCCCCCGCGGCCGTCTCGGCGCCGGGATGATCCTGCTGCCGGCGATCGACATCCTCGACGGCCGGGCGGTTCGGCTGGCGCGAGGATCGTTCGAGGACGCGACGGTCTATGACGAGGACCCGGTCGAGGCGGCGCGGCGGTGGGCGCGGGCGGGCGCCCGAGCCCTGCACGTCGTCGACCTCGACGGCGCGCGGGCGGGCGCGCCGGTAAACCTCGACCGAGTTCGGAAGATAGTGCGGGTGGCCGGGATCCCGATCCAGGTGGGCGGCGGATTTAGAACCCTCGACGCGGTGAGTGAGGTCCTCAGCGCCGGAGCGCACCGTGTCGTGATGGGAACCGCGGCCTACCGTGATGTCGACCTTCTGGACGAGGTGGTGGCGCGAATCGGCGAGCGGCTGGTGGTTTCGCTCGACGCCCGCGACGGGCATCTCGCCGGGGCAGGCTGGGTCGAGCAGACCGAGCTGCCGATCGAGGCCGCCATCGACGGCCTGCGTATGCGGGGCGTGCGGCGGTTCGTGTATTCGTGCATCGATCGCGACGGCATCCTGGCCGGGCCTGACCTCGAGGGCGTTCGGCGCGTCGCGCAGGCCGTGCGAGGGAGCTTCGTCTACTCCGGCGGCGTGTCCTCGCTCGACGACCTGCGCGCGCTGGCCCGGCTACGCCAGGTGAACCTGGACGGTGTGATCGTCGGCAGGGCGCTGTATGAGCAGCGTTTCACCGTGGCCGACGGGCAGGCCGCGCTCGAGGCCGCGAAGTGAGGCAGTGCATTACAAGCGGGTGATCCCGTGCCTGGACGTCGACGCCGGCCGTGTGGTCAAGGGCATCGGCTTCGTGGATCTGCGTGACGCCGGGGATCCCGTCGAGCTCGCCGCGCGGTATGACGCCGCCGGTGCCGACGAGCTCGTGTTCCTGGACATCACCGCCACCTCGGACAAGCGAGAGACGGTCGTCGAGTTGGCTCGCCAGGCGGCCGAGGAGGTGTTCATTCCCTTCACTGTCGGGGGTGGGATCCGCTCGGTGCAGGACGCTCAGGCGGTTCTCGACGCCGGCGCCGACAAGGTGTCGGTCAACTCGGCCGCGCTCGAGCGATCGGACCTCATCGACGAGCTGGCGCGCACCTTCGGATCGCAGTGCGTCGTGCTGGCGATAGACGCCAAGCAGGTGACCGCTGGGTGGGAGGTGTACCTCGCCGGCGGGCGCAGGGCGACCGGCCGCGACGCCATCCGGTGGAGTCAGGAGGCGGTCGAGCGGGGCGCCGGCGAGATCCTGCTCACGAGCATGGACCGGGACGGGACCGGGGCCGGCTATGACCTGGGGCTGATCACGGCCGTGGCGGAGGTGGTGGGGGTGCCGGTGATCGCCTCGGGCGGCGCGGGCGGGCTCGAGGACCTGGCGCCGGCGATCAGGGCCGGGGCCGACGCCGTTCTCTGCGCGTCGATCTTCCACTACGGCCGCCACACTGTGGCTGAGGCCAAGGCGCAGCTCGCGCGGGCCGGGGTGGCGGTGCGACCGGTAGCGTAGGGGCATGAGCAACGATTCCAACTACATCCGTGGCGTCGACTTCGTCGGCCTGCCTACCCGTGACCTGGCGGCTGCCGTGGCCTTCTACGGCGAGACGCTCGAGCTTCCGCGCTCGGTCTATAACCAGGAACGCGGCTACGCCGAGTTCGAGACCGGGAACCTGACGCTGAGTGTCTACAGCCCCGAGCAGATGGGACTCGAGTACCAGGTCAACCCCAACGCGTACGCGCTGCACGTCGACGACGTTGCCGCGGTACGCCAGAGCCTGGAGGAGCGGGGGGTTGAGTTCCACGGCGACACGTTCGACACCGGGGTCTGCCACATGGCGTTCTTCAGCGATCCCGACGGGAACGCGCTGATGCTCCATCACCGCTACGCCCCCCGCGTGACGGCCTCGAGCTAGAGGCCGCGGCGGCCAACAGGCCCAGATCCGGAATCGCGGCGGGTCTGGGTTCAGTAGAAACCTTCCCTCCGCGCGTAACGGGCGGCCCGGTCGCGGTCGTAGCCCTCGGCATCAAATTCATCGCCGTGCAGCGAACGGAGAATCTGGCCGGAGCTGGGAAGCTCTGAGCGCGCCAGCTGCCGGGCCGGGTTCCACAAGTCCGAGCGGATCAGCGCCTTCGGGCATTGGGTGTAGGCCTCACGGATCGACACGAGGATGCCCAGCTTCGGCACCCGTCCCTCGACGGCGCTGGCCGCGAGCATCTGCTGATCCTCGGTGATGGTGGCCTCGCCGGTCACCCGAAAGGTGTCGCCGATGCCCGGGATCAGGAACAGCATCGCGATCCGGGGGTCGTGCAGCAGGTTGGTCAGGGTGTCGGCGATCCGATTCCCCGGCCGTTCGGGGATCAGCAGCGTGCGCTCGTCGAGGATGCGCACGAAGCCGGGGGGATCACCGCGGGGCGAGACGTCGAGCCCGCCGTCGGGCCGCGCCGTGGCGATACAGACGAACGGCGCGCGCTCGATGAACTGGCGGCTCAGCGGGGTCAGGCGGTCGGCCAGCTTGAGCAGCGCAGCCGGCTTGGGGGCGCCGATCAGCGAACGGAGATCGTTTTCGCTCTCGATCATCCGCGGCTCACGATACCGGCGCACTGCGCGCGAGCGCTCCGGGGCGACGACTTAAGTTGTTTTGGAGGGCCGATCGGCCCGCTGGTGCTAGGCGGCCTCTTCGACGTACCCAGCCGCGGTGCAGGCATCGCAATATGCCGCGGGCGGGACGCGGGGCTCATAGCAACCGGGGCGGCAGCACGTCGAGGACCGCTTGGGGCGACCGCGACCGATACGGGCAGCGGCTGCATCCTTCAGCTCTTCGCGCATGCGATCGAGCTCAGCAGCGTGCTCCGCGCAGAACCGGCGGCCAGGCAGCGCAGGCGCCTGGCAGTGACTTCCACTACGACAACGCATAGACATTCAAGGATAGCAGGAACGCGAACGCACGTTCCGTTTGTAGGACGTTACGACCGGGTTTTGCGGGTTTTAACGTGGTGCGGCGATGAGGGTTTCGCGGCCCGCGCCGGGATCATCTCATAGAGCTTGGTGTAACCGACGAGAAACACCGTGCTCTGGTCCGCGACGATCGGGTTGAAGGCCCCGTCGCCGAAGAAGAACACCCGCCTGCCTGTCCGGGCATCGAGCCCGACCGTGGTCTTGGTGCCCAGGTCGGAGTAGTAGACGATGTTCCCGAGGATCGTGGCCGAACCGGAGATCCGCCCGCCGGCGGCATGGCGCCAGCGGATGGCTCCCGAGCGGGCATCGAAGGCGTAGAACCTCCCGTCGTAGGAGCCCTCGTAGACGGTCGGCCCAAGCCCCGGGATGTCAGCCACGGCGGGGGAGGCGTAGACGTAGGCTCCGGTCGTCGTGGCCCACGCCAGCGCCCCGGTGCGCGCCGCGAACGAGTACACCCGGCCATCGGTGTTGCCCATGTACACCCGGCCGAAGGCGACGGCGGGAGTGGAGTAGAAGTTGCCGCTCCCGAAGCCGAAGTCGGCGCCGTTGGTGTTGACGGCCCAGAGCTTGTGGCCGGTCTGAGGATTCAACGCGTAGGCCCGCCCGGAGTAGTCGCCGAAGTAGAGACGGCCGTCGGCCAGGGCCGGCCCGCCTTTCACGGCACCGCTGGCGTGGAATGTCCAGTTGACGTGCCCGTCGGTGGCGCGAAGTGAATAGACCACCCCGGCCTGGTCGCCGAAGTACACGGCGTTGCCCCAGGCCAACGGCGAGGATTCGGTCCCCGGGGGGATGACGCGCGACCACACGACCCGTCCGGTTTTAATCGCCAGCGCCAGCAGTCGCCCGTTGCCCGGTTTCGTCTTGCGCGCCGCCCTGCGGTTGGTCGAGAGGACGGGGACGAACAGCAGGCCCTGGGGGATCCCGAGGGCCGGCGAGGCGGCGGCCAGCGTGCCGACCTTGGTCTCCCAGAGCTTTCGCCCCGTCTGGGCGTCCAGCGCCTTCGCCGACCCGTCGTCGTCGACCAGGTAGAGCGTGTGGCCGTAGATCACCGGGGGGAACTCGAGCAGGGCGTAGTCTTCGTACTTCCACCCGACGTGAAACGGCGGGTCGAGCGTGGTGCCAGTGGCGAGGTACCGGGTCCGGGCGGCGTCGTAGCCGTAGCGCGGCCACGCGAACAGGACGGCAGGCTTGGCGGGGGTCGTGGAGGTCGGACCCGTGAACTCGACATTTGGGTTGGAGACGTTGCCGGGCGAGTGCAAAAGGACGAACGCCGCGACACCCCCCAGCACCAGCACCAGGAGCGCCGCGGCGACGAGCACCCACCGCGGCAGGCGCCGCGCGCCGGGACTCGGCATGGCGGGCAATGCTAACCAGGGCGCTCTCCGTGGGGCCCAGCCGCGAAGATGGACGGGTGCACCCGCCCACTCCGCACGAGCTGCTGGATCGGATCCGCGAGCTACCGGCGGGGCGTCCGCTGATGGCGGCGCTCGGGCAGGCGCCCGCGGTGTATCTGGTCGGAGGTGCCGTGCGCGACCTGCTGCTCGGGGGTGCGCCCGGCGACCTCGACCTCGTGGTCGAGGGCGATCCCGTGCCCGTGGCGCGGAGCATCGGCCCCGAGGTGGTCGTCCACGACCGGTTTGGGACCTCGAGCGTCACCGCAGCTGGGTTCTCCTACGACCTGGCCCGGGCGCGGCGTGAGATCTATCCGCGTCCGGGTGCCCTCCCCGACGTCGAACCGGCGCCGATCGCAGAGGACCTCCGGCGCCGCGATTTCACAATCAACGCGCTCGCGGTCGCGCTCGGCGGCGAGCATCCCGGTGAGGTCGTTGCGTTTCCGGGCGCAATCGAAGACCTCGGCCAGCGCGTCCTTCGCGTCCTCCATCCGGCGAGCTTCATCGACGACCCGACACGCCTGTTCCGCCTCGCCCGCTACCGCGGCCGGTTGGGATTCTCGATTGCCGAGGAGACCCGCGCGCGCGCCTCGGAGGCCGTGCGAACGGGTGCCCTGGAAACGCTGAGCGGCCCACGGATCGGCAATGAGCTCCGGCTGCTGGCCACCGAGCCAGACCCGGTCAGCGCCTTCCTGGCCATGCGCGAGCTCGGACTCGACCAAGCGCTCCACCCCGGGTTCGGGCTACGCGATGAAGGCCTGGCCCGCCGGGCCCTGGCGCTGCTCCCGGCGGACGGGCGCGCCGACGTGCTGATCCTGGCTCTGGCATCGCTGGGGGTCCCCGCGCTCGAGCTGCGAGACCTGCTCGAGCGCCTGGCCTTCGAGGCCGCGGACGTCAGGGCGATCCTCGCCGCGGCGAGCCGCCCCAGCGAGCTGGCTGGCGCGCTCGCGGCCGCGCAGCGGCCGTCGGAGATCGCCACCGCCACGGCCGGCGCGACGCCTGAGGCAGTGGCGCTCGCCGGGGCCCTGGGCGCCGAGGCGCCCGCCCGAGAGTGGCTCGAGCATCTGCGCGACGTCAAGCTCGAGATCGATGGCCGTGACCTCCTCGCGGCCGGTGTGCCGGAAGGACCCGCGGTCGGGGCCGCGCTCAGCGCCGCGCTCGCGGCCAAGCTGGACGGCCGAGCTCGGGATCGCGGGGCGGAGCTGGCCGCGGCGCTGGAGGCGGTCAGAGGTACCGGCTAGCCTGGCCGGTCGATGGAGCTCCCGGCGCCCTTCTATCCCTGGCAGGAGCACATCGCCATCGATCTCCCCGGGGCTCGTGCGGTGTTCACGACCCGCCGAGGCGGGGTCTCAACGGGGGCCTACGCGACTCTGAATCTCGGCAAGCTCACGGCCGACGATCCCGCGGCCGTCGAGCGAAACCGGGATCGGCTGCAGTCCCGGATCGGGGCCAGGTTGGCGATGATCAGACAGGTTCACGGGCCTGCTGTGCTGCGTCGCCGGAGCGTCAGCGACGCCTCGGGTCCCGCGCCTGCGCTCCCGCTCGAGGAAGCCGACGGCCAGGCCACCAACCGAGCGGGAATCGCACCGATGGTGACCACGGCAGACTGCCTGCCGATCGCGCTCGCGGGCGGCGGTGCCGTCGCCATGCTCCATGCCGGATGGCGAGGCCTGGCCGAGGGCGTGATCGCCGAAGGGGTGAGGGCGGTCCAGGATCTGGTCGGCGAGGGCCCACTGGCGGCCGCCATCGGGCCCGGCGCGGGCGGCTGCTGCTACGAGGTCGGCGAAGAGGTGCACAAACGCTTTGCCGGTGCGCCACCCGCAGTCCGCTCCGGGCGAAATCTCGATCTCAAGGCAATCGCCCGCGTCCAGCTCCGCGCGGCCGGGGTCGCCGACATCCACGACGTCGGGCTCTGCACGATCTGCTCGGCGTCCGAGCTTTTCTTCTCCCATCGGCGCGACGGCGGGGTCACCGGCCGACAGGCGGGGGTCGCTTGGTTGAACTGATCCGGGGATTGACCGTCGAGGGTGTGCGCGAGGCGTTCACTCGGGTCCGGCGCGAAATCGTTGAGGCGGCGGGCGGGCGCGCGGTCGAGATCCTGGCTGCCGTCAAGTACGTCCCGATGGAGGAGCTGGACGTCCTGGCGGCGGCGGGGTTGCGCCTGCTGGGCGAGAACCGGGCCCAGGACCTGGTGGCCAAGGCGGAGGCTCATCCGGGCCGCTTCACCTGGGATTTCATCGGGCAGCTCCAGAGCCGGAAGGTACGGCAGATCGTCCCGCACGTCCGCTACATCCACTCCGTGGCCAGCGACTCGGCGCTGGACCAGCTGGCCCGCCACGGAACGCCCGAGACGCGGATCCTGATCGAGGTGAACGTCTCGGGAGAGGCCGGCAAAAGCGGGGTGACTCCGGACGAGCTCCCCGGCTTCCTCGCCCGCGCCCCGGTTACGGTGGTCGGCCTGATGACGATGCCGCCTTTGGCCACCGATCCGGAGAGCAGCCGACCGCACTTTGCCGCCCTCCGGGAGCTGGCGGAGCGTCACGGCCTGGGCGAGCTGTCAATGGGCACGTCGCAGGATTACCTGGTCGCGGTGCAGGAGGGCGCCACGATCGTGCGCCTGGGCACCACCCTCTACCGGACGCAAAATGGCCCGGTTAGCGGCGATGAAGCGTCATAATCACGGCAGGGAAACCGCTCGGACCCGCGAACCCTGACACGCATATGGCCTTTCGTGACACCTGGCACCGCGCGCTCGTCTACTTCGGGCTGGCCGAGGACGAGGCCTACGAGGACGATCTCGACCCCTACGCCGAGCCCGAGGTCGACCTCCAGGATTCCTATTCCCAGCGGCCGAACGTCAGGCGCCTGAGCGCCCGCAGGCGCCGCGACGAGATCGACGACATCTTCGCTGACGACGCCGATGCCGATCGCCGCACGACGGCGCTTCGGCCGGTCGGAGGCCCGCGCAACGGACGCGGCGGGGGCGACGTCAGGGTGCACTTCGTGGCCCCCAAGAACTTCAACGACGTGCAGGACGTCGCCGACAAGTTCAAGGATCACATACCGGTCATCCTCAACCTCCAGAGCACCGACACGGATCTTTCCAAGCGGCTGATCGACTTCTCCAGTGGTCTCACGTACGCGCTGGATGGCGGCATGCAGCGGATCGCCGACAAGGTGTTCCTGCTCACCCCGCGGAACGTCGAGGTCTCGGCCGAGGAGCGGGCTCGGCTCGTAGAGAAGGGCTTCTTCAACCAGTCCTGATGCGCGGATGCCCACGGGCCGCGCCTCCGGTCTCCTCACCCGTGGATAACGTTCGCTAGATGCGGATCGGACTCATCGGTGCTGGCAACATGGCGCGAGCCCTGGCGCGGGGTTGGGGTGAGCCGGTGCTGGCCTCGGACGCCGGCTCCGGGCGCGCTCAGAGCCTGGCCGATGAGCTCGGCGGCGAGGCCCTGGGGTCCAACCTCGAGGTGGCGCGGCGCGCGGACCTGATTGTCCTATGCCATAAGCCGGCGCAGCTCCGGCCGATCGCGGAGGAGATCGCGAGCGAACGTAAGCCGGTCGTGTCCGTGCTGGCCGGCACGGGCGTCGCGGCGCTCGAGGCGGCGTACGCCGGAGCCGCGGTATTCCGGGTGGTTCCCAATACGCCGGTCGAGGTCCGTCAGGGCGTCTCCTTATACGCCTCCGGGACGAGCGTCCCGGCGGAGCTCGAAGGTGAGGTGGTCGCGCTGTTCGAGCGCCTGGGGTCGGTCCTCCGGCTGCCTGAGCCAGTGCTGGACGCCGCCGCCGCGGTGAGTTCGGTGGGGCCCGCGTATGTGGCGCTGCTGGTCGAAGCCCAGGTCGACGCGGCGATCCGGTCCGGGCTCGGGGCACCCATCGCGGGTCGCCTGGTGGCCGAGACGATGGCCGGGACGGCGACACTGCTGGTCAAGCGTGACTACGACACGCTTGCCGTCCGGCGCGAAGTCGCCTCGCCCGGCGGCACCACCGCACGTGGCCTGGCCGCGCTCGAGCGAGCGGGCGTGCGAACGGCGTTCCAGGACGCGATGGACGCCGTTCGAAGTTGGAGCACCCAGTGACCGCGCTGGCCATCACGCGGACGAACATCGCCGATTACGTGAATGCGCTGTTCTACGTCTACATACTCATCATCTTCGTTTACCTGCTCACGAACCTGATGTTCGGAATGGGTCTGCGGCTTCCCTACTCACGGTGGTCCGACGCAATCCTCAACTTCCTACGCGACGTCTCCGAGCCCTACCTGCGCGTCTTTCGCCGCATCATCCCGACGGTGGGGATGTTCGATTTCTCTCCGGTGCTGGCGATCTTCGTTCTGTACATCCTGCGGGCGGTGATCAGCAGCCTGATCAAGGGCTGACGGCGGACGTGAGCGCGCCGGTCCCCGCCACACGGCGCCTTCGCGGCGCCGCCTTTGCGCGTGCGGGGCTCGTGCTGCTGGTCGTGGTGGGGCTCGACCAGCTGACCAAGCACACGATCGCCGCCAGCGTGGCGCCCGGCGACACGCGGAAGTTTCTTCCCCTGGTCGACCTCGTGCACGTCCGCAACACCGGCGTCGCGTTCGGCGTCTTCTCCGGGGGCGGGACGCTCGTGCTCGCCCTCACGCTGCTGGCGCTGGCGGTGCTCGTGCTCTACCTGGCGCTGCGCCCCGGGCGTCCTTGGCTGTGGCTGCCCACGGGGATGCTCGTCGGGGGCGCGGTCGGGAACCTGATCGACCGGGTGAGCACCGGGTCGGTGATCGACTTCATCAAGCTGCCCGACTGGCCGGCCTTCAACGTGGCCGACATGTCGATCACGTTCGGGGTCCTGGCCCTGCTCTGGGTGCTGGAGGGCAAGCGCGGTGATGACCGCCGGGCGGCTTGAGCTGAGCGTCTCCGCTGCCGACGCCGGAGAGCGCCTGGACCGCTTCCTGGCCGGGCCGATCGGCTCACGAGCCCAAGCCCAGAGCCTGATCGAAGCCGGGCGGGTCCGGGTCAATGGGAGCGCGCGCCCCAAGCGGGTGGTCCTGCGGGCCGGTGACGTGGTCGAGGTGGTGGGGGGCGGCCGCGGTCAGGAGGCGCCCACGGCGGCGCCGGCTCCGTTCCGAGTCGCCTACGAGGATGAGCATCTCCTCGTGGTGGACAAACCCGCGGGCGTGGTCGTTCATCCGGCCCGGGGACATCCCACGGGAACGCTCGCCCAGGCCCTTGAGGGTCGGGGCGCCGGCGGCGGGGAGCCGGGGCGGGCCGGCATCGTGCACCGGCTCGACCGGGACACGTCTGGTCTGCTCGTGGTGGCCAAGGACGCCGAGGTCCACCGCGCGCTGAAGGCGCTGCTGGCCAGCCGGAGGCTGCGGCGCGAATATGCGGCGCTCGTCGCGGGTCATCCCTCGGCGCGGACGGGCACGATCGATGCTCCGCTGGGCCGCGACCGGCGAGACCGCCTCAAGGTGTCGATCAACACCGACCATCCGCGCCCGGCGAGGACCCATTTCGAGGTCGAACAGGTGCTGCGGGGCACAGCCCTCCTCCGGGTGGCGCTCGAGACGGGGCGAACCCACCAGATCCGCGCTCACCTGGCGGCGATCGGCCATCCGGTTTGCGGGGACCCGCTCTATGGGACGCCCGGCGAGTACGGGCTGAAGCGGCAGTTCCTGCACGCCGATCACCTGAGCTTCCGCCATCCCGTCACGGCGGAGCCAATCGATGTGCGCTCCGAGCTTCCCGCAGATCTCGAACAGGCGCTGGGACGGGCCGCGGCCGCCGGCTAGCGGATTTTCTTGCGTACACTGAAGGTGAGGACGTAAACCCCGACCCCGTCCGGGCGCTGCCACGCCCTGCCTCGCCAGACGAGGTTCGTGCAGTCAGCCGGGCGGGCCAGCATCGACACGAACAAAAGGGAGCAGCAAAGTGGCTCAGATCGGCGTCAAAGAGCTGCTGGAGGCCGGCGTTCACTTCGGTCACCAGACGCGCCGTTGGAACCCCAAGATGCGCCGCTTCATCTTCGGTGAGCGGGACGGCATCTACATCATCGATCTTCTGCAGACCGAACAGCTGCTGGACCGCGCGCGCGAGTTCGCGGCCGAGCTGGCGCGGCGCGGGGGCACGATCCTGTTCGTCGGCACCAAGAAGCAGGCGCGCGACGTCATCCGGGAGGTCGCCGAGGCATCTGGGATGCCGTACGTCAACCACCGCTGGCTGGGCGGCCTGCTGACGAACTTTCAGACCATCTCGCTCCGCATCCGCCGTCTGCACGACCTCGAGCGCTACGAGGCCGAGGGCCAGCTTCAGCTGCTGCCCACGCGCGAGCGGATCGCGGCCCAGGCCGACCTCGAGAAGCTGCGGGCCAACCTCGGCGGCGTCAAGGCGATGGAGCGCGTTCCCAGCGCCGTCTTCGTGATCGACCTGAAGACCGAGGCGATCGCCGTTCGCGAGGCCCAGCGCCTGCGCATCCCGATTATCGGCCTGGTCGATACGAACTGCGATCCCGACGGGATCGACTACGTGATCCCGGGTAACGACGACGCCATCCGCTCATGCTCGGCGGTCACCCACGCGATCGGTGACGTGGTCGCGCAGTCGCACGCCGCGTTCGTGGCCGAGGAGGAACGGGCGCGTCTAGAGAGGGAACGGAGGGAGGCCGAGGAGGCGGCGCGGCGCGAGGCTGAGGAGCGGGCGCGGCGGGAGGCTGAGGAGGCGGCGGCTGCTGCTCAGGCAGCGGAGGCGGCTGCGGCTTCGGCTGAGGCCGAAACAGGGACCCAGGCACCGAGTGAGGCCGCCCCAGCCCCACCGCCCCCCGAAGCCGGCCCCGCCGGCCCCTCGGCTGGGGGTGAGGGTGAGCATGTACCGAGCAGCCAGGAGGAAGCGTGAGCTATACAGCCACCGCCCAGGACGTCAAGACGCTTCGCCAGCGCACGGGCGCCGGCATCAACGCCTGCCGTGAGGCGCTGATCGAGTCTGAGGGCGACTTCGAACGTGCCGTCGACATCCTGAGGACCCGAGGCGAGGCGCAGGCGGCCAAGCGGGCCGGCGCGGAGGCGCGCGAGGGGGTGGTTCAGAGCTACATCCACGCCGGCAACAGGATCGGGGTGCTGGTCGAGGTCGACTGCGAGACCGATTTCGTGGCTCGTAACGAGAAGTTCGTCGACTTCGCCCGGGACCTGGCCCTGCACATCGCGGCGGCGGCTCCGCTCGCAGTGTCGGACGACGAGGTGCCTGCCGAGGACCGCGAGCGGGAGGAGCGGATCGCCACCGAGCAGGCGGCTGACCGACCTGAGAACGTCCGCGAGCGGATCGTCCAGGGCAAGCTCGACAAGTGGCTCGACGACGTCGTCCTGCTGCGCCAGAAGCACGTCAACGAGGACAAGCACGGCGGCAAGACGATCGAGGAACTGCGCGCGGCGCTGGCCTCAGAGACGGGCGAGAACGTCGTGATTCGTCGCTTCGCGCGGTTTGCCGTCGGTGGCTGAGACGGCTCAACCTGACGCGCCGACGGCGCGGCGGGCGGTGTTCAGCCGGATCATGCTCAAGCTGTCCGGCGAGGCGCTGATGGGGGATCGCGACTACGGCACCGATCCTGACCGGGTCGAGGCGATCGCGGGCGAGGTGGCTCGCGTGCATCGGCGGGGCATCGAGATCGCGATCGTCGTCGGCGGAGGCAACATCTACCGCGGATTGGCGGCCGCGGCCCGGGGAATGGATCGCGCCACCGGCGACTACATGGGGATGCTGGCCACGGTTCTCAATGCGCTCGCCCTTCAGGACGCGCTCGAGAAGCAGCAGGTGGCGACGCGGGTCCAGTCGGCGATCACGATCTCCGAAGTGGCCGAGCCCTACATCCGTCGGCGGGCCATCCGCCACCTCGAGAAGGGCCGGATCGTGATCTTCGCCGCCGGCACCGGAAACCCATTCTTCACCACGGATACCGCCGCGGCGCTTCGAGCCGCCGAAGTACACGCTGAGGTGGTGCTGATGGCCAAGAACGGGGTGGAGGGTGTGTACACGGCCGACCCCGCACTTCAGGCCGACGCCGAGTTCATCCCCGAGATCACGCACAAGGAGGCGCTGACGCGCGGCCTCCAGGTGATGGACTCAACCGCGTTCGCGCTGTGCATGGACAACAACCTGCCGATCGTCGTGTTCAACATGGCAGGCGGAGAGAACATCGACAAGATAGTGTCGGGTGAGCGAGTGGGGACGCTGGTGAGAACATGAGCAACTCCGAGATCATCGACGAGTTCCTGGCCGACGCTCGTGACCGCATGTCGAAGTCGGTCGAGTCGATCCGGCATGAGTTCGGGTCGGTGCGCACCGGGAGGGCGAGCCCGGCGCTCCTGGACCGGATCGCGGTCGACTATTACGGCACCTCGACCCCGCTCAGGCAGCTGGCCACGATCTCGGCTCCCGAAGCCAGGCTGCTCACGATCCAGCCCTACGACAAGACGTCGATCAAGGCGATCGAGCGGGCGATCCTGGAGTCCGATGTCGGCCTCACGCCGTCCAACGACGGCAATCTCATCCGCCTCGCCGTGCCAGAGCTGACCGAGGAGCGGCGCAAGCAGCTGGTCAAGGTGGTCCGCCACATCGCCGAGGAGGGTCGGGTGGCGATCCGCAACATCCGCCGCGACGTGATGCACGACCTGCGGGAGCTGAAGTCCGCGGGAGAGGCAGGCGAGGACGACGAGAAGCGCGCCGAGCAGGAGCTCCAGAAGGTCACCGACGCCCGCGTCAAGGAGCTCGACGAACTGCTGAAGCACAAGGAAGAAGAGATCCTGGAGGTCTAGTGGTTCTCGGCGAGGACCACTCCTAGTGGCCTGGGTGAACGAGCGCCAGGCGGCGCGCTATGTGGCGATCATCACCGACGGCAATGGCCGCTGGGCCAGGCAGCGCGGACTGCCCGAGCTGGCCGGACACGAGGCGGGGGCGGACACGGTCAAGGCGCGGCTTCGAGATGCCGTCGATCTCGGCATCGAGGAGCTGACGATCTACTCCTTCTCGACCGAGAACTGGAATCGCTCAGGAGAGGAGGTCTCGGGCCTGATGGCGATGTTCGCCCGCCGGATCGATCAGGAGACGCCCGAGCTGCACGCCGAGGGCGTGCGGATGCGATTCATCGGCCGCCGTCAGGACCCCGTGCCAGCTCATCTGATCGAGCGGATGGAGTGGGCCGAGTCCCTGACCGAGGCCAATCGCCGCATCACGCTGTTCGTGGCGTTCAATTACGGGGGCCGGGCCGAGATCGTCGATGCCGCCCGAAGCTTCGCCGACGGCGACGAGGACGAGTTCCGGCGCCACCTGTACGCGCCTGAGATGCACGACCCCGATCTGATCATCCGAACCAGCGGTGAGCAGCGGCTGTCGAATTACCTGCTCTGGCAGGGCGCTTACGCCGAGCTCGTGTTCCGCGACGAGCTGTGGCCCGATTTCTCCCGCCAGGCGTTCGAGGCCAGCCTGGAGGAGTTTGCCGCACGCCAACGCCGGTTCGGTGGGCGCTGATGGCGGCCAGTCGGCGGCGTGAGGCCCGCCAGCCCCCGCCGCGCCGCGGCGGCGAGCTGCTCACCCGCATCCTCGTGGCCATTCCGGCCGCGGTGCTGGTGATCGTGTTCATCGACGTCGGCGGCCTGGCCTTCGCGCTGTTCATGCTGGCCGTGGGATGGCTGGCCCAGATCGAGCTCTACCGAATGCTCGTGCGCTGGCGTCCCCTCACCGTGGTCGGCCTGGCCGCGACCGCGGGCATGGTCCTGTCCGCCTACTACGGCGACCGGCGGGACATTCTCGAGGCGATGGTGATCACCGTCCCGGTGCTCTTCCTGCTTGTCCTGGCGCGCGGCCAGGGGCGGCCGACCACGGCGATCGCCTCCACGCTGCTTGGCGTGTACTGGATCTCGCTGGCGGTCACCCACGGAGTGCTGCTGCGCCAGCTCCCGCACGGCAACGGGGTGATGTTCGACGTGCTGCTCGGCACCTTCATCGGCGACACCGGCGCCTACCTGGGCGGGCGCCTGTTCGGGCGGCGGCCGCTGGTACCGGAGGTCTCGCCGCGGAAGACGTGGGAGGGCCTGGTCGTGGGAATGCTCTCGGCGATCGTCGCCGTCTTTTTGGCCTCCACCTTCCAGGCCTGGCTGACCCAGGGAGATGCCCTGCTCCTGGGTCTCGCGGTGGCGATCCTCGGACCGCTCGGCGACCTGTTCGAATCGGCGATCAAGCGTGACGCCGGCACGAAGGACACCGGACACCTGTTCGGCCCGCACGGTGGGATCCTCGATCGCGCCGACGCGGCCCTGTTCACCGTCGTCGCCGGCTACTACGTGTGGCTGGCCGCGCTCCACTGAGCGCCGACGGCGGAGGCGTCCTGCAGGCCTACAATCGCCGCCGTGGCGCGGCGAGTGGCCATCCTCGGCTCGACGGGATCGATCGGCGTCCAGGCGCTCGATGTCGTCTCCCGGGCGCCCGGAGAGCTCGAGGTGGTGGCACTCAGCGCCGATACCGCCTGGCCGGCGCTGGTCGACCAGGCACGGCGCCACGGGGTGAAGCGGATCGCCCTGGCCGACCGCGATGCGGCCGCTCGCGCCGCCGAGGCGTGGACGGACGGCGAGGTTCTGGCCGGAACCGAGGGCATCGTCGAGCTGATCACGGGCTGCGGCTGCGAGATGGTGCTGAACGCGGTCGTCGGCTCGGCCGGACTCGTGCCGACGGTCGCGACCCTCGGCGAGGGGATCGACCTCGCCCTGGCCAACAAGGAATCGCTGGTCGTGGGGGGCGAGCTCGTCACCCAGCTCGCCGAGGCGACCGGAGCGCAGATCATTCCGGTGGATTCAGAGCACTCCGCCCTGTTCCAGCTCCTGGCCGGGGAGCCTGCCGGGACCGTTGATCGCCTGATCCTTACCGCGTCAGGCGGACCGTTTCGCGGGCGGCGCCGTGAGCAGCTCGAGGAAGTGACGGTTGACCAGGCCCTGGCTCATCCGACGTGGGCCATGGGCGGCAAGATCACGATCGACTCCTCGACCCTGATGAACAAGGGACTCGAGCTGATCGAGGCCCATCATCTCTTCGGAACCCCATACGAGCAGATCGACGTCGTCGTGCACCCACAGTCGGTCATCCACAGCCTGATCCAGCTCTGCGACGGGGCCACCCTGGCCCACCTCGGCTACCCCGACATGCACGTGCCGATCTCCTATGCCCTGCATTACCCGGAGCGGGTCGACGTTCCCGTGGCGCCGCTCGACCTGGTCAGCGTCGGCGCGTTGACCTTCGAACCGGCCGACGGGGATACGTTCGCGTGTCTTCGCCTGGCCCGTGAGGCCGCGCTGGCGGGGGGAACCGCGCCGTGCACGCTCAACGCCGCCAACGAGGTCGCGGTGTACGCCTTCCTCGCCGGGCGCCTGAGCTTTCTGCAGATCGCGGCGGTGATCGAGGACACCCTGGCCCAGCTCCCGGCCGAGCGTGTTCACTCCTTCGAGGCGCTCGGCGACGCCGATGCCCGCGCTCGGGCGGTGGCCGGGGAGCTCGTGGCAACGCGCGCGGCGGCCTGAGCGACGCGGACCGCACCGCGCCTGACCGGAGCCCCCGGGCGGCCTGCCACACTCACAGCGTGTCCTATCTGCTGGCCTTCCTCGGCTTCGCCGCGCTGATCATCCTCCATGAATTCGGCCACTTCGTCGTGGCCAAGGCGGTGGGAATGCGGGTCGAGCGCTTCTCGCTGTTCTTCGGCCCGATGTTGGTGAAGTTCCGTCGGGGCGAGACCGATTACGGGATCGGCCCGATTCCCCTCGGAGGCTACGTCCGGATCAGCGGCATGAACCCGCGCGAGGAGCTCCCGCCCGAGGTGGTCCCGCGCGCGTACTACAACCAACCGGTTTGGAAGCGGGTCGCGGTGATCCTCGCGGGTCCGGCGGTGAACCTCCTGATCGCGTTCTTTCTCATGCTGGGGATCTTCTGGTCCCAGGGCACGGTCGTGACCCACGGCAGCCGCCCGGTGTGGCAGGTGGTCGGTCCCCTGCAGCCGCCGGCCTCGACCTACCTGCGGCCCGGCGATCAGCTGAGGGCGGTGGACGGGAGGGCATATCCGACCCCCGAGCAACTCGCGAACGCGGTGAGCTCGCACCGCTGTCCCGGCGGCCAGCGCAGCGGCTGCCAGGCCGCAACTCCCGTCACGCTCGTCGTCGGACGCCACGGGAGGCTGATCACGCTCGCCATCCGGCCCAGATACGACGCGCAGGTCGGGCGGATGAGGCTCGGCTTCACCTACACACCGGCGGTACGCGCGGTCGGTCCGGCGACCGCGGCCGGGCAGAGCGTGAGCCAGATGTGGTACGTCACACATACGACGGTCTCGACCGTGGTGCGGCTGTTCGAGCCGAAGGTGCGCAAACAGCTGCATGGGGTGGTCGGCGGCTTCACCGTGACTCAGGAGCGCTTTGCCTACAGCACCGTGGACGCCCTCTACACGCTGGCGCTGATCTCGCTGTCGCTGGCCGTGATCAACCTGTTCCCCTTCCTTCCGCTCGACGGCGGCCACGTCTTCTGGGCGCTGGCCGAGAAGGTTCGAGGCCGGCGGATTCCGGTGGAGACGATGGAGCGCGCCGGCGCCGTCGGCTTCGCCCTGATACTGATCGTGTTCGTGATCGGGCTGAGCAACGACATCTCGACCCTGACGGGCGCCGGGTTCAACGCGCGTTAGCGCGACGGGGATGGCCCGAGCCGAGTCACGGCTGACCCGCGGGCAGTTCCTCAGGGTGGCCGGCGGTGCCGCCGCGGCGATGTTCGTCCCGCCAGAGGGAGCTGGCGCCGCGGCTCAGAAGCCCGCTCAGACGTTTGTCTCCCGGCCCGACCTGCAGCCGCCGACGGTGAGCGTCAGCGGGGGTGCGGCGGCCGCAGCCGACGGCTACGCGTTCCTCGGTCCGACGGGCAAGGCGGGCGTTCAGGCGGGAGCGATGATCGTCGACCCGGCGGGTCGGCTGGTCTACTTCGACCCCGTCCCGGCCGGCCAATGGGTGACCAACGTCCGCCTGCAGCAGTACCGCGGCAGCCCCGTCATCACCTGGTGGGCGGGCAAGGTCAACGACGCGACCGGCTACGGTCACGGCAGCGGGGTCGTCCTGGACAACCGCTATCGACCGCTCGCGCACGTGCGCGCAGGCAACGGGCGCAGCATCGACCTGCATGAGTTTCTCCTGACCGCGCAGGGGACGGCGCTTTTCACCTGCTATCCGGAGGTCGTGGACGCGGACCTGTCACGCCTCGGCGGGCCGAGCAACGGCCGTGTGCGGGAGTCGATCATCCAGGAGGTGGATGTCGCGACCGGGCACGTGCTGCTCGAGTGGCGAAGCCTCGACCACGTGCCGGTCTCGGAGTCCTACTACCCGCTTGGTGGCATCTACGACTACCTCCACGTCAACTCGATCGACGTGACGCCCGACGGCCACCTCCTCCTGTCCGCGCGTCACACCTGCGCCCTCTACAAGGTGCACCGCCGCTCAGGCAAGATCATGTGGCGGCTGGGGGGGAGAAACAGCGACTTCGGAATGGGCCCGGGCACGCGGTTTGCCTGGCAGCACGACGCCCGCTCCTACCCGGGCGGGCGGATCACCCTGTTCGACGACGGGGCCGGGCCACGAAAGACCGAGCCCCAGTCGCGCGGGGTCACGCTCGATCTCGACCACGTTCGCCGCCGGGTCAGCCTGGGGGCGGTGTTTCGGCATCCCCGCCCGCTGCTGGCCTACGCGATGGGAAACATGCAGCTGCTCAGCGACGGCAACGTCGTCGTCGGCTGGGGCAACGTCCCCACGCTCAGCCAGTTTGGCAGCGACGGGTCGCTGGTCATGGACCTGGCGTTGCCCTGGGGCCACGCCACCTACCGGGCCTTCCGCTTTCCCTGGAGCGCCACCCCGACCCGGGTCCCGGCGCTGGCCGCCCGACCCGCCGGCCCGGGTTCGCGCACGCTCTACGCGAGCTGGAACGGGTCCACCGGGGTGAGCAGCTGGCGGGTGAGCGCCGGCCCCATGCCGTCGCAGCTGAGCGCCGTGGCCACGGTCCCGAGCACGGGGTTTGAGACCGTGATCCCGCTCGCCGCCTCGGGAGGCTATGCGGCGGTGAGCGCCCTCGGGGCTTCGGGCCAGGCGCTCGCGACGAGCGCGGCCGTCGGGCTATGACGTAGCCCGGGGCGGTCGAGTCGCCGCGGCTAGGATACGACCCCTCGCAAAGCCCGGCTCACGAGACGAGGAGAGGATGGAGAGCACCACGGTCACAGCGGCGTCCGCACGCGCGGTCGACGCCCCGACGGTCACCGAGGCGCTGCGCCGCACCGCCGCCAACCATCCGGAGATCGTCGCCGTCCGCACCCCGGATGACAGCGTGTCTCTCACCTGGTCGCGCCTTCTCGCACGCGTCGACGCGCTGGCTGGCGGCCTCGTGAAACTCGGGGTTCGCCGCGGGGACACCGTCGCCCTGATGCTGTCCAACCGACCCGAGTTCCATATCTCGGACCTGGCGGTTGTCACCATCGGCGCCACGCCGTTCTCGATCTATACCACCTACCCGGCGGAGGAGATCGAGTACCTGATCACCGACGCCGGCAGCCGCGTGGCGATCATCGACCAGGCTTTCGTGGAGGTGTTCGCACGGGCGCGTGAGAACCTCCCCCAGCTCGAGCACGTGATCGTGGTCGACGGCGAGCCGCCGGCGGACATGCTCGCCCTGAGCGAGGTAGAGGGCGCGGACCCAGATTTCGATCCCTCGAGCCTCGAACCCGTCCAGCGGGACGATCTCCTGACGCTGATCTACACCTCGGGCACGACCGGTCCCCCCAAGGGCGTCCAGCTCTCGCACCACAACGTGATGTTCGCGGCCAAGGGGATCGAGGAGATCATCAGCTTCGAGGCCGGCAGCAAGGTCATCTCGTGGCTCCCCGCGGCCCACATCGCCGAGCGCATGGCGCATCACTACATCCCGATCATCTACGCCGGGACCGTCACCTGCTGCCCCAACCCGCGGGAGATCGTGTCCTACCTGCCCCAGGTTCACCCGAACTGGTTCTTCGCCGTCCCCCGGATCTGGGAGAAGCTCAAGGCGGGACTCGAGGCGATGCTGGCCGCCCAGCCAGAGGCGCAGCGCCGGCCGCTCGAGGATGCGCTGGCCGCCGCGCTCGAGCGTGTGCGCCTGCGCCAGGCCGGACGGGAGGTGCCCGAGGAGCTCGAGGCGGCCGTCGCCGCGGCCGACGAGCAGTACTTCTCCAACCTGCGCGCGATGCTGGGGCTCGATCAGATCCGCGCCGTCAACGTCGGAGCGGCGCCCACGCCGGTCGAGGTCCTCGAGTACTTCCACGCTCTGGGCATCGAGCTGGCCGAGCTGTGGGGAATGTCGGAGACATGCGGGGCGGGGACCTGCAACCGCCCCGGGGCGGTCAAGATCGGCACCGTGGGGCCGCCCGGCCCGGGGTGCGAGATCAGGATCGCCGACGATGGCGAGGTTCTGGTCCGGTCCGAGTTCGTGATGCGCGGCTATCGCAACCAGTCCGAGCAGACCGCCGCGGCCATCGACCCCGACGGCTGGCTGCACACGGGCGACATCGGCGAGCTCGATGCCGACGGGTTCCTGCGTCTCATCGATCGCAAGAAGGAGCTGATTATCAACGCGGCCGGCAAGAACATGTCTCCGGCCAATATCGAGGCGGCGATCAAGACGGCCAGCCCGCTCATCGGCCAAGCCGTGGCGATCGGCGACGGCCGCCCATACAACACCGCCCTGATCGTGCTGGATGCCGATTACGCTCCCCAGTGGGCTCGCCAGCAGGGGCTGGATGCCTCCGGGCTCGAGCAGCTCGCCTCGAGCCCACGGGTGCGCGAGGCGGTCGAGCTGGGGATCGACGAGGCAAACCGGCACCTGGCCCGGGTCGAGCAGATCAAGAAGTTCACCATCGTCGAGGGCGACTGGGCCCCGGGCGGCGACGAGCTGACCCCGACGATGAAGCTCAAGCGCAAGCCGATCGCCGAGAAGTACCGGGAGGCGATCGAGGCCATGTACGCCGGCTGACGGCTAGCGCGCGGCGCGGATCGAGCGCCACACGAGCTCGACCGGGTGATAGATCGGGAGCGGCGCCCGGAGTGCGCGCAGGTGAAAGTCCAGCTGGGCCGCGCAGCCGGGATTGGCCGCGGCGATCGCCTGGGCTCCCGTGTCGAGGAGATTGGCCGCCTTGCGGGCGCCGAGCGCGGCGGCGGCCTCGACCTGCAGCAGGTTGTAGACCCCGGCCGAGCCGCAGCAGACCTCACGCTCGGAGCTCACCTCGAGCAGCTTGAGCCCCGGAATCGCCTCCAGAAGCCGGCGCGGTTCGGCGGTGACCGCCTGGGCGTGGGCCAGGTGACAGGCATCGTGGTAGGCCACCCGGAGCGGCACGGGGCCGCGCGGGGCGACCGGCTCGACCGAGGCGAGCACCTCGGTGATGTCACGAACCCGGCGCGCGAACTGCTCCGCCTCAGGGGTTCCGAGCAGGTCGCCGTACTGCTTCATCGCCGACCCGCACCCGGCGGCGGTGGTGAGGACATGGTCGAGCCGCCCGAGGGTCGAGAATGCCGCTACGGTCTGGCGTGCGCGGGCCACGGCCGCCGCCTCCTCGCCGCTGTGAAACTCGAGCGCGCCGCAGCAGCTCGGCAGCCGGGGGGCCAGAACCTCAAATCCCTCCGCTGCCAGGGCGCCGATGGCCGCGCGTTGCACGTCGGCGTAGAAGACGCGTTGCACACAGCCGAGGAGCAGGGCGACCCGACCGCGCTGGCGTCCGCTCGCGGCCGTGTGCTCGGGGAGATGCGAGCGCAAGAGCCTGCGCAGGGGAATCCGGGGGGCGAGCCGGGGCAGAGCGCCGAGACGGCCCGGGAGGGCGCCGACCCCGAGCCTGCGGGCGGGTCCGAGCAGCGGTGCCAGGGCGCGGAGGCGGGCGGGGTGGGGAAGGCTTGAGAAGATCAGCCGCCGCAGCGCACGTTCCCGCCACCCCCGCCGATGGTGGCGCTCGACCTGGGGTCGCACGCGCTCGATCAGCCGGTCATAGCGCACGCCCGAAGGGCAGGCGGTGACACAGGCCATGCAACCAAGGCAGCGGTCCCAGTGGGTGACCATCTCCTCGGAGAGCCGGCTTGCGGGCTCCAGCGCCTCGGCGACGAGGACGATGCGTCCCCGCGGCGAGTCGGCCTCGCCGGCCCAGAGGACGTACGTCGGGCAGGTGTCCAGGCAGAAGCCGCAATGCACGCAGTCCTCGACGATCTCCCGCTCGGGCGGCCGGTGGCTGTCGAAGGCGCTCACCTCAGATGCCGCCCACGAAGACGCCGGGATTGCAGACCCGCGCCGGATCGAACCGGGCCTTGACGCGGCGCATCAACTCGAGCGCCTCGCCCCCGGCGGGGTCACCCCAGACGGCCGCCGATCCCCGGAGCGCTGCCGGTGCGTCGAGCAGGACGCGCTGGGCACCCGCGGGCAGCGCGTCGGTCAGCCTGTTCAGGGCCTCCGGGTCGAGCTCGAGGAAGCACAGCCCGAGGCCGGCGCGCCCCACCACCGTCGCGGCGGCCACGTCAGCCGCGGCCAGGACCTCAGCCAGCGCGCTTGGCCGGGCCGCCACCCGGAGCAGAGCGCGCTGCGACGAGCGCTGCCCGGCGCGCTGGCGTGCCCACAGCTCGGTGTCCGGCTCGACCAGCTCGATCCCCTGGAGTCCCGACGCCCGCATCAGCGCGCCGACACGCTCGGCCCGGGCGCGGGCCTGGAGGCCGCCGCAGCGGGCCAGCAGTCCCCCGCGCCCGCCCCGCCAGGCCACGTCGAGGGCCTCGAGTTCCAGCGGCGCGCGCGCCAGCGCGCCCGCGGTGGCCGCGGCCAAAGCCGGATCGTCGGCCACGCCGAGCGCGGTCACCGTCCGCGCCGGCAGCGGATGCAGCCGCACGCTGACCGACAGGATCATGCCCAGCGTCCCGAAGGAGCCGCAGAACAGCTTGCCGATGTCGTAGCCAGCGACGTTCTTGATGACCTTGCCGCCGGAGCGCGCGAGCGTGCCGTCGCTCAGGGCGACGGTCATGCCGAGGATGAGATCGCGGGGGGCCCCGTAGCGGTGGCGAAGCGGACCCGCGTCCGCGGTCGCGATCACCCCTCCGATTGTGGCCTCGTGGCTCTGGCCCAGGAAGGGGTCGAGCGCGAGCATCTGGCCTGAGGCGGCGAATTGCTGCTGGGCGCAGCCCAACGGGACCCCCGCCTCGAGCACGGCCGTCAGGTCGCCCTCGTTGTGCTCGAGGATGCGGTTCAGCCTCGCCGTCCCGATCTCCACCTCGGGAGCGGCGCCGAGCACTCCCCAGGCCTTGCTGGCGCCGCCGCGGATCCGGACCGACCTCCGCGCCGCGCCGGCCTCCCGCAGGGCCTCAGCGGCAGCCGCGAAGCTCGCCGGTTGCACGCGGGTGAGCATCAGAAGCGGGTGGCGGTGCCGGCCCGCTCGAGTGGGTGCTGGCGGTAGGGCCCCGGCACCTCGCCGCACAGCCGCGGCGTCGGCATGACCTTGCCCGGGTTGGCCAGTCCGTGGGGGTCGAAGGCGCAACGCAGACGCTGAAAGGCCTCGAGATCAGGCTCGGAGAACATCGCCGGCATGTAGGCCTTCTTGTCCACGCCCACGCCGTGCTCGCCGGTGATCGAGCCGCCGGCGTCGACGCACGTCTTGACGATCAGCCCGGCGAGCTCCTCGGCTCGTTCGGGCTCGCCCTCACGGGCGGCGTCGTAGCAGACCAGCGGATGGAGGTTGCCGTCGCCGGCGTGGAACACGTTGGCCACCTGGAGCTGGTATGCCGCCGATAGCTCGTCGATCCGCCGCAGCACCTCGGGCAGCCGGGTGCGGGGGATCACTCCGTCCTGGACGTAGTACGCCGGGGCGATTCGGCCCATGGCCGCGAAGGCGGCCTTGCGGGCCTTCCAGATGAGGTCTCGCTGTGCGGCGTCCTCGGCCTTCCAGACGTGGGTCGCCCTGGCGTTCGTGCACAGCTCGAGAACCTCGGCGAGGCGGGCCTGGCACTCATCACGCGGGCCGTCGAGCTCGACCAGGAGGGCGGCTCCGGCATCCAGCCGATAGCCGGCGCCGGTGGCAGCCTCGGCGGCCTGAATCGAGAGCCGGTCCATCATCTCGATGGCCCCGGGAACCATCCCCGCCGCGACGATCGCGCTGACCGCCGTCCCGGCCGCGCTCGTGTCCTCGAAGAAGGCGACGAGGGTCCTTACGTCCTCGGGCCTGGGAACGACCCGCAGCGCCACCTTGGTGGCCACTCCGAGCGTCCCCTCGGAGCCGACGAACGCGCCCAGAAGGTCGTAGCCGGGAGCGTCCCGGTCGAGCTCGACCGTGGTGCCGTCGCTCAGGACGATCTCGAGGCCTGTCACGTAGTTGGTCGTGAAGCCGTACTTGAAACAGTGCGCGCCGCCGGAGTTTTCGGCCACGTTGCCGCCGATCGAGCAGACGATCTGGCTCGATGGGTCGGGCGGGTAGAAATGGGTCGGAGCCACGGCCTTGGAGACCGCGAGATTGGTCACGCCCGGTTCGACGACCACGCGGCTGTCCTCGAGTTCGACGGCCAGGATCCGGCGCAGGCGGGCGAGCACGATCAGCACGCCGTCGGCGACGGGGAGCGCGCCGCCCGAAAGCCCGGTCCCCGACCCGCGGGCAACCCACGGTACGCCAGCCTCAAAGCACGCCCTGACCACGGCCTGGACCTCCGCGGCGGCCCCCGGCAGGACGGCGGCGAGAGGCGTCTGACGGTACTGCGCGAGCCCGTCCGAGCGATAGGTGGCCAGCGCGTCAGGATGCGTGAGCACGTGGTCGGCGCCGCAAATGCCCCGCAAGCGGGCCACGAGCTCCGCACCGGACTCCATCGCGCGGAAGCTTAACCGCGGCGCGCCTACGTGATCGTCACGCTGACGGTGCGGCTGGTCGCGGCCGAGCTCGCGGAGCTCGCCGCGGCCTGGGCCCCGGGGGGATCGAGCAGGGGGTCGAGCGGCGGATAGTCCCAGACGATTCGCACCGAGCCGCTGGAGGGCAGGCTCACCGAGGTGAGGAAGTAACCCCTGGCGCTGGTCAGGCTGACGGTCTTGATCGTGGTCCAGGCACCGCCCGATCGGGGGGCGAACTGAACCTCGGCGGATTGCGGCCCGTCCCCGTCTGCGACCGCGTACGGGGCGGGCCGGACATCGCCCCACACCTGGAGCGCATGGCCGCGGCCGGCGCGAACGCTGGGCAGAAAGACGGGCAGCTCATAGGCGCCCAGAGTCGGCTTGGCCGCGCCGTGATGGAAGGTGGGGTAGAACATCAGACCACTCGCGAACCCACCCGGCTCGGGCGATCCGACGTAGGGATTGGGGTCGACGAGCAGGTACTGCATCGTGCTCACGAGCCGCGGGTTGCGCCAGGACAGATACTCGGCCCAATTGAGGTAGTAGGCGGCGGTCGACGGGGACGGGTAGCCGTGGCGGCAGTTCGGCGGGCAGGTGATGTACCCGTACTCGGTGTTCCAGATCGGGAAGCGCTTGCCCGTGCCATAGATTCGCTGGATCCGATCCAGCGTCGCCGCGAACCGACCCAGCTGGTTGAACTGCGCGTAGTTCGGATCCGACGAGGACCCCTGGGTCGGCGGCCGCCCCTTATCGAGAACGTACGGGTGATCGGAGAAGCCGCTGGCGTTGAACAGCACCGGGTGCTGGGCCCGGAAGCTCCGGTAGGCGGCCCGGGAGGTGGGGCAACCCCGGACGGAGGCGGCGGCTCCGGTGTAGCGCACGTAGTGCGGGTCCAGGCAGTAGAGCTCACGGACGAAGGACAGGGGCTTGGTCTCCCCGTAGGTCCCCGGAAGGCCCTGCGGACGACCGGGGCCGGCCTTGAGCTGCGCGCCCGCGGCGGCGAGTGACCCGATCAGGATGGTGTCTTGACGGTGGCCGGTGTCCGCTAGCGCCTTCCAGGTCGCGTCGGCGAGCGCGCGGTACATGCTCGGTGCGTGGAGCACGGTCGAGCCGTCGATTGCCTGCGGGGCCAGGTCCTCACCGAAGTTCGGCTCGTTGTAGATCTCCCAGACCGCAACCCGGGGGAGGGGCAGGGTCGCACCGGGCGGCTCAAAGCTACCGCTGTACCGGGTGCCCACGGCGTGGACAAAGGCCCCGAACCGGCTCGCCGAAGGCTCCCAGGCGAAATAGGAGTCGTACTTCCCGCCATAGTGGCCCGGGTTCTGTCCCTGAGCCCACAGCGGGGCGAACCCCGTGGGCACCAGCATCACCTGGATGCCGCGCTCGGCCGCGCCCCGCACGATCGCGTCGAGCGGCGCCCAGTTGCGAGCCGGGTAGGCATTCGGGTCGCTCGCGTTGAAGCGCGGCACACGGTGGGAGTTCGGGTTGGGCGCGACAAACGACCACCGGACATAGACGCGCACCATCTGGACCCCGAGATGGCGCAGCTCCTGCAGCGTCGAATCCGGGTTGTCGTAGAGCTGGAGATCGTCCTGGAGGATCGCCACCTGGTTGTGCGAGGCCATCGCGGGCCCGGGGGCCACGGCCAGGATGGCCAGCGCCGCCGCGAGCAGGCACAGGCGGCTCAGGAGGCGGACGGCCAGGCGCATGTGCGGATGAAACTTGCCACGGGAGCGTAAGTTGCGGCCGGCGGGCGGGGGTCTCAGCCGCTCGTCCGGATCGCCACCAGGCGGCTTTGAATCGTCTGCCCGCCTGGATAGGACCAGGCTAGCCGCACCCTTCCCGAGGCCGGGAACTTGACCGAGGTATCGAAATATCCGTCATGGTCGGTGAGCGGGGTCGAGGCAACGGTCTTGAAGGCCCCCCGTCCCTCCGCCTGGAGCTCGATCCGGACCGCCCGGGGATGGCGGATGTAGTGCGCGGGACGGACGCAGCCCCACACCTCGAGG
>Ga0070731_10000998_pt1 | contig 31645 bp, 30 predicted proteins | sample Coa_R1_2_FD_66448 | JGI IMG/M metagenome (GOLD analysis project Ga0070731, IMG submission 66448) | Surface soil microbial communities from Centralia Pennsylvania, which are recovering from an underground coalmine fire - Coalmine... | ecosystem: Environmental > Terrestrial > Soil > Unclassified ... | reverse complement strand
AACGCGATCACTTCGTTCCGCCGAGTCTCCGGCTGGATGAAATCCGGCTGCTTCTCGTACAACTCCAGCAATTGATCCTGAAAGCACGACAGGCGGAAAAAGTAATTCTCTTCGGTCACGGTCTCGGTGGGCCGCCCGCACTCCGGGCAGGGATCGCCGGGCTTGGCCTCATTCACGTACAGGTTGTCGAAGATGCAGTACTGGCCTGAATAATTCCCTTTGTAAACATGCCCCCGGTCGCGGCAGCGGATGAACAGGTCCTGCACACACGCCGCATGGCGATCGCTGGTGGTCCTCTCAAACCGGTCGATTCCCAGATTCAGAATCCGCCACTGCTGCCGGAACTCCTCCGCGATCACGTCGGTATATTCCTGCGCCGTCTTCCCCTGCGCCTCCGCCGCTCGCTCGACGTTGACGCCGTGCTCGTCCGTGCCGGTTGTCAGGATCACGTCGAAACCCTGCATCTTCTTCAACCGTTTGATTGTGTCCGCGGCAATGGTCGTATACGCGTGCCCGATGTGGGGCGCGGCGTTGGTGTAGTAGATCGGCGTGGTCAGATAATATTTCATTTTCGATTTTTCAAGTATGCTTCATTGGCGGCCGCAATCACCTGCGGCAGCGGGGTTCCCGTCCGCGCGGCAATCGCCCGGCAATCCTCGTACTCCGGCGCAAAGGCTCCATGTCCGGAAACCTTCATGCGCACCTTCCCGAACGCCGTCTCAACATCGACCATCCGGCGTTCTTCCACGCGCCGCTCCGCTGCCTGAATCCGCAGCCCCAGCGTCGACGTTTCAGCGAAAACAATCTGCGCGAGCTTTTCCTGATCCTCCGGCCTCGCGATCACCCGCAGCAGCGATCCCGGCCGGTTCTTCTTCATCTGCAACGGCGACAGCGACGCATCCAGCGCCCCTGCTTCCATCAGCCGTTCCAGCGCATACCCCAGCACCTGCGGACTGGAATCGTCGATATTCGCCTCAATCACGCTCACCAGCGTCGCTTCCGGCGCATGCCCCGATTCACCGATCAGCGCCCGCAGCACGTTCGCATGATCTTTGAAGTCGCGGTCGCCGGCGCCGTAACCCATGGAGTCGATCGTCATCGGCGGCAGCGCCCCGAATCCTGACGCGAGCGTCGCCACCAGCGCCGCGCCCGTGGGCGTCGTCAACTCCATCTCCGGCCCGCGCGCGTAAATCGGTTTCCCCATCAACAGCGCCGCGGTGGCCGGAGCCGGAACCGGCAGAATCCCATGCTCCGTCTTCACGGTCCCGCTGCCGACATTGATCGCCGAAACCCGGACTTCTTCCACTCCCAACAAATCCAGCGCAACACAAGCCCCGACGATATCCGCGATCGAATCTACTGCTCCCACTTCATGAAAATGGACTTTTTCAATCGCGACCCCGTGCACCCCGGCCTCGGCCTCCCCCAATCGTTGAAATACCGCTGACGCATCCCGTTTGGCGCGTTCCCCAATCGAAGCCTCCGCAATCAATTTGAGAATATGCGAGAGATGCCGATGAACCTTACCTGCGCCGTCCGTCTCCACGCGGAACTTGGAAGCTGCAACGCCACCGCGCACAGTTTTTTCAACCGAAAAGCGCGCGCCCGTCCCTAGCCCGACCAGCGCCTCAATCACTCCGTCGCCGGGCGCACCCGCATCGATCAGCGCCCCCACAGTCATATCGCCGCTGATCCCGGAAAATGCATCCAGATAACAAATCTTCATAAGTAGGGCAGGACCCCGACCTGCCTTGCCGCGATGAAAAAACAAAAGCCGCGGATAGACGCCGATGGACGCAGATCAAAGTCCGATGACTTGTTTGCGTTCATCCGCGTGCATCCGCGGCCAGAAAGTTTTCGCGCTCCATTCTTTGATGGTAACGCGGGGATGGTAACGCGAGGACGGTAATTGTTGACGCTCTACGCAGCCTGCGCCGGGGCCGGAATCATTGCGATTGCCTCGCCGTATTCGCGCGACATCGATTCCGCCAGATCCACGCCCCTCAGTGTGATCGAATGCCGACCGTTATCCGACCGGGCCACGAACTGCCCCTCTTTGAGGTACCAGAGGCTGAACTCCAGATGCTCCTTCGGCACGCCGAGCAGGTCCTCGAAATCCCTGAGTCCCATGCTCGGCTGATCGGGCTGAGCCATGCGTTTCCGGTAAAGGAGGGAGAGAATCCCTTGCCGCTTGCGCCTCTCAGCTTCTGCACCCTGGGTAGAGTTGGTCTGATCGAAAATCTTCCATGTCAATCTTCGCGTTTCGCGATGCAGCACATCGTAGGCCGCCCGGCGTTCCGGATCGCTCAACACGCCATACGCCTCTGAAAGCGAATGAAACACCTCGGTCGATCCGGTCTCAAGATGATCCGGATGATACCGCTGCGCCAGAATCCGGTAGACGCGATGAATCGTTTCCGGATCGGCGTTGGGGCTGATCTGAAGAATCTCGTAGAAGTCGACGAAGGTCGCTTGCTGCATATTCAAATTTATAGATCGTCCCCGCGAAGCGTCCTATAGCAAGCCAGTGCCTTTTTCGCTGAATCGCGAGTTTTTTGCGCACCGGGACCAAAGTCCCAGGGTTCTAAAACGTTGGGCGACCCGCTTACTGTCGTGCGCGGTTCAGTGTGGAGGAAGCCCGACACAAGCGACAGCGAGCCGGGTCCTCGCCGGTCCTAGTGGCTCAGTCCGAGCTTTGCCAAATCCGCCCGTAGCGCCGCTTCTCCCCGGGCCCCAACCTCATACGACGCGATCTTCCCTTCGCGATCGATAAGCACTACGGTTGGAAACGCGTTCACAGACAGCTCCGAGACCATTGAATCGCCCGCCAGGGCAACGGGGTATGCCAGCGGCGTACTTTTCAAAAACGCAGCGACTGCCGAATCTTCTTCCCCCACATTCAGCCCGACCACCGCCAGCCCCTGGTCCCGAAATTCAGCGCTCAATTTCTGCAGCACTGGAAGTTCGCGGCGGCAGGGCGCGCTCCACGTAGCCCAAAAATCCAGCAGTACGACCTTACCGCGCAAGGCTTCCAGATCAATGGGCGACCCATCCAGCGCCTTGCCATGAAATGCCGGCGCCGCCTTACCGATCACTTCAGGCTTCGCAATGCCCGGCAGCGTCCAGTCTTCCGTCTCCTTCGCACCCTCCGGCGGCTTGTAGACGAACATCGAGTCCGGCAGATCGGCATTCAACCGCAGCGCCGTAGTCTGCGTCGACTGCGTCATTTTGACGAATTCATCCACGCCGGGCAAATTCAGTTTCGCGCTGAATTTGGTTTGCAGATTCAGCCCGTGCTTTTTGCTGATCCAGGTGATCTGCGCGGCCTCTTCGATAGCCAGCTCCTGCTCCGGAAGATTGATGGAATTGTAGGTGGTCTCGATGACCCAGCACGGGTAGCCCTGGCCGCTGACGCTTAGCTCTTCCTCGCGCATCAGCCGCACGGATTTGATCGATTTGCTGACATCGGGAAGGTTCTTGGGCAACAGGCCCGAGTTGCCAACCACGGCTTCCGGCGAACCCGATGCCTCACGCTTGACGTATTTCTTGAGCGGCGTCATGTAGAACCACGTGTGATCTCCATCGCTGACGATGGTGATGGAGCCGGCCTGGCTTCTCGACTCGATCCGCATCCGATCGGGCCGCCGCACCGCGACTTTGGACGGCATTTCCATCTTGTTACGGATAGGACCACCCTGCATGTCGATGGAAACAACCGATTCCAGCTCGTAGCTCTTGAATTGCTTGATGGCGTCCGCCGACTGACGAATCAGTTCGCGCGGGTCCGGCTGAGCGCCAAGCAGCGCGGGAATCAGGCACAGCCACAGCCACATGCCTTTATCCTACCGGCTGCGCCGCGATTTGCGCCAGAATCTCCGGAATTTCGAAGACGGCTCGATTTTCGATTTTGGACACCGCAGCCCGGTATCGATCGAGCGACGCGACCATCTTTTCGACAGCCGCGCGAATGTGGCGGAAGTTAGGGAGGACCTCGCCAACACCCTGGTCCGCGACCCATTGCGCGTTGTAACGTTCCTGTGGCAGCGTCCAGGCGTTCGATTCGACAATCACAGGCAGCTTCATGGCGACGGCCTCGCTGATGCTGCCGGGGCCCGGCTTGCCGATGAAAAAATCGGCCAGCCGCATGAAATACGGGATTTCCGTGGTGAATCCTTCAATATGGTGAGGGGGGCGATTCCGGTCTCGGAGCCGCTTCGCCAGCGATTCGTTCTTGCCGCAGATCAGAATGAGCTGCGTCTCCGGGAGCTGCGCCGCGATATCGAGCATGGTGTTCGATCCCTGGCCGCCGAAGAGTACCAATCCCGTGGGCCGCGCAGGATCAAGCCCCAGCCGCTTCCGTTCGGCCGCACGGTCGACATTCAGCGGTTCGTAGAAACGCGGTCGCAGGATCATACCCGAGGTCGCGAACACGCGATTGCCGGGATACCCCATCGATCGCGCCTGTTCGACCGCTTTGGGCGTGCCGCAGACTAGAAATTGATCCTGCGGTTCCATCCAGAAGTGCGGAGGATAATCCGCGAAATCGGTCAAGATCGTGACGTAGGGAGTTTCCCGCGACGCGCCCCGAAGCCCCGCGAACATGGCCCGATTGAAGTTCGGCACCAGCGAAACGACCATATCGGGTTTTGTTTCCGTCCAGTATCGCGTGAGCAGCCGGACGGTGGACCCGTGATACAGACGAATGACGGCTTGCATGAACCGCAATCCCGGGCCCGCGCCGAGCGTCCAGCCTTTGGCGAGCATCAGATTGTAAATATCTTCCAGACGAATTCCCGTAGTCTTACGAAAAATATCCAGGCTATGTAGTACTTCCTGTAAGTTGACTAAGGTGATCTCCCAAGGCCGATTCTGCTGCTCGATCACCGTTTTCAACGCGGTAGCCGCCGAGCGATGGCCTCCGCCGGCGTCGAAGTAGACGAACTGGAACCGTTTCACAAAATTAGTCACAAATGTTTTATGGGGACGTCACGCGGGCGTCACACCGCGGGTTTAAAAGTGTAGCATGGCGGCCCTAGTAGCCAACGCGCACGGTGCAGCGGAAAGCACGCCGCGTGCGATTCGCTGGGTCAGGATGGTGGAAGCGGGCGACCACCGGCTGATGCGCCAGGTCAATCGCTGGCGCGCGCCGCGCTGGCTCCGGCTATGGATGATCGCCGCAACCCGAGGAGGCGACGGATGGCTTTGGTACGCCATGGGACTGGTAGTAACGCTGGTGGGGGGATCCGAGCGATTCCAGGCGCTGGGAGCGGCGACCGTCGCCGTGGGGCTTGGCATCGCCCTTTTCCTGAGGCTGAAGCGCGCGTTCGGCCGGAAACGCCCCTGCGCGCTGGAGCCGCATTGCTGGGCGACGCTCCTGCCACCCGACCAGTTCTCCTTCCCGTCGGGCCACACGATCACGGCGTTCGCGGTAACGGTGTCGCTGGGGATGTACTACCCAATGATGCTGCCCGGCCTATTCTTTTGCGCCGCCAGCGTGGCATTGTCTAGGATTTTGTTAGGGATGCACTTCCTGAGCGACGTAATCGCCGGCGCCGTGCTGGGCGGCGCTCTTGGCTACACGTCCGCGATCGTCTTCCGGATGCTGTAGCCGCTTCCGGCTAACTCCTCAACTCCGCCGCGATCTCATGCGCCGCCTTCCGCGCCTGTTCCACGGCCCCGATCGGGAAACTGATCGCCCCCACCTTGGGATGCCCACCGCCCCCGTACCGCTCGCAAATCGTTGCAAGATTGAACTTTACTGGCCGAAGCGCCCATGGGTTCGAGCCCACCGAAACCTTCGTCCGGAAACTACTCTTACTTACGGAGACGGTGTAGGTGGATTGCGGAAACAGATAGTAGGGAATGAATTTGTTATACCCTTCTAACCCGTCCTCTATCAAATCGAAATAAACCACGCCATCCTGGCACTGGGATTGACGCTGAATCACGTCAATCGAACGGAGATGGCGGTCATGCAACGGCCGGTAAATCGCATCGATTTCCGGATCCCCGGCGATCGCCTCCAAGGATTCGCGGCGCATCATCCGAATGATTTTCTGCACAACTTCGGATCCCGGGGCGCCTTCGATCACCAGGGTCAGCCGGGTGGCCGGCGCGCGCAGTTCCACGGCTTCGTGGGCGTCCTTGTACTGCGCCCCGTCGATCACATCCGCCCATTGGACCAGCTCTTCGAGATCCGGCGCGTGGAACCCAAACCGGTCCCGGGCGACCGTGCAGATATACATCGTGCACGACCGGAAACTGGGGTCATACATCTTCCGCCCGCTTTTGTCCTGACGGAAGTGCTCGGCATCTTCTGGCGTCAGGAACGCGCTCTGGTGATGATCGAACCACCAGGTCAGCCGCGGATCCGTCGAGTACTTGAAATCGACAATGGCGTTGACGTCGCCGTCGAAATATTCCGGCTCGAATAACTGGTCGGCTTTATGGGCCAGACCGGTGTAGGCGAACTCGGCGCCCGGGTAAAACTTAGCTTCGACAAAGCGGGTGAAGAAGGCTGCCGAGGCCGCTCCGTCAAAGCAATGATCGTGATAGAGGATTCTCGCCAGCATTTTCAGAAATTAACGTACAGGAAAACCTGTTAGTGTCGCGCAAACGGGGGGCATACCGCAAGTGGGGCAGGCTTGCAGCCTGCGCGCCGATTTGCAATCGACGCAATCCATTGTCGGAAACGGGTGTCGGAAACGGGTGTCGGAAACGGGTGCCGGAAACGGGCGGAGTACAACTCCGCCGCGGGCTGCGAGCCCGCCCCACGCAGATCCACCGCAATTTAGCGCGCTGCGGGCTCAGGAAGCGTTCCCGGAGACGCGTGCTATCCTGATCGATAGAGAGGTAGGCTTCGGCCGTTTGCCTATGAATCGTCGTTTTCAATTCGCCGTGGTCGCTTCGTCGACCTGCCTGGTTGTCCTGCTCCTGTTCGGCGCCGTTCGCGGGCGCAGCGCTTCCGCCGACAGTCCTTATAATCACCTGGGCGTTTACAGCGAAGTTCTTTCGCGGATCAAAGCCGATTACGTGGAAGAGCCGGATATGAAGGCCGTGACCGTGGGCGCGATCAACGGAATGCTGGAGTCGATCGATCCCTACGCCAGCTATCTGAACGCCGATCAGTACAAGCAATATTTGAAATCCAAGGAAACCGCACCGAAGGCCGACGTCGGGCTGACGCTGTCGCGCCGGTTTGGATATTTGAGTGTGGTCGACGCGCTTCCCGGTTCGCCCGCCGCAAAAGGCAAACTGACCACGGGCGACGTGATCGAATCGATCAACAACGTCTCGACGCGCGACATGCCGCTGGCGTTTTCCGAGATGTTGATGCAAGGTGACAGCGGCTCGACGCTTGAGCTGAGTGTCCTTCGCGTGCGCAAGACCGACGCCCAGAAGGTGACGTTGACGCGTGCTCCGCTGGTCTATCCGCCCGTGAGCGGAAAGCTGGTCACCGATCAGGGGCCGGAACCGATCGGCGTCATCCAGACCTACACGCTCTCGAAAGGTCGCGTGAAAGATATCGCCGCGAAGATCGCGGAGCTCCAGAAGCAAGGCGCAAAGCGCCTGATTCTCGATCTTCGCCACTGCTCGACGGGAGATGCCGAAGAAGGCGTCGCGCTGGCGAATCTGTTCATGGACAAGGGCCTGATCACCTACACCCAAGGCCAGAAGTCGACTCGCGAAGACCAGCAGGCCACCGCGGCGAAAGCGGTTACCACCATGAAACTCGCGGTCATCGTGAATCGCGGCACGGCCGGCCCGGCCGAAATCGCATCAGCAGCCTTGCTCGATTCCAAACGCGCCGATGTGATCGGTGAACGCACCTACGGCAACGCGGCCGTCCGCCGCGCGATCAAGATGGACGACGGCGGCGCGTTGATTCTATCGGTCGCGAAGTATTATTCCCCAGCCGGAAAAGCGATTCAGGATACCGGCGTTACGCCGAACGTCGTCGAAACGCAGGCCGACGCAGATCCGAGCGCGCAGGACCTGGACGACGATAGCCAGGCTGACGTGACCGTCGGCGATAAGCCCAGCGTGGACACCATGATGAGGCGCGCAATCCTGACCATCAAACAGTAATGCCGATTTACGAGTACAAATGCTCGACTTGCGGTAAGACGTTTGAGAAAATCCAGAAGTTTTCCGACGCGCCGATCGAAGTGCATGAGGACTGCGGCGGCCGCGTCGAAAAGCTGATCTCCAGGTCGGCCTTACAGTTCAAAGGCAGCGGATGGTACATCACCGACTACGCCAAGGGCAGCGGTTCCGCCAGCGAAGCTAAAAGCGAGTCTAAGTCCGAAGCGAAGGCCGACTCTTCGTCCGATTCGAAGTCGAACGGCAAGGGCGAGACTAAGAGCGAGACAAAATCCGAGACCAAATCTGAGACGAAGTCGACGGCGTCTGAATCCAAGCCCGCTGCGCCCGCGGCCAAAAGCGATTAGCTTAAAACGCGAGCAGCCGGTCCGCCTCCGCCGCAATGGTCTCTGACTGCGGCAGAATTTCAGCTTCCAGATTCGGATGATACCCGACCCAGGTATCCAGCGCCGCCACTCGCCCGATGGGCGCATCCAACGAGGTGAACAGGTCGTTCGAGATCCGCGCCGCGAGTTCCGCTCCGAAGCCGAACGAAAGCGTGTCTTCGTGCGCGATCATCACGCGATTGGTCTTCTCCACACTGGTTCGGATCGCTTCCCAATCGTAAGGAGCCAGACTGCGCAGATCGATGACCTCGACGCTGGTTCCGGCGCGACGCTGCTCCACCTGCATCGCCGCCTGCAGCGACTTCTGCACGAGAGCGCCATACGTCAGAATCGTCAGATTCGCGCCCGGCTTAACGATCTTGGCCTTGCCGAACGGAATTGTATAGGCAGGACCCGGATGCTGCGACCGGTTATATGGCTCCCGATACAGCCGCTTGTGTTCCAGGAACAGCACGGGATCGTCGCAGCGGATCGCCGTTCGCAGCAGCCCGCAGGCGTCTAACGCGTTCGACGGAAGCACCACCCGCAGCCCGGGGATATGGGTGAAGATCGATTCGCCGCACTGGCTGTGATAAATCGCGCCGCCATTCAAATATCCGCCGATGGGCACGCGAATCACCATGGGCGCGGCAAAGGCGTCGTTCGAGCGCCAGCGAAGTGTGGCCAGTTCATCGCGGATCTGCATCATCGCGGGCCAGATGTAATCGAAAAACTGGATTTCCGGAACCGGCTTCATCCCGCGCGTCGCCATGCCGATCGCCCGCCCTACGATGCACGCTTCCGCGATGGGAGTGTTGAAACAGCGGCTCGGCCCGAATACGATTTGCAAACCCTGCGTGGCTTTGAAGACGCCGCCCTTGCCCTTTACTTCGGAAAGACTGGCTTCGCGGCTGGCGTCGGCGACGTCTTCCCCGAAAACCACCACCTGCGCGTTACGCCGCATCTCCTCGTGCAGCGTGAGATTGATCTCGTCGACCATTGTGCGCGGCTGCCCTGAGAATTGGGGCTCGGTTTCAAACTCCGCGGAAGTAGGATCGACACGTTCGGAGTAAAGATGCCGCAACGCGGACCCTGCGGGCGGCGGCGCGGCCTTCAGCACCCGCTCCGTAGCCTCATTTACCTCGACATCCACTTCGTGCGTCAGCAGCTCGATCCCGTGCCGATCGAGGATCCCTTCTGAAATCAGCCATTCCGGAAACTTCGCCACTGGGTCGCGCCGGGCTTCCTCTTCCCGCTCGGCTTTCGTCTTGTATAGCTTCTCGTCGTCGGAAAGCGAGTGCGAATAGGGCCTGATACAAGTCGCGTGGACCAGCGCCGGCTCGCGATGCGTCCGCACATGATTCGCCGCTTCCGCCAGGGTTGCGTACGATGCGACGAAATCCGTGCCATCGCAGCGATACAGCTTCAGACCCGGAAACCCGGAAACCAGCCGCGAGATATCGCCGCCGGCGGTTTGCCTTTCCACCGGAACCGAGATCGCGTAGCCATTGTCTTCCACCAGGTACAAGACCGGCAGATGGTCCAGGCACGCGACGTTCAGCGATTCCCAGAACTCGCCTTCGCTGGTAGCTCCGTCGCCGCTGGTTACCAGCGTGACCGAACCGGAATCCGGATCCAGCCGGCGGCCCGCATCGGCGCATCCGATCGATTGCGTGAACTGCGTTCCCGTCGGCGAAGACCGGCTGACGATATTCAACTCCTTCGAACCCCAGTGCGACGGCATCTGCCGCCCTCCGGATGCCGGGTCCGCGCCGGCTCCCACCGAGGCCAGGAGCATCTCTTCCGTGGTAACCCCCAGCGCCAGCGCGCAGGCGCGGTCCCGGTAGTACAGGTAAAACCAGTCGTGCGCCGCGCGTAGCGCGAGGCCTGCCGCCGCGCTGATCGCCTCGTGTCCGGCCCCGCTGATCTGGAAAAAGATCTTGTTCTGGCGTTTCAGCAGGATCTCGCGATCGTCAATCCGACGCGATAAGTACATGAGCCGAAACGCCCGAATCAAATCCTCGCGTCCCAGCCCCGTCGGCACTGCGCGCTGGACCTGAGAAGTGCTCGTAAGCATATCAGCCAATTCAATTCTACAAGGTCTGTCCATGGACCGTTCCCCGACAAGGTTTCCCGCCGGAGTTTCCGTTAAACTTGAAGCGAATCCTATGCATCTCGTTCCCACGCATGATGAAGTCGTCGAGTTGCTCCGTCGCACCGGCGGGCTGCGAGAAGGACATTTCGAGTACACCAACGGCCTGCACGCCAATGAGTATCTGCAAGTCGCCCTGACCATGCGGTACTACGAGGCGGCCAAGATCCTGAGCGTCGGGCTAAGCCGGAAACTGCGCGCCAACGCGGAAATCCGGGCCATGATTCCCGAGCTCTCCATCGTCGCCCCGGCCACCGGTGGACTTCCCGTCGCCTACGGCGTCTGCGAAGCTCTGCGCGCGCATCAGGTGTATTGGGCGGAACGCGAAAACGTCAACGAACCTCAGCGCTTCCGCCAATATCTCGAATTGAAAAAAGGCGAAAAAGTCCTGCTGGTGGACGATATTCTGCGCACGGGCAAGAAAGTGGCCGAGCTGAAGAATCTGGTCGAGTCGCGGGGCGGGGAAGTGGTCGGCCTCGCCGTAGTGATCTTTCAACCGAACCCCACCACGCCAAGCTTCGACCCGCTTCCGTTCTATTACCTCGCCAAACTGGACGCGACGTACTACAAAGACGCAGCGTCCTGCGATCTATGTAAACAGGGCGCCGCGGTCGACAAAGTTTGGATCTAGAGCGCCCGTAAGCCTCTCGGGACCGTCGATGCATTAGATAGCGTTTCATCGGACGGTTACTCCTCCCAGCGCCATGTATCTTCGGCGTGATGTGGAACGACGATCTGATCACTCTCGGCTATCTCGAACCGGGCGCATCCGAAGGCGGGGCACTGACGCGGTTCCAGCGTCATGCCAAACGAAAATATCGCAAGACCGCCGCGGGCCAAAGCTTACTGGAAAGTCCCATCTACACGGGTCCTGAGGACGGCATCGCCCACCAGGCCACACTCGACGAAATTCTTCGCTGGGTGCAAAAGGGATACCGGCTTCCGCTAGGATTTTTCGCCATCAGCAGAATCGAAACGTGGGGCGCTCTGCGCGAAGATATGGCCGGCGCCTGGACCGCCATGATCGCGAAAATCCAGCAACTCGGCGGGACCATCGACGGCCCATACGGCGACACCAAACGCCCACTGATGAAAACGATTTCAGTCGGGGCCAGCAAGTACAGCTTCCATATCCCCGGCCGCGCCGTGGATTTGAACCAAGGGCTCGGAAATTCACGCTATTTTGTGGTCCCCGAGCCGAACGGCGCTCAAATGTGGTGGCGGATTTACTGCAAAACGGCCGATCAAACCGGCGCACAGGGCTCGCGGCTCGATGCCGGCGTCAAGTATCACAATTTTTACACCCGGCAAGACGCACCCATTCCCGATGGTTTCTACATGGACCTGACGGCCGAGCTTTCGCGAGGCGGCCTATTCGAAAGAATCCGCGCGCAACAGGGCTGGCAGCAGGAGACCCGCCAGAGCGAATGGTGGCATTTTCAATGGGCGCCGAACAAGCAAAAAACGTTTCAGGACGAGTGTGAACTTGCGGGAATCAGCGAACAGCAATTGCGCGCGGCCGGATATCAGGACGCAGACCTGGACCACGCGCCAGGCTGATGATCGGCCTTAGTGGACGGAAACCAGCACATCACCACCCGGAGCCGATCCCAACAGGAACCGCGTGACCGAGTGCAACACTGCGTGCGTCACGCGATGCCAGCGGCCTTCCTTCGCATTCTCCGAAGGAACCACCAGGACCATGTGCCCATGCGACGAAACGATATGCGGCGTCGCGCTGCCCGTCGAAATCACGACATGCGATACCGGCGGAGGAGGTGGAGGAGCCGCGGACGGAGGAGCGGGCTTCGTCGTATCGGCGCAGCATCCGCCGCCGGAACTGCTGCCGCCGCCGGTCGAGCCACCGACGCTGCCTCGCGGCATCCGCGTTTCCCAGGTGGTGATCGCATCCATCGCCATCCGGAACACCTGCCGGAAAATGATTCCCTTATCGATCACGTTCGAGGCAATCGGCTCGTTGCGATAAACATGCAGAGACTCGCCCGCGCCCAAGGTGCGTGCCGCGCCTCTCGGCAGCAGCGCGTGCTGGACTTCAACCAATCCTTCTTCGACTTCGACCAGCGTGGTTTCGTCGTCGTCCTCAACGGAGATATCGAATGTGGTTCCGCGCACCGAAATCACCGCAGTCGGCGTAAGCACGCGATTCGGATTCGGGCCGTACATGTGCTCGATGTGCACTTTCACGCGCCCGACCAGAACGTCGAGAAGATCTTTCCAGTTCGGGGCGTTCTTGCGAAAAACGACGCGCGAATTGGGATAGACGACGAAGGTGGATCCGTCGGAAACCTGGAACGTGGCCTGGCCGTCCGCTCCGGTCATGATCAACTGCTTGACTTGAATTTGATCGCCCACTTCCAGGGCCCAGGGCGTCGAATCCTTGAGCACCGAAACTTGTCCGGTAAGCGTCAAGACCTTAGCTGCATAATTCCCGGAGTCGATCGGAGGCATTTGCGCCAGACACACTACGCCCGTAGCTGCCAACAGCAGCAGCAGACGCGTGCCCGTCACTATGCGGTTTTTCACCGTCATTGTGCCCCCGGTGGGCAGACTAATCCGCTTGAGCTCCAGTACGAACCCAGCGCAACACAAACCAACACGGACAGTCTAACACTAAAATTGCAAAGCAAGTCTCTGCCCGGCACGAATATTACTACTCTAGGGCTAGGATAATCAACAGTTTCGGAGACTTTCGGTCGATGATTCAGTATAAAATGGTTGGGTTCTGTGTTTAGATTCGCCACATACCGGATCGCGATCGCCACAGTACTTGCCACATCGGCAGTCCACGGGCAAACCGACACGTGGACGTGGCGAAGAATCGGCAACTCGGCCATCAACCGGACCCTGGCAGATCTAGCCTCGGGACCCGTCGACCGCGTCTGGTATTCGGCGACCGGCTCTCTGCTGGTCCACACCGTTTCCGGCCGGATCTTTGAAACCACGGATTCCGAGACCTGGAAGCCAGCCCCGGGTCCGGCGCCGGCCGATACCCAGCGCGTCCGGTCTGCCAATCTTCCTGAAAACAATGCTCGAACGCGCTCCCGCCCCGGTTCTGAAATTGTGTACGCGGTGGGCAAATTCGCCTACCGTTCGGAAACCTCCGGCGCAACCTGGGATAACCTGACGTCTTTCCGTGGAACGTCGATTCTCGGCGAGAGCCTCAACGACGTCGCCGTTTCCCCGGCCGCCGACGACCAGGTGGTGGTTGCTGGTTCCGACGGTGTTTTCCGTTCCATGGATGGCGGGAAAACGTGGAGCGGGCTCAATCAGTCTCTCCCGAATCTTCCGGTCCTGCGGCTTCTGAACCTGCCCTCGGGCGATCAGGGCGTGCAACTCGCGCTCACCGATGGCACAGCGATCACATGGGACCCCGGTGAGAAGCGTGCTTGGCACGCGGTCGACAATCCGGAAGTCGCCAACGAATTTCAGGCCAGAAAAATCCTGTCGGCTCGCCTGGGAGTTCCGGTCACGGCGGTCGCCAGCTCGGGGACTTACGTTTATCTGGGCACCGCCGACGGCCACGTCAGCGTTTCGTCGGACGGTGGCGCGACCTGGCAAAATCAGGCCTTCACGGATGGCGGACCGGTGGAACGTTTTTGGATCGATCCAGCCGACGCCCGGGTTGCGGTAGCGGCGCTGGGCGCGCGGACCAGCAAAGCGGTCCCGAACTTTCCATCGATCCACGTTGTCCGCACGCAGAACGCGGGCCAGTGGGACGATCTCACCAGCAAGCTTCCGGACGTGGCGGTTCACGGAATCACGGCCGATGACGCCTCTGGCGCCATCTACGCCGCGACCGACGCCGGCGTGTTCGTGGCCTACGCCGATCTACATGTTCTGGGCACTCCTCCGCAGTGGATCCCGGTCGCCGGGCTTATGCAAGCGCCGGTGATGGACGTAAAACTCGATGCGCAGTCCAATCAGCTCTGGGCCGCCGTTGAAGGCTACGGCGTCTATTCAACGCTCGCGCCGCACCGTCTTCGCGATCCTCGGGTGGTCAGCACCGCCGATCTGGTCGCCCGCGCGACGGCTCCTGGCTCGCTGGTCAGTGTGTTAGGCTCCCGCATCGACGCCGCTCGTGCCGGCGACGTGACGGTCCCCGTGCTCGCGTCGAGCGACACCGAATCTCAACTCCAGATTCCTTTTGAACTGCACGGTGCGTCGGTCTCGCTGGCCGTCGATGCCGCGAACGGCCGGGTTACGCTCCCGTCCGTCCCGCTGGCCGATGTAGCGCCGGCGATTTTCGTCGACCGCGACGGCACGCCGGTTCTGCTCGACGCCGACAGCGGCGTAATGCTGGACGCGATGAACCCCGCTCACTCGCGCGGGCGCATTCAAATCCTTGCCACCGGCCTGGGCCGCGTCACACCGGACTGGCCAACGGGCTTAGCCGCCCCGCCAGACAACCCTCCCAAGGTTGCAGCTCCTGTTAGCGTATATCTGGACCGCCAACCCGTCGAAGTCACCCGAGCCGTCCTGGCTCCCTACATCGGCTTTTATCTGATCGAGTTGGACGTCCCTAAGATCGTCAACTACGGCCCCGCCGAACTGTACTTAGAAGTAAACGGCCAACCCAGCAACCGCGTCCGCGTCTACATTCAGCCGTAAGGTACGCTGTAGACATGGCTGACGAAGCAGCGAACGGGCACGGCCAGTCCCGACTCGACCGGTTAGAGGGACTCGTCGAAGTCATCATGAACGGTCACATCGAATTCACTACCGAGCACAAGCGCCTGCTCACGGCGCAGGTCGTGCTAACGGATCGCCTCGATCTCCTTACTAAACAAGTCGCCGAACTCGGCGAAGCTCAGAAACACACGGATGAAAGAATAAACACTCTCATCACGGTTGTCGACGATATCGTCCGAAGGCGTCCGCCTCAGACGCAGTAGCTCCGCTGTTTTGATCCGTGCCAGCGAAACGAGCCCACGGAAATCGGCCTGTACTAAAATCCGGGTTATATTTGTGAATGATGCGCCCCCTGGTAGCCCTACTCGCCGTTTTCAATCTACAAGCTCAAGACAAGCCGATCGACAAGCTCGCTCCCTACTACCCCACGCCCGAGATCGTTGTCGAAAAAATGCTTCAATTTGGAGGGCTCAAACCGCGCGAGAAAATGTTCGACTTGGGATCCGGCGACGGTCGCATCGTGATTATGGCCGCCCAGAAATTCAAAGCGGACGCCACCGGCGTTGAGTTCGACGACGCGCTCTTTAAGCAGAGCATGGCCAAGATCCAGTCTCTGGGACTTGCGGCCAGCGCGCGTATTATTCACGGCGATCTGCTAAAGCAGGACTACGCTTCCGCCGATCTCTTAACGGTCTACCTGCTTCCCATGTCCAACGACAAAGTCACGCCCATCCTCGAAAAGCAGCTTAAGAAAGGCACCCGCATCGTGGCGCACGACTTCGAGTTCTCCAATTGGAAGCCCGAAAAAATCCAGGACATCGACGACGACGGCGAAGGCCGCAGCCATCGTCTTTACCTGTACCGGCGTTAGCCTATGGTGCCGTTCCGTGGGCGGCTCGCGCTCCGCATCGCCCGCATCGTGATGGCCCTGGCCTGTCTCGCCTGGTATGGCCGGGTAGCCGATGAACGCTTTACCTCGATCCTCGCGGTGCTGGCCGCGTACCTTGCCTACTCCATCGGCGCCATGTTCGAGCTCCGTTTCGACTCGCCCTTACGCGCCGGCATCGCTCTGATCGCGGACACTACGTTCTTCGCGTTCTGGAGCTGGGTGGTGGTCTCCGGATGGGTCGGATGGCCAGCGGCCGGCTGGATTTCGGCTTCCTTGTGCGGCTATCTGCTGGCCTCCGCCGTGATCCTTCACGATGTCACGCGGGCCGCGCTCGTTTCCCTGGTCACAGCTCTGATCACCGCCCTTTTTGCCCCGCACGGGGATTATTCACTGGTCTGGGTTTCGATTGCCTCCGGCGGCGTCACCATCGCGATCTCTTTCCACAAACGCTATCTCGATCGGCGCCTCTCGCAAACTCTTCGCCACAATGTCATCATCCGTTCGCAGGCGCAAGGAGCTCGCGAAGCTGAACGCCAGCGCATCGCGGCGGACTTCCACGACGGTCCGTTGCAAAGCTTCATCAGCTTTCAAATGCGCCTGGAAATCGTAAAAAAGCTGCTGGCCCGCGACGTGGAAATGGCCGCCGACGAACTGCGCCAGCTCCAGGAACTTTGCAAGGCCCAGGTGGGCGAACTACGCAGCTTTGTCCGCAGCATGCGCCCGGCGGATGAAGGCGTCAGTCTGCCGGCGTCTCTAAGTCGCATGGTCGATCAATTTCAACGGGATACGGGGATAAATTCAAGTTTTTCCAGCAGCGAAATTCACGACCCCGCCGAGACCGAAGTTTCTCTTGAACTTCTACAGATCGTCCGTGAGACTCTGAACAACATCCAGAAACACTCCGGGGCGACGCGGATGGCGCTTTCGGTCGGCATGCGCGACCGCCGCATTGAGATCAGCGCCGAAGACAACGGCACCGGTTTCCCTTTTAGCGGCTCCTTCACCCTTGAAGAACTCGAACTGCTGCGGCTGGGCCCCATCAGCATTAAACGCCGCGTGAAATTACTGAACGGCGAGCTGCAACTGAACTCCCGCCCCGGAGAAGGCGCCAGCCTCCAAATCCGGATTCCGGTGTAGAATGGCCGCCGATTCATGCCGTTGGACGCGGATACGAAAATGGTTTATCTGCGTGAACCTGTGTTTCTCGGCGGCCCTGACAAGCTGTGGCCGCTATGCCGACTTTACCCTTCCGCCACCCGAACAATCCGGCCCCAAACCTCCCTTCACCTGGCAACCGAATCCCGGCCCGGTAATCCTGCGCGGCGACATCAGTGATGTCCTAAATCCATCTGTTATAGCCTTCCACGGACAATATCTAAACTTATACTCGGTTTATGACGGCCGCACTTGGCGAACCGCTCTAGCTACATCCCCCGACGGCGTTGCCTGGCAGGCTCGCGGAACTGTCCTCTCACCGGAAGGCTGGGAAGGCCGCTACATCGCGGCCAACGGATCAGCCCTCGTGCACAACGACGAGATCCTTTACTGGTATGAAGCCGGCGATCCGTTCCAGATCGCCCTGGCCAGTTCCAAAGACGGAACGCACTGGACTAAGCACCCGACCCCGGTCCTTACGCCCGGTCCGCGCGGCTCGTTCGACGAACGCGCCGTCGCCGATCCACTTGTGATCGCTGCCGCTGGCAGCTCGTCTTTGGTCGCTGCCTCCGGCAGCTCGTCGGTAATCGCTGCCTCTGGCAGCTCTAAGGCCGCCGGAGGCGGCTTTTATATGTTCTACACCGGCATGGATCGGGCGCGGCGCCAGCGCCTCGGCATCGCCCGATCTGCCGATGGCATCGTTTGGGAGAAACTTCGCAGCAATCCGATACTGGAAGTTGGACCGCCCAACTCGTTCGATGAAAATGGCCTTGGCGAACCGGCCGTGTGGTCCTCGGCTGGATCGTACTGGATGCTCTATACCGGGCGTTCCCGCACTGAACAGCGGCGCATCGGTCTGGCAAAATCACGGGACGGAATCCATTGGGACCGCGACCAAAGTCTCACCCCGATCGAAGGGTCCGAATCCTGGGACCGCGAAGTTGTCTGCGACCCTACGATCGAAATCACACCGCAAGGCATCCGCGTCTGGTTCGGCGGTGGGGACGTTCGGAGCCCCGACCAGAATCTACACGGCCAGATCGGCCTAGGCTTCCTCACTCCTCGGCAGTAATAAGACTCTAACGGCCAGAAATCACCCGATAGCCCGCTTGCTGGCGCGCGCGGTTCTGTGGCCGGCACCGAGCGGTGCGCGAGAGTAAGCGGGTCCGTCTCGCCGGACCATTTCTATGATTCCGTAAACTGGAGAAAGTGCTGAACCCGCATGTGCGCGAACGCGCGGCCCAACTCCAACAGCAATTCGCTTCCGCGACGCCCTTTCGCCACGTCATCATCGACTCGTTTCTGGACCCCAGCTTCTGCAGCGAACTCATCGCCGCATTCCCTCAATTCGACCGAGGCCACTCCACCAACGAACGCGGTGAACCCGGGCGGAAGGCCGTCTTCCCTGGCCTCTCGAAACTTGGCCCGCCGTACCAACGCTTCGACCGCCTGATGCGCGACGCCGAATTCCTCGACCTCATTGGCCGCATCACCGCCATCCCCGATCTCCTTTACGACCCCGATTACATTGGCGGAGGCACCCACGAAAATCTGAACGGGCAGGAACTCGACACCCACGTCGACTTCAACTACCACCCCAGCACGCAACTCCACCGCCGTCTGAACCTGATTGTCTTTTTGAATCCCGAGTGGCAGGAATCCTGGGGCGGCTGCCTCGAATTGCTGCCCGACCCGTGGTGTTCCGATGCGTCGCCGGGAGTATCCGTAACGCCGATCGCCAACCGCTGCGTCATCTTCGAGACGACGGAGCAATCCTGGCACGGCTTCCGGCGCATCCAGTTGCCGCCCGGCTCTGAGACGTCTCGCCGCTCCATCGCCGTTTATTTCTACACGAAGGATCGCCCTTCAGCCGCCGCGTCGCATGGGACGGTTTATTATCAGCGCCCCTTGCCGGACCGGCTGCAATCCGGACACACACTCGACGAGAAAGATGTTTTGGAAATGCAGACGCTTGTCGCCCGCCGCGACAAGCAAATCCAATTCCTCTATGAACGGGAACTGGAATTCTCCGAGGCGATTCGCCAGATCACGAGTTCACCGTCGTTCAGACTAGGCCGAGCCCTGACCTGGCCGGCGCGCGTGTTCCGCAAGTTCCTCAAATAAAACTAGACCGCGGCTGGTTCGGGTTGTCTGTCCAACTCCGTGATCCGGTGCGCCAGCATCGTCTCCAGATTGACCAGCGCTTTCGAGAATCCGGCGATGCCTTCCGCCAGTTTGTCCTTCGCCATGCGGTCCTCGGCATGCATCTTTTCGAAAGTCGCGCGATCCATCGGTATTCTCTGGATGTCCTTCGCTTTCGCCTTTTCCGGATCGAGTTTGCGCGGAAGATCGCCGTCGGTTTGATTTAGCTCTGCCAGCAGCGCGGGGGAGATGGTCAGCAGATCGCAGCCGGCGAGTTCGGTAATCTCGCCGATATTGCGGAAGCTCGCTCCCATGACTTCGGTCTTGTACCCGAATTTCTTGTAGTAGTTGTAGATCGTCCGCACGGAGAGCACGCCCGGATCTTCCGCCGGCGCATAATCGCGGCCTGTGTCCTTCTTGTACCAGTCAAGAATACGTCCGACGAAGGGAGAGATCAGCGTAATGCCCGCCTCCGCGCATGCGATGGCCTGATGCAGGCCGAACATCAGAGTCAGGTTGCAGTGGATACCTTCCTTTTCGAGAATCTCGCCGGCCTTGATGCCCTCCCAGGTCGACGCGATTTTGATCAGGATGCGCTCCCGGGAAATCCCGGCCGCTTCATACTGCGCGATAATCTCCCGGCCCTTGGCGACGGATGCATCCGTGTCATAGGACAGCCGAGCATCCACTTCCGTCGAAACCCGTTTCGGAACGATCTGAAGAATCCGCTTTCCGAACGAGACGGCCAGCCGGTCAAAAGCAAGCGACGCGACCCGCTGTGGGTCGGCATGATCCCCGAGTTCCTTTCGCGCATCCAGCAGCGTGCCGTCGACGATCTCCTTATACTTGGGCATGTCGGCGGCGGCCGTAATCAGCGAAGGGTTGGTGGTCGCGTCTCTCGGTTTGAACTGTTCGATGGACTGAATATCGCCCGTATCCGCGACCACAACGGTCATCGTGCGAAGTTGTTCGAGAAGAGTTGCCATGGGTAGCCTCTTATTTAATGCTACTTCATCTACTCCATACCCACTCCGGCTGGTTCTCAACTCGATCTTACCTGGCTGTAATCTTCAGATTCGAAAAGTAGCCCTCAGTTCCCGGTCCAACCCACAATGCGACGCCGCCTTCCCGTGGTTCCAGCTTCAGATCGTTGACGATGAGGCAGGGTTGCTCCGCTCCATGCACGTACAGCCGGGCTTTACGGCCTTCCACCTCGATCTTGAACCTGGTCCAGACGCCGGGCTGGAGATCGACGTACGACTCGTACTTTTCAGGAGCTTCCTGGCGCGACCGGGCGAAATCGAAATCCGGGTGTGAACTGTACTGGGTGGAGTGATTCCGTCTGATTTGATCGTCGGCGCGGCCATTGGTGGGTCTGAGATAGATGTACTCGTAGCGTCCGTCGCTCTGGATCCGAAACGCGATACCAATGAACCCGCGAGCCCCGCTGTCTGCACCGGCGCGGGGCTGGCCGGACAAATCTACTTCGATCGTGCCGTCGCGAAATAGCCGGTTCTTGATAACGGCATGCGAAGTGGCATTAGCAGCCCCGGGCGTGGCGATGACTTGAATTGCGTTCCGGCCTTTATAGTTCGTCTGCGCGATCGATACGTTCTGCCCTGCCAGTTGATCCACACTTTGAGCCGCAAGCGGGACGGCCAGAAGCGCCAGCAGAGACGCGACTATCAGGGGAAGGGGGGCAGGGAAGGGTGTGTTCATAAGAGTGCTGGATGCATTCGCGCGCACGTGAACGTCCACTTCGCGCGGCCTGAGAGAGCGCTTCGTTGGTTGTTGAAATGACGTTAGTTGGTGCGATTTGGAGAATCGCGATTCGCGTGGTGTTCGCGGGCGAGAACGGGATGTCCGCTTTCGAACATCATCTTGCGCGGAACGTCCTGCGATACTGAAAAACGCGCCTGACGTGAAAACAAAACCTCGCAAGAGTTTCCTGAGCAAACTTTTCCGGTCCGCCGGGATGGCGGCGCTGGGCTTCGCCGCGATTGCAATTCCGCTTCAGCTCCTACTGCGAAAGCAATTGGCCGATGCACCTGAGGACATCCGCGCCCAGGGCTGGCCCATACGCCTGATGCAGGTGCTTTTCGCGAAATACGTTCTCCGGTGGATCGACGTGGAAGGCCTGGAAAATCTTCCCCAGGGTTCCTACCTGGTGGCGGCCAATCATGCCTACAAATCGGGCGTCGACGGATTCATTCTCGGCCACCTGCTGGCCACCCGAGCGGGACGCGTGCCGCGGATTTTGATTACCGCGGACAGCCGAAGCTGGGTGGTGCGCGCCGAACGCTGGGTGCTCCATCACTACGGGATTGCGCTGCTGGTCGGCGATCCGGCCGCGGGACACCGCCAGGGGACGTCGGACGTCATCGCCGCGTACCTTCGAGAGAGCGACCGCCATGCCGTCCTTATATTCCCGGCGGGCCGCGCCATTGCCGATCCTGTTCTTCAACTGCAAGGCTGGAGCACGGGCGCCGTGGTGACAGCCATGAAGAGCGATTGTCCCGTGGTCCCGGTCGCGATCGGAGGCCTGAGGCTGGACTGGACTCCTGAAACTGTCGTCTTCGCCGCCATCGAAGCGGACGAGAAGCGGGCCGCCGATAACGCCGAGCCACCGTTTCGCATCCATGTTCGCATCGGAACACCCATCACGCCCTCGGGCGATCCTCACACAGACACGGCGGACTTGAGGGATGCCGTCGCCGGCCTGATGCAGCGCATACCAGGGTTGCGTCCCGCTCCCGGGGAATCCGATCCTGCCTTCGGCAAGCTGACCCTGCGCGATGGCCGCACGCTGGCGTATATGGATCGTGGCCCACGCACCGGCACTCCGGTGGTCCATTTCCACGGTTTTCAGGGCTCGCGTCTCGAACGCATGGCCGCTACCGACGACCTACTCGCCCGGCTCAACATCCGTCTGATCTCTCCCGATCGGCCCGGCATCGGCCTCTCGACGCCCGCCCGAGACCGCACGATTGTCGGCTGGGTGGCCGACGTCCGCCAGTTGACCGAGCACCTTCTGGGGGCGGGAAAGCCATTCTCCATCCTCGGTTTTTCCGCCGGCGCGACGTATGCGCTGGCCTGCGGCCAACTTCCCGGACTGCGCGCCATCGCCCTGGTGAGCAGCATGGGCCTGCCGCACCTGATCGCGAGCTGGCGCCGCTTTTCGGAGGAGGCCTGGCACATTCTGCTCTCCGCGAAGCTGGCGAAGTTCCGCTCGGCGACCTTCCTCCGGATCGAAAAGAAGCACCGCGACCGCCTGTTCGACGACTGGGAGAGCTATTTCAAAGACGTCAAGCGGAGCCTTTCGGCAGATGACCAGCGAATCCTCTCGCAGCCGGATATTGAGGAATCCTTCCGCCAGAACCGCCGCGAGAGCTATGCGCAAGGTCCGGGGTATTTGTTGCAGGAGGTCCAGGCGCTCTACTCCGACCCCCATATCGACCTCTCCCATCTCGCGGCTTGTACGGTGCTGATTACTCACGGAATTGAGGACCAGGTGGTGCCGGTAGAGGTCGCGCGCGATCTGCATGCCAGGATTCCGGGAAGCGGATTTCAGGAACTACCCCGGCGCGGGCACTATTTTGTGTATGAGCCGGATGAAATGGAGAATCTGCTGGTCGCGCTGCTGAAAGCACACCGGGATTGTGCCGGCTAAGCAGTTCGCTTTCGCAGTACCCATGTAGTCATCGAGCGCTGATTCTGGACGATCGTGGTCTTCAGGGGGTCCTCCAGATCGCCGCCTAACTGTTTTGCGAACGACTCGAGCAGAGCTTCATCCACGAGATAGCGCTCGGAACCGTCCGGGGATTTGTAGCGCCGCCCACGAATATGTTCAATCTGGTTCTCCATGCCGATCGAGGACCCGAGGCGGCAGAAGAACAGGCCGCCGGGTTTAAGTACGCGCCAGCATTCCAGTAGCATCGACTCGAAGTGCGCGTCGTCGCGGGCGAAATGGAGGACGGTGTTGCTGATGACGACATCGGCGAAGGCATCGTCGAAAGACATGTGTTCTACGTCTTCAACACGAAAATTCGACCCTGGAAGCGCCGGAGCGAGGACCCGCGCGAGGGAGCGGACGCTATCGACGGCCTGCGGGTCCGCGTCTACCGCGTAAACTTCGTAGCCTGCCCGGAGGAGATAGACAAGGTTTCGACCGGAGCCGCATCCGGCATCCAGGATTCGCATTCCGGAGGCTATGCGTCCTTTCAGCAGCTGGTCGAAAAGATAGATGTCGATCTGGCCGAATTGCTCTTGGAGCGTGAGGGTAGGCATTTTTGACAATTCCAGCCTACAATTTTGTACTGTGTTTCCAAAGTACTCGGGTTAGGAGGCTGTTGAAAAACGTCTGAACCCACTCGCTGTCGCTCGCGGCTCGGTGTCTGGGCTGTGAAATCAATTTGCTCTACACCGAGCCGCGCATGACAGTAAGCGGGTCTTGATGTTTTCATCAGTCCCGTTCGTTCTCAAACGTACTGGATCGCGAAGACCTTGTGCCACCCTGGTACACCGTGTACGATCACAAAGTGACTGCCTCGGATTCCTTTGACCGCACAGGAGTGTTGGTTGCCGTGGCCGTGGGGGTCGCGCTGGTTGTGGACGGCATGGACTTCCAGATGCTGGCGTTGTCGCTGCCCAGCATCTCCAAGGAACTGAAGCTTTCAGGCGTCAGTGGCGGCGCATTGAGCACCTACACTCTGCTGGGTATGGGCATCGGCGGGATGCTGGCGGGATGGCTGGCGGACCGCATTGGACGCGTGCGCGTAGTGTGGTGGTCGGCGTTCGCCTTCACCCTGTTTACGAGCGTGATCGCGTTGTGCGGCAGCTATTGGCAGATTGCCATGATGCGCCTGCTTTCGGGATTAGGCCTTGGCGCGCTGTACAGCATCGGCACGCTGCTTGCGGCAGAGTACGTGCCCACCCGTGTTCGGGGTACCGTGCTCGGCACGCTACAGGCCGGCTGGTCGGTGGGGTACGTGATCGCGGCGCTGCTCTCCTCCTATCTGCTTCCGAGGTTCGGCTGGCGATCGCTCTTCGCCTGCGCCATATTTCCTGGGATTGTCGCGCTGGCGCTGCTTTGGAAAGTACCGGATCCGCCAAGCTGGGCCGCGGCACAGGATAGCGCGGGGAGGGGAACCGCGAGCATCAGCCCGTTCCGAGCGATATGGGCCGACCCGCCTCTGCGCCGCGTCTTTCTGCTATGGACGGTGACGGCCATCGCGCTGCAGTTCGGCTATTACGGCGCAACGTCGTGGCTGCCCAGCTACCTGGTGAAGGATCTGGGCGTCAACATTCAGAACACCGGCTGGTATGTCGCGGGCACTTACACGATGACGGTGGTCGGCAAAGTCATCACCGGGTATCTTGCCGATATCGTGGGGCGACGGGTGGTTTGGTTTGTGTCGGGCCTGCTGACGGCGATCTATCTTCCGGTGCTGGTGTATGCCGCGACGCCCGCGAATGTGGCGTACCTGCTGCTTCTGTTCGGTTTTCTGTATGCGGCGCCTTACGCGGTCAACGCGACTTACTTGAGCGAATGTTTCCCGGCTCGGGTTCGCGGGACCGCGGTCGCCACGTCGTACAACTTCGGGCGCATCGGATCGATGCTGTCGCCGATCCTCATCGGCATGGCGGCATCCCGCTATTCGATCGGGCTCGGCATCGGTCTGCTGGGAATTTCGTATGCGGTCTGCGCATTGGTTCCCGGCCTGTTCATCCGGGAGAAGATGTTCGACCCGAAAGCCGTCGAGTCGCCGGAGCCGGAACTCACTGTCGTATAGCCGTGTATTACGAAACCGACAAGAATAATCACGGCTTACGTTACAACCCGCTCAAGGCGTGCGTCGTGCCGCGCCCGATCGGATGGATCACGACCATCAGCGCCGCGGGCCTGGTTAACCTGGCGCCGTTCAGTTTTTTCAATGTGCTGAGCTACGATCCGCCTTTCGTCCTGTTCTCGGCCGGCAGTCACGAGCAGGATGGCGGCAAGAAGGACACCATCCTGAACGTCGAGGCCACCGGCGAGTTCGTGTACAACATGGCCACCTGGGCTCAGCGGGAACAAATGAACCAGACGGCGCTGGTTGTCGCGCACGGCGTCGATGAAATGGCTGCGGCCGGGCTTGAACCGCTGCCCTCCTGCCTGGTGCGGCCGCCGCGGGTGAAAGGCGCACCGGTCCATTTCGAATGCAGGTTGCACCAGATCGTCAAGCTACCCGGCCACAAGCCGTCATCCGAGCATCACGTAGTCATCGGCCGGGTGGCGGCAGTGCATATCGACGATGCCGCGCTGACTGCCGACGGGTGCATCGACATTCTCAAGATCCGCCCGATTGCCCGCCTTGGCTACAAAGACTACACCAGCGTCGAGTCGGTGTTCCAGATGGAGAAGAATACTCCCGAGGACCATCTAAAACCAGCGGAATAGCCGCAGGTTAGGCAGCAACTGGGCGATGCGCCCGGAGAAACGAACGTATCTGTCGCACGGCCAGCGGAATCCGTTCCTTGGGCTCCTTCCACGGAAACATGCTGACTTCTGCGTTGGGCGCGAGCATCGCGGCTTCCATGGCGACCGCATAAGGATGCGCCGGGATATCATCCGGCAGAATTAATACCGGCGTCTGGCAGTGGCGCACAAAATCGCGTGTCACGGTGAAGACGAAGTCGGCGTTGGTGCGGTACATCCTGGTCAGAAATTTGTCGACCGTCGCCATGGTGATATCGGGCCGGCGCTTGACCAAGTCCGGACCCCAGCCCTTGCTATTGGTTTCGTAAAAAAGATCGCGCATCTCCGGACGCGAGCCGCTAGGCTGCGCGAGAACGGCCGCGGCAATCCGATCCGGCGCGCGCCGCAGCAGGTTCCAGATAAAAGGACCCCCAATACAGAACCCCAGCACCATGAACTTCTGGATGCCCAGGTGATCCATCAGACCGAGATGGTCATCGGTAAACGCATCCCACGGCCGGTCGATCTCCAGCGGGCCCGAGGACTGGCCGCCATTGGCGTTGCGCAGGTCCGATGCAATGCAGCGGTACTCTCCTTTAAACTCTTCGATCGGGTTAAATGGACTGCCGCTGATGAGGCCGGAGATGGTCGAGTTCAATCCTCCGCCGGCGATCAGCAATAATGGAAATCCGGACCCGAACTCCTCAAAGTGGATGCGAACGGGGCCTTTTTCGTAGAAGGGCCGGGCGGGTCCGCCTTGCGCGGCCTGCTCGGCAAACAAGCCAGGTGCGGCCGCCATCGCCGCGGCGCCGGTTGCCAGGATGGTGCGTCTGGTAGAACCCATAATCGGTGTCCTCCTCGGTTTTGCAGCGGAGCCGTCAGGATGGATTCGCGTTCATTCGCGTGCATTCGCGGCCAGAACCGGCTGTTTACAGGCTACTCGCGCCGCGCTACCTGATAGTGACTCAATGTGTCCGCGTAATTCGAAATGCCCTTGTAGAGGGCCTCCGCGATCTTCTGCCGGTGATCCGGACGCTTCAGCATGAGCTCATCGTTGGTGTTGGTCAGAAATCCGATTTCCGCCAGCACCGACGGCATGGACGCACCGATCAGCACCACGAACGGAGCCTTCTTCACGCCGCGATTCTTCGCTGCCGGATTGCTCTTCGATGAAACTCCGTAGAGCGCGCTCTCCACGCGAGCCGCGAACTCGCGCGATTCGTCGATTTTGTCCTTCAGGGCGATCTTCTGCAGCAGGTCCTTGAGCTCGAACACCGATCGCGACGAAGTCGCATTCTCTCGCGTCGCCGTATCCAGGGCAGATTTGATGGTCGTGAAATTCAGGTAGTACGTCTCCACGCCCGCGACATACTTATACGGCGATGAGTTCGCGTGAATCGATAGGAACAGGTCGGCCTTTCCTTCATTGGCGATCTGGGTGCGCCGCTCCAGCGGAATGAACGTATCGTCCGTCCGCGTGTAGATCACTTCGCTTCCCAGCCGGTCTTCGAGCAACGCGCCCACCCGTTTGGCGACATCCAGGACGACTTCTTTTTCCAGGGATCCTGACGTGCCATGCGTTCCCATGTCATGCCCGCCATGCCCCGGATCGATCACCACGCGCCCCAGCTTCAATCCCAGAACGCGCGTCAGCGATCGTTCGCCGTTGGCATTGCGCTTGGCCGGAGCGGGCTCCGGCAGGGAGGTCTTTGCCGACGGCGGATCAGGCTTGTTCGCGGTCGTCTTGTTCGCTACGGGAATCACCGCCGCAGTCTGCTGCAGGCTGTCGAACGAAGGCAGCGCCGGAGCGGACATATTCTTCGCCACGAGTACTTCGGGCGATCTGGGCGGTCCGGGAAGCGCCGCTTTCGGCATGGCTGGCGCGGGACCGGGAGCTTTCGGAATTCGAACGCCCGCCGATAGCGCAGGCTGCGACAACAGTACCGGCTTGGCTTCGACACGCGCCGGGGCGGGATGCTCCGGAGGCGCTTGAAATCTCCGCGGCTCAGGCTTCGCCACCACGGCCGCCACAGGCATGGTCGACATCGGCGCCGGCAATTCCCGTTCGACATCCGGATCCGCGGGCTTCAGGGGACTTTCTGTGATCGACTTCGACGCGGTGACACTTCTTTTCGACGGCGGGGCCGGGCTCTCTTTGCGGATCTCGATCATCAGCCGGTCCGGTCGAGAAAGCTGGGAAGCCGTGAACTCGGCCGCCTGTTCCAGATCCAGGACAATCCGCGTTACACCCGGATTGGTCTCCGCCACGCGGATCTGTTTCAAGAGCGCGTCGCCGACGTTGATGACGTGCATCCCCTTATGAACCATCTCCGGCTTCGCGCCATGGATGTCGAAAAAGATGCGCTCGGGATCGTTGAGCCGGTCGGAGCGGTAATGAAAGTCGGAAGAAACTTCAATGGCGATGCGGGTTACGTCGCCCAGGGACCAGAATCGCACTGCCGTAACTTTGACGGGTTCGCTTTTGACGTTAGCGCCGGCACACGACACCGCGAGCACAAGCCCGGCAACCCACCGCGTGGCCTGACGAGCTTTATTGCGTCGTTCTGAGATGCAATCTGCCATTCTCGTCGACGAACTGTTCGAGCTTCGGGTGCTTCTCCTCTATCGTTACTACAGCCGTCTCGGCGGCCGGCGCTGGAACGGGGGCTGTTTTCTCAGCCGCTTTCCGCGCATCCTGATACCGCTTCCCCACCTGATTCACGTAATTCTGCGTTTCCCGGTACGGTGGAATCTCTTTGTATTTCGCGACGGCTCCAGGCCCCGCGTTGTAGGCCGCCAGCGCGAGCCGGTCGTCCTTATAGACGCTTTGCAGATACTTCAGATATTTCACGCCGGCTTCGATATTCTGTTCCGGATCGAAGCTGTTGCTGACGCCCAGCATCCGCGCCGTCCCCGGCGTCAACTGCATCAAGCCTTCCGCGCCTTTATTCGACACCGCATGGACATTGTAATCACTCTCGACCTTGATCATGGAGTGCACCAGCAGTGGATCGACATCGTGCGCCTTGGCCGATTTCTCGACCATTTCAGAAATATTCTTGGGAGCCGGTTTAGAAGAGGCGGCGTGAGCGGAAACACGTACCAGCTTGCCCGTGCGCGGGTCCGCACGGACCACCAGCGTCTTGGATTCGGTTTTCGAATCCAACGAAGCGTCCGCGGCCATCATGGGGGAGGCGGCCAGCATCAAAATCGCCAGTAAAGAACAAATATACACGAAATTGTTCCCGACCGCTATGCGTTCTTGTTTTGTGTCTTGTCCAATGTGGACATACGGTATCATCATCTCATGCCAGCGGCCTACTCGGGATTCGTCCTTGCCGGCGGCCAGAGTACCCGCATGGGACGCGACAAAGCGCTTCTCCCATTTGGCCGTTCGACGCTGCTCGATCATATTGCAAAAACGGTGGAAGCCGTGGCCGGAAACGTTACCGTCATTGGCCCTCCCGATCGTTACGGCAAGCTCGGCTACCCGGTTGTTCCCGATCTCGTTCAAAACAGTGGACCTCTCGGCGGACTCTACACTGCTCTGAGCATCACCCAGACCGACTGGAATCTGATTGTCGCCTGCGACATGCCAGCCCTGACCCCGGGTTTTCTCGAACAGCTCCTTCACGCAGCGAAATCGGGTTCCGGCGACTGCCTGGCGCCCCAAACAGGCGCCGGTCTCGATCCCCTGTGTGCCGTCTATCATCGCCGCTGTCTCCCGTTCGCGAAAGCCGCTCTCGATCGTAAACTTTTGAAAATGCAAGAGTTCGTCTCCACGATTCAAACGTCAACCTGGCTGGTTCCAGATTCCGCCCCGCTTGAGAATGTGAATACTCCCGAGGAATGGGCCATCCGATGACTCCGACCAATGGCGACAACAGCCCGTCGCATTACATCGAGTTCCGCCATGTTTATAAGACGTTCGATCACCCGGTTTTAGTCGACGCCAACTTTCATGTCGACGCCGGTGAAACGCTGGCGATCATCGGGCGCAGCGGCGTCGGCAAGTCCGTGAGCCTGGGCCACATCATGGGATTTATCAAGCCCGATGCCGGCCGGGTCATCGTCGCTTACACCGACATGACCGAAGCGGACGAGGCCGAATGGCGCCGCATCCGCAAAAAGGTCACCATGGTGTTCCAGTCGGGCGCGCTGTTTGACTCGTTAACGGTGGGAGAAAACATTCTCTTCTCGCTTGAGCTTCGCGACGATTACGACGAAAAGAACAAACACGACGTCGTCAACGGCCTGCTTTCCATGGTCGACCTGCTCGAGTACAAAGATCACTATCCCACCGATCTCTCCACCGGCTACAAACGCGCTGTCGCCATCGCCCGGGCCCTGGCCGCGCAGCCCGAATGCATCCTGTACGACGAACCGACCACCATGGTCGACCCGGTGATGTCGGATCACCTCACCAACCTGATGCTGCGGCTGAAGCGGCAGCTCCGCTTGACTGGAGTCGTGGTTACACACGACCTGGAATTAATGCGCAACGTCGCCGACCGCGTGGTGGTTCTGTTCGAGGGCAAAGCGATTTACTTCGGCCCGGTCGACGGGCTAGAGAAATCCGACCACCCTCACATCCAAGAATTTTTGGCGATGGACAGGGTATGAAGCTGCTGCGCCGCGTTGCATTGGCGGGAAGCGTGCTCTTCGCCGCTTTCATTGCCGTCCAGTTCCCGTACGCAACCGACGCCCCGTTGACCTCCGCCGAAGTCGCTAAATCGGCCGCCTTTTATCAGCAAGCCTACGCCGCGCCGGCCGAAGCTCCCGCAGCGGATGAAGATTTATACGTCCAAGCGGCCACCGCGGCCGCCGAAGGCTGGCACATCAAAGACCGCCTGACGGAATTCGCCGCCGCCCAGCACCTTGAAAGCAGGCGTGTCCTGGAAGTCGGCTCCGGACGAGGCTATTTGCAGGACGTCGTGACCGACTACACCGGCCTCGACATCTCGCCTTCGGTGAAGCGGTTTTATCACAAGCCGTTCATCCTCGGCTCCGCGACTTCTCTGCCGTTCCAGGACAACTCCTATGACGCGCTCTGGTCCATCTGGGTCATCGAGCACGTCCCCAATCCCGAACAGGCTTTCCGCGAAATGCGACGCGTGGTCAAGAACGACGGTCTGCTTTATCTATTCCCCGCCTGGAGCTGCAAGCCGTGGGCGGCCGACGGCTACGACGTCCGCCCGTACTCCGATTTCGATCCCGGCGGCATGCTGATCAAAATGTCGATTCCGTTGCGCAACAACAATCTGTACCAGGCAGCGTACACCGCGCCGATCCGCACTCTGCGCTGGCTTTCTTACGCGACTCTGCGCGGCCCCACGACTCTCCACTACCACCGCCTCACGCCGAATTACGATAAATTCTGGGAGGGCGACGGCGACGCCGTAAATTCTCTGGATCGCTATGAAGCCCTACTCTGGTTCCTGAGCCGCGGCGACGAGTGTCTGAACTGCACCGCCCCCAGTCTCTTCCGCGCGATCGCCGAACACGTCACGGACCCGCGCCTGATCATCCGCGTCCACAAGAGTTAAGCCACGAATGGACACGAATGCACACAATATTTCATTCGTGATTCGTGGCTAAAAAAGGAGCTGCCAATGCGTCCGCTAACCTTCCTTCTAACAACTGTCACCCTAATCGCCCAGACCCCCACCCTCGAACAATCGCTAAACCTGAAGACCGCCGCGAGTCCGCGCATCTCACCCGACGGCCGCTTC
>Ga0070731_10000996_pt1 | contig 31716 bp, 29 predicted proteins | sample Coa_R1_2_FD_66448 | JGI IMG/M metagenome (GOLD analysis project Ga0070731, IMG submission 66448) | Surface soil microbial communities from Centralia Pennsylvania, which are recovering from an underground coalmine fire - Coalmine... | ecosystem: Environmental > Terrestrial > Soil > Unclassified ... | reverse complement strand
GCCGCGAGCTCGACGCCCGTTGCGCCCGCGCCCACGATCGCGATGCGGATCGCCTCGCCGCTCGCGGCGAAATTGGCCCGGAAGCATTCGTTCACGAGGCGGCGGTGGAAAAGATGCGCCTGCCACGTGTTGTCGAGCATGAACGTGTGCTCGCGCACGCCGGGGGTGTTGAAATCATTCGATTCGCTGCCGATCGCGAGCACGAGCATGTCGTAGGGGATCTCGCGCTGCGGCAGGATCTCGCGGCCCTCGTCGTCGCGCACGGCTTCGACGGCGATGCGCTTCGCGGCGCGATCGAGCCCCGCGAGCGCGCCGAGGACGAAAGTGAAGCCGTGCCAGCGCGCTTGCGCGAGGTAGTCGAGCTGGTGCTGGTGCATGTCCATGCTTCCCGCGGCCACTTCGTGCAGGAGCGGCTTCCACAGGTGCGTGCGGGTGCGATCGACGAGCGTCACGTGGGCGCGGCCCCGGCCGTACTTGTCGCCCAGGCGCGTGGCGAGCTCGAGCCCGCCGGCTCCTCCGCCGACCACGACGACGCGAGGAATCATCGCAGGCGCGCGCAGGGGCGCATGGTCAGCCCTTCTGCTTGAGTGTCTGCAGGATCGCCGAGAAGAGCTTGGCGTTCGACGCGACCACGCGACCCGACTCCATGAACGTGTCGTTGCCTTCCAGGTCGCCGATGAGTCCGCCGGCCTCGCGCACGAGAAGCGCGCCGGCCGCCATGTCCCAGGGCGAAAGCCCGATCTCCCAGAAGCCGTCGATGCGCCCGGCCGCGACCCACGCGAGGTCGAGCGCCGCCGCGCCGGGGCGGCGGATCCCGGAAGTGGCCAGCATGATGTTGCGCATCATGCGGATGTAGTCGTCGATGTTCGACACCTCGCGGAACGGGAACCCGGTGCCCATCAGCGCGGCCTCGAGGCGATCGGTCTTGCTCACGCGGATGCGCTTGTCGTTCAGGTACGCGCCCACGCCCCGGGTGGCGGTGAAGAGCTCGTTGCGGTTGGGGTCGAAGATCACGCCCTGGGTCGGCACGCCCTTGTGCAGCATGCCGATCGACACGCAGTACTGCGGGAAGCCGTGCAGGAAGTTCGTCGTGCCGTCGAGCGGATCGACGACCCAGAGGTACTCGGACTTCGCGTCGCTGCGCCCGCTTTCCTCGGCGAGGATGGCGTGGTCGGGATAGGCCTCGCGCAGCACCGAGAGGATGGCGTCCTCGGCGGCGTGGTCCACCTCCGAGACGTAGTCCTTCTGCTGCTTGCTGCGGACGGTGAGCTTCTCGAGGTCGAAGGAGGCGCGGGTGATGATGCTGCCGGCCTTGCGCGCGGCCTTGACGGCCGTGTTGAGCATCGGGTGCATCCGCCCGATTTTACTTCACTACGTGGGACGGGACAGGATCTTGATGAACTTGGCCCAGGCGGGGCCGATCCGGCGCAGTTCCGCGCGATGCGACGCCGCGAGCCTTTCGAAGACGCGCGCGCCGTGCGGGGTGAAGCGCACGACCACCTTGCGCCGGTCGCTCTTGGACGGCTCGCGGCGCACGAGTCCCTGCTGCTCCAGCCTGTCGACGAGGCCCACGGCGCTGTGGTGCTTCACGAGGAGCTGCGCGGCGAGCTCGCTGATGCTCATCATCCCGTGGCGCGCCTTCATCACGAGCAGCGCCTGGTATTGCTGCTGGGTGAGGCCGACCGCGGAGGCGGCCACGTCGCTGAACGCGAGGAAGCGCCGCAGCGTGTAGCGGAACGCGGCGAGCGTCCTGTACTCGGCAAGGCCCAGGTCCGCCGCCCTCGGTTTCTTCGCTTCGGTCAAGCGTCTCTCCTCGTCCCCCATTGCACTACAGGCCCCGCCCTTTTACAACCATGGCGCGGCGGACCGATTGACAAAATATCGTGCCGCGATATATACAGGAGATGTATCGCGCTGCGATGCATGTGCCGGCAGTCACGCGCATCGCGGACGGTACGGTAGCACCGGTGGGGCAAGCGGGGTGCCGCATTTCGCGGCGCCCCGTTTTTTCGCCGGCGGCCGTCGTGCACAATCGGCCGATGCCCAAGACCGATCCGGCCGCGCGAACCGCGGTCGTCCTGTCGCACCCCAGCCACCCCGGCAACATGGGCGCCGCCGCCCGCGCCATGAAAACCATGGGTTTTTCCGACCTGCGCCTGGTCGCGCCGAAGCGTCTGCCGGGGCGCGAGGCCGAGGCGCTCGCTTCGGGAGCCCTCGACGTGCTCGAATCGGCCCGGACCTTCGGCCGCCTCGAGGAGGCGCTGGGCGACGTGGAGCTCGCGGTGGGATTCAGCTCGAGGTCCCGTGACCTGTCCCACCCGGTCCTCTCGCTTCGCGATGCGGCGCCCGCGATCGTCGAGGCGGCGCGTTCCGGCCGCGTGGCGCTGGTCTTCGGCAACGAGACCTTCGGCCTCACCAACGAGGAGCTCGGGCGTTGCCAGATGCTCTGCGCGATCCCGGCCAATCCGCAGTACGCGTCGCTCAACCTCGCCGCCGCCGTGCAGGTCGCCTGCTACGAGATCGCGAGCGTCGCGCGGTTCCATTCGCCCGCCGCGAGCGCTGTGAAGGAGGCGGCCGCGATCGGGGACATCGAAGCCCTGTATGTCCATTGGGAAGCCTCGATGGTGGCGAGCGGATTCCTCGACCCTGAAGAGCCAAAGCGCCTCATGGAACGCATCCGGCGCCTCTTCGGGCGCGCGCGGCTCGAGCGCGAGGAGGTGAAGTTCCTCCGCGGCATGCTCGCGGCATACGAGAAGCGGATGAAGCGCTAGCCGGCGGCGCGCGGGGACTCGACCGGATGCGGCGCGGTGATGAGCAGCGCGAGCAGCGCCACGGATCCCGCGAGCGCCGACGACACGATGAACACCGAGCGCAGGCTCACGGATTCCACGAGCCAGCCGCCCAGCGCCATCCCCACCCCGAGGCCGCTGATGATGCACATCGATCCCCAGGTGAACGCTTCGGTGGCGTAGCGCGGCGGCGCGAGGCGCGAGACCAGCACCGATTGCGCCGCGATCGACGGAGCGATGAGCGCGCCCGCGAAGAACGCGAAAACCATCAGCACGGGAGTCGGGGGCGGGATCGCATGCAGCAGGATCGGCAGGGCCATGAGCCCCAACGCGCAGGCGAACTGGCGCTCGACGGGAAGGCGGAAGTGCAGGCCGCCGTAGAGCGCACCGCCGGTGGCGCTGCCGAGCGAGTTGATGCCGAGCAGGAGTCCACCCATCGCGGGCACGGCGAGGAACGCGCCGTAGGCGGGATAGCCCACCTCGAGCAAGCCGAGGCAGACCGTGAGGCCGAACGTGCACGCATAGATGAGGAGCAGGCGCGGCTCCGTGAGGGGCCCCAACAGGTGCCGCTCGCCGCCATCGCCGGCCTGGAAGTAACGCAGCGCGGGAGAAGCGAGGAACACCAGGAAGGAACCGATGACGGTGGCAATCGCGACCGCGAACGCGGCGGTGGAGCCGAAGCTCGCGAGCACCGCGGCCACGATTGTCGGGCCGAGCGTGAAGTTGATCTCGATCGTCACCGAGTCGAGCGCGAACGCCATGCGGCGATCCTCCTCGCGCTCGAAGCGGTGGCGCCACATGGTGCGCGTGAGCGTCGTGGTGGGCGTGGAGAAGATGCCGGTGAGCGCCGCGCAAAGGCCCACGACGGTGAACGACCACCCCATCTTCACCGCGACGAGCAACACCACGAGCCACAGCGGCTGCATCACGCCGGTCACGTAGAGGACGCCTTTCGGCCCGCTGCGATCGACGATGCGGCCCACGATCGGCGCCGCGATCGCCGCCGCGACGTAGTCGATGCCGACCGCGGCGCCCGCCAGGGTGAAGTTGCCCAGCGATTCGCGCAGGAAGATCAGCATCGAGAAACCCACCATCCCGATGGGCATGCGCGAAAGCAGCCCTACCAGCAATAGCTTGGTGACGTCGCGCTGCCGGACAAAGTCGGCGTACTTCCGCAGGAATTGCTTCAACGGACGGATCGGATCACGGGGGAATAGTTGATTATTTTACTCGGGAATAATAAACTGAGTCCATGTTCAAGCGAACACTCGAAGACATCAGGTGCGTTTTCGACCGGGATCCCGCGGCCCGCACGGTCTGGGAGGTTTTCACCTGCTATCCCGGGTTCCACGCCCTGCAGATGCATCGCTTCTCGCACATGCTCTGGACGCTGGGCCTGCGCTGGATGGGACGATTCTCCTCGAACATCGCGCGCTTCCTCACGGGCATCGAGATCCATCCGGGCGCCACGATTGGACGGCGCGTCTTCATCGACCACGGCATGGGCGTCGTGGTCGGCGAGACGGCGGAAATCGGCGACGACTGCACGCTCTATCACGGCGTCACGCTGGGCGGCGTTTCGTGGAACCAGGGCAAGCGCCATCCCACGCTCGGCAAGGGCGTCGTGGTGGGCGCCGGCGCGAAGATCCTCGGTCCCTTGACGGTCGGCGATGGCGCGAAGGTGGGCTCGAATTCCGTGGTGGTGAAGGCGGTGCCGCCCGGAGCGACTGTAGTGGGCATTCCCGCACGCATCGTGGAAGCGGCAGCGGCCCGGCCGGCGGCCGAGCGCATGGCCTTCGATGCCTACGCCGTGGGCGCCGGCCTGGACGACCCCCTGAACCGGGTCCTCAATGCCCTTGGCACCCGGACGGAAGACTTCGATGAGCGGCTGGCCGAGATCCTCAATCGGCTGGATCAGCTGGAATCGGATTCGAACTCCGGCGATCTCCGCCGAAAGACCGGCTGACCTTTCTCCCGGGCACTTGGCTCAGGGAACAATAGTTGAGTATAATTGTCGGATATAGGGAAACCCATGAGACTCACCACCAAGGGACGATTCGCCGTCACCGCCATGCTGGACCTGGCGCTCCATAGCGCCCAGGGCCCCGTGACGTTGGCCGGCATCAGTGGGCGGCAGAAGATCTCGCTGTCCTATCTCGAGCAGCTCTTCGGCAAGCTTCGCCGCCGCGAGCTCGTGGAGAGCGTGCGGGGTCCGGGCGGCGGGTATCACCTCGCGCGGGACGCGGCGAAGGTGACTGTCGCGGAAATCGTGAGCGCGGTCGAAGAGACGCTCGATTCGACGCAATGCGGCGGCCGCGAGAACTGCCATGACAACCAGCGATGTATGACGCACGAGCTGTGGGAAGAGCTGAACACCACGGTGCAGGGATTCCTCGCCGGCGTGACGCTCGCCCAGCTCGTGGAGAAGCAACGCACGAAGCCCGTTTCCGTGGTGCGCAATCACCAGCGCCCGCATGGCCATCCGGTTTCAGCCTGAACATGACATCCGCACGCAAGAACCCGATTTACCTCGACTACTCCGCGACGACGCCGGTGGATCCGCGCGTGGCGGAGAAGATGATTCCGTGGCTCACGGAACACTTCGGCAACCCGGCCTCCCGCAGCCACGGCTACGGCTGGGAAGCGGAGGAAGCCGTCGAGAACGCGCGCGCCGAGGTCGCGAAGCTCGTGAACGCCGATCCGAAGGAGATCATCTGGACGTCGGGCGCCACTGAAAGCGACAACCTCGCATTGAAGGGCGCGGCCCACTTCTACAAGACGAAGGGCAAGCACCTCGTCACCATGAAGACCGAGCACAAGGCGGTGCTCGACACGATGCGCGAGCTGGAGCGCGAAGGCTTCGAGGTCACGTACCTCGATCCCGAACCCGACGGCCTGCTCGACCTCGGCAAGTTCAAGGCGGCGCTGCGTCCCGACACGACGCTGGTGTCGATCATGCTGGTGAACAACGAGATCGGCGTGATCCAGCCCATCGCGGAGATCGGCGAGATCACGCGCTCGAAGGGCATCATCTTCCACGTGGATGCGGCGCAGGCCACGGGCAAGGTCGCCATCGACCTGGACAAGCTCAAGGTCGACCTCATGAGCTTCTCCGCGCACAAGACCTACGGTCCCAAGGGGATCGGCGCGCTCTACGTCCGCAGGAAGCCGCGCGTGCGCCTCGAAGCGCAGATGCACGGCGGCGGCCACGAGAAGGGATTCCGTTCCGGCACGCTCGCCACGCACCAGATCGTGGGGATGGGAGAGGCGTTTCGCCTGGCCCGCCTCGAGATGGCCGCCGAGAACGAGCGCATCCGCATGCTTCGCGACAAGCTGCTCGCGGGTTTCAAGGACATGGAAGAGATCTACGTGAACGGCGATCTCGAGCATCGCGTGCCGCACAACCTCAACGTGAGCTTCAACTTCGTCGAGGGCGAGTCGCTCATCATGGGCATGAAGGAGCTCGCCGTGTCGTCGGGCTCGGCATGCACTTCGGCCTCGCTCGAGCCGTCCTACGTGCTGCGCGCGCTCGGCCGCAACGACGAGCTCGCCCACAGCTCCATTCGTTTCACGCTCGGCCGCTTCACTACCGAGTCCGACATCGAGTTCGCCGTGAAGCTGATCAAGGAGCGCATCGGCAAGCTTCGCGACATGAGCCCGCTCTGGGAAATGTACAAGGACGGGGTGGACCTCAACACAGTGCAATGGGCCGCGCACTAGCGCTCTCGCGCCTCGTGCCCCGCGCCTAGGAGACAGACATGGCATACAGCGAAAAAGTCATCGATCACTACGAGAATCCCCGCAACGTCGGTTCCTTCGGCAAGGAAGAGAAGGGCGTGGCCACCGGGATGGTGGGCGCGCCGGCCTGCGGCGACGTGATGAAGCTCCAGATCAAGGTGAACGAGAAGGGCATCATCGAGGACGCGAAGTTCAAGACCTACGGCTGCGGCTCGGCGATCGCCTCGTCGTCGCTCGTCACCGAGTGGGTCAAGGGCAAGAGCGTCGACGAGGCGGCCACGATCAAGAACACCCAGATCGCCGAGGAGCTCGCGCTCCCGCCGGTGAAGATCCACTGCTCGATCCTCGCCGAGGACGCGATCAAGGCCGCGGTCGCCGACTATCGCAAGAAATACGGCGACGCCGACAAGAAGGCTGCGGACTGATGGCCGTCTCCCTCACCACCCGCGCTGCCGAGCACGTGCAGCGCTACATCGAGAAGCGCGGCAGGGGCGTCGGCCTTCGCCTGGGCGTGCGCACGACGGGATGCTCGGGGCTTGCCTACAAGCTCGAGTTCGCCGACGAGACCCGCCCGGAGGACACGACGTTCGAGTCCAACGGGGTTCGCGTGTTCGTGGATCCCAAGAGCCTCGCCTACCTCGACGGCACGGAGCTCGACTTCGTGAAGGAAGGCCTGAACGAGGGCTTCAAGTTCAACAACCCGAACGAGAAGGACCGCTGCGGCTGCGGCGAATCGTTCAACGTCTGAGAAACCATTTCGAGCTCCTGGGAATGCCGGTGAGGTACGCGGTGGATCCCGCCCGCCTCGAGGCCGGTTACCGCGAGCTTCAGTCCCAGGTCCATCCCGACCGGTTCGCCTCGGCCACTGAGGCGGACCGCCGCGCGGCGATGCAGTGGGCGGCGGCGGCGAACGAGGCGTACCGGACGCTGCGCGATCCCGTCGACCGTGCCCGCTACCTCCTCGGGCTCAAGGGCTTCGACACTGAAGAAGAAACCAACACCTCGATGCCCGCCGATTTCCTCATGCAGCAGATGGAGTGGCGCGAGGCCGCCTCGGATGCGCGCGCCACGCGCAACGCCGCCGCGCTCGAGGCCCTGCGCCGCGACCTCGCCGTCGAGCAACGCGAGATGGTGAAGCAGCTCGAGCGCGCGCTCGACGCGGACGCCAACTACGAGGCGGGTTGCTCGCTCGTGCGCAAGCTGCGTTTCCTCGCCAAGCTCGACGAAGAGATCGACGAGGCGCTCGAGCCCCTGGGGCACTGATGGCGCTGCTGCAGATCTCCGAGCCGGGCGAGTCGCCCGAGCCGCACCAGCGCAAGCTCGCGGTCGGCATCGACCTGGGCACCACGCACTCGCTCGTCGCGACCGTGAGGAGCAGCGTCGCTGAGGTGATCGCCGACGAGGAAGGCCGGCCGCTGCTTCCGTCGATCGTCCGCTATTTCCCCGACGCCCGCGTCGAGGTCGGCTATCCGGCCCGCGCGGCGCAGGCCGACGATCCGGCCAACACCATTGTTTCCGTGAAGCGCTTCATGGGCCGCGGCGTGGCCGATGTGGCCAGGTACGGCGCGTTGCCCTATCGATTCAGGGAAGCGCCCGGGATGGTCAGCATCGACACCGCGGCCGGTGCGCGCTCTCCCGTGCAGGTCTCGGCGGAAATCCTCAAGGTGCTGCGCGATCGCGCCGAGCGCGCGATGGGCGGCTCCCTCTTCGGCGCCGTCGTGACCGTGCCCGCGTACTTCGACGATGCGCAGCGACAGGCGACGAAAGACGCCGCGCGGCTGGCGGGGCTCAATGTCCTGCGGCTGCTGAACGAGCCCACGGCCGCCGCCATCGCCTACGGCCTCGACCATGCGTCCGAAGGCACGTTCGCCATCTTCGATCTCGGCGGCGGGACGTTCGACATCTCGATCCTCAAGCTCACTCGCGGCGTCTTCGAAGTGCTCGCCACCAACGGCGACTCGGCCCTCGGTGGCGACGATTTCGACCAGGCCATCGCGACGCACTGGCGCGTGCACCACAAGATCGCCGATGCGCGCGGCGGCGATACGCGCCGCCTGCTCGCGGCGGCTCGCGAGGTGAAGGAAAAGCTTTCGGCGCAAACCGACGCCGACATCCGCATCACGCTTTCGTACGGCCAGAAGCTTCACCTGCAACTCTCGCGCGCCGAGCTCGAGCAGATGACCGCCGCGCTCATCCAGAAGACGCTGGGTCCGACGAAGAAAGCGCTTCGCGACGCGAAGCTCGACACGAAGGACATCGATGGCGTCGTGCTCGTGGGCGGCGCCACGCGGATGCCGGGCGTGCAGCGCGCCGTCGAGGCGTTCTTCGGCCGCGTGCCCTTGAAGGACCTCGATCCCGACCAGGTCGTGGCGCTCGGCGCCGCGATCCAGGCCAATGTCCTCGCGGGCAACCGCGGCGCGGACGACGATTGGCTGCTCCTCGACGTGATCCCGCTTTCGCTGGGCCTCGAGACCATGGGCGGTCTCGCGGAGCGCGTGATCCCGCGAAACTCCACGATTCCCGTGGCGCGAGCGCAGGAATTCACCACGTTCAAGGACGGCCAGACGGCGATGGCGATCCATGTCGTGCAGGGCGAGCGCGATCTCGTCGCCGACAACCGGTCGCTCGCGCGCTTCGAGCTGCGCGGCATCCCGCCGATGGTCGCGGGCGCGGCGCGCATCCAGGTCACGTTCCAGGTCGACGCCGATGGCTTGCTCAACGTCTCGGCGCGCGAGAAGACAACCGGCATCGAGTCGTCCGTCGCGGTGAAGCCTTCGTACGGCCTTTCCGACGACGAGGTCGCGCGCATGCTGCAGGAAGGATTCGCGCATGCGGAAGAAGACCGCGATACCCGCGCGCTCGCCGAGCAACGGGTCGATGCGGAATCGTTGCTCGCGGCATTGCGCAGCGCGCTGGAAAAAGACGGCGGACTGCTCGACGCCTCCGAGCGCGCGGTTCTCGACCGGGGCATGGCCGAGCTCGAGCGCGCCTGGAGCGGGACGGACCATCGCGTGATCAAGGCCGCCATCGAGGCGCTGAACCGCGCGAGCGGAGACTTCGCCGCGCGCCGCATGGATCGCGCCGTCTCGGGCGCGCTGTCCGGAAGATCACTCGACGAAGTCGCGCGCAAGTGACGAAGCTCACCATCCTGCCCCACGAGACGCTCTGCCCCGAGGGCGCCGTGATCGAGGCGCGGCCGGGAACTTCGATTTGCGATACGCTGCTGGAGAACCACATCGAAATCGAGCACGCGTGCGAGAAGAGTTGCGCTTGCACGACGTGCCACGTGATCGTGCGCGAGGGATTCGACTCGCTCGATCCGGCGACCGAGAAGGAGGACGACCTCCTCGACAAGGCCTGGGGGCTGGAGCTCACCTCGCGCCTTTCTTGCCAGGCGCGCATGAAGGACGAGCCGGTGACAATCGAGATTCCCAAGTACACGCTGAACCAGGTTTCGGAGGGCAAGAAATGAAATGGCTGGACACCCGCGAGATCGCGATCGCGCTCGCAGATGCTCACCCGGACGTCGACCCCCGCAAGGTGAACTTCGTGGACCTCTACACGTGGGTCCTCGCCCTCGACGGATTCGACGACGACCCGGGGCGCGCCGGCGAGAAAGTGCTCGAGGCGATCCAGGCCACCTGGATCGAGGAGGTCTAGAGTGAGCGAGCAGATCCTCGTCGATCATGGGCGCCTCAGGTACTTCATCGCGCTCGCGTTCGAAGCGGTCGGAATGCCCGCCGCCGACGCGCGCACCGTCGCGGGCCTCATGGCCGATGCCGACCTCCAGGGTTCCGACGGCCACGGCGTGATCCGCCTCGTGCCGTACCTGAAGCGCATTCGCGCGGGCGGCGTGAACCTGAAGCCCGACATCCGCATCGAGAAGGAGCGCGCCGCGATGGCGCTCGTGAATGGCGACAACGCCATGGGACATCTCGTGATGAAGCGCGCCGCGGAGATCGCGATCGAGAAGGCGAAGGTGGCCGGAGTCGCATGGGTGGGCGCGCGATGGAGCAACCACGCGGGTCCCGCGTCGCTCTACGCGAAGATGATGCTGCCCCACGACATGCTCGGCCTTTACTTCGCGGTGGGCAACGCGAATCATCTTCCGCCCTGGGGCGGCATCGAGATGCTGCTGTCCACCAATCCGATCGCCGCCGCGATCCCGGCCGGCGAAGAGCCGCCGATCGTGCTCGACATGGCGACCACGGTCGCCGCGTACGGCAAGGTGAAGGCGAAGGCCTCTCGCGGCGAGATGATGCCCGAGGGCTGGATGGTCGACCGCGAAGGAAAGCCGCTCCTGGATCCGAAGCGCGCCGCCGAGGGATTCCTCCTTCCGATCGGCGGATACAAGGGCTACGGCCTCGCGCTGGTCGTGGGCCTCATCGCGGGCACGCTCAACGGTGCGGCGATGGGACGCGACGTGATCGACTTCAATGCCGATGCCGAGAGTCCCACGAATACCGGACAGGCGATCGTCGCGATCGATCCGTCGGCGTTCGGTGAGGTCGCCGAATTCAAGGCGTCCGTGGACAAGCTCATCCGCGACCTGCGCGGCTCCGAGCGCATGCCCGGCGTCGAACGCATCCTCATGCCCGGCGAGCAGAGCCTGGCAAGGAGCGCGCGCCAGAAGAAGGAAGGCATCGCGCTCACGCCATCGCTCATGCAGACGCTCGACCGTCTCGCCGAGCAGCTCGACATCCCGCCGCTCCGGACGAACTAGGAGGTCCCGATGCAGCTCCCGCTTCGCATCGCGTTCGCCGGTGTCGCGCTCGCGCTTTCGCTCGCTGCATCGGCGCAGGGCTATCCCACGAAGCCCATCCGCATGATCGTGCCGCTCGCCGCGGCGAGCGCGGTGGACAACGGCGCGCGCATCCTCGCCGAGAAGATGTCGGCGAACATGGGCCAGGCGATCGTGATCGAGAACATGCCGGGCGCGGCGGGCCAGATCGGCGCCGACCGCGTGGCGAAGGCCGCGCCCGACGGCTACACGCTCGGCGGATTCAACGACAGCATCATGACGATGCTGCCGAACCTGGGCGTGAAGCTGCCGTGGGACATCCTGAAGGACTTCGAGCCCGTGTCGCTCGTGGCCACCATCGAGTGGGGGCTCGTGGCGAACAATGCGTCGCCCTATCGCACGGCGGGCGACCTCATCGCCGCCGCGAAAGCGCATCCGGGCGAGATCAACTACGGGTCCGGCGGCGTGGGCAGTCCGCAGCACATCGCGATGGCGCTCTTCGCGGCGGACGCCCGCATTTCACTCACGCACATTCCCTACAAGGGCGCATCGCAGGCTGCATTGGGCGTGGCGGCGGGCGAAGTCCCCGTCGCGTTCCAGGGACTCGCCACTGTCGCGGGACTCGCGCGCGGCGGCCGCCTTCGCGTGATCGGCGTGACCACCAAGGAGCCGCTTTCCCAGTTTCCAGAGGCTCCGACCGTTTCGTCGTCGGGCCTGCCGGGCTTCACGTTCAATTCCTGGTTCACGATCATGGCGCCCGCGGGCACGCCGAAGGAAATCGTCGCGAGGCTCAATGCCGAGATCGTGAAGGCGCTCGCGGATCCCGAAGTGCGCGAGAAGCTCCACAACCAGGGGCTCACCATTCGCGCGTCGACTCCCGAAGAGCTGGGCGCGGCCACGCGCGAGCAGCTCGCGAAGTACGCCCGCCTCTTCAAGGAGGCGAACATCAAGTCCGAGTAGAATCGGCCTGCCTACTCCGGGCCAGACCACAACAAAGGGAATCCCATGCAACGCTCGCTTCTCGCGGCCGCTTTGCTTTCCGCCCTGTTCGCCGCTACCACTGCCGCTGCCCAGACGATGGACGCCGCCAAGAAGCGCGGCGCGCTTCGCCTGGGATATTCCGAAACCTCCGCGCCTTTCGCATTCAAGTCGAAGGATGACGGCAAGCCGGTCGGGTATTCGGTCGAGCTTTGCAAGCGGATCGCCTCCGCGGTGGCTTCCGCCGGCGGGCCCTCCAAGGTCGAGTGGGTTCCGACGACGCCGGCCACGCGCCTCGAAGCCGTCGCGAAGGGCGACGTCGACATCGAGTGCGGCACCACGTCGATCACGATGGCGCGGCGCGAGAAGGTGGACTTCAGCCTGCCCATCTTCGTGGACGCGGCGACGATCCTCGCCCGCAAGGCATCGGCCACGACGATCGCCGAGCTCCAGGGCAAGAAGATCGCGGTGGCCGAGCAGACGACCACGCTGGACGCCGTCGAGAAGGGCCTCGCGAAGCGCTTCGTGAAGGCGGAAGTCGTGAAGACCAAGACGGTGCTCGAGGCGTTCGAGATGCTGAAGGACGGCAAGGTCGACGCGATGGCGAGCGACCGCACGAAGCTCGTCGGCACGTTCCTCGTGGGCGGCGGCGCCGAGGGCCTCATCGTGTTCGCCGAGGATCTTTCCTACGAGCCGTATGGACTGGCCGTGCGCAGGAACGACGGCGAGTTCCGCCTGATCGTCGATCGCACCCTCGCGTCGCTCTACCGCTCGGGACAGATCGAGGAAGTCTACGGCCAATGGCTCGCGCCGCTCGGCAAGCCCGGCATCCCGCTCATGAGCATGTACCTGCTGAACAGCTACCCCGAGTAGGTCGACATGCACCGCCGTTCACGGCGGAACCGAGTCCTTCTCGCGCCGCTCGCGATCGCATGCACGGATGCGCTCTCGCAAGCGGCGGTTCCGCTGGAGCCCGTCGTGGTTTCGGCGACGCGCGCGGAAACGCGCATCTTCGACGCGCCCGCGGCCATCGGTGCCGTCGGCGCCGACGTGATCTCGATCGCCGGCCCGCAAGTGAACCTCTCGGAGTCGCTCGATCGCATTCCGGGAATCTCCATCCTCAACCGCCAGAACTACGCCCAGGACCTGCAGCTGTCGATCCGCGGCTTCGGCGCGCGCTCCACGTTCGGGGTCCGCGGCGTGCGGATCATCGTGGACGGAATTCCCGCCACCATGCCGGATGGACAGGGCCAGACGTCTTCGATCGACCTGTCGTCGGCCGCGCGCATCGAGGTGCTGCGCGGCCCGCTGTCGCTGCTCTACGGCAACGCCGCGGGCGGTGTCGTGCAGGTCTTCACCGAGGACGGCGCGCCGTCACCCACGTTCTGGGCAAGCGCCGCGGCGGGCGCGTATGGAATGAATCGCGAGGCCTTCAAGTTCGCGACGTCATCCGGATCGCAGACCTTCCTCGTCGACGGCTGGCATTTCCACACGGACGGGTATCGAGATCACAGTTCGGCAACGCGCGATCTCGTGAACGCGAAGTGGACGTGGCAGCCGTCGCCCGACACGCACGTGTCGGTCGTATACAACTGGCTCGACCAGCCCGAGGCCCTCGATCCCGGCGGCCTCACGCATGCGCAGTGGGATGCCGATCCGCGCCAGGTGCAACCGGGCTACATCCAGCTGAACACACACAAGACGCTGCGACAGGACCAGGTCGGCACGGTGCTCGATCACAAGTTCGACGCCGACACGACGCTGACCGCGCGCCTCTACTACGGCGAGCGCAGCCTCGACAACGGGCTCGGCATTCCGCTTTCCGCGCAGCTTCCACCCAGCTCCGCCGGCGGAATCGTCGTGTTCGATCGCGACTACTGGGGCGCGGGGCTGCTGCTCTCGCGGCGCTTCGCGCTCGGCGGCGGCAACGTCGCGCGCCTCATGGCGGGCTACGACTACGACTCGATGCACGACGACCGCCAGGGCTACCTCAACGTGAACGGAGACCGCGGGGACCTGAGGCGCAACGAGGACGACTACGTCCACAATTCGGACGCCCTGTTGCAGGGCACGATCGATCTCGGGAGCTCCTGGAGCGCGATCGCCGGCGTGCGCGCGAGCAACGTGGAGTTCGTCACGAAGGACCACTACATCGTGCCGGGCAACGGTGACGATAGCGGGACGATCAAGTACCGCGCGACGAATCCCGTGGCCGGCGTCACATGGCACGCTGCGCCCGAGATGAACGTCTACTTCAATGCGGGGCGCGGTTTCGAGACGCCGACGTTCACCGAGATCGCCTATCGCGACAATGCCTCGGGCCTGAATACGGATCTCAAGGCATCCCTGAGCCGCCACTTCGAGGTCGGCGCGAAGTGGCGCGTCGAGCGCCAGTCCCTCGACGTGGCCGCGTATCACATCACCACGAACGACGAGCTGATCGTGGACCAGAACGTGGGCGGCCGCTCGACGTACCGGAACGCCGGCCAGACGTTGCGCGAGGGGATCGAGATCTCGCACCTGGCCCGATGGACCGAGGAGCTCAACTCCACCATCGCCGTCACGGTGATGCGGGCTCGCTACGACGAGGCGTTCGTGAGCGGAAGCGGGACGGCCGCGGCGCCGGTCACGCCGGGCAACCGCATTCCGGGGACGCCGGAGCGATATGCTTTCGCCGAGCTTGCCTATGCGCCGCGCTGGGGATGGTATGGATTGAATGGCGCGATCGAAGCCGTGTATACGAGCCGGCTGTACGTGGACGACATCAACAGCGACTTTGCGCCGCCATCGACAGTCCTCAACCTGCGGGCCGGGATGCGGATCGGCTGGGGGCGACTCGAGGTCGTTCCGCTCGTGCGTCTGGAAAACGCCACGAATCAACGCTACAGTGGCTCGGTGATCGTGAACGAGTCCAACAAGCGCTTCTTCGAGCCCGCCCTCCCGCGCAACTGGATGGCCTCGCTCACGGCTCGGTACCGGTTCTAAGAAAAAGAAGGACGCTCGTCATGCCGGATTCGGGACTGCTGGGGCCTTTCGACCTGACGACGGCGGGGGTCGACATCGCCGTGAAGAAGACTTCGCCCGGCGTTTTCGCGCTCGGAACCTCGTCGGGCGCCACCTTCACCATTGCTTATGTGGGACGTTGCGACTCCGACGTCCGGAACCATTTGAAGAAATGGATCGGCGAATACGATGAGTTCAAATTCGCCTATGCGGGATCGCCAAGATCCGCATTCGAGAAAGAGTGCAATCTCTTCCACGATTTCGGCGGGGCCACGCTCGACAACCGCACCCATCCCGCGCGGGCGGAAAACCAGCGCTGGAAATGTCCACGTTGCGGGTGACTCAGTTAGCGCGTGGGTTGCTCCGGTCCATGGTCTTGAGCACGTCGCGCAAGGCCATCAGGTAGCCGTAGTTCCAGTAGGCGCGAGCGTCCGTGCCCTCGTCGAGGTGCGCCTGCTGCTTGCGCACCTGGGGAGCATGCTCCTCGAGCCATTTTTCGAGCGCTTCCGCGCAACCGCGAATCGAGTCTTCCATGCCAGGAATCTTAGGCGGTCGCCGCGCGGAGTCCTATCGGCATCCGCCATTCGGCATGTAGGCGAAACGCTACAGAGCGACACAAAAAAAACGGGGCAGGAAGAACCTGCCCCACAAGGCGCACTCTTGAATACAGGAGGGTGACACGTACACCCCTGTTGCAAGGACAGTGCCAACAGATCGAAATCCCGCGTCATCAAGCACTTAGGTCGCGATGATCCGTTTGGCTTTCCGCCCAGGTCACCCGCGTCGTCGCAAGCCAGCGACAGTCGCCTCCCTTCGATGAGTCAACTCTTTGATTCATCGAACGAATGAGGTGTCGCCAACGAGCGACAGGCGCCACCAGCGCGGCGCCTATTTCGCGTCGGCTTTGAAGGTCGCGGCTTCGATCCCGTGGCGCTGCAGGAGCTTGTAGAACTCCGTTCGATTGCGGCGCGCCAGCTTCGCGGCCTGCGTCACGCTGCCCTTGGTGAGCTTGAGGATGCGCGTGAGGTAGTCGCGCTCGAAGCGCTTGCGCGCGTCCTCGAACGACGTCATCTCGTGCATCTCCACCTGGATGGCCTGGTCGACGAACGCCTGCGGGATGATCTCCGTGGGACAGAGCGCGATCGATTGTTCGACCACGTTGTAGAGCTGGCGCACGTTGCCGGGCCACTTCGCCTTCACCAGCAGCTCGAGGGCTTCCTGAGAGAAGGCCGATTTGTCCCGCCCGTAGCGGGGTGCGAGCTTCGCGGCGAAATACTGCGCGAGGAGCGGCACGTCCTCCGGGCGCTCGTCGAGCGAAGGGAGCTTCAACGCGACGACGTTCAAGCGATAGAAGAGATCCTCGCGGAACGCACCCACCTCCTTCTCCTTCACGAGGTCCCGGTGTGTCGCGGAAATGATGCGCACGTCGAACGGGATCGCGCGCGTGGCTCCGATGGGGCGCACCTCGCGTGTCTCGATCACGCGGAGGAGCTTCACCTGGAGCGACAGCGGCATGTCGCCGATCTCGTCGAGGAAGAGCGTGCCCTTGTCGGCGGCGACGAAGAGGCCGCGCTGGTCCGCGATCGCGCCCGTGAAGGCGCCCTTCGTGTGGCCGAAGAGCTCGCTTTCGAGAAGCGTCTCGGGAATCGCGCCGCAGTTGATCGCCACGAAGGGTTGGTTCGCCCGCGCGCTCGACTTGTGGATGGCGCGCGCCAGCAGCTCCTTGCCGCTGCCGCTCTCTCCCTGGATGAGCACGCTCGCGTCTCCCGCGGCGACGCGCTGCGCCTTCGAAAGCAGGTCTTCCATGAGGGAGGACTGGGTGACGATCTCCTCGCGCCAATAAGCGGGCGCGCCCGACTGGCGCGTGGCGCCTCCCTGCAACGAAAGGGCGCGGTTGATCTGGAAGAGCAGCTCTTCGGCGTCGTATGGCTTCGTGAGATAGCCGAACACGCCGCGCTGGGTCGCCGCGACCGCATCGGGAATCGTGCCGTGGGCCGTGAGGATGATGACCGGCAATCCGGGATAGCTCGCCTGCACTTCCTGGAAGAGCGCCATGCCGTCCATGGCATCCATGCGAAGGTCGGTAAGCAGCAGGTCGGGACGCGTCGCGGCGATGGAGGCGAGGGCGCGCTGGCCGCTGTCGACAGCGGTCACGTCGTACCCGTTCGCCTTCAATCGGATCGCGAGCAGGCGAAGCAAATCCGGATCGTCGTCAACCAGCAACAGGGAGGCCTTCGAATGCTTCGGCATCAGGGCCTCTGACAGGGTTTGCCGCAGGGACATCGCGCATCTCCGATCTTGGCGCCGCGAAACGGGCGCGTAGCGGAGGGAACGTGCAAGAAATCTGCCATGAAGGACGCGTTCAGGCGGCTTCCTCCTCGTTGCCCGTCTTCTTGCGCGGGAAGCTCACGCGAAAGTGGGCGCCGGGCCCGTCGAGCACCTCGATGCGCCCCTTGTGGAGCTGGATGTACTCCTTGACGATCGACAGTCCCAGCCCGCTGCCCTTGATGGCCGCCACCGGCGCATCGGCTCCGCGATAGAAGGCCTCGAAGATCTTCTCCCGGTCGACCGCGGGGATGCCGGGGCCTTCGTCGAGCACCTCGAACACCGCGTCGTTGTGCTCCTTGTAGAGCTTGATCGAGATGAGGCCGCGCTCGGGCGAGTACTTGATCGCGTTCGAGAGCAGGTTGTCGAGCATCACGCGGATCTTCTCCTCGTCGCAGTACGCGGTCACGTGCTCGCAGTTGAGCTCGATGCGCATGTCCTTGGCGACGATTGGAAGCTTCCGGTCGTTCACCACGCGCCGCACGACCTCGCGGAGCTGGACGATCTTCGCGTCGAGATACGAGGTCTGCGCATGCACCGCGCTGTAGTTGAGCAGGCCCTCGATCAGCTTGCGAAGCTCGATGGAGTTCTCCTGGAGGATCCGCGCGATCTCCCGCTGCTCCGCGTTGAGGCTGCCCACCACGCCGGATGAAAGCAGGTCCGATCCCTCGCGCAGCGCGGTGAGCGGGGTCTTCAGCTCGTGCGACATGTGCTGCAGGAAGCGTGTCTTCTGGGCTTCGAGCGTGATCAGCCGGTCGCGCAGCCAGTCGAGCTGCTCGCCCAGGCGCACCATGTCGCCCGGCCCCTGGATCGCGATCGGCTTGGCGAAGTTGCCTTCGCCCAGGCTGCGGATGCCCTCGCTCACCTGCGTGATGGGGCGCGCGATGAGGAACGTGAACGAGCCGATGAGGAGGATCGCCGTCGGGATGAGGGCGATCATCAGCCAGAAGACGCTGTCGCGCGAGTGCACCGCCTGCGCGCGAAGCTGTTCGATGCCGGAGTCGGTGGCCTGGTCGCCCACGCGAATGAGGTTCTGCCCGTGCTCGGTGAGGTTCGCGAATTCCTGCGGCAGCCGGCGCGCGAGCTCGGGCGTGGGCCCCGAGTGCGTGATGAGCATGTTCACCGCATCCTCGTCTCGGATGATCGAGGCGAGCTCCGCGCGCTGCGCTTCCGAGAGCTCCATCTCGTCGAGCTGGTGGGTGAAGCGAAGGAACGCCGCGCGGTTCGTGCGGTATGCGTCGAGATACATGGCTTCGCCCGCGACCGAGTATTGCCGGGCCGCGCGGTCGAGAGACGCGATCACGGTCGCGAGGGAGCGGCTCGCCTGCGTCACCTTCACACTCGAATGGACGGTCTGCTCCGCGAGGCGCGAAAGGCGCTCGAAGGCGAGCGCGTTGGTGAGCAGCGCGAACAACAGGGGCGCGGCCACGATCGAGAAGCCGATCAGCAGCAGGGACAGGAACGAGCGCGGATAGGTGAGCCTCATCCTTCCTCAATTATAGGGTGGTAAAATCCACGCATGGCCTACGAATCCGAGCTCACGCGCTTCATGCGCGATTTCATGGCGAAGAACCCGCAGCTCGCCGAGCTGCAGAAGAAGAACCGCGCCACCTGGTGGGACAAGCCCCAGGACCTGGAGGTTTCGGAAGAGCGCGCCGAATCGGCCGTGCCGCAGCCCGGCTACGTGTACTTTTCCCACACCCGGGAAGAAGACAAGCCCGCCTAGGCGGGAAAGAGGTTCAGCACGCCATCGAGCCCCATGTAGTCGAGGGCGTATCCGGCTTTCTCCCGCACCACCGGCTTTGCGTGATACGCGATGCTCGTGGCCGCCTCGGCCATCATCGGCAAGTCGTTGGCGCCATCGCCGATGGCGAGCACGCGGTCAGCACCGATTCCGAGCTCGCGCTTCAGTCGCGCCACGTGCCCCGCCTTTCCCTGCGCATCGACCAGGGGCCCGGTCACCACGCCCGCGAGCTTTCCCTCGTCCACGACCAGCGTATTCGAATATGCGTGGTCGAAGCCCAGGCGATCGCGGACCCGGTCGGTGAAATAGGTAAAACCCCCCGACACCAGGAGCGTCTTCACGCCATGCCTGCGCGCCGCGGCGAGGACCTGCTCGGCGCCCTTGTTGAAGCGCAGGCGTTCCGAATACACGCGCTCGAGCGTCGACTCGTCGAGGCCGGCGAGGGCCTTCACGCGCCGGCGCAGGCTTTCGGGCCAGTCGATCTCGCCGCGCATCGCCGATGCGGTGACCGCGGCCACCTCCGCCTTGCGTCCGGCGAAGTCGGCGATCTCGTCGATGCATTCGATCGAGATCAGCGTGGAATCCATGTCCATCGCGATTAGCGCGAAATCGGAAAGCTTGCGTCCTTCCTCGACGAAACCCCAGTCGAGCCTCGCCGCCGCGCAATGCGCCGCGACCTGCGTGTGGGCCGAGCGGTCGGCTCGCGTGATGCGGAACGCGTCGTCAGAGATGCGTTCGATCGTCGACCCGCGCGCGATGCCGTGAAGCTGCTTGAGGTCCTGCGTCGCGATGTCTTCGCCCTGGACTACGAGATTCATGGTCAGGCCAATTTTCTCAGGAACTGGCGCACTTCATTCGCCCGCAGCTTGAGGTCTTCCTGCTGCACCTCGATGCGCACGCGATCGGGACCGGGCAGGCGATAGATTCGGCTCGATTGCACGAGCGAAAGCACGCGCCGCGGCTCCACGGGCGGGTGCGGCACGAATTGCACGACGATGCCGCCGGCCGACGCGTCGATCTTCTGCACTCCGAGTGGCGCGCCCTGGACGCGAAGCCTGTGGCACTCGAGGAGCACTCGCGTGGCGTCGGGGAGCGGGCCGAACCGGTCGACGAGCTCCTCGGTAAGGCGCTCGAGCTCCTCGTCGGAGTTGCAGTTGGCGAGCCGTTTGTAGATCACGAGGCGTTCGTTCACGTCGCCGCAGTACGTATCGGGAAGCAGCGCCGGCGAATGCAGGTTCACCTCGGTGGCGACACTCAGCGGCGCGGAGAGATCCGGCTCCTTGCCGCTCTTCAGCTGCTTCACCGCATGCTCGAGCATCTCGTTGTACAGCGCGAAGCCCACGTCGTGGATTCCGCCCGACTGCGATTCGCCGAGCACCTCGCCCGCGCCGCGGATCTCGAGGTCGTGCATCGCGAGGTAGAAGCCCGCGCCCAGGTCTTCCATCATCTGGATCGCCTCGAGGCGCTTCTTGGCCGCGGCCGAAAGCGCTTCAGGGCCCGGCGTGAGCAGGTACGCGTAGGCCTGGTGGTGCGAACGGCCGACGCGGCCCCGCAGCTGGTGCAGTTGCGCGAGGCCGAAGCGGTCGGCGCGATGGATCAGGATCGTGTTGGCGCTCGGCACGTCGATGCCCGTCTCGATGATCGTCGAGCACAGGAGCACGTTGGTGCGCTGGTGGTAGAAGTCGCGCATCACGCGCTCGAGCTCGCGCTCCGGCATCTGGCCATGGGCGACGGCGATGCGCGCTTCGGGGAGCAGCTCCTCCAGCTCGGCGCGGCGGTTCTCGATCGTGTCGACTTCGTTGTACAAGTAGTAAGCCTGCCCGCCACGCTTGAGCTCCCGCAGCACCGCTTCACGGACGATGCCTTTCGAGAGCCGGTTCACGAAAGTCTTGATCGCCAGCCGCCGCTGGGGCGCCGTGGCGATCACCGAAAAATCGCGCAACCCCTCGAGCGACATGGCAAGCGTGCGTGGAATGGGAGTCGCCGTGAGCGTGAGGACATCGACGGAGCTGCGCAGCTTCTTCAGCTCCTCCTTCTGCCGCACTCCGAATCGATGCTCCTCGTCGATGATCACGAGGCCGAGGTTCCTGAACTTCACGTCCTTCTGGATCAGCTTGTGGGTGCCGATCACGATGTCGAGCGCCCCCGATGCGAGTCCCTCGAGGGACTTCGCCACTTCCTTGGGGCTGCGGAAGCGCGAGAGCTCGGCGATGCGCACCGGGAAGGCGGAAAAACGGTCCGTGAAGTTCTGGTAGTGCTGCTCCGCGAGGAGTGTCGTGGGAACGAGGATGGCCACTTGCGTGCCGCCCGCGACCGCGACGAATGCGGCGCGCATGGCGACTTCGGTCTTGCCGAAGCCCACGTCGCCGCACACCAAGCGATCCATCGGCCGGCCCGTCGCCATGTCCGTGATCACCGCCTGGATCGCGGCGTCCTGGTCCGGCGTCTCCTCGAAGGGGAACGTTCCCGCGAAGGCCTCGTATTCCTGCACCTTCAAGGGAAATGCATGGCCCTGGCGCGCGAGGCGCTTCGCATAGAGGTCGAGAAGCTCCGCCGCCGTGTCGCGCACCTGGCGCGCGGCCTTGCGCTTGGCCTTCTCCCATTGCCCGCTGCCCAGGCGATGCAGCGGCGCGCTTTCGGGCGACGCGCCCGTGTAGCGGCTGATGGCGTGCAGCTGCGACACGGGAACGTAGAGCTTGTCTCCGCCTTCGTATTCGAGGTGCAGGAATTCCATTTCGCCCTCGCCCAGGTCGAGCGTGACGAGGCCGAGATAGCGGCCGATGCCGTGCTGGCTGTGGACGACCGGGTCGCCTTCCTTCACCTCCGCCAGGTCGCGCACCATGCCTTCGGCATTGATGGGAGCGCGGCCATCTCGCCGGCGCACCTGGCGCACCTGTCCCGGATAAAGCTCGGCCTCGGTGACGATGGCCGTGCGCTCTTCGTCCAGCATGAATCCCGACGAGACGGGCCCGAATGTCATGGCGAGCGGATGGGCGGATTCGGTGAATCGCAGCCAATCGTCCACAAGCACCGGATGGAAGTCGTGTTCGGCGAAGAATGACGAGAGCGTTTCCCGGCGCCCCGCGCTTTCGGCCACGATGAGGATGCGGCCGTCGAATGATCCTGCGAACGACTTCAGGCGCTTCAGGGGTTCGACGGAGCGGCGATCCACGTCGATGGACGGGACGTCGGAATTTACGCGCTCGACATCGATGCGAGGCAAGTCCTTCATCGATGCGAAGAGATCCTCGACGGGCAGGTAGAGCTCCCGCGGCTCGAGCAGCGGACGGTCGCGATCGCCCTTCAGCAGGTCGTAGCGCGACCTGAGATCCGACCAGAACGCTTCGGCCGCGCCATTCACGTCCCCATGCACGACGAACGTGGTGCCCGCCGGCAGGTAGTCGAAGAGCGTTGCCGTCTGGTCGAAGAAGAGCGGCAGGTAACACTCGACACCCGCCGGAGCGACTCCGTTCGAGACGTCCTTGTACACGCGGCTTCGCGAGGGATCGCCTTCGAAGCGCTCCCGAAACGATTCCCTGAAATGGGCGCGACCCTCGTCGTCGAGCGGAAACTCGCGCGCGGGAAGCGTGCGGATCTCCGACACGGGATAGATCGAGCGCTGCGTGTCCACGTCGAAGGCGCGAATCGTCTCGATCTCGTCGCCGATCAGGTCGAGGCGATACGGAACGGGGCTGCCCGTCGGGAAGAGGTCGACGAGTCCGCCGCGAACGCAGAACTCGCCGGGCGTCATCACCTGCTGGACGTGCGCGTATCCGGCGAGCACGAGCTGGGCGCGCAGCGCATCGAGGTCGAGGCGGGTCTTCGCGCGCAGGTCGAAGGTCCGCGCCGCGAGATAGGAGTTCGGCGCGAGGCGTTGCGCGGCGGTGGCGATCGGAACGATGCCGATGTCGAATCGCCCGTGCGCGAATTGCCAGAGCGTCGAGAGCCGTTCGGAAACGAGATCCGGGTGCGCGGAGAACTGGTCGTAGGGAAGGATCTCCCAATCGGGCAGCCGATGGACCGCGAGCGCGGGATCGAACCACGCGATTTCTTCACGGAGGCGCTCCGCGTCCTGCGCCGCCGCGGTGAGCACGAGAAGGGGCTTGCGCGCGGCCGCCTCGCGGGCGAGCCAAAGCGCATCCGACGACCCGCTCTTCCGGAGCGTGGTCCGCGACATGGCGTCGTTGACGTCCTAGACGACGGCGACCGGGATCTTCCCGATCTTCGCGCGCCACTGCGCCGGCCCGGTCTTGTGGACCGCGTTTCCGGAGGCATCCACCGCGACGGTCACGGGCATGTCCTTCACCTCGAACTCGCGGATCGCTTCCATCCCGAGGTCCTCGAACGCGAGGATCTTCGAGGAGCGGATCGCCTTCGAGACGAGGTAGGCCGCGCCACCCACGGCGATGCAGTACACCGCGCCGTGCTTCTTGATGGATTCGATGGCGACGGGACCACGCTCGCTCTTGCCGACCATGCCGATGAGGCCCGTCTGCGCGAGCACCGGCTCCACGAACTTGTCCATGCGCGAGCTGGTCGTCGGTCCCGCGGGCCCGACCACTTCATCGCGCACCGCATCCACGGGACCCGTGTAGTAGATGAACCGGTTCGTGAGTGGGACGGGAAGCTTCTCGCCCCGCGCCATCATGTCCACAATGCGTTTGTGCGCGGCATCGCGGCCGGTGAGGAGCTTGCCGTTGAGGAGCAGGCGATCGCCGGCCTTCCACGTCGCGATCTCCGCCTTGGTGAGCGCATCGAGGTTCACGCGGCGGCTCGTCGACGTATCGAACGTGAGCTTCGGCCAGTCCTCGAGCGACGGCACCTCGAGGTGCGCGGGGCCGCTGCCGTCGAGTATGAAATGCGCATGGCGCGTGGCCGCGCAATTGGGCAGCAGCGCCACGGGCTTCGAGGCGGCGTGCGTGGGATAGTCGACGACTTTCACGTCGAGCACCGTGGAGAGCCCACCGAGGCCCTGCGCGCCGATGCCGAGCGCGTTCACCTTCTCGTAGAGCTCGAGGCGCAACTCCTCGGCACGCGTCTTCGCTCCGCGCGCCTTCAGCTCGTGGATGTTGAGCGGCTCCATCATCGCCCACTTGGCCATGAGCATCGCCTTCTCCGGCGATCCGCCGATGCCGAGCGACAGCAGGCCCGGGGGGCACCAGTCGGCGCCCATCGTGGGCACGATTGAAAGCACCCAGTCGACGATGTTGTCCGACGGCAGCAGCATCGCGAACTTCGATTTGTTCTCGCTTCCGCCACCCTTCGCGGCGCAGGTCACCTCGACCTTGTCGCCGGGAACGAGCTCCACGTGCGTGACGGCCGGCGTGTTGTCGCCGGTGGATTTCCTCTTGCCGTCGGGATCGGCGAGCATCGAGGCGCGCAGCGGATTGTCCTTGTCGGTGTACGCGCGGCGCACGCCTTCGTTCACGAGCTGCTCGAGCGACAGCTTCGTGTCCCACTTCACGTCCATGCCGGCGCGGATGAAGACGATGGCGATGCCCGTGTCCTGGCAGATGGGGCGATGGCCTTCGGCGGCCATGCGGGAATTCACGAGGATCTGCGCCATCGCGTCCTTCGCTGCGGGCGACTCCTCGCGCTGGTAGGCGGCCCACAGGTCGCGGATGTAATCGGCCGGATGGTAGTAGCTGATGAACTGGAACGCGTCGGCGACCGACTGGATGAAGTCTTCCTGGCGGAGTGTGGTCATTGCGAGCCTTCGAGAGTTGCGCGGAAAAATCCCTACACCGCCGAACGCGCCGTCGCGATCCGCGGAGTGATTTCCCGACGCAGAATTTTACCATTGCGGGTGCGTGGAAAATCCTTCGCGATGTAGACAATCTTCGGCGCTTTGTAGGCGGCAAGGTGTTCGCGCCCGAAGGCGAGGAGCTCGCCGGGAGTGACGCAGCTGCCCTCCTGGACGATCACGTAGGCCACCACCAGGCGCTTGTCGGGACCCGCGTCTTCGCCGATGCAGGCGCAATCGGCGACGCCCGCGTGGCTCTTCATCACGCGTTCGACCTCGTAGGGCGACACGCGGTAGCCGAAGCTCTTGATGATGTCGTCCTTGCGCCCGAGGAACCACAGATAGCCGTCCTCGTCATAGCGCGCGTAGTCGCCCGTGAAGAACCAGCCGTCGTGGCGCAGCTTCGCGGTTTCGTCCGGCAGGTTCCAGTAGCCGAGGAACAGTCCCGGGTCCGATTCGGGAACGCAGATCATGCCTTCGTCTCCGCGCGGCGCTTCCGCGAGCGTTTCCGGATCGAGGAGCCGAATGTCGTGGCCGGGCTGCGGAAAGCCGGCGCTTCCCGGCCGGATCGGCCGGAACCTGCTTTGCGAGAGGTAGTAGCTGAACTCGCTCATGCCGACCGCCTCGAAGATGTCCAGGCCGAATCGCTCCTTCCATTGCGCGAACACCTCGTCGGACAGATGCTCGCCCGCGCTCATGCAATGTCGAAGCGTCGGCACGTCGCGTCGCGAGAACTCCGTCTTCTGGAGGATCTGGCGATAGATGGTGGGCACGCCGATGAAGATGGTGGCCGAGTGCTTCGCGATGAGGCGGGGCCACGTCGCCGCGTCGTTGCGCCCCTCGTGCGCGATCACGGTCTTCGCGCGCGCGAGAGGATCCATGAGCGCGGACCCGAGCACGTAGGTCCAGTTGAACTTGCCGGAGTGGACGATCCGGTCCACCTCCTGGCCCGCGTAGTCGAACCAGTATTCCGATGCGGGTCCGCGCCCGATGAGCGAACGATGCGCGTGCAACACGCCTTTCGGATAACCGGTAGTGCCCGAGGTGTAGACGAGGTAAGCCGGATCGCCGGCGCGAGTCGGGTGCGCGGGCTCGACCGTTCCCACGGCCGCGAGCGCGCGATCGAGCGCCTCACCGGCAATGATCACGTGGCGCAGGCCTCCGGCGCCCTCGAGCTTCGCGCGCATCGCGCTCCAGGCGGCCGCGTCGATCACGAGCGCCGCGGCGCCCGAGTCCTCGACGAGATAGCGGACCTCCTCGGCGGTAAGCAGCGTCGAGGTGGGCACGGCGATGGCGCCACGTTTCATCGCGCCGAGGAACGCCGTGGGATAGTCGATCGAGTTGGGGAGCCGCACCAGCACGCGGTCGCCGGTAGCGAGACCGAGGTTGCGCAGCAGCTGCGCGAATCGCGACGTGCGCCGCGCGAGGTCCCCGTACGTGATGGAGCTCGTGCCCAGCGCGTCGTCCTCGACGATCATCGCCGTGCGCGTCTCGGCCGGCGTGCCGAGATGGGCATCCGTGCAGGCCACGCCGATATTGAGGAACTCCGGGACCTGCCACCGCCACTGGGGAAACGGCGTCAGAGGATGACTCCGTAGGGCCAGTTCTCCCTGACCACCTGCGCCGGAAGCTTTCTCAGGACCTCGATCGCGAAGTCCGTGTCTCCCGGCGAAAGCGCGTGCAGGGCATGCGCGCGCAGCAGCGTCTGCAGCGCCTTTCCGAACATCGGCGGATCGAGCATCTCGCCGCGGAACTTGATCGCTCCGCCGAGCAGCGCGTCGGCCTCGATCGCCGCCCTCAGGATCTCGATCTTGGTGCGGATGTCCGAAGGCGACGGCGTGAACGCGACCTTGCAGGGATGGATGTGCGAGGGATGGATCACCTGCTTGCCCGACAAGCCCAGGGACGCTTCCTCGAGCGCGTGGTTGTACACGACGCGGGACTCCTCGTCGCCGTGGAGATCCAGCCAGCGGCGCACGTCGTCGGGTTCCACGAAGTCCTCCGGCATCGTCGATTGCCCGATCAGCGTCTCGACGGCGCCGATCACGCCCTTTCCCGCGATGCGCGCCTCGAAGAGGATGTCGTGCAGGTAGAACTTGAGCTCCTCGGGCCAGTTGCGCGGCGTGATGTGGATTCCCATCGCCTTGGAGAAGTCGTGGATTCCGAAGACCACGTGCTTCACAGTCGAATACTGCATGAGCTCCGGCGCGATCTTGAGCGATTTCGGGTGCTCGATGATGGGCTGGATCGTGATGCGGTGGTTCAGGCCCACGAGGACGGCGGAGAGATCGCGAATCTCCGGTGACCCGTAGGCTTCTCCCGCCTTCGCCAGCATCACGACGTCGAAATGCGGCGCGAGGTCGCGCACCAGCTGCAGATCCTTCTCGTATTCGTCGGTGCGGAAGGGGTTGATGCGCACCGCGATCTGCACTTCCTTCTTGCGCGGGAGGCCGGGAAGCTCGCGGCGCAGCAGCTCGCGGCTCATCTCCTTCTGGCGGCACCCGTCCTCGAGGTCGAAGAGCAGCGTGTGCGCGGTCGTGTTCCATCCGTGCTTGCGGAACCGCTGCGCGGCCTGTTCCAGGTCCTCGTAGATGCCGAGCGACGGCGCGTACTTGACCGGCGGGTAGTAGATCTGGATCCCGGGCCAATAGTCTCCGAGGATGTCGACGGCGCTGCGGTTGCCGGGCTGCGAGGTGCTCGCGGGCGGATGGAGCAAGGCATTCATGCGGCCCAACGTAGCACTTGATGTTGCGCTGCGTCAATTTGCGCCGGAACCGGAATGAGATCGTCCGGGTCTGTGCTATAACTCAGTGAAAACCAGGAGGAGAAACGAGCATGTCCACCATCGAGTCGGTACTGCAGGAAACGCGCGTCTTTCAGCCGCCCGCGGAGCTGCAGAAAACCGCCAACATCCCCGGCATGGCCGCCTACCAGGCGATGGTCGACGAGGCCGCGAAGGATTTCGAGGGTTTCTGGGCGAAGCACGCGAGGAACGAGCTCCTCTGGTCCAAGCCGTTCACGAAGACGCTCGATGAATCCAACGCTCCGTTCTTCAAGTGGTTCCACGACGGCGAGCTGAACGCGTCGTACAACTGCCTCGACCGTCACCTGAAGACGCAACCCGGCAAGGTCGCGATCATCTTCGAGGCCGACGACGGCGCGGTGACGAAGGTCACGTACAAGGAGCTCTACCACAAGGTCTGCCAGTTCTCGAACGCGCTCAAGGCCCAGGGCGTCAACAAGGGCGATCGCGTGCTCATCTACATGCCGATGTCGGTGGAGGCGGTCGTGGCGATGCAATCGTGCGCGCGCATCGGCGCGACGCACTCGGTCGTGTTCGGCGGCTTCTCGGCGAAGAGCGTCCAGGAACGCATCGTCGATGCCGGCGCCGTGGCCCTCATCACGGCCGATGGGCAGATGCGCGGCGGCAAGGAGATCCCGCTCAAGCCCGCCTGCGACGAGGCGATCGCCATGGGCGGCTGCGAGGCGCTGCGCACGGTGATCGTCTACAAGCGCACGGGCTCGAACATCGCGATGACGGCGGGCCGCGACAAATGGTGGCACGACGCGATCGAAGGGCAGCCGACGGATTGCGAGCCCACGTGGGTGAACGCGGAGCACCCGCTCTTCATCCTCTACACGTCGGGGTCGACGGGCAAGCCCAAGGGCGTCCAGCACTCGACGGGCGGCTACCTGCTGCATGCGATCCTCACGATGAAGTGGGTGTTCGACAGCAAGCCGGACGACATCTTCTGGTGCACCGCCGACGTGGGCTGGGTGACGGGCCACACGTACATCGCGTACGGCCCGCTCGCGGTGGGAGCGACCGAGATCATCTTCGAAGGCGTCCCGACCTTTCCGGACGCCGGGCGTTTCTGGAAGATGATCCAGGACCACAAGGTGACCGTGTTCTACACGGCGCCGACGGCGATCCGCTCCCTCATCAAGGCGGGCGGCGACCTTCCGAAGAAATACGACCTGAAGTCGCTGCGCATCCTCGGTTCGGTCGGCGAGCCGATCAATCCCGAAGCCTGGATGTGGTACTACGAGACTGTAGGCGGCAGCCGCTGCCCGATCATGGATACGTGGTGGCAGACCGAGACGGGCGGCCACATGATCACGCCGCTTCCGGGCGTGACGCCGCTGAAGCCGGGCTCGTGCACGTGGCCGCTGCCGGGAATCATCGTCGACATCGTCGACGAGACCGGCCACTCCGTCGGCAAGGGCAAGGGCGGCATCCTCGTGATCAAGCGGCCGTGGCCTTCGATGATCCGCACCATCTGGGGCGATCCGGAGCGCTACAAGAAGAGCTACTACCCGGACGACTTCCAGGGCAAGTACTACCTCGCGGGAGACGGCGCCTCGACGGACCATGAAGGCTACTACCGCATCATGGGCCGCATCGACGACGTGTTGAACGTCTCGGGCCACCGCCTCGGCACGATGGAAATCGAGAGCGCGCTGGTCGCGAACAGCAAGCTCGTCGCGGAGGCCGCGGTCGTGGGCCGGCCCGACGACCTCACCGGCGAAGCCGTCGTCGCGTTCGTCGTCACCAAGGGCCCGCGGCCGAGCGGCGAGGATGCGAAGAAGATGGCGAAGGAGCTTCGCGACTGGGTCGCCCAGGAGATCGGCCCCATCGCCAAGCCCAAGGACATTCGTTTCGGCGACAACCTGCCCAAGACGCGCTCCGGGAAGATCATGCGGCGCCTGCTCCGCTCCATCGCGAAGGGCGAGGCCATCACGCAGGACGTCTCGACGCTCGAGAACCCGGCGATCCTGGACCAGCTCAAGCAGAACCTATAGGGGAGCACGCACCGGAAATAGCTTGCAGGAGCGGGCGCAGCCCCGCTAGCATCCATTCATCCCAAGCCTCACTGCCGAAGTTGTTATAACACTCATAAAGGAGGGGATACATGGCAACTGCCGCCAGCATGGCCGGTTCGGAGCACCAAGAGGAGAAGCGCGTCATCTTCGCCTCGTCGCTCGGGACGGTGTTCGAGTGGTACGACTTCTACCTGTACGCGACGCTGGCGCCTTTCTTCGCGGCGCTGTTCTTTCCCCCGGGCAACCAGACCGCCGCGCTGCTCTCCGCATTCGCGGCGTACGCGGCGGGCTTCCTGGTGCGTCCCTTCGGCGCGATCGTCTTCGGCCGCATCGGGGACCTCGTCGGCCGCAAGTACACCTTCCTCATGACGATCCTCTTCATGGGCGGGTCCACGTGCCTCGTCGGCTTCCTGCCCAAGTACGAGGCGATCGGCTGGGCGGCGCCCATCCTGCTCGTGACGTTGAGGCTCGTGCAGGGACTCGCGCTCGGCGGCGAGTATGGCGGTGCCGCGACGTACGTCGCGGAGCACGCGCCACAGGGCAAGCGTGGATACGACACGAGCTGGATCCAGACGACGGCTACGCTCGGCTTCTTCCTGTCCCTCGCCGTGATCGGGCTTTGCCGCTTCAGCGGCTGGCTCACCGCGGACGAGTTCAAGGACTGGGGCTGGCGTGTTCCGTTCTGGGTCTCGATCATCCTGCTCATCTTCTCCGTGTACATCCGGCTCAAGCTGAACGAGTCCCCGGTGTTCCAGCGGATGAAGTCCGAGGGCCGCGGATCGAAGGCGCCTCTCACCGAGAGCTTCCTCCACTACCCGAACAACAAGTACGTGCTGCTTGCGCTCCTGGGCGCGACGGCCGGGCAGGGCGTGGTCTGGTACACGGGGCAGTTCTATGCCCTGTTCTTCCTCACCATCACGCTCAAGGTGGACGGCCTCACCGCGTACACGCTGATCGGCCTCGCGCTGCTCCTGGGCACGCCGTTCTTCGTCGTGTTCGGCGCGCTGTCGGACAAGATCGGGCGCCTCAAGATCATCCTCGCGGGTTGCCTCCTCGCGGCGCTCACGTACTTCCCGCTCTTCCAGGCGCTCACGCACTACGTGAACCCGGCGTTGGAAAGCTTCCAGCAGGCGAACTCGATCTCGGTGCAGGCCAAGGACTGCAACTTCCACATCTTCGTCCTGCCGACGACGAAGTTCAGCGAGTGCGACAAGGCCAAGGACTACCTCACCAAGTCCGGGCTTTCGTTCGCTTCGTCGGACCTTCCCGCGGCATCGCCGGACAACGTGGTCACGAAGATCGGTCCCACCGAGATCAAGGGCTTCGACGCGAAGGCCTACGACAAGGCCCTCGCGGACCTCAAGTACCCGAAGTCCGCCAACAAGGACCAGATCAACTGGGGCATGACGCTGCTGATCCTGTTCATCATGCTGATCTACGTGACCATGGTGTACGGGCCGATCGCGGCGTTCCTGGTGGAGCTCTTCCCGACGAAGATCCGCTACACGTCGATGTCGCTGCCGTATCACATCGGCAACGGCTGGTTCGGCGGGATGCTGCCGCTGCTCGCGACCGCGATGGTCGCGGCCAATGGCGACATCTACTACGGCCTCTGGTACCCGATCATCGTGGCCCTGATGACGGTGGTGATCGGCTTCCTCTTCCTGAGGGACAACAAGGACCGGGACATCAACGAGTAGGGCGCTGCGCAAATAAACGGCCCCGCCGCAACCGGTGGGGCCGTTTTTTTTCTAGAATGCATCCATGGCGGCCGCTGACATCTATCGCAAGACCGCGTTGGGCCTCGCCGAGATCAAGGAGCGCAAGCTCA
>Ga0070731_10000995_pt1 | contig 31742 bp, 25 predicted proteins | sample Coa_R1_2_FD_66448 | JGI IMG/M metagenome (GOLD analysis project Ga0070731, IMG submission 66448) | Surface soil microbial communities from Centralia Pennsylvania, which are recovering from an underground coalmine fire - Coalmine... | ecosystem: Environmental > Terrestrial > Soil > Unclassified ... | reverse complement strand
ACGTGTGATTCTCCTCGTGCATGCCGGCGGAGGCGACCAGATTCTGCCGGGTCAGCGCCGCCACGACATCCTCCGAGGTGAGATGGACCGCCCGGAGCCGGTCCGGATCGACGACCACGTGGTGTTCCGGCGTCCGTCCGCCCACCAGATCCACCCGCGCGACCCCGGGAAGCCGGAGGAACCGGGGCTTGATGTCGTAGCGGGCGATGTCCCAGAGATCCCGGAGCCCGCGGGTCTTCGACGTCAGGCTGATCCCGATCACCGGGAAGGCGGAGAAGGTCAGCCGGTGGGTGCTGAACGAGGCGGTCGCCGGCAGCGAGCTCTTGATCTGGGAGAGCCGGGACAGGACATAGAGCTCCGCCTGGACCATGTCGGCCTTCCAGCTGAAAAAGACGCTGAGCTCCGCCGAGCCGCGACCGGTCAGGTTCCGGAGCGTGATGGCCCCGGGGACATCCTTCATCGCCTCCTCGATGGGCCGGGTCACCCGGACCATCATCTCGTCGGCCGGCATCACCCCGTTGTCGACCATGATCACGACGCGGGGAAAGTCGGTCTGGGGGAAGACCGACGAGGGCATCCCGAGCGCGCTGTAGACGCCGGCCAGGCAGACGGCCAGAACCACGAAGGAAATCGCCTTCGAGTGGTGGCGGGCAAACTCGCCGACCCAGCGCCCGGGACCCGACATCGGCCTGAAAGAGTCCATCGTGCAGCGTTCCGATGCTCCTACTTCGACCCTTCGACGCGGACTTTCGCCTCGCCGGGCAGGCCGTAGGCTCCCTTCGTCACCACGGCGTCGTCTTCGTTGAGATCGTCCCCGTCGATTTCGACCCAGTCCCCTTCGGCGATCCCGACCTGGACGGGCTTCTGGACGGCCTTCTCCCCCAGGAACCCGACGATCACGTCCTTCCCCTCGGTCGTGCGGACCACCGATTCCCGGGGAACGACGAGATGGCCCGGGTGCTCCTCGACCACGATCCGGATCCGGACGAACTGGCCGGGAACGAGCGGGGACTTCGCGGGGAGCGCCACCCGCACCGTAGCGGAATCCAACTTCCGGTCCACGTCCAGCCCCACGACCTTCACGGTTCCTTGAAGGGAGGCGGCGGGGGTCCGTCCGGTCGACCGCTCCGAGCCCATCCGAACGTCCACCGGCTGGCCGACGCGCAGGGAGCCCAGGGCCGCCGCGGGAACCGTCCCTTCGACCACCAGCCGGTCCAGGTCGACGATCTCGGCCAGCACCGTCGTCAGATCGACCGCTTCCCCGACGTTGCCCTTCAGCCGGACGACGGTGCCCGCGATCGGGGCTCGAACCTGATACAGCGCGCGCTGAAGGACCGCGCCTTCCAGCGCCTTCTCCGCCTCGACCACCTTGGCCTGGGCCTCCGCCAGCTCCTCCCGCGTGGGCGAGGTTCGCAGGAGAAGCAGCTGCTTCTCCGCCGTCGCCTGGTCGTTCTTCGCGGAGGCCAGATCCAGCGCCGCTTCCTCGAGGGTCTTCTCCGAGGCCAGCTGGCCCGCCGCGAGCTGGACCATCCGGTCGTGTTTCTTCCGGGAGAAATCCAGGGCCAGGGTCGCCCGCTCCACCTGCATCTCGGCCAGGCGAAGCTGATCCGGTCGAGGGATCGACTTCAGCTTTTCCAGCGCCGCCCGCGCAGAGCCCACGGCCGCCCGGGCCTTCTCCTCCTCCGACCGGGCGATCCGGTCGTCCAGCTGGACGAGAAGCTCGCCCTCCGCGACGCGCGACCCCAGCCCGGCCTGGATGCCGGAGAGGATCCCCGCGACGGGCGAGGCCACGCGGGAGCCCGCGGACGTTTTCCCTCCACCGGCGGGTTCCGCCTCCACCGTGCCCGTGCCTTCCACATAGCGGTGCAGCGTGGCGCGGCTGATCTTGCCCAGACGCACGGTCGGGATCGGAATCACCTCTCCGCCGCCCGCCTCGTCGTCATCGTCGACCTTGGCCCGGAACCAGTCGGCATGAAAGATCAGCGCCCAGGTCCCCGCCGCGAGCGCCGACAGGATCAGGATCCCCGGCACGACGCTTCTCATCAGCTTCATCAACTCGCCTTACCTTCTCCGAGAGGCCTCAATCCCCTTCCCTCGGGCTCCGCTCGAGGGGCGCGGGAGTTCCGGCGCGGGACCCGAGGGGACGCTGGACCGCATCCTCGAGGGCCCCCAGGGCGTCCTCCGCGTGGCGGAGCGACTCGATCCGCGTCGCGTCGGCCTTCACGAGCTCCAGCCGGAGGCCCCACAGCGCGCTCGGCTCCAGGTCGCCCAGCTCGACGGCCCGACGCCCCGCCCGCTCGCGCGCGCCCAGGAGATCGAGCGACGCCCGGGCTTCCTGCAGTTCCGCCAAGGCCGCGCGATAGCGTTCGCGGGCGGTCTCGAGCTCCGAGATGGCCTGCGCCTGGGCGACGGCGAAACGGGCCGCCACTTCCCGGCAACGGGCCTCGGCTTCCGCGACCGGACCGTCGTTTTGATTGAGGAGCGGCAGCGTGATCTGCAAGCCGAGATTGAACTTCTTCTGCCCCTGATCGTAGGTGTAGCCGGGGCCGAGGCTGACGTCCGGATACCGGGCGGCCAAGTCGTGCCGGAGCGCGGCCACGGCCGCGCCGTACTCGGCGAGCAAGCCTCGCAGGTCCAGGCGTCCCTCGAGCCCCCGCTCGAGGGGCGCCGGGTCGTCGAGCGCGGCGAGGGCGGGCGGCGATTCCAGCCCCGGCCAGGACAGCGCGATCTCCCGAAGCGCGCTCGCCGGAAGGCCGGCGGAGGCGGCGAGGACCGCCCGGGTCTCGGCGACCTTCCCCTCCGCGGTATGGATCTGGAGGCGGGACCCCAGCAGGTCCCCCTGGGCGATGTCGACATCGAGCCTGAAGATGTCCCCCAAGGCGAGCTTCCGCTCCAGGGCGACCACGATGCGGCTCCGGGCGGATTCCTCGTCCTGTCGGAGCGCCAGCTCCCGAAGGGACAGGAGGTGATCCGCGAGCGCCGCCCTCACCCGGCTTCGCACCTTCCAGCCCGCCTCCGCCAGCGCGAGCGCGGCCGATTCCGACGTACGTTCGGCTTCCTCGATCTTGTAGCCCCGCTTCCACAACGTGTCGATCGGAAGGCTCAGATTCGCGCCGTAGATCCAGGGCGTGAACCCCGGTTCGACGTTCGCGACTTTGCTCAGCTCCACGCCGGCGACCGGGTTCGGCCACATCCCGGCCGTCACCCTCCCCGCGCGGGCCTGGAGGAGCCGCGCCCGGGCCAGATCGAGATCCGGATGATAGTAGAAGGCGACGAGCGTCAGGCTCTCCAGATCCCAGCGCACGAGGGGATCGGGGCGGGCGGGCCTGCCGGCATTCGCCTCGAGAAAGCGGGCGAGTCCCGGATCGTTCAGGGTCCTCCCCCGGAACTCCGTCTCGGATTTCTGGGGATCCAGGGCCGCCGGCTCCACGTCCGCGCAGCCGAGGGCCGCCAGGAGCGCCAGTCCCCAGCCCACGCGACGACTCATCGGATTCCCCATCGGCCTCCCGTTCCGCTTAGCGCGGCTTGTAGACGCGAAGCTCCGCCTTCTGGGCGTCGCGCTGGGGGACGGCGAGAACGAGCAGTCCCTGCTCCGGGATGAACACCGAGGTGCGGGCCCCCGGGGCCGAACTCTGGCAGTACACCCGCCGGTAGTGGTCCGCATCCTTCTGTTCGAGCGTGTCGATGAAGCCTTCCCCGGAGCTGACGTAGATCCGATGGGAGCTGGCATCGAGGTACAGGTCGTCGGTATCCTTGGAACAGCTGACGTCGGCGACGATCTTGCCGCTGTCGGTGTCCAGCACGATCACCTTGGACGGCTTGCGGCAGGCCACCAGGAGGCGATGATGGGCTTCGTCGAGCGCCATGGCGAAGTTCGCCTCGAGTTTCCCCAGGGACCACTTGGCCAGGACCGTCCCCTGCTCCCGGTCGACCACGACGACTTCCTTCGAGTCGGGTACGTTGACGAAGATCCGCTTCCCCTCCTTCTCAAGCTGGAAGGCTTCGGGATGGGCGTCCAACTTGATGTCCTGGACCTTCTCCAACTTCTCGAGGTCCACCACTCCAAGCCCCCCCGCCTCATGAGAGACGTACAGACGCTTCGTGCGGGGATCGTACCCGACGTCGTCGCCGTCGTCCTTGAAGTCGAAGGACTTGAGCTCCTTGTAGGAGTCCGCGTCGTAGATCCTGCAGCTTCCGTCCTTCCCGTTCGCGACCGCGAGGCGCTTCAGTTCCGGGATATAGATCACGCCCTGGGGCTCCGCCTGGCCGTCCAGCCGGCGGATCACCTTCCCCTGCTCGAGATCCACCACGAGGACCGCGTTGGAGCCGCTGGCCGCGATGAAGACGCGGTGGGTCGCCGGGTCCGCCGCCAGATGGTCGATTTTCCCCTGGCACCCCTCCAGAGGGATCGTCTTTGTGAGTTCGAGGGGCGCCTTCTCCTGGGCCCCGGCTCCGGAAGAGTTGGCCCCCAGCACGGCCGTCACGAGCGTCCACGCGGCGATCCACGCGCCTGGCTTCCTCATCGATCACCTCTCCTTGAGTTCGGGATCCGACTCCGACCGGCAGGCCTCGTCCAATCGTCCCCAAGCCTGCGATGCCTCCACGGTACCGAAGCGACATGTCCCGACGATGACGCTCCCATGACGTTTTCGTCATGCGGACCCCGGCGGCCCGCGCCGCCGGTCCCGATCGGCATGCCCGACCGGATCCCCTACGCCATGGGAAGCTGGACGGTGAACGTACTGCCCTCGCCGGGACGGCTCGTGACGTCGATCTTTCCCTCGTGAACCGAGATGAAGGAGCGGCAGATCGCCAGTCCGAGGCCCGCCCCGCCGCGATCGCGCGAGCGCGCCTTGTCCACGCGGTAAAACCTCCGGAAGAGGTTCGGAAGATGCTCGGAGGGGATGCCGATCCCGGTATCGGAGACCCGGACCCGGACGCTCGTGCCGTTGCGCTCGATCGACAAGGTCACGGTGCCCCCGTCGCGATTGTACTTGATGGCATTTTCCACCAGGTTCATGAAGACCCGCCGAAGCACGACGGCGTCCCCCATCACTTCGGCGTCCTCCCCTTCGGTGCGGATCGTGATCCGCCGTTCTTTGGCCATGGCCTGCCAGGTTTCGAGCGTCTCCTCCAGCAGGGGCAGCAGTCGCACGCGCTCGCGCTGGAGCGCGTACTGCCGCATGTCCATCTTCGCCAGCATGAAGAGGTCCGTCACGACGCGGGTCATGCGGGAGAGCTCCACATGGAAGCTGTCCAGGATGGCCTCGTACTCCTCGGACGTGTGGCCCGCCTGGACGGCGGTCTCCACTTCGGCGCGCAGGGTGGCCAGCGGCGTCCGGAGCTCGTGCGCCGCATCGGACGCGAAATTCTCCAGATCCAGGATGGCCGTTTCCAGACGCGTCAGCATGGCGTTGAAGGTCCGCACGAGTTCCCGGACTTCTCCCGCGGTTCCTTCCTCCGGGATTCGTTCGGACAGGCTGGTCCGGCTCAGGCGCTCGGCCTGCTGGCGGACGGCCTCGACCGGAGCCAGAAGCCGGCGCATGACGACCCATCCGGCCAGGACGGACAAGGCGGTCGACGCCAGCGAAAAGACCCCGAAGTACGCCAGGAGCCGCCGCGCGCGCTCCTTCAGGGGGGCCGGATCCATCGCGAACCGGAGCCGGAGCGGGGAGGCGTCGGCGGCGTCGAGACGCTCCTCCCGCTCGATTCCGTAGAGGAGCGCCCGGGGGAAGGAGGTCGAGCGGAAGAGCACCTGGTCCTGCGCGTTCCGGAGTTCCATCGCCATCCCGATCCGGTCGAGGTATCGGTCGAGATCCGGCAAAAACTCGTGGCCGAGCGAGGCCGGATGGAGCTTCCATTCTTCCCGAATCCGGTCCGCCAGGAGCGGCGAGGTCGCCTGAAGCTCTTCCCTCGCCTCCCGGGCCAGATCTTCGCGCGCCCAGGCATAGCTTCCGGCCGACAGCGCTCCGGCGACGACGAGGCTGAGCACTCCACTGAACAGCGCCATGCGTCCGCTGATCGTTCCCAAGACGGATCTGGCCCCCGGCATGTGTGTGTGTTCTCCCCCCGGCGCGGACCCTGGTCCAGTCTCCGTAGTGTAGGATCCCGGCCGTGAGTCGACCATGAAGAGTCGATGAGAGACGCTTCATTAAGACAGGGACTTCTGGTATGGTGTACTCGGAAGTGGATGCCCGTTCCGCTAGGGGTACAGGAGCAGGGGGCATCCGGGGAGACCTTTGAACAGACTTCGAAGCTACCAGGGGTGGCGGTGGAGGCGATTGTCCCTCCTCCTCCCGTCGCTGGCGACCGCGATCGGGGTCTCGGTCTGGCTGGCCGTGGAGACCGCCTGTGCCACCTCCCTCCGGATCCCCTGCCTGATTGTCGCCACGCTCCTGACGGGGCTGGTCGGCTTCCTCGGTGTCCAGACGCTCGCCGCGTCGGGGCGTCCTTCCGCCGCGCGCCGTCAGCACCTGAGGGCGATCCGGCGTCATTGCCGCTACAATCCGATCCTGGCCTGTCTCACGCTCTTGCTCCTGGCGGGACTCGTGGGAATCCCGCTCCTCTTCCCGGCCCCGGAACTCCGCTCCAGCCGGTCCATGGCCGTCCTCCCGCGCCGGACCTCCTCCCCGCATTTCCGGACGACGACGGCCGCGCGGCCCGAAACGGGCCCCGAGGAGCCGGACTATCTGGGAGATCCGGTTCCCGACGCTCCGGCGGCGAATGGCCCGGCGGCACCCGCGCTCGCGGCGAACGCTCCAGCGGCCCCGGCTCCCCCGAAGGTCGACTCCCTGGCCCGGGATTCCGCCCCGGAGCGCTCCGCCGCTCCGCCCGCCGCTCCGCCCGCCGCTCCTGCCCCGGGACGCCTGGAGCAGCCCCTGGCGGGTTCCGCCTCGTCGCCATCCCCGGAGCCTCCTCAAATCCTCCCCATCGTCGCCCTGGAGCCCCTGCACCTCCATCTGGCGGAACGGGATTTCGGCGCGCCTCCCGACGCCGGCGTGCCTTACCTTCCTCGCCAGGAACGGGAGGAAGAGGCGCGCGGCGCCCCGCAGGAGAACCCCTTTTCCTTCCGCCCCGATCCTGAAGATCTGGGGAACTGGAGGCCGTCGGAGCTGCGCCTCTTCGGACTCCTCTACCGGCCGCTCCCCGACGAATGGGATCGGGAAGGCATTCCTCCTCCCGAAGCCCGACTGGAGGGCCTGTTGCTCCTGGGCAAGGACGCCCGGGTCCCGGGAGCGGCGCTGGCGATCGAAATCCCCTTCGCCCGGAATGATCTCATCCTCGCCGGGTTCCTGGGCGCCATCATGCCGCCTCCGGAAAACGCCGACCCCCGGAACGCTCCCAACTGGGATCATTTCACCGCCGCGTACACGCGTCGGCTCACTGGCTGGACGAGCCATGCGACCTTCGATTTCTCCGCCAGCGTCGGAGTGACCGCGGACCACCTGAGATCCGTCGCGGGGATCCCCGATCCGCAAGGGGTAAAATTCGCCCCCTATGTGGGCCTGGACCTGGGATTCTGGAAGGAGAACGCGGTCGGCCTGCTCCTGCATGCGGGAGAATCCCTGGCGCTGACGACGTTCGGCTCCTCCCTGGGGGTCACGGACGTCTCCGCGCTGCTGCGGCTGGACCTCACCGAGCGGATCTCCATCCACGGGGGCTACCGGATCCTCCTCCTCAAGTACAAATCCGACGGACTCGCCTCGTCGGCCGGAGTGGACGTGCTCCATGAGTCGCTGACGGGTCCCATCGTGGGACTCGACGTCCGATTCTGACGGGGCCACGATGGCGAGGCTGCCGCTATCCTCCCTGCTCTCCCTCGTCCTGGCCCTGCAGTCCGAGGCGCCGGCCAAGCCGTCCCCGCTGGACGCCGTCAAGACCTGGCTGATCCAGTTCCAGAAGCTGGAGTCCTCGGGGGCCGTCGACGCCCTGGCCGCGTCCTCCTACGACCTCCTCGTCGTCGAACCGACGGGCACCTATCGCTCGGCCGCATCGTTCGACATGGCGACCATGGTCGCGACGCTCCGCAAGGGCCGGAAAGGACGCCTGGTCCTCGCCTACCTGGACCTCGCCGAAGCGGACAGCAACCGCAGCTACTGGCAGAAGAGCTGGACGCCGCCGTCCGCGACCCGTCCGGGAACGCCGGACTTCCTTCTCAAGCCGGACCCGGACGGGTGGAAGGACACCTACGTGGTCTGCTACACGGACCCGCGCTGGAAGGAGATCCTCCGGGCGGATCTCGCCCGGATCCTGCGGGCGGGATTTGACGGCCTTTACCTGGATTGGGTGGGCGCGTACGAAGACGACGCCGTCGCCGCCCGCATCAAGGCCGGAGGACGGGATCCGGCGCAGGAGATGCTGGGGCTCCTCGGGGAGGTCCGCCGCGACGCGACCCAGCTCCGTCCCGGGGCCCTGATCGTGACTCAGAACGCGCCCTACCTGCTCGACGTGGATCCCAAGGTCGCGGCGCTGGTCGACGGCGTCGCCTTCGAAAACACCTGGTACTCCGGCCAGGCGGAAGCCGACTGGGACAGCGACCAGGGCGGGGATCGGCCGAACCGGTCCGGCGATCCCCGGCGGTCGACGGAGGCGTTGCTGGCTCAGTATCAGAAGTGGCAAGCGGCGGGAAAACCGGTCTTCACGCTCGATTATTGTCTCAAGCCCGACCACGCGACCGAGGTCTACGCGGCCGCGCGGAAGCTTCTCTTCCGGCCCCTCGTCAGCCGCAGCGCGCTCGATCGGCTGACCGGGACGCCGCCTCCGGGCCTCAGCCCTCGGAGCCCTTAGCCTCCATCTTGTGGCACGTGCAGTTGCCCCAGCGGTACAGGTGCAGCTTGTGGAGGAGGCTGCGGAATTCCGAAGGGCCGCCGCCCGAGACGATCTCCCAGGGCGTCAGACCGAAGATCCCCAGACTGATGCAGGGCTCCTGGGCGACGACGGCATGCCAGTTTTCTTTCGGGATGAACAGGGCGTCTCCCGCCTCCACCCGCGCATAGTATCCCTTGGCCTGCTGGAAGATCGCGCAGCGCTCGGGCATCCGGTCCAGCTCCGAGATATTGACATCGCTCAGGGTCGCTCCCCAGTCGTACTTCCGGGACTTGCACAGGTAGGCCGTCTGGTCCGGCGGAAACACGACGATCTCCTTGGTGCCCCGCACCTGGCAGAACCAGTTGTTCGGAAAATCGTAGTGGAGCCCGGTCACCGTGTGGGCGGGGCCGATGAAGACGAATTCCCAGGTATACCTCCAGCCGGGCCAGACCGTGCGGATGGCGAAGTCCTTCTTCATGTCCGGGAATTCGTCGAGGATGTTCCATTGGGCGAGGTAGACCCGGTCGGAGTCGAAGGTCTTCATGTACGACCAGTCGAGATGGAAGGCCTCGCCCTTCGAGAGGGTCTTGAATTTCGACAGCGGAACGAGCCCGCGCTCCCCCGGGTTCCCTTCTCTCGCCCGGTCCGAGAGCTCGCGGATGTACGGGCTGATCGGGAGATCGAGGGGCTCCCGGGTCACGCCCTGCTCGACGAGACCGTTTTGGAACCGGAAGACGATCTCGGATCCGTCGGGCCGGCGGAGCTCGGAGAGGCGCTCGAACGACCACTTCGTCCACGCGGGCCAGGGACGGACCGCCCCCTTCACCAGGAGCGGGCGGGACTGCGGCCCGAAATTCCGAGTCCGGGAGAGTTCCTCCCAGCTCACCTGGTCGACCAGTTGGAAGGTCGGGCCTTGAAACGAACTCATGGTCAGAACCCCAATTGATACGCGACTCCGACGGCCCCGCGGCGCGGTTCCGCTTCCTGGGACACGAGAGCCCCCCAGAACTCCACCCGGGTGGGAATCCGGCTGTTCACCACCGGCCAGATCATGAACGAGAAGTCGACGCGCAGCCCGGCCCCGACGCTCGTGGCCGATCCGTCCCGGATCGAACTCCCCACGCCCGAGCCGGCATAGCCCGCCTGCGCAAACACGAAGCCCCGGACATCCTTCAGCACCCACCACTCCGCCAGGCCGGCCGGTTCGAGCGGCGACACCAGGACATCCCGCCAGATCGGAAACCGCAGCTCCAGCGAGAGCACTCCGCGATCCGGGCCCTCGAACTGTTTCGCTCCGCGCAGCACTTCCCGGATCTTGAGCGGTTCGTCCTCGAGCAGCTCTTTGGACCGGAGCTTCTCCAGGCCGACCCGGCCCCACACGATGAGATCCTGGCAAAGATCGGTCGCCGCTTCCAGGAAGATGAGGTACTCGTCCAGGTCGCGCCCGCCGCCGAATCCTTCGCGGAAGAAGGAGGCCGACGCGCCCAGCGCCATCCCCCGGGCCGGATCGCGCGGCTGGTAGCCCTCGAGGCTCGAGTACTGGAACGCGACGGTCGGGCCGCTATCGACGAAGCGCGGCCCGTTCCCCGCCTCCTCCGCTTCCGTCCGGTACCGGCCGATCCAGCCGCCGGAGACGGCCAGATCGTTGAAAAAGGTGAGTTCCACCGCCGGGGTGACTCTCGCCTCCTCCAGTTCCCCGTCCCGCAAGCCCTGGGCGGAGACGGAGAAGGTCGGCCACCACCGGGTGTTCTCCGCGGTCGCCCCGGCGGCCCAATAGCGCGGGGACACGCCCCGCGCGGACAGAAGCAGGAGATTCTCCCCGTCGAGGTCCCCGAAGGACGTTTCCAGGCCGGGGAGGACGGGACTCGATCCCGTCACGGGGAAGGACAGGCTGCTGAACCCCCAGACGCGGGTTTTCTCCGCGCGCTCTCCCGTGGGGACCGATCGGGTGAATTGGGCCGTCCAGGCCTGACGGTCCCCCTGCTCGAAATCGTCCGCCTTCACTCCCGGAGCCTCCACCCGGTAAAGATCCCGTCCCCGTCCTTCCACATAGGTGACCACGAGGGATCCATCCGGAGAAAACGAGGGATAGGAGACGCCGCCTTCCCAGCGGGTCCACCGGCGCACCGCTTCCGTCTCGACGTCCACCACGAAGGCGTCGTAGACCCCGCCCACGTCGGCCGCCACGACGATGGACGTTCCGTCGAAGGACCACTGCGGATGATCGAGCGTCGCCCACGTGGGGGACAGGCGGCCCCGGCCGCTCACGTGGAGCTCCGTCCGGCCTTCCGTCTCCCGGATCCACGCCAGGCGTCCGTCGGGCCCGTAGGCCGGCGAGCGGTCGGACCCCGCATCGACCGGAACCGGCGCGACTTGTCCCGTCCTGATGTCATAGGTATACAGCCGGCTCCGGCCCTGGGAGAGCGCGGAAAAAGCGATCGTCGTTCCGTCGGGAGACCAGGTCGGATCGGCGAGCTCGTCGAGAGCGATCGCGATCCGTTCCGTCTTCCCGTCCAGCGTGACGAGCAGGAGATTGTCCCGAGTCGCGTAGTCCTCGACGACCGCCAGCCGACGGCTGTCGGGAGACCAGGCCGGCGCCGAGACCAGGGACCCGAATTCCAGTCCCCGCGCCCAGCCGAGCAGCCCCTCCCCGTCCACGTAGAGGTTGGGATGGACGTCGCGATCGCCCACCCAGGCGAGATGCCGTCCGTCCGGACTCCGCCGTCCTCCCCAGGATTGCCGGCGGTAGTAGGCGCGGGAATCGGTGAGCCGCCCCGCCGGAGGCGGGGCGGAACGGCCGGCCAGGACCTTGGCGCGCTCGAGCCGGATCCCCTGCCGGAAGTCCTCCAGGAGCTCCGCCCCGTCCTTCCCCGTCACCGATCGGAGGAGGCGGTCCGGAGGGATGGGAAGTCCGGTGCCGAAGGCCTCCAGCAGGGCCTTCGTCGTCCCCTCGCCGTAGCGTCGTTCGAGGTCCCGTAGAAAGTAGGATCCCTCCACGTACACCGCCTGGGTGTCGTAGTCATTGATCAGATCCGCCGAGAAAAGATCCTTCAACTCGTAAAGCCTCTCGGCGGCGAGATCCCGGAAGTATTCGTCGGTGGAGGCGTCGAACACGCCGGCCAGCTGGTCCGCCGCGCCTTCCCAGAACCACGCCGGGACGAGGCCGGATTTGAGGTCGATGCTCCAGCTGGGGAGGCGCGAGCCGAAGATCCGCTCGAACTGGATCTGGTGCACGAGTTCATGCCGCGCAAACCAGCGGTTCCAGCGGTCGCTCGCCTGGCAGTGCAGGTAGATCCGGTTCCGCTCCGGCTCGGCGAGCGCGAAGGCCCGCCCCTGGAGGTCCGGGCGGCAGCGCGCGCGGTCGTGCCGGTCCAGAAGCATGGGGACTCTCATCCGGTCCGCGAGCGTCGTCCGCGGGGGGGCGGCCAGGGCGCTCGCCTGCTCCAGATCGTGGACGGACCGGTAGAGAAAGACGGACACGCGGGGCGGCTCGACGCCGGTGGCGCGCACGAGATCCGACCTCGCCTCCTCGAACCAACCCCCGAACTCCCGTGCGCGCTCCAGGAGCGCCTCCTCGGGACAATAGAGATCCACATGATCGGTCACGATCTTCTTCCAGTCCTTGGGGGACTCGCGAATCTGGACCTGAAGGAGGACCATGGCGGCGAGCATCATCGTCACCCGGCCTCATCGTCTTTCGGGGGACGGCAGGGGGGCGACGACGTCTTCCGCGGGAGCCTCCTTCGCCGCAGCGAGGCGTCCCCCTCCCATCCACTGGGCCAGGCCGAATCGGGCGACCAGGGTGAAGCCGACCAGCACATAGATCACGTCGTCCAGCCGGAGCAGGATGCCGTAGGCGGCCCCGTCGGACGGATTCCAGGAGAACATCCGGAAGAGGCCGATCACGCCCCCTTCGTAGACGCCCAGGCCCGCGGGCGTGGTCGGCAGCATGTACACCAGCTGGGAGAACACGAAAAAGCCCGACAGGGCGGCCAGCCCGGGGAGTTCGGCGCCGCGCTTTCCCAAGAGCCAGAAGTACAGGAGCGGGCGCAGGAAGTGGGCGATCGGTCCCGTCAGGGCCGCCACCTGTCCCAGGAGCACGATCGCGCGTCGATGGAGCAGGATCTCCCGGATGGACCCTTCCGTGGCCAGGGCCGATTCCCGCAGACCCCGGAGCGTCGCCGGAAAGAGGCGGCAGGCGATCAGGACGTCGAGGATCCGGACGGACGGGCGCGCGTTTCCGATCAGCAAGGCCACGAGAGCGACCACGAGGACACTGAGGCCCAGCCCCCCCGCCGCCGCGAGCACGAGCTTCATCCCGGTGAGGGACGCCCCGATGGCGGCCACCCCGAGAGCCCCGAGCAGGAACACCGCGAGCGCCGTCAGGACCTGGAGTTCGGAGACGACGATGGTCGCCAGCACGAGCCGCTTGGGGGCCTTCGTGACCGAGGAGATGTGATAGGTCCGGACCCCTTCCCCGCCGAAGTAGCTCATCGGGCTGATCAGGTTGCAGGCGAATCCCATGAGGCTGCTGGCGAGCGTGGTGCCGGGGGACACCGGGATGCCCACGCTCCGCATCAGGAGATGCCACGAGAGCATGGGGCCCACCAGCGTGAGGGCGATGTTGAGGAAGAATGCCGCGACCCCGGCGAGACCGACGCGGGACAGCTGTCGGCCGGTCTCACCCAGATCGACCCAGAAGGCCAGCGCCGCGAGGATCGCCAGTCCTACCAGCGCCGATCCCAGGAACAGGACGCGTCGGGCTTTTCCTTGCTCCACGGCTTTCGCCTTTTCGTCATCCGGCCTGCGGGACGGCCATGGCGAGCGAGATCCTGCCGATGGCGACCGAGACGCAGTGTCCCCCGAAGCCGAACGCGTTGACGAGCCCCCGGTCCACGCGAAGCGCCCGGGCCCGGTGGGGCACGTAGTCCAGATCGCAGTCCGGGTCCGGATGATCCAGATTGATGGTCGGAGGCACCTTCTCGTCCTGGATGGAGAGCACCGTCGCGATGGCCGCGATCGCCGCCGAGGCGCCGATCGTGTGACCGATCATCGACTTGATGGCGCTGACCGCGAGGCGGGGCGCGTGAGTCCCGAAGACCTTGTGGATTGCCAGCGTCTCAATCCGGTCGTTGAGCGGCGTCGAGGTTCCGTGGGCGTTGATGTGCTGGACCTCCTGGGGCGTCCATCCGGCATCCGCCAGCGCGAGCGCCATCGCCCGGGCGGCCCCGTCCCCGGTGGGATTGGGAGCGACTTGATGAAAGGCGTCGCTGGTGATTCCCGCGCCCGCGATTTCCGCGTAGATCCGCGCTCCCCGACGCACGGCGTGGTCCAGATCCTCCAGGACCAGCATGCCGGCGCCCTCGCCCATCACAAAGCCGTCCCGATCGCGGTCGAACGGCCTCGACGCGAGCGTCGGCTCGGCATTCCGACGCGAGAGCGCCCGCACCGCGTCGAACGAGGCCGGATGCATGCTGCATCCGAGGACCTGCTCGACGCCTCCGGCCAGCATGAGATCCGCCTCTCCGTGACGGATCAGCCGCTGGGCCTGCGCGATCGCCGAGCCTCCCGAGGCGCAGGCGGCCGCGATGGTGAACACGGGTCCGGACAGGCCGAATTCGACGGAGAGCATTCCCGATTGGGCATTGGGCATGACCTTCGTGACGTAGAGCGGGTGGATGCCCCGGGGTCCCTTCGCCACGTAGTTTTGGACCTGCTGAAAGGATTCCTCCGCGTCCCCGATGCCGGTGCCGATGATGCAGCCCCAGCGGGTGCGATCGCCCGCGGTCCCCTCGATGCGCGCGTCCCGGAACGCTTCGAGGGCGGCGGCGAGGGCGAACTGGCTCGATTTCCCCATCCGATCGACATCCTGGCGACTGCCGAGTTTCGCCGGATCGAAGCCGCGGACCGGGGCGCCGATCGTGCAGGCCAGGCGGTCCCGTTTCAGCGACTCCAGGGACTCGACGGCGCTGTGCCCCGCGAGGAAGGCGTCCCAGGTGGTCTTGACGTCATGGCCGGCCGGGCTGAGGCAGCCCAAACCGGTGACCACCACGCGGCGCCCGGTCATGGATGGGCGACCTGCTCCGCGAGCTTCACCGCATCGGCGACCGACTGGATGGATTTCGCTTCGTCATCGGAAAGCTTGAGCTCCAGCTGGTCTTCCAGTTCGTACAGCAGGAGGACCAGGTCCAGAGAATCGGCGCCCAGATCATCCCGAAACCGGGACTCCAGCTTGACGGTGTCGAGCGGGATCTTGAGAACCTTGGCCACGATCTCCTTCACCGATTTCTCGATCCCTTCGGGAGTCGTCATATCTACCTCCTGTCGCAGGTGTCCCCGGATCCGTCCGCCCGACTAGGGCCTGGCGCTCTCTTCGATGCCTTCCTGATAGGCGAACTGCCCCAGAAGGCCCTGGAGATACTCCGTGACCTTGGGCGAGAGGCCGAGCGCGGGGACCTCCCCCAGCAGCCGGGCATTCGCATAGACGATGTCGGCGCTCATGAAGGGGACGTAAAAGGAAATGGATTCCTCCAGGCGCGCCCGCAGCCGGTCGGAGGCGGTCTTCTTCCCCTTCAGGGCGGCGGACATCGTGACCGACCGCGCCCTCGGATCCACCCGGGCGACGGCCTCCTGGAACTCGCCGCAGGTCACCGAGCTCGATTCGCCGGCACTGATGTGGTAAATGCGGTGCTTGAGCCTCGGGATGCCCAGAAGCCGTTCGATCGCGTCGGCGGCATAATCGACCGGAATGATGTCGATCCGGGACTCCGGTTCCACCGGCGCCGAGCCCAGCTCGATCAGCGCCGGGATCACCCAGAGCATCGCCCGGGCCATCTTGCGGTCCTCGACGCCGCGGCTGAACACGATCGTCGGCCGGAGCACGACGACGTCCAGGCCGCTCGCGAGGAGGACTTCCTCCGCCTTGCGCTTGGAACGGGTGTAGCCGTTATCGTAGCCGCCGAAGCGCATGTCCTCCGCGATCCGAGAATGGGTCGGAGCCATGCAGACGGACGCGGTGCTGACGAAATAGATGCGGGGCGGGTTCGGAAGCCGCCGGCCGAGCTCCACCAGGCGCTCGGCGGCTCCCACGTTGGTCTTCCAGCACTTCTCGTCCTCGTTGAAGGCGGTTTCCCCCGCGCAGTGCAGGACGGCCTGGGACTCGCGCAGCGCCGCCAGAGGAATTCCGAGATTCTCCGAGGTCACCGCCCCGGCGTGGCAGGTGAGCGTCCCCGTCGGGGCGCTCCGCTGGACGCTGCGGGACAGCCGATCCCGGATTCTCTTGGACGCTTCGGCATCGGAGGCTCCCCGGGCCATGGCATGGACATTCCATCCCCGGGACAGCAGGACGGACACCAGCTCGCCCCCGATCAGGCCTGTTCCCCCCGTCACCACCACGGTCTTAGACTCTTGGCTCATCGTCTCTCCTTCCCCCATCGAGAGTAGCGGGGGAGGGATGAGCGAACCCTGAAGAGTCTATTAAAAGGGCTTTATCTGCGATTTTTCGCCCAAACGCGCCCCTGCCCGCCGGCCCCCCTCCCCTCAGGATCGGGCGGGAGACTCGTGACAGATGCAATTCCGCCACCGGTAGAGCCGCGCCAGGTGGAAGAGATTCTTCAATTCCGACCAGGCCCCCGCCGTCACCACCTCCCACGCCGTCAATCCGAAGATCCCCAGGCTGATGGACGGCTCAAGAGCGATCACCGCATGCCACGTATGCTTGGGGATGTACAGCGCGTCGCCCGCGTTGACCCGCGCATAATAGCCCCGGGTCTTGCCGAACTCGGCCGCATGATCGGGATGCTTCTGGAGATTCAGGATGTCGACCTCGCTCAGCACCGACCCGAGGTTGTACTTTCCCGACACGAAGAGATGAGGAGACTGGTCCTGGGGGAACAGGAGGAGTTCCTTCGTTCCACGGACCTGGCAGAACCAGTTGTCGTGGATGTCCTGATGGAGTCCCGTCACGGTGTCCGAGGGGCCGATGAAGACGTACTCCCAGGTCCAACGCCACCCCGGCCAGAGCGTCCGGATGGCGAAGTCCCGGCGCAGGTGAGGAAACTCGTGGAGGATCGGCCAGTCGGCGAGGTAGCGGCGGCCCTTCCCGATGGTCTTGAGATAGTCCCACCGGAGGGAAAAGCGGTCTTCCGGCTTCTGGGCCCGGTACTCCGCCTCCGGCAGGAGGCCGGCCTCCGGAGAGCGGGGCTGCTGGGAATCCCGGCCCAGCTCTTCGAGATACGGAGCCACCGGAAGCACCGGCAAGGCGCGGGTGGCCCCCTGCTCGACCAGGCCTTCCTGGAACCGGCACTGGACCTCGCTCCCGTCGGGGCGGCGCAGGCGGCTGAGGGCGTCAAAGGACCATTGCGACCAGGCCGGCCAGGCCTTCACCGCACCGCGAACCAAGAGGGGCCCCGAGGGATTCCGGAATCCGCCCCCTCCGGCGTCCTCCGGCGTACACTCCTTGACGAGCTGGAATGTCGGGCCTGTCCAGGCGCCCATGGGCTCTCCCTTATCTGGTTCGGCGACGTCCTTCCCGCGGCGGAGGACCGACGAGGGACCGCGCGTCCCCCACCCGCCCGCCGCTGGGATCCACCGGAATCTTGCGCTCCGGGTCCCGAGGATTCCCTGAAGTTTCCATGAGAAAACCCTCATCTGGATCGATCCCGCTCGCCGGGATCCGGGAGTCGGATTATACTGGGCGACCGTGACGTCCGTCCGGACTCCCCGACCCGCCTCCCCGCGCGGACCTTTCCAGGGAGTGCTGCCGTGGATCTTCCTGCTGGCCTTGCTGTCGCCGGCCGAGGTCCTGAGCCAGGAGCCCCCGACGGAGCGCATGCCGGAAGAGCCCCCTCGGCTCCGTCTGGACGTCGACGCTTGGGACGCCGTCCCCTCCGGCTGGATCTTCATCACCCGGGGCAGCCAGCCCGGATCGGCGACGCGGGCCCGCGACGGCCACGAGGTCGGACTCGATCCGGAGGTCCTCCCGACCGGGAACGCCCGGCTCCGATTCTGGGACTCGACGGACCTGGGATTCCGCGTCGTCCCCGTCCAGGAATCCGGGACGCACACCGCGTCGGGCGATTTCGTCTACCACGGGCAGACCTACGCCGGCGGACGGCAGATCCGATCCGACGTGGGAGTCCTGCTCCTGGCCCTGGATGTTCAAAGGCGTTGGGAAGCCTCGGACTGGCTTTCCCTCACGCCGCACCTCGGGGCGGAATACTGGGGCTTCTCCAGCCACTTGAGGACGGTGGACGGGCTGGCCCCGATCGACGAACGCCGAAGCTTCTCGTCGGGCTACTGGCTGGCGGGAGCCGACGCCGAGGTCCGGCTGACCGAGTCCCTTCGCGGCCAGGTCTCGTGTCTCGGAGGCCTGACGGGCTCGTCCCGGTATTTCATCGAGGCGGAAGCAGGGATGGCGCTCCACCTCAACTCCTGGGCGTCCCTGACCGCGACCTACCGCCTCCAGAATCTCCGCTTTCACACGAGCACGAACGAGGCGAATCTCCTCTTTCAGGGACCCGCCGCGGGGCTGGAGCTCCGATTCTGAAGCCCCGGGTCCGCCGGGAGGCCGGCCTACGGGGCGAAGACCAGGACCTTGACCGTCCCCTTGGTTCCCCGGGGAGGGCCGGAGGTGATGTAGAGGCGCTGGGTCTTCGCATCGAGGTCGCAGGTTTTCCCTCCCGGGGTCTCGAGCGACGGGAGCGACTCCAGCGTTTTGGGATCCTTGACCCGGGCCACGCCGGTCTTGTCGCGGCAGGACGCGATCACCACGCCGGATCGGGGGTCCAACGCCACCCCGTCGCAATGATCCCCGATCTCGACCGACGAGACGACCGTCCAGGACGCGAGATCGACGGCCACCAGTTTCTTGTTGCCGCACCCGGCCAGGAGGAGGCCGTTCTTGGAGTCGAGGACCAGTCCCGTCGGCCCGTCTCCCGGAGCGATCGAATGGCTGCCCACCACCTCGCGCGTCTTCACGTGTACGGCGGCGATCTCGCTCTTGTCCTCGAGGTTGACGTAGACGAGGCCCTTCTCCGCATGCTCGACCGCGGCTTCCGGCTTTCCCGCGAGCGCGATCGTCGCCTTCACCTCGAGCGTGGAGGCGTCGACGCAGGTGATGTTCTTCGACCGTCCATTGAAGGTCCAGACCTCCTTGAGGGAGGACACGTAGATCAGGCCGTCGGGATTCTGCCCCGTCTCGACCTCCTTGGTGACCTTCAGGGTTTCCAGGTCGAAGACGATCAGCTTGTTCTTCTGGCCGGCGCTCGCGAAGCCACGCTTCACCTCGTGCACCGCGATGGCCCCGTGCGCCCCCACCACCCCGTCGACTTCCCCGACCTTCTCCCCTTTCTTCAGGTCGACGACGTCGATCTTGGGGGAGTGGCCGACAAAGAGACGTCCGCCCTCGCTGTCGACGTTCACGTAGTCGAAAGAGGTCCCTCCTTCGAGGGGAATCTCCTTTTCCAGATGGTAGCCCGCCGCCTTGTCCGGCGGGGCGCAAGGACGGAGCAGCAGGACGGTCGCCAAGGTGACACTGAGCGTCTGGAACGTCATGACGATTTCCTCCCTATCGAACACGGTTCGGATTCGCCGACGGCGGGTGCTTCCCGATTAGACCATGAACGACGTCCCTTATTCCCGGTTACCGGCCTTCCGTCCGCTCCCCCGTGGGCACCTGCTGGGAATCGCCGATCGCGACGGACCGGACCCTCGCGGAGGGAGGGACGGGTGGACCCGCGATGCGTCGACGGCGCGTCCGGTGAATCCGTCGTCACGGGCCTGCCGATTGGGGCGACGAGCCGTTCGGCGTACTCCGGAATCCTCACGGCCGTCACGACGCCTGGGGGCACGTTCCCCTCCCGATTCGCCGTGGGCGGCGGAGAAGAACAACGGGCCCGCTCCCTCGGGCGGGAGCGGGCCCGTCGACCGTTGGCAAGCTAGAGTCCGAGGACTATTCCCCGGAGAGAACGCCGAGGGCCGCGTTCAGCTGGCCCAGGATCAAGCCGGCCGCGACCGGATCGCTGATCGCACCGGCCTTCCCGATGACGTTCTCCAGCCGGCGCACGACATTCCCCGGATTGCCGTTCTGGAGATCGGCGAGCAGACCGCCCAGGACCGACGTCAACGACTGGTGTTCGCCGTGGTTCTTGAAATCCGAGTCCGGAAGGCCCTGGATCTCGGTCAACGCCGCCTGCAGCAGGTTCGCGACATAGGTCGACGCAGACAGCGGCACAAACTCCACCCCGCGGAGCACTTCGCCGAATCCGGCCGTCTGAAGAACGCTGAAGGATTCTGCGGCGGCGTCTGCGGCCGTGGTGAAGGAGAGCGTATCGGTGATCGTCACCAGCTGATTCGGATCCGCGCCCTGATCGACCGACGCGCTGATCGTCGAGGTGACCGCAAACAGCGTCACCGTGCCGTCTCCGTTGACCCGGCCCGTCAGGCTCCGAAGTCCGTCCGGCGCCGGATTGAGCGAGGGGTCCAATCCCGCCACGCCGTACTGCACGCCGCGATTCAAGCCGTTCTGGAGGGTGTACACGTTGTGCCACTTGCCGTCGCCCTCCAGGACCCACTTCTCCAGGCCGGCGTTGGGATTCGCCCCAGCGCTGCCCACGCCTTCGTCGGCGACGTACAGGGTGTTCGCGTCCGCGAACCAGATCCCGAAGGGATTCTGCACGCCGGACTTGCTCTTCGCCAGGATCTCGGGCAGGCCGGGCAGGATCGTGATCGGCGTCGAGGCCGCCGTGGCGGCCGTCGGCAGGGTTCCCGCCGTTCCCACCTGATAGACGGTGTTGATGCCGTTGCCGCCGCTGCCCTTGGTGACGTAGAGCGTGTTGTTGAAGATGGTGATGCCGCGGAAGTTGTCGTCCTTGCCGGACTTGTCGGCGGTCAGCCCCAGGAGCTGCACCGCGAAGCCGAACTGGAATCCGTTGGCGGCGCCGGGGGTTCCCTGCTGGGTCCCGACGACCGTCGACTCGGGGCCCCCGCCGGGAGCGACCATCTGCACCCCGGTATTGGTCACGATGGCGATCGGCTCGGGGCTGCCGCCGTTGCCGGCGTTGCCGGCCATGAAGAGTTGGTTCCCCGCACTGTCCAGAATCGCGGAGCGTCCGTTGTTGCCGCTGTAGGCATGGACGGGCGTCACTTGCACCGCACTACTGAGCGTCTGGGCCGGGATGAGCGCCACGGCGCGCGAAAAGGAGAGCGCGACCGGGTTCGTGGGATCCAGGTGGCCGGGGGTGTTGGAGTTCGAGACGTCGAGCGTGTTCGCCGGCGCGACGTAGCCCATGAAGCTGACCTGGGTCCCGTCCGTGGACAAGTGGAGCGCCATTTCCGACTTGGAGGAGAAGCTCGTCACCAGTTGATCGGTCGGGATCGCGAGCGTCGTCAGGAGGACGGGGGAGCCGCCCACCAGGGCGTTGCGGTCGATGAACATCGGGCTCGTCACCCCGAAGCTGCCATCCGGCCCTTCATTGCTCCAAACGCCCGGATACGTGCCGTCGGCGACCGCCGTGCCTCCGCCCGGGAGCGGCTGGCCGATCACGACGGTGGACGCGGTCCCCGTATAGAGGCTCCGGCTCACCAGCAGATTGCCGAGCGGCGGAACCACCGAGGGCGGCTTCGACCGAAGGTCCCGGGCCATCGACGGAGCGCCGGCTCCCGTCGAAATCGCCAGAATCGCCGCCATCAACGCCAATCCGGTCCATGTTGTCCTGGGTGATATCCCCATGATCATCTCTCCTTTCTAAGAGTGTGGGGGATCTTAGGGAGGATGCGTTAGCGGATCGCGAGGATTGGATTTGCCGATGAAGAAGGTCCCGGGGACGACGCTCGAGACGACCGGGACGCGCCGGCGTCCCGTGCGCGCCCGGAGGGAGCGCGCTCGCGGACTCGGGTGCTACTTATAGCCCAGCTTGTCCGCCTTCTTCTTCATGAGGGTGATCAGCTGAGCGCGCTTGGCGGGCCACTTGTCGTCGAGCTCGGCCTTCCAGACCTTGATGTCCTTGAACTCCGCCCACTGGCCGCCGTTGTTGAGTTCCACGTGGTTCCGGTCCATCGACAGGCCGTCCGCCTTCGCCAGCGCCATCTGCTGGTCGTCGATCGCCGCCACCATCTCGTCGTTGTAGATCTCCCAGACGACCGTGTGCCAGGCGTCGTCGCTCAGCTTGAGCTTCGTGTTGTCGACTTCGGTGTGCTTCGTGGTCGGTCCGATGCCCGTCACTTTCGCGATCTTGAACGAATCGGGCTGGAGCGAAAGGTTCGACACGTGCTCCTTGCCGTCGACGGAGGCGCCCATCCAGGGGCAGCCCTGGAGCTTGAACGTGAACTGGACGATGACGTTCGGCGTGGGGATCTCGCGCGACATGTACGTGTTGTGCTTGTCCTCGGGAAGTTCTTTGCCCTTGAGCGTGTCGCCCTCGACCTCCCAGTCGCCCTTCCCCTTGTGCCATTCCTTCGGATACGTCCCGTCGAACTTCGTCTCCCAGATCAGCTCGCCCTTCTTGCACATCCAGGTCTTGGGCTCGGCCTTCTTGGGGTCCTTCTTTTTCTCCTGACCCGCCGCGGGCGAGAGGCAGAGGAGGGAAAGGACAGCGACGACGAGGGCGATTCGGCTCATGGGGTTCTCCTTACCCATCCCTACGTTTGGCGGAGGAGAATATATCCAGGATCGCACTTCCCCAGTTCGGAACCGGGCCGGACTCGGGCCCCCGGAAGAGGGCTCTCCGGCGACGCGGCCAGCGACTCCCGACGGGGCGCCCGGGAGATCTCGTCACGCGACTTGATGCCGGAAGTCCCTTAAGGCTTAATGCTGGAGCGTGACGCCGCTTCTCGCCGTGTGGGCCGCCTTTCTTGGGATCTGGTCCTGTTCCCTCCTCTGGCTGGGCGGCGTCACTCACCAGGGCACGCCCGCGACGGCCGTCGCCCTGGCGCTCCTCTACGTCGTCTCCCTGGTCGTCCTGAGAGAGCCGGCGAAGCTCTCCCGCGGCGCCGTCCTCTGCCTCCTGGCGATCGGCGCCACGTTCCTCCTCCACCTCCTCCCCGGACCACCCTTCCTGTTCCCCTATACGGCGGAGCTCCGCGCCCGGCATGGACTGGGACCCTGGTGGCCCGCCTCCGCCGACGCCTACTACACCGCCCGGGTCCTCGCCCAGGTCTCCACCTATGCGCTGAGCGGACTCCTCGTCCTGCGTCTCCGACAGGCCGGACTTTCCTCGTCGGCCGTCCTGGCGGGACTGGCGGGCGTCCTCGCCGTCGAGGCGCTCGATGGCCTCGTTCAGCAGTTCGGCGGACTGAAGGACATCCCCTTCTATGGCCCCCGGCCCTCGCCCGACTCGGCCAGCGGCAGCCTCGTCAGCCGGAATAATTTCGGCGGCCTGATGGCCATCGCCTTCGTGATCGCCGTCGCCCGGGCCTGGTCGCGCCTCGCCTGGCCGGCCCGCGGCGGTGACAAGCCGCGCTGGATCCGCCGCGTCGAGGGCGGCTGGATGTGGACCCTCACCGCCTTCCTCTTTGCCGTCGCGATCGTCGCCTCCAAGTCCCGCGGGGGAGCGCTCGCGGCCTTCGGCGGACTCGCCCTACTTCCGCTGCTCCACCGCGGCCGCGCCAGCCTGGCGGGCATCGCCGCGCTCGTCGCCGTCGCCGCCGTCGCCGTCTTCGTCGCCAACCCGAGCGGCCTCATGGAGCGCTTCGGCACGATCGACCCCTTCGACCTCGGCGCCGAAGCGCGGTGGACGATCTTCACGACGACCGCGGCCGCGGCCCTCCATCAGCCCGTCTTCGGCTTCGGTTGGGGAACGCATCCGCGCGCCTATCATCCGTTCCAGCCGCCGTCGCTCTTCGGCCAGGTCCATCACGCGCACAGCGAGTACGTGAACATCCTCTTCGAAGCGGGCGTCGTCGGCCTGGCGGTCTGCCTCGCGGCGATGGGCTTCTGGCTGCTCCGCGTCTGGCGCGCCCAGCGCGCGCTGCCGGGCCCCGACCGGCTTCCCGTCACCGCCGCCCTCGCCGCGGCGTCGGTCGTCCTGCTCCACTCCGTCGTCGACTTCGACCTGCGCGTTCCCGCGATCGGCATCGCCTGGGGCGCGCTCCTGGGCCTGGGCGCCGCGGCGGTCCGGGACGGCGCGCCGCGCGCGACCTGGCCGGTGGCCCTCGTCGCCCTCCTGGGCGCGGCCGGAGCCTGGCTCCTCCCGCCGCAGGGCTCGCTTGGCTTCTCCCCCTACGATCACGAGGCGGCCTGGGACCATGGCGAGATCTCGCTCGCGGCGGACCTCTGGCCCGCGGATCCGAACGTGCAGCGCGAGGCGGGCCTCCTCGCGTGGGAGAAAGGCGACAAGGAACGCGCGGCGGTCTGCTTCAAGCGCCTGTTCGAAACGGCGCCCGACGCGGTGGACGGGGTGCTCAGCGAAACGGGACGGGAGGGCTTCGAATCGATGCTCCCGCCGCTGCCGACCGCTCGGGCCATGTATGCGGGAGCGCTCGCGAAACGGGGTTTGTGGAAGGAGGCGGCGGAGGCCTTCGAGCGCGGAGCCGTCGACGCCGCGGGCTGCGACTATTTCGCGTCGCGCCTGGCGGAGGGGGGCCAATGGGGCCTCGAGGCGGCGGTGCGGGAGCGGCGCCTCTCGCTCAAATCGGATGCGTGGGCCCATGCGGCGGCGGCCCGCGCCTGGCTGCAGCTGGGCTGGCTCGACCGGGCGCTGGAGCGCGCGACGACGGCGGGTCGGATCGATCCGACGAATCCCGCCTGGCCCGGCCTGCGAGGCGACATCCTGGCCGAGAAGGCGGACCGGCTGGCGGCGGTGGAGGCCTACACCCAGGCGCTCTCGCTCGCGCCCGCCGAGCTGGAATGGAGGATCCGCCGCGGCTTCGTCGAGCTGGCGGACAAGACGTACGCGTCGGCGGCGGAGGACTTCCAGTCGGTGCTGAAATCCCGCCCCCAGGAGCGCCGCGTCCTGGTGGGCCTGGCCCAGGCGCTGGCGGGCCAGGATCTCTACCCGAGCGCGCGGATCCTGCTCGACGAGTGGCTCCGCAAGCATCCCGACGACGCGGAGGTGGCCGCGCTCCGGGACTCCCTGCCCCGGTAGCGTTGCGGGACGGAGGCCGCCGGGTTCCGCGCGGAGGGCGGCGACCGCTCCCGGGAGTCGCCGGCGGGAGGGACTTACGATTCCGCCTCGAGCCACTCCAGCGCCTTCTGCCGGTCGGTGAAGGCATCGACCGTGAGGCCGCGGTTCTGGGCGACCAGGATGCCGAATTTGTTCGGATCCAGAAAAGCGGGGGCTACCACGAGCGCCACTTTCAGACCCGCCGACACCCGGACGGCATGCGACGCGAGCTCGTACCGCTCCAGCGTCGACAGCTGCGCGTCCAGGAGGGACAGGTCGACCAGCATCCTCGACTTCTGCTTCTCCCTGCAGGCCTTGGAGGCCGCCTCCGCCTGTCGGTTGAAGCGATCGACGGAAAAGCCCCCCAGAAACCGGACTTCGATAAAGCGGTCTCGCTCCTCGAATTCGAGGTCCTTCCCGCCGGCGTCACGGTCCCCCATGATGACCTGCATCCTAATAGCACGTCGCTCCTGCCGGAACCCCCGTCCGTCCCTTCCGGACGCGCCCGAACCCGGGAGCGGTGTCGAGGAGGAGGGAGTCCTCCTGCCCCAAGGACGCCGCCTCGCCCGAGGGCGCGGCTCCCGCTCCCCGGACGCCTGGGCCGCCCCCGGAACACCGCGTCGGTACCGGAGGTCAGAGCTTGTACGCGGAGCGGACGAGCGCTTCGAAGATCCCGGACGGGAGGAGGCCCTTCACCCGGGCGGCGAGCACCTGCAGGAAGGGGCCGACCCGGTACCGGAGCGCCGGAGACTCCCGTTCGACGATCCGGCCCACCACGCGGGCGACGAGGTCCGGCGAGGAGGCGTTCTGCTCATCGCGCGCCATCACGCCCAGGACGGTTTCCAGGGTCTCCCGGTACGCGGACTCCGTCCCGGATTCCCGGGTGCGGATCCGGTTCTTGGGAAAGTCCGTCCGGATATCCCCGGGCTCCACGAGCACCACGGGAATTCCCCAGGGCCGGAGCTCCATCCGGAGCGCCTCGCTCAGCCCCTCCAGGGCAAACTTGCTCGCGCTGTACAGGCCCTCGAAGGGCAACCCCAGGACGCCTCCGATCGAACTGATATTCACGATCCTTCCGCTCCCCTGCCGGCGCATGACGGGCAGAGCCGCCCGGCACACGCGCAGCACTCCGAACAGATTCACCTCAAACAGTCGCTTCGCCTCCTCAATTGAAGTATCCTCGATCGCACCCAGGAAGCCCATCCCGGCGTTGTTGACGACGACATCCAGCCTTCCGGCGCGGCGGACGACGTCCTCGACGCCCTCCTGGACCGATCGGTCGTCGGTCACGTCCATGGAGATCCAGGGGATCGGACCGGCAACGGCCGGCGGCGTCCGGCTTGCCCCGAACACCTGATGACCGCGGCGGGTCAAATGGTCCGCGCAGGCCTTGCCGATCCCGGAGGAGGTGCCCGTGATCAGGATGCTTTTCTTGGTCGACATGGTCGCGATGATCCTCCCAATAGGACGGATGGCGTCCAGAGTACACTCCTTCCCAGAAGGTGAACAGGACGTCCGATGAGCACCGGCACTCTTTCGTTCGCGGGCGCTGCGACGGGCTTCTTCCTGGCGGCGTCGTCCGCCTGGGCCCAGCACGATCCCTCCCGCCTGGAGGACCTGCTCTCGGACCATCCCTCCGAGTACCGAGCTCGCGCCGGGATGACGATGTATGCCGAGGAACCGGTTCGGGGCCAGACGACCGATTTCGCGCTCCTGGAAGAGGATTTCTCCGCGTCCGCCCTGCTGTGGAAGGATGACGTCGAGGACTTGAGGCTGAGCGCCGGCGTCCGCCACCAGGGCATCCGCACCGGGGCCATCCTTCCGGACACGGGCATCCCCTTCCCCGACGACTTGTGGAACGTCAATGTGGGCCTCACGTATCGGTATCTCTTCGAGAGCGGACTCGTGCTCGGCGGATCGGTGGGCGTCGGATCGGCGAGCGATGATCCCTTCCACAGCAGCCGGGAAATTGTCGAAAGCGTCATGATCTTTCTCAAGGTGCCCTCCGGCGACCGGGATGCCTGGCTTTTCGCCCTGGCGTACAGCAACAACCGGGAATACGCGAACTCCTACCCCATCCCCATGATCGAATACTTCTACAATCCCTCGCCGGAGTTTCGCCTGATGGTCGGATTCCCGATGGAGTTCGTGGAGTGGCGTCCCCTTCCGGACCTGAGCCTCCGCCTCCTGTACTCCCTCGTGCACAACATCCACGCCCTGGCGGCCTACGAGATCGCGGACCCCCTCCGGATCTACGCGGGCTTTGATTGGAACACGCAGGGGTACCTGCTGCTCGACCGGCCGGATTCCGCCGACCGCTTCTTCTATGATGAAAAGCGGGTCAAAGGCGGATTCCGCCTGATCCTGGGCGAGGGCTGGACGTTCGACCTGAGCAGCGGCTATGCCTTCGGCCGCAAATACAGCCAAAGCGATCACGGACTTCGGAACTCTTTTGACCGGGTGGATATCGGCAGCGGCCTGTATGGCATGGCCACGCTGGAATGGAAATTAGGCCATGCTCGAGATCGGCGTCCGGGACGGTCGGATGTGCCCTGAGCGCTCCCGGAAGGCCGACGGCTGAGGCCGGAGGAATTCCGGGCGAGGGCGGGGCCGACCGACCGCCAGGATCCCCTGGGTCCGGGAGCCGGCTCCGGGGGTCGGATCTCGCTCCGGCCGCCCGGACGTTCTCCCCGGTTCCCGGGGAGCGTGGGCCGGCGCGCGCCGATCGTGCGACGGCGCTCGTCCCCGGCCCGTCTCGCTGGACGTCTCGCGACCTAGAACCAGATCAGGTAGGACAACTCCAGCGACAGCCCCGGCGACGATTTCGTCAGTCCAAACCCCACCGAGAACAGCAGCCGACTGTCGTTCTTGAACGTATGATCCCATTCGAAGTACACCAGTTCGTAGGGCGGAGTGTGGGAGACGATCGCGGTGCTCCCGTCGAACTTGGCCCACAGAGTATTCGCCGACGTGAACTTGTAGCCGACCCCGCCGCCCACGTTGATCGTGTTGTGATAGTCGGTGACGGATGACAGGATGTCCTCAGGTTGGCCGATGAACTGGTAGGCGAGATCGGCCGTGACCTTGAGGTGATTGAAGAACGTCGCACCCGTGGTGGCCCGGATCGTCTCGTCCGCCGACCCCGTCCCCAGGGCCCGCTCATCGTCGGCCGTCGGAATCTTGATCTCGCCGTCGAGGAGCAAGTAGGGATGCTCGTCCTGCGTGTCGATGACGTAATACCCCGCATCGACGAGGATATCCCCCAGGCCTCCGACGGTCTTCGGCCTCCGCTGGGCCGTCCCGCCCACCCGCACCACGCGGCCGCCGACACGGATGACGTTCCCTCGGCTCCGCTGGACGACGTAGGGAACGCTCACGCTCGCGATGACCCCATCGTGATCGTAGCCGAGCGTGACGGGAAGGCTCAGGAAGGCGGACATGGCCTTGCCTCCGAACTTTCCGGTATCCAGCTGCAGGCCCCCCTCAAGGGATACCCGATTCCAGAAATCCTCTTCCGCGTCCTCCTTCGCTCCGGGCTTGGGACCGGCGTCCTTGCGGAGGTCCTGACTCGGCGGCGGAGGCGTCTGAGCCTGAAGAGTCCCGGAGCACGCCCAGGACAGCGGGAAGGCCAGGAGGAGTACACCCCACATCGGAGCGTGAGATCGATTCATGCCAACGTTCATCCTTTAGAAGGGGGTCCAATGATTAGATACACCCTCAGTGGTGTGGCCGGTGGGTATGCCCCGGATGATGTTCCGGGTGGCGGGAGTCGTCCCCGGGATCGTCTTTCCGGGAGCGATCGGGATCGGTCCGGGGGGAATCCGGATCCGGCTTGGGAGCCGTCGTTTCGGGAGCCGTCCGGACGGGCGCCGGGGGCGGATTCACGGGCGCGGGCGGCGGCTTGGGGGGATCCGGCCGATCCGCCTTGGGAGCCGGGATCGCCTCCCGACGCGCCCGTTCCTTCTTCAGGAATTCGAGCCCGGCGGCCTCCGCCGCCTGGGATCGCTTGGGAGCTTCTCCCGCCACGTCGAGGACCTTTTCTTCCTTCGCGCGATCGTCCGGGGGCAAGGCCGAGATCACCCGTTCCCACCGTTCATGATCGCTGGTGACGCCGTCGAGGTATCGCTTCTGAACGCCCTTCATGTCCCGGCCTTCAGCGACGCCGCATTCGATCGTGCCCGCCCCGCCCTCCAGCGCAAGCTGGCGATACGAGGATCCCAACCCGCGCGCCACCTCGGCCCCCTCGGGGGAATAGGGGCCCTTCCCGAGCGCTTCGCGCTCCCGGAGACGTTCCTGGGCTTGGCGCAGGACGAGATCGGTGCGGCCTTCGGCATCCCGGCAGCGGGACAGCTCGACCATTTCCCGGGCTCTCTTCAGCACATATCCGGAATCGCCGGGCAGCAGGGGCTTCTCCCCCGCCCCTTCCTGGACCGGGAGCACCCCCAGAGGGAGACTCCCTCCGAGCAGGAATCCGGCCAAGACGAGCGAAACGGCCATTCGATCAGCGTCCAGAAAGGGATCGGGAGGCTTCCAGGGCCAGGCCCAGACGGTCCTTGAGCGCACCGCTCGCTTCCCCTTGCAGGGCCGCGAGGGTGGTTTCATGATCCCGCGCCCGCCGGGCGGCGACCTCCCGAGCCGGAGCGAGATCCTCCTCCCGCTCCGCCTTGTCGCCCAGCACGCCGGCCACGCCCTCGGCGACCAGCAGCCGGTAGGCGCCCGCGAGCTCCGCGGCCAAGGTCGGATCCTTCGCCATCACCACGGGAAGCTCCCGGAGCTGCGCTTCAGCCGCCACGCACAAGGCGACGACCCGCTCGGTCGGCGTCTCGGCCAATGCGACCTCGACCGCTTCCCTCGTCATCCGCACCGTTCGTTCGGCCGTTCCCGGAGGAGCTCCGGTCCGGGGGGCCGCGGTCCCCACCGCGGGTGACGGCGGCGCCGGATCCGCGGACGTCACCGATTTCGGGTTGATCGCCGGGGCCGGACCCGGGGGGGCCTTGACCGGCTCTTTCTCTTTGAGGGGCTCGTTGAGGACCTCTTTGCCGGGCTCTTTCGAGGGGTCCTTCCGCTCCGGGTGGTCCACGCCGGGCAGGGGCGGGGGAGCGGGCACGGGCGCCTTTGCGGCAAGACGGGGAGCAAGGGGATCGGTCCCGGGACGCTCGGCCTTCTGGACCAGGGTCGGTCCATAGAGGACGAGCAGAACGGACGCGGCCAGGAGCGATCCCGCCGCAAACCAAGCCCGGAATGCCCGTCCGCGCGGGGCCGGGACGGCGTGCGACGCCTCCAGAAGCCGGGCCCGCTGCCTCTCGAAGTACACGTCCCCCGGCTGGGGCAGCGGAAGCGACGAGACCAGAAGATCCTTCAGTCGAGCCTGACGGTCCAGGAGACTCTGGCACGACCGGCAGGATTCGAGATGCAGTTCGACGCTCCGGCGGACGCTCTCCGAAAGCGATCCGTCCCCGAACGCCGCCAGCAGGGGTCTCACGTCGGTGCAGTTCATGACCGCCTCTCCCCGGACTTTACATGGGGCTCCAGGACCGTTTCCAGTTTTTCAAGCGAGGAGAAGAACCTCCAGCGGACCGTCGCGACGGGGGCCTCGACGATCTCGGCGATCTCTTCGTGGCTGAGCCCCTCGTAGAGCCGCAGAACGACGACGGCTTTTTGCTCCGGCGGCAGCCCTTCCAGGGCCTCCCGGACGGCCCGCGCGGTCTCCTCCGGCAGGGCCTCGCCCGTCGCCATCAGGGAGGCTCCTTGGCTCCGAAGCTCTTCCTGGAGCTTCTTTCTCTTTCCCTGCCGGCGCAGGTGGTCGACGGAGACGTTCATCGCGATCCGGTAGACCCAGGAATCGAGATTCGTGCCCGGTCGAAAGCGGGGAAGACTGCGGACCATTTGAAGAAACGTCTCCTGACAGAGGTCATCGACCTCCGCGTGCACACCCGTCATCCGGTAGATCACGGCATAGATGCGCCGTTGATAGCGCTCCAGGAGGTCCTCCGGACGGAGCGACGGAGCTTCATCCACCGGGAGCACCGGAAGCTCGACGTCCGTTCCATCGCCCGCCTCCACGCGGCTCATCGCCCCTCAGGACTGGACCAGGATCCTCCGCGCGCGGGCCCTTCCCAGCCCGGAACCGGGGTGTGAGACCGGTCCTTCCCTGCCGAGGGAGCCGCCGTTCGGAGTCCTCATCTAGGACATCGGCGTTGGACCTGAAATGTTTGAAGGCGGAAGCGAATTTCTTCGAGGTCGTTCCCCAAGCTTCGCCGGAAACGCTTTTTCCCCAAACATTCCCCCCCCACCCCCGATATCCGATGCGAGGGACGGCGGCCGGGAGCATGGGCCGGGACGCGCCCCGGAAACGAGAACAGAAGGAGATAGGACGATGGATCTGAAGAACGTGTTGAACGCCCTGGCGCTGGCGGCGAGCCTGTGCGTGGCCGGGTCCGCCTTCGCGCAGGACTCCGCCCAGGACGACCTCGGGAAGGATCGGAAGGAACTTCAGAAGGACAAGGCCGACCGCGCGGCGGACCGGAAGGACGAGAAGAAGGACCGGGCGGACCTCAAGGAAGACCGGGCCGAGCTGAAGAAGGACCTCCAGGACGGCAACCAGGACGCCGCCGCAAAGGACCGCGCCGAGATCAAGAAGGACAAGGCCGATCTGGAAGCCGATCGAAAGGATCTCCGGAAGGACCAGCGGGACCTCTCGCAGGACCGGAAGGATCTCAAGGAAGACAAGGACCTGAAGCACGACAAGAAGGACGTCGCGGCCGACAAGGCCGATCGGAAGGCGGATCGGGCCGACGTCGCCAAGGACCGGGCGGACCTGAAGGAAGACCGCGC
>Ga0070731_10000994_pt1 | contig 31743 bp, 42 predicted proteins | sample Coa_R1_2_FD_66448 | JGI IMG/M metagenome (GOLD analysis project Ga0070731, IMG submission 66448) | Surface soil microbial communities from Centralia Pennsylvania, which are recovering from an underground coalmine fire - Coalmine... | ecosystem: Environmental > Terrestrial > Soil > Unclassified ... | reverse complement strand
CCCGCTGGCCTGGTTCTTCAATCTCTGGTTCGATCGCCTGGTCCCTGCGCTCGGCCGGCTGGCCGGAGACGCGGCCGCCTATAGCTACCTCCCGAGCTCGGTCCGCAGATTCCCGGGGCCCGAGGAGCTGGCGCGGGTGATGTGGTCAGCGGGACTGGCCCAGATTCGTTACCGCTTGACCGCCGGAGGCATCATCGCGCTCCACGTAGGGGTAGTGTCGAACGCGTGAGCGCGGCGGCCGTACAAACCGTGGTTGACCTCGGAGGCGAGGAGATCCTCGCTCTGCTCGAGCGCACGGAGAGCCGCATGAACGAGCTGGCGTCGGGTCACGGCGAGCTTCTCGGCCGCTACGCGGGGCAGACCATCGCCGCGGGGGGCAAGCGACTGCGGCCTCTGCTCGTGTTCCTGGCCGCCGGGGCGCCGCCGCCCTCCACCGACGGGCTGCTCCGAGCCGCGGTCGCGGTTGAGCTGGTCCATGGCGCGACCTTGATCCATGACGACGTTCTCGACGGCTCGCCGCTGCGCCGGGGCCGGCCGACCGTGTTCGCGACTGGTGGACGAAGCATCGCCATCGCCACCGGGGATCTGCTGTTCTCCCGTGCCTTCGCCGAGCTGGCCATGACGGGGTCGGTCGAGTCCGTGCGGGTCCTGGCTCGGGCGAGCCGCGAGCTCGCCGCGGGCGAGGTAATGCAGCGCGCCGACGCGTTCGCCACCGAGCTGAGCGTCGAGCGTTATCTCGAGCGCTGCCGACTCAAGACCGCCGTCCTCTTCAGGGCAGCCTGCGAGCTGGGGGCGCTTCAGGCACACGGCATGCTGAGCGCGCTGGCCGCGTTCGGCGAGCAGATCGGACTCGCCTTCCAGATCCTGGACGACGTCCTCGACGTGACCGGTCCCCCGGAACGCACGGGCAAGCCCCGCGGCGCCGACCTGCTCGACGGCACGGTCACGCTGCCCCTGATCGTGGCTCGCCGCCGAGATCCGGACATCGCCGCCGTCGATCTGCGTGACGTCCGCACCCCCGCCGAGGCGGCAACCCTATGCGACCGGATTGCGGCAACTGAGGCGCTGGACGACGCGCGCGGTCACGCGCTGGAGCTCGTTCGTCAGGCCAAGCTATCGCTGCCCGCGCTTCCCCGGCGCCAGCGGACCGCCCTCAGGCTTGTGGCCGATGGCGTGGTCGAGCGCTACACCTGACGGTCTAGAAGTCCTCAGGCAGGATGACGTCGGCGTGGAGCGCCGTGACAAAGCGGTCGATCTCCTCCGACATGTTGGCCTGAGCGAGCCGCTGCAGATCCGCCAGCATGTCCGAGAGGCCCTCCTCGAGACGATCCTCGAGGTCCTCCACCTCAGCCTGGCTGTAGATGCCCGTGATCGTCCACTCGCAGTTGGGGCAGAGCAGGACCAGTTCCCAGCGGTCGTCCTCCGTCTCTGACCAGGACACCGGTTGGACCAGCGGCGCGTTACAGTTGCCGCACAAATGGAGGGGCCGGCAGCCGGCGTCTGCGCCGTTGCCCACGAACCTCACGACCTCGATCTTGCGACCACTCGGCAGGACGATCCGGTGGACGGTGTGATGGTTGCGTTGCTCTTCCAAGGGTGCCTCCAGACAAGCTCCTATCGGCATCTTTATGGAGACCTTTGAGCCAATTCCCGCCCAGCAGACGACCCTGGACGCTAACCTTGGTGGCCCGTTAGGAGGGCGCAAAAAATGTTCCGAAATCCCGTTACCGATCTGATCATCGTCGCCGTCGTGGCGCTGCTAATCCTTGGGCCTAAGCGGCTTCCGATGCTTGGCCGATCACTGGGCCAGGGCCTGCGTGAATTCAAGGAGGGGATCACCGGCGAGGGCAAGGCAGACGATGCCGAGCAGCCCGCTCTGAACGCTGCCGCGGCCAGCGACTCGTCGTCGGCCACATCCGCCGGATCGACCGGTGCGCCGCCCCCGGCTGCAGCGCCGAGCGCTGCTCCGGCGCCGGCCACGGCTGGCCCCGCCGCGCCGCAGTCGGCTGAGGCCGGCGCGGCGGAGCGGAGCTCCTAGCCGGGCTGGGGGTCTCCGCCGTGACCCGGGTCTTACGGCCGATCGGCCACGAAGACCGCCTGAGCATCGTCGACCATCTCGACGAGTTGCGGTCGCGACTCGTCGTCTGCCTGACCGCACTGCTGGTGGCCTTCGGCGTGTGCTTTTGGCAGAACCAGACCCTTCTGAACATCGTCAACCGGGCTCTGCCCCACGTGTCCACGGTCGCCGGCCAGCATGGTCTCGCGGCGGAGCAGAACCAATCCGCTGCCGAGCGCGAGGGGCTCCAGAAGATCGAGCGCGGGGCCAACGCACTCGCCGCCTCTCCGGGGGTGTCGGCCAGTGGTCGCTCGGCGGCTGCGCTGATGGCTCAAGGCGCGGCGCAGGCGGCCAGGGCCCTGCCCCGGAACTTCCAGACTCAGGAGAAGCCGATCACGATCGGCGTGGGGGAGCCGTTCACGACCACCTTGACCGTGGCCGCGTATTTCGCGCTCCTTTTCGCGCTCCCGGTGATCATCTACGAAGCCTACGCCTTCGTGATCCCCGCGCTTAGCCCCAACGAGCGGCGAACCGCGATCCCCCTGATGACGGTCGCCCCGCTGCTCTTCATCATCGGCGTTGTTTTCGCCTACGTGGTCATCCTGCCGCCAGCGGTTCACTTCCTTCAGGGCTACAACTCCCAGAACTTCGACATCCTCGTCCAGGCCAAGGCCTACTACACGTTTGAGATCTTCACGATGCTCGGGGTCGGGCTGGCGTTTCAGCTGCCGCTGGGGCTGCTCGGCCTGCAGCGCCTCGGCGTCATCGACGGCAACACCCTGACCCGGCATTGGCGCTACGCCGTGGTCATCATCGCGGTGATCGCGGCGGCCATGCCGGGCGCCGACCCCGTCACCACGGGGCTGGAGACCCTCCCGCTGGTGATCCTCTTCGCGGTCAGCATCGTGATGCTCAAGATCGCCGACCGGCGGGCCGCCGAACGGGCTGCGGCCGAGGCGACCCAGCAGTTCGACCAGAGCGTTGAAAACGACCTCCTAGGCGATGCTCTTTGATCTGCGCGGCCGCGGCCGGCGGCGCACCGTTCAGGGGGTCTATCTCGGCCTGGCTCTGCTCATCGGCGGAGGACTCGTGCTCTTCGGCGTTGGCACCGGGACCGGGGGCGGCGGCCTGCTCAACGGCATCGGGGGTAGCGGGGGCAATCAGAGCCAGGTCGTGAGTGCCCAGGAGAAGTCGGCGCTCACCGCCGTGAAGAAGAACCCCAACAGCGCGGCCGCCTGGTCCCAGCTCGTGCAGGCCAGGTGGACCACCGCCACGTCCTCCGATTACAACCAGGCCACCGGGACATTCACCGCTGCCGGGCGCAAGGAGCTCATTCGCCTCACCCAGGCGTGGCAGCGCTACCTCACGCTGACCAAGAGCCCGGACTCGAACACGGCGATCCTGGCCGCGCGCGCCTACTCTCGGTTGGGCAATTACTCAGGCCAGGCCGGCGCCTGGCAGGCCATCACGCTCAAGGACCCGAGCAACAGCACGGCCTTCCAGTGCCTCGCCGTCTCGGCCTACGCCGCCAAGCAGAATCGTCTCGGTGACCTGGCGATGGCCAAGGCGCTGGCCCTGGCCCCGAAGGCGCAGCGGGCCACGCTGAAGACCCAGATTGCCGCCGCCAAGACGCAGCCCACGATCGCCCAACAGTGCTGAGGCGACGGCTCCGACGCTCTCCCTATTCCCTTGCGGCGGCTAAGATCGAGCGTCCCCTGGGCCGTTAGCTCAACTGGTAGAGCAGGGGACTCTTAATCCCAAGGTTGGAGGTTCGAGTCCTCCACGGCCCACTGTTCGACGGCGATGGCTCGCTCACCCTCTTCAGACGTGTGAGCGTGATCGATTTCCGCCCCTATAGGGGCTACTTTCGATCACGCTGAGGCGGGCGCGCCCGCTGGAGCGGCGGTGTGCCCGGCCGGGCCGGTGAGGACTCTGGTCCGTCGAACCCGTAGCCTCCATGTAATCAGCCAAGCCCCGGAGTTAGCCCTATGACATATGTGATCGCCGAGCCGTGCATCGGAACCAAGGACAACTCGTGCGTCGAGGTGTGCCCGGTCGATTGCATTCATCCGACGCCGGACGAGCCGGACTACGAGAACGTCGAGATGCTCTACATCGACCCCGACGAGTGCATCGATTGCGACGCCTGCGTCGAGGCCTGCCCGGTCGATGCCATCTTCGCCGAGGACCAGCTGCCCGACGAGTGGCAGAACTACGTCCAGATCAACGCGACCTACTACAAGAACTGAGGGGCAGAACTCGCGCTCAGGGCACCGTGCTCGCGGTCACCTGAGGCGCACGTGAGATCCAGGCGCCCAGCTGGTGGGCCGGCATCGGCCGCGCCAGAAGATATCCCTGAGCAAGGTCACATCCGGATGCGTCAAGTCCGGACAGAACCTCGGCCGTCTCGACGCCCTCCCCCACCACCCGCAGGTCGAGGTTGTGGCCGAGGTCGATGATCGAGCGCACGATCGCCGCGTGGGCGGTGTTGGTCAGCATGTCGAGCACGAAGCTTCGGTCGATCTTCAGTTCGTCCAACCGGAGGCTCGAGAGATAGGCCAGCGAGGTCTGGCCACGGCCAAAGTCGTCGAGACTTACGCGGACCCCTTCGGCCGATAGGAGTCGGAGCACCTCGCGGCGCGGACTGGGTCGACGAGGAGCGCGGTCTCGGTGACCTCGACAATCAGCCGCCTTGGCGGCAACCCGGTCTCATCGACGTGCTGCGAGGTCCCTCAAGCGCAGCCTGAGGACGTGCCGGCCCATGACTGCCCGCTTCACCACGCGCCTGAGTTCGAGCTCTTCTTCTCGACTCAGTCCGCGGGCCAGCGGGCGCCCGGTGAGCTGTGGTTCGATCGCGGTCTGGGCGACCAGCAGCCCTCAGAGCGGCCCTCGGCGACGCCTCGGGTTGTCGCTTGATGGCGGATTGCTTCGGCCATCGCGACCCCAAGTACGAGCACCGGAACGGCGCTCAGCACCGCATAGAGCGCGAATAGGCGAGCCCAAGGTCGGTTTGCCCCGCACGAGGCGCTTCATCGCGAACCAATCGGTATCCGCGACGCCCTGGTTGAGCCGCGGAGTCCCGGGACCGCCACCCGGATATCGGGCGCCTTCTTGTCGGGCTGGACGGGTGTTCGAGCGCCGCCGGAGCCCGAATTACGAGCTTCGTCGGATTCGCTTGCGCGCCGGGCTTCCGAGTGGCACCTTGACTGGCGACCCGCGCGGGCGGGCTGACGGACCGGCTTCGCACGATCACGGACAGATCCAGCTTCGCGCGGGTTCCAGATCTTGCCGGAGGGGGCATTGGGGCGTGGCTCCCGCCGCCGCGGGCGGCGGGGCCACGCCGGGGTGTCCTTGGCAGGGGACCAGACTCGGATCCACCCTATTCACTAATCGTCGCTCGGACGCCCCGATTTAGAGCCCGACGGACGAACGTTGGAGGCCGACCGCGTGCGTCGCGCGCGAGCGCCTAGAAATCGCGCCGCCCGGCCAGGCGCTGGCTGGCTTCAGGCCGCGTCAGCTCGTACAGCGCAATTCGCTGCGGACCGGGCGTGGCCAGCTCCACGCCGGGTCCGTGGGGGATGCCGAACCTCGCCCTTATCTCCACCCCTCGCCCGGCGAGCTCGTCGACGGTGCGCTCGAGGTCCGAGACCCGGAAGACAAGGACGGGCTGCTCCCCCGCGAGGTGCTCGGCGAGCAGCAGCGCGGGCGGGTCGTCGGTGAGTCGGACCATCGCCACGCGGGTGCCGAAGGCCTCGATCGCGAATACGGGTTCCGCGCCGAGGCCCTCGGTGAAGCGCGCCAGCTCGGCCGCGGCGTCGCGGCTCGGGAGATAGACGAAGTCAAGGCTCTCGAACACGCTCAGGCGCCGAGGATCGCCGGCTGGGGGTCGTGCTTCAGGCGCTCGCCAGCAGGAGAAAGGCCGCCCACACGACGACGACCCCGATGATCGTGAGCAGGACAGCGGTCAACAGCATCCGGCTGAGTGAGCGGACCCCGATCGGACGCGTATCTCCCTCGTCGATCAGCCAGCTGTTGAAACGTTCGTTGGCCACGGCCGAGGAGATTATGTGTCTCCCGCCGGACGAACGTCAAGCCCCAGCGGCGAGTTTGAGCGGCCTCACCTAGCCGCTCCGCGGTTCAGAATCGCGGTGATCAGATCCGTCTTGGCCTCCGCGTAGTAGTTCATATCGCTCCAGTCACGCTGCGCGAGCTCCCGTTTCAGACGCTCGTAGGCGCGACGATCCTCAGCTGAGGCGCGGAGCCGATCCCGGAAGCGCAGTGTCCGGTCGACCTCCGCATCGCCGTCGGCCCACACGTGCACGTGAACATCCCGCGCCGGTGTCCGGAACATCCGGTGGCGCGGTTCGCGTACCCGGAGCTGGTATCCCACTGCCTCGAGCGCCGGCCGGATCCTCCCCTCGTCATCTGGATCCTCCACGGTTACAAGCACGTCGATGATCGGCTTGGCGCCCAGGCCGGGCACCGCGGTTGAGCCGATGTGCTCGATCCGGATCGCCTCAGGCCCCAGCGCGTGGGCGATCTTTTGGCGCTCGACCCCGAAACGTCGGGGCCACTCCGGGTCGTAGTCCACGATCACGATCCGTCGCTTCTCACGGCCCCCGACCAGGACCTGATCGAGCACTTCGTCGAGGTGGTGATCCGGATCCGAGGCGCCCATCGCCGGGCGATTCTCGCAGCCGCCGGAGGCGCCAGTGGGACTCGAAGGCCGTTAGCGCGGCGTCAGCCGGCGAACCTCGATCCGGCCGGCCTGGGCGCGGACCTGGAACGCAGGCTGGGGCGCGGTGGCTGGTCCACATCGGACCGAGCCGTCGCGCATTGAAAAGCGCGAGCCGTGGCACGAGCAGACGATCTCGTCTCCCTCGACCTCACCCTGGCTCAACGAGCACCCGCGGTGCGAACAGCGATCGTGGATGGCGTAGATGTTCTCTTCCTGCTTGAGGAGCAGCACGGGCGTGTCGTCCACGACCACACGCAGCGGCCGGCCGTCAACCAGCAGTGATGCGTCGGCGGCGGGCGCCCAGTCGGTCGGGCCGGGGTCAAACACGGTTTGCGCCGGGCCCACGCCCTTGGTGAGCGACAGGTAGCCCCCCAGATAGCCGCCGGCCGTCATCACCGTCATACCGGCGAGGCCGAGCGCGGCTCCGACGCCCGGCGAGCCGCGGCGTCGAGCGCGCCGTGACAGCGCGTAGAGCGAGGCCCCGACCGCGTTGCAGCCGGCGTGCACCAGTCCGATACGGCGGACGCTGTCATCAACGGCCTCGCTGTCGGCCCAGTCGTTGATGCCGGCGGCGGCGGTGGGCAGGTAGGCGAGCAGTCCGATCGTGATCAACCGCTCAGACGCCTGCCCCGATCGTGGGGCCAGCAGGTCGAGCAGCGAGGCGCTCGTAAACGACCCGATCACCACGTCGGTGAGCATCGGGTGAACGGGATGGCCGAGCCACGTTCCGCTCAGTAGGTCCTTCAGTTGCCCCGGCCCGAGCCGGTCTCGGACAGCTTTTCCGATCGCCTGAGCGGGCGAATCGAGGGCGTCGGCGGACTCGATCTGGGCGACCAGCGGTTCCAGCGGGGTGAGCTGGCGCCGGGCGCCTTCGGAGATGTTCACGCCAGCCGCCCTACCCTCCGAGCCCGCCAGCCTAACCGCGGCTGGCCGTGGGCCCCAGCGGGTAGGTGGCAGTGCATGGCGCCCGAGCGGGATGAATTCGAACGGTTGATGGGCCAGCTCGACTACGCGCTCTTCATCGTCACGGTCGCGGATGGCTCAGAGCGCAGCGGCTGCCTGGTCGGTTTCGCGTCGCAGGTGTCGATCCACCCGCCACGCTTCCTGATCTGCCTTTCGAACAAGAACCACACCTTCGAGGTGGCGCGCAGGGCGCGCTCGCTGGTCGTCCACTTCGTGCCCCAGCAGGCTGAGGACATGGCTGTGCTGTTCGGGGGTCAGACAGGAGACGACACGGACAAGTTCGCGCAGTGCCAGTGGCATGAGGGCCCCGGCGGCGCGCCGGTGCTGAGCGCGCTGGAGGATTGGTTTGCCGGCCGCATCCTGGAGCGGATCGACTTCGGTGACCACCGCGGCTTTCTGCTCGAGCCGATCGCCGGCACCGCCCATCGCTCCGGTTCGCCCCTCACGTTTCGGCGGGCGAAATGGATCGAGCCCGGGCACGAGCCGTGAGTCGCCTTATGTGGATGCGGCGGCGCCGGCCCGGTTGAGGTTGACGGTCTGAACCGAGAGCGCCTCGTCGAGGTGGTCGAACAGGGCGTCGAGGACGGCGGCATCGAACTGGGTCCCCCGGCCGTGTCGCATCATCTTGACGGCGTCACGCAGCGGGAGCGCCGGGCGGTAGACCCGGTCGTTGATCAGGGCGTCGAAGACATCGGCGACCGCCACGATTCTCCCCGCCTGCGGGATCTGATCCTCCTGCAGCCGGCGCGGGTATCCCCGGCCGTCGACGCGCTCGTGGTGGGTAAGCGCCACCACGGCAGCGAGGCTGAGCAGTTCGGAGTCTGAGCCCGACAGGATCTCGTGGCCAATCAAGGTGTGCCGCTCCATCTCCGCCCGCTCCGCGGCAGTCAGCGGCCCGGGCTTGAGCAGGATCCGGTCGGGGATGCCGATCTTGCCCACGTCATGCATGGGCGCGGCGATGCGAAGCAGCTCGATCTCGCTCTCAGGCCAGTCCACGGCGCGGGCGAGCAAGGCGCTGATCTCTCCGATGCGGTCGATGTGAGCGTGCGTGGTGGGGTCGCGCATCTCCACTGCCTTCGACAGGTGACGGATGGTCGCCTCTCGTGAGGCCAGCAGCCCCGCGATCGCCGCCTGCAACTCCTGGGTACGCTCCTCCACCGCGTGGCGCAGCCGCTCCTCGGTGGCCGAGGCGACCCGCTCTAAGCGGCAGCGCAGCAGCGTGTTGGAAACGTTGATCCGCAACTCGTTGGGAGTGAACGGCTTGACCAGGTAGCTGAACGCCCCGCCGCGCTCGGCGGCGAGGATCGCGAGGCGGGGGTTATCGTCATCGCTCACCATCAGGATCCCTAGGTCGGGTTGAATCATCCGCAGCCGATGCGCCAGGTCGATGCCTCCGATCTCAGAGGACCGGATATCGCAGATCGCGAGCGCGAATCGGCGACGGCGAACTCGCTCGAGAGCCGCCTTGCTGAAGGTGGCGAGTTCGATTTCGTGATCGTCCTCGGCCAGGATCCGCGCGATCATTCTCCGAATCTGCGGCGCGTCGTCGATGACCAGGATCGGATCGGGATGCTCATGCTCGTCCGCCGCGCCACAGAGCGTGAGCAAGTCAACCGCCGGGCCGTCGCTGCTCGGCGTCGAGGCCTCCCCGCTGAGCGCCACTAGGCGCCGGGTTTGGTGGCGTCGGCGCCGGTAACGCAGCTGAGGGACGATCTGTTCGCTCATGTCTCCGGGCGACCGGCTATCCCTTCCGGCCCAATAAGGGACGACAGCGGGCGCTTCTGCCAGATTCCCGATAAACATCGACCATCGGCGGGATCCCTAAATCCGCCATATGGAGGATTTTTCTTGAGTGGTCGAGTCCGCGGGTGGGAGCAGTACCCCGCGCCGAGCCGGCGCGAACCTGGCTATGAGGCGCGCGTCAGCTCGTCTTGCGCCCGGCCAGCCAGCCGGCTGCAGCGCCGATCAGACCGCCCGCGCTCAGCAGGCTGACGCTCCGCAGGGGCTTGCGCTGGGCCTTGGAGGCAAAGCCGCGCACCGAATGTCTGAGAGTCGCCCGGGCCGCCTTGCGCCCGATCGTCTTTCCGATCGCCATGGTTTTCCTCCGCGTTTAGCTCGTTCTTCCCCTACCCGAGGTTGCCTTGCCGCACACCGGCGGCAGGCCTCCGAGACAGGGGGCGGACGCTCGTGTCCGCGGCCCATTCCAGCAAACTCGGGCGGCTTGCGCTGGGCCCGGCCCGTGGGCATACTCGGGGTTCGTGGCGGAAGTGCGCGGCGGACCTGAGTCGGAGAACGCGGAGGCGGCGGGGTCGAAGACCGAGCTGCGGCCAGCCCGGGGACGGACGTTCCTCCCCGACGTGACGGGAGTGGAGTTCTCCTCCTCGCGTCGGGGTTATGACCGGGCTGAGGTCGATGAGTACGTCGAGCGCGTCTCACGGATCGTGGTCGAGCTCGAGGCGATGCGTTCCCCTGATGCGGTGATCGAGCGGGCGCTGGCCGACGTCGGTGAGGAGACGAGCGCGATTCTCCGCCGGGCGCGAAAGGCCGCCGAGGAGATCATCGCCGACGCGGAGAGCCAGGCTCGAGACCGCACCACCAAGGCCGACGCCGAGGCGCGTGCACTGCGTGAGGACGCCGATCGCTACAGCGCGCGGATCCGGGCGGAGGCCGAGCAGGTCCTCGAGGATGCCCGCGCCCAGGCGGACGAGGTGGCCGCGCAGGCGGCCGCCGACGCCCGACGTTTACGACAGGACGCCAACGATTACCGTCAGCAGGTGAGCGCGCACATCGAGCAGCTGGCCCGCGATCGCCACGGCCTGATCGAGGATCTGCGCAAGCTCGCCGATCAGTTCCACCGCACGGCGGATCGCGCGCTCGAGCAGATTCCCAGCCAGGATCTGTCATACGGAGTCACCGATGAGAATGGCGGGGGCGCCGCGGCCGAGACGCGGTCCACCTAGCGCGTGCCCGAGACGACGGTGATCTGGGAGCAGTCGGGTCCGGTGGCCCGGCTGACCCTCAACCGGCCGGAAACCCTCAACGCGTGGACAGCGGAGCTGGGATCGGAGCTTCGCCACGTGCTCGAGGGTCCGGCCAGCGAGGAGTCGGCCCGTGCGGTGTTGATCATCGGGAGCGGGCGCGGCTTCTCCTCCGGCGCCGACCTCAAAGCGGGGTTTGATCCGGCCGAGGACGGAAGGCCGGACATCCGCAAGGAGCTGTGCGACCTCTACCACCCCGCGATCCTCGGCCTCCGTAACCTGCCGAAGCCGGTGGCGGCGGCGGTCAACGGCCCTGCGGTTGGGATCGGCGAGCTCCAGCATGCGCTGGGCCGCAGCGAGGATTTCCTGGAGGGTGTGAGCGCGTTTGCCGAGAAGCGCGCGCCGGCGTTCAAGGGCGCCTAGCGGGGGCGGGTCTGGCCGACGCAGAGCAGAATCTGGGCGGCTGGGTCGAGTTCGGCGGCCGACGCGTCCTGACCGGAAGCTGCTCGTGGACCGACAAGACTCTGGTCGAGGGCGCCGACTGGTACCCGCGACGGACGATGAGCGCTGAGGAACGACTTCGTTTCTATGCCTCGCAGTTTCCCCTCACCGAGATCGACTCGACCTACTACGCGCCGCCGGCCGAACAGCAGGCCAAGCGGTGGGCCGAGCGCACGCCTCCCGGCTTCCGGTTCGACGTCAAGGCGTACTCGCTGCTCACCGGACATCCGACTCGCCCCCGCAGCCTGTGGGCCGATCTGCGGGAGCGTCTGCCGCCCGAGGCGGCGGAAAAGCGAAACCTCTACGCACACCATCTCGATCCGGAATCCCAATCCGAGGCGTGGCGGCGCTTTGCGGCCGCCCTCGCTCCGCTGAACGATTCCGGGAAGCTGGGATCGGTGCTGTTTCAGTATCCGCCCTGGTTCGTGCCGCGGCGTGAGAACCGCCGGGAAGTCGAGGCGCTGCGCGAGCGGTTGCCTGGCTTTCGCATCTGCGTGGAATTCCGCTCGCCGATGTGGCTGGCTGAGCCGCGTGACCGGGAGCGAACGCTGTCGATGCTCGAGGCCCACGAGCTGGTGTTCGTGTGGGTCGATGCCCCTGAAGTCTCCGAGCTGCCACGGGTTCTGGCCGTGACGAATCCCGATCTGATGGTGATGCGCTTTCACGGTCGCTCGGACAGCACCTGGAGCGGAAGCGCGCGCTCGGCGGCCGAGCGCTTCCGCTACCTCTATTCAGAGGGTGAGCTCGAGGAGCTGGCCAGCGCGGTGGCCGAGGTCGCAGCCGAGGCTCGTGAAACCCATCTGCTCATGAACAACTGCTATCGCGATTACGCCGTGCGCAACGCCGCCGAGCTGCGGGACCTGCTCGCGAGGCTAGCCGGGGCGGGGTAGTCGCTCTCCCCGGGCTAAGCTGGCCTGTCGTGGCCTACACAAGTGACTCGGCGCGCAGGCAGCTCCTCGAGCAGCTGGGCCAGGCCGTGGGGCTCCTGTCGCTGGCGGTCGAGGCGCTCGGGGAGGCGTATGAGGCCGCCGACGAGCAAATGGCTGCGGTGCTCGAGGAACAACTCTTCCGACCCGCGCAGCGAGCCTACGGACGGGCTCGTCAAACGCGCTCGCGGTTCTCCGAGCGCCACCACCTCGAGGCCGAGCCGGTGACGGAAGGCCCCGCGGGCGCTCCTTCGGCGGATCCTCGGATCCACCTCGAGCGGGCCATCGACGCGATCGCGCGCGCCGACGAGGTGATCGCGGAGATGCAGGACTCGATGCTCCCGGTGGAAGTCGGCGACCGCGAACTGCGTGATGGCCTCACCGAGGTGCGAGAACTGGTCGCCGACGTCCCGCGAGAAGGCCGTCAGCTATTGCGTCTGGTCGGCCGCTGAAGCGCCGCTACTGGTTCCACTTGTCGGCCGTTTTCTTCTTGTGGCCGGTGCTCTTGGCCCGGACGCTCATCTCGTCCGGCGGGCGGTCCGCGGCCTCGAGCGAGTGCTCCTCGGCCTTCGCTCGCGCCTCCTGGGCCTTCTCGCCGAGCACCCGCCGCATGCGCTCGAGTTGCTCTTCACGTTGCTCGTTCTCAGCCACAGCCGAACCTCAAGCCAATCAGATACCCATCGCGCGCGCCCCCGGAACGTTTTGCCCCGAACATGCCCGGGTATGCAAGCCAGCGAACCTCCTCGGTCTCCCGGGAGCCAAAGTGGTAGGGCCACGTCGAGACGGGGGCGCGGCCACCGGGCACGAATAGGATGCACCGAACGAGCGAGCCATCGTAGAAGTCTCGTGTGAGCGACGAGTCGCCGATCATCACCCTCCGCCTAGAGTCAAGCCCAGAGACGCTGACTCTGGTTCGAGGCATGCTGGGCGGCGTCGCAGAGCTCCTGCAGCTCGACCCAGAGCTGTTGGACGACGTCAAGACCGCCGTCAGCGAGGCCTGCAACAACGTTGTCATGCACGCCTACGAAGGAGCCAGCGGCCCGCTGTCCGTCTCGCTTTACACCGAGCCAGACGGGCTCGAGGTGGTGGTGCGTGATCAGGGGCGGGGCATCCCCGTGCTCGCGCCGTCCGACGATCGCCTCCAGGGCGTGGGCATCCCGATCATGCGCGCGCTCGCTCAGCAGACCGCGTTTCACCCCTGCGAGGCCGGCGGCACCGAGGTGTGGTTGAAGTTCTCCGGCGAGCGAGACGGTAGACCCCTCTACACGGTGCCTGGGGCTCCGGCTCCGGACGATGCCTGGAGCGAGCGGCTCACGGGCGACGCGATCGTGTCGCTCTCCCCGGTCAGCCTGGTGGGCGGCGTCCTCGGGCGCCTGGCCCGCGCGATGGCGGCCCGCGCCCGGTTCTCGCTCGATCGGTTCTCCGATGTCTACCTGGTCACCGACGCCGTCGCCGCCTACGCCGCTCGCGGCGCCAGCACGGCAAGACTCAGCTTCGGGCTCTCCGCCGACACGCGCCGGCTCGAGCTGGCCATCGGACCCTTCCGCAACGGGGTCGGAGCCGAGGTGTCGAGCGGATCGCCGGACGAGGTTGGATCGGCGTTGAGGCTGCTGAGCGACGAGCTTGACGTTCGTCAGGACGAGGTCGGAGAGATCCTCCACATCGTCATGCTCGATCAGCGGACGCGGTCCGGCAGCTAGATCGACGATCCGGCGCCCGGATCAGGTGCTGCTCAGCAGCTCCTCCGGTGAGTCGGCGAGTGTGAGCCGGTCGGCCACACCCGTCAGCGAGAGCAGGCGCTGGACCTGCTGGGGCCCCCTGACGACGCCGAAGCGCTGGCCGTTCTCGTTGGCCCGTTGGTGAGCGCGGACGAGCACGCTCAGCCCCGTCGAATCCATGAATTCGAGCTCGCGCAGGTCGACGATGACGACATCGGCCTTGGCCGCGGCGCCGCGCTCGAGCTCCTGCTCCAGCCCGGGGCTCGAGGCGAGGTCGAGCTCGCCCCTCACCTCGATGACCACTGCCTGGTCGCCGTTGCGGGTCTCGACGTTGAAGTTGCTCTGCATTGAGGTGGCGAGGCTATCGGGTTTTGCCCCTGAGCTGCGCGGTTAGGTCGGACCCGGGTGGGTTTGCGCCCGCAGGTCACGGGTAGGCGGGAGCCCATGGCTGAGATCGACCGCGACGACGCGCTGGCCGCGCATGAGGCCGAGCGGGCGGCCGCCGAAGCCGCCGCGATCGGGGGCCGGGCAAGCTCGGAGCCAGAGCCCACCGACGGAGCCACCTCCGAAGCGCAGCGACCGCTCGCCGAAGCGGGTCAAGGGGAGGCCGAGGGCTTTGAATTGGCCGAGCAGGAGCTGGTCGAACACGCCTCCCACGGGGATCAGCACGCTGCCCGGCGCGCCATCCAGGACGCGCCGTCTGACGGCGATGACCCCGCGGCAGGATCGGCTGGCGAGGCCGACCGCGAGTACTCGAGCGAGCGCGACGACGATCGCTGACGCGCCGGGCTGCTTGGTCTGAAGCCCAGCCGGGTATTCCCCTTCGCGACGATGTGGGCATTCGAGCCCACGTCCTGGAAGGGAGAAACCATGGTCGCTTTGCTCGTATTGCTGTTGATTCTCGCCCTGTTCGGCGGGCTTGGCTTCGCCGTGCACTTCCTCTGGATCGTGCTCGTCGTCGCCGTCGTGCTGTGGCTGATCGGCTTCTTCGTCGGCGGCGCGGCAAACGCGGCCGGCGGTCGCCGTCGCTGGTACGGCCGCTGGTGAGCTAGGGCCGCTCTTCGGTCAGCTCACGCAGGCGTTGTAGTGACCGGCGGAGCAGGCGGGAGACCTGCATCTGAGACACGCCGACACGCTCGGCGATCTCGGACTGCGTGAGGTCCTCTCCGAAACGCAGATAGAGGATCTCGCGTTCACGCGTGGGAAGGTGGCGGGCGGCCGCGAAGATCGTCGCGTGATCATTGACGAGCTCGAGCCGCTCGTCCGCTGAGCCGATCGCGTCCAGGCGGCTCGTCTCCTCGTCGTCTTCGCCGGACACCGGTGCGTCGAGCGAGACCGCGCCGTAGGCCTCGGCGGTCTGCAGACCGTCGAGGACCTCCTCCTGGCTCATCTCGAGGTACTGCGCGAGCTCGTCCACCGTGGGCATGCGGCCGCTGCGTGAACTTAGCTTCTGCTGGGCATCGGTGATCTTGCGGGCGCGCTCCTGCGCGCCGCGATCGACGTGCAACGCCCACGAGGTGTCGCGGAAGTAGCGCTTGAGCTCCCCGACGATCGTCGGCACTGCGAACGAGCTGAAGGCAAATCCGCGGTCAGGGTCAAACCTCTCCACCGCCTTCACCAGCCCCAGGCTCGCCACCTGGACGAGGTCCTCATACGGCTCGCTCGACTGGACGTAGCGCCGAGCCAGCTTGCGCGCGAGCGGCAGGAACCGCTGAATCAGCTCGTCGCGCGCTTGGCGGTCTTTATGGCGCCGCCAGCGCTCGAAAAGTTCGGCCGAGCTCAATGGGCTGGAGGATGCGCCCGTGTTTGGCGTCGCGGTCATCGTGCCTCCGAATTGCAGACTATTCGGTTCTATCACAGCCGGCTTGCCCCGGGTGCAGTTGCGTCTTTATGGCAACCCGGGCGGCCGCGAACAGCGTGATCGGCCCCGAAGCCCCTGCCCGTCAGTCGCGCTCGAGCGACGGCGAGTCGGTGTTTTCTGCCAGCAGGTCGAGCACAGCACTCTCGATGCGCGCCCTCACGCGGTCGTCGGACGGGTCGAGCCGGGGGATGCGCTCAAGCGCGCCGGCGATCGTCCAACCTGACTGGTAGCGATCGAACACGCGAGGGTCGATGTAGGACCGCCTAGCCACGGCGGACGTGTTGCCCAACAGCTCGGATACCGCTCGCACCGAGGCGTCGATGGCGCGCTTGCGCGCGGTCTTGGAGGCGGCATCGCGTCCCGTCGTCGCCAGCGACACCGCAGCCATGACAGTCGCGTTCCAGGTTCTGAAGTCCTTGGCGCTGAAGTGCTCACCGAGGTGCTCCTTGAGGTACTCGTTGATCTCCTCGGAACGAAGCGGGTGCCAGCGGCGGCCGTGTCGATAGGCGAGTAGCTGCGGTCCGCCGCCGCGGCGGCGCTTGAGCGCCCGGACGACTGCCACCGATGCCGGGTCATAGATCATCTGAGCCCGCTGCACGCCGCTTTTCGCCGGATAGCGGAACACCGCCTCGTCCGCCTCGAGCGTCACGTGCTCCTTGCGGATCGTCGCGAGCCCGATGCCGCCGTCGTCGTCGGCGTATTGCTCTGAGCCGATGCGGAACATGCCGACGTCGAGCAACCGCACCGCGCACGCGAGAACCTGGGCTCGGCCCAGTCCATCCTCTCTGAGGTCGCTCGCGATGCGCTTGCGCAGCTTGGGCAGAAGGCTTCCGAACTCCTCCATGCGCCTGAACTTCTGGCGGTCGCGATGCTCGCGCCAGCGGGGGTGATAGAGGTACTGCTTGCGACCCGCGGCGTCGATCCCGGTTGCCTGGAGGTGGCCCAGCGCGTCGGCGCAGATCCAGACGTCTCGCCAAGCCGGTGGTATGACGAGGCTCCGGACTCGCTCGAGGACCTCCGGATCCCGGATCGCGTGGCCTCGTTGGTCGAGATAGGCAAACCCCCGGCCCCGCTTGACCCGGCGCAGGCCCGGGGCGGAGCAGTCTGAACGTCGGAGACGGCGTGCCGCGCGGCGGGTGTTGGCCACGATGGCTACAACCGCCCCCGCGAACGACGCGTCACCCGGCGGATGCCGGGTGACGCGCCCAACGCATGACCTTCTTCAGTCCGGCTGCCGCGCTCAAATCAGCTGCGAGACCTGCTGCTTGGCGGTGGTGGCACGGGACTCAATCCCGCGCTGGGCGCTCCGCACATCGTGCTGGAGCTCCCGGCCGCGGCGCGACAGTGTCCGCTGGCGCCGGCCCAGCGTTCGCTCGCCGCGGCGCTCGAACCGGTTGAGCTCACGCGTCACTCGGTCGAGGCTCGTGTAGGTGCGAGCCGTGTCGCGAACCTTCTCGCCCAGGGTGGCAGCGGCACCGATCTGAATCAGCAGTGCGCGCTGAGCCTGGCGCCCGACCGCGCCGAGGCGCGTGGTTGCCGTGTCGACACCGCGACCTGCGGTTCGAGTGGCTTGCCGGGTCGTGCTCTGGGCGCTATGCGCGGTGCTTCGCGTATTCGCTGAGGCTTTGCGCGTAGTGCGACGCGCCGAGGCCTTCGTGGTCGACGCGCTGCGCTTGGTTGCGTTTCGCTTTCTGGTGGCGGCGGCCTTCTTGGCTGCAGCCTGTCGCTGCGACCTTGTCTGTGTCGCCATTGACTTCAGTCCTCCTAGAGGTCGTTTCCGTAGCTCCCCTTAGTGCCTACCCAGGGTGCAAGCGTGCAAACGCCGACGGCATACTGGTGAACGTGTTTGAGGCGCCCTTTACGTCCGCCCTGGCCAGACAGCTGGCGCCGGATCTGCTCGACCGCTTTACGAGGTATGTGCGGGTTGATACGCAGTCCCATCGTGACCGCGACGGCTCGCCGAGCACCCCCGGGCAGCTCGAGCTGGCGCGCATGCTGGTGGCTGAGCTACAGGCCGCCGGACTCACGGACGCAGACCTCGATGAGAACGGATACGTGACGGCCACGTTGCCGGAGGCCGGCCTAGCGGACTCCGGCCCGGAGGGAGGTTCTCCGGCGCCGGTGATGGGGCTTCTGGCCCACCTCGACACCAGTCCTGACGCTCCCGGGCGGGGCGTCGAGCCGATCGTGCACCGCGCCTACGACGGCGGCCTGATCGACCTGCCGCGCGCTGGCACCCGGCTTGATCCGGCGCGGATGCCCGAGCTCACGGACAAGCGCGGCCACGACATCATCACGGCCAGTGGCGACACCCTGCTCGGAGCCGACGATAAGGCCGGCATGGCCGAGATCATGGCTGCCGTCGCTCACCTCGCCTCCCATCCGGAGCTTCCCCGCCCCGCCATCCGGGTCGCCTTCACCCCGGATGAGGAGATCGGCCTGGGGGCTTCGCTGCTCGACCTCGAGCGCTTCGGGGCTGCCTTCGCGTACACGCTCGACGGATCGCGGCTGGGCGAGATCCAGGACGAAAGCTTCAACGCGCTTGAGGCGATTCTCACCGTGCACGGCGTGGAGGTCCATCCCGGAGACGCCGCCGGCAAGATGGTCAACGCCCTGGGTCTCGCGGCGCGCGTCGTCGCCGAGCTGCCCCCGGGCCTCTCGCCTGAGCGGACCTCCGGCCGGGCTGGTTTCATCCACCCGTACGAGTTGAGCGGGCACGTCGACACTGCGATGCTGCGCGCCATCCTGCGGGACTTCGACGACGCGAAGGTCCAGGGCTACGCGGAGCTCCTCGCGGACACGGCCCAGCGGGTTCTCGCCGGGCACCCGAACGCTCGCCACGAGCTTGAGGTGCGCCGCCAGTACCGCAACATGCGGCCGTACCTCGAGGCGGCGCCGCAGGTCATCGCTGCCGCCGAAGCGGCGATTCGCGCCGAGGGCATTGAACCCGTCCGCAACCCGATACGCGGAGGCACCGATGGGTCGCAGCTCAGCGAGCGTGGGCTGCCCACCCCGAACATCTTCACCGGCGGTCACGAGTACCACTCGGTGCGGGAATGGGCCTCGCTTCAGGAGATGGCTGCCGCCGCCGCGACCATCGTTCACCTGGCTGAGGTTTGGACGCGACCCGAGTTTGCCGCGGCGCCGCTGCCTTCGCCCTCGGCCGCCCGCGTCGGGAGTTAGGCTGCTGGGCGTGCATGCCCAGTTCAGTGGCTCGCTGGCCTCGGTCGACGGCTCGATCATGCTCGCCTCGGCGGCCACGATCCCGGCCACCGACGAAGGTCTGCTGCGCGGCGACGGCGTGTTCGAGGTCATCCGTGTCTACGAGGGCCACCCGTTCGCCTTCGAAGACCATCTTCGCCGCCTCGAGCGTTCGGCCCTGAACCTGCGTCTGCCGCTCGACCTCGAGGCGGTGAGAGCTGATGCCCATCGGCTGCTGGCCCACGCCGGAGTCGGCGCTGATCATGAGCTCCTGCGGATCGTGATCACTCGCGGGGGGCGTCGGCTGCTGCTGACTGAGCCGCTTCCGCAGATGCCGGAGAACATCCGGCTCGCCTCGATCACCTACTCCCCGACGCGCGTCCTCGACGGCGTCAAGTCTCTCTCCTATGCCGCGAATATGTTGGCCGGGCGGATGGCTCGCGAACGTGGGGGTGACGATGCCCTGCTCGTGACGCCTCACGGGCGCGTGCTCGAGGCGCCGACGAGCTCGATCTTCTGGCTGTCGGACGGCGCCGTGCTCACTCCCCCACTCGATGAGCACATCCTGGCCTCGATCACGCGCCAGGTGGTGCTGGAAGAGACCGAGGCCGAGGAGCGGGCCTGCACCCTGGACCAGTTGTTTGAAGCCGACGAGGTCTTCCTCGCCTCCACGGTGCGCGAGGTTCATCCCGTTGCGGCGATCGACGATCGCCGTTTCGCCGCCCCGGGCCCGGCGACCGCGCACATCGCGGCCCGGGTGAGAGCCCGAATTCGTTCGGAGCTGACCGCAGCTCGATGAACGTCCTCACGGTCGTCGGCAACCGCCCCCAGTTCATCAAGGCGGCGGCCGTATCCGGCCCCCTGCGGCAGGTGCATCGCGAGGTGCTGATCCATACCGGCCAGCACTTCGACGAGGAGCTGTCCGGAGTGTTCTTCCACGAGCTCGGCCTGCCGTCCCCAGACCGTCAGCTGGGGATCGCCCGAGGCTCGAACACGTCGCAGACGGCGCGTATGCTCTCCGCGCTCGAGCCGGTGATCGCCGAAACGGCGCCCGACGCACTTCTGATCTACGGCGACACGAACTCGACCCTCGCCGGCGCTTTGGCCGGCGCCCAAGCGCGCGTTCCCGTCGTCCACATCGAGGCCGGCATGCGTTCGTTTGACCGGGCGATGCCCGAGGAGCTCAATCGTGTGCTGGCCGACCATACGAGCACGCTGCTGCTGTGCTCCTCAGAGGTGGCGCGGTCAAACCTCCGACGCGAGGGGGTGCTCGGCGCGGTGGAGCTCGTGGGGGACGTGATGGTCGACGTGGCCATGGGGGTGCAGCCGGCGGCCAGATCTCGCGTCGACCTCGTCCGCGGGCGCGGGCTCGAACCGGGTCGATACGTGTTGGCCACCTCGCACCGGGCGGGCAATGTCGATAACCCGGATCGGCTGCGGGCGCTGGTCGATCTTCTGCTCGCGGTCCCGCACCCGGTTCTCCTGCCGCTCCACCCCCGAACCCACGCCCGCCTCAGAGCCGCCGGGCTACTCGAGCGCCTGCAGCGCAGCGAACGCCTCAGCATCACCCCGCCGCTCGGCTACGTCGAGCTGACCGCGCTGCTGTGCCACGCCGTCGCTGTGCTGACCGATTCAGGCGGGCTCCAGAAGGAGGCTTACCTCGCGGGAGTTCGCTGCATCACGCTGCGCAGCACCACCGAATGGGTGGAGACGGTCGAAACCGGGTGGAACGTGCTCGTCGATCTCGATGCCGAGGCAATGCTGCGCGCGCTCGAGACGCCGCCGCCATCCGAGCGGCCTCAGCTCTACGGCGACGGCCACGCGGCCGAGCGCGTCGTGAGCGCACTTACACTGCACCTCGGATGAGGCTCGCGCGGCGATGAACACCTCACCGGTGCGCATCGGCGTGGTGGGCCTGGGCTACTGGGGGCCAAACATCGCCCGCAACTTCGACGCCATCCCTCGTTGCGAGCTCATCTGGTGCTGCGACGCGGCACCGGAGCGGCGCGAGGCGGTCAAGGAACGCTTTCCTCAGGCGCGGGTGAGCGCCGAGATCGACGAGCTCCTGGCCGATCCCGATCTGGACGCGGTGGCGCTGGCCACACCCGTACCCAGCCACGCCGAGCTCAGCACCCGTGTGCTCGAGGCGGGTAAGCACTGCTTCGTCGAGAAGCCCCTGGCGCAATCGGTCCTGGACGCCGAGCGCGTAGTCGCCGCCGCCGCCGCCAACCGACGGGTGCTGATGGTGGGTCACCTGCTCGAATACCACCCCGGGGTCCAGAAGCTCAAGGAGCTCGCCCGGACCGGAGAGCTCGGCGAACGGATTTACTACATCTACGGTAATCGGCTGAATCTGGGCAAGCTGCGGTCGGACGAGAACGCGCTCTGGAGCCTCGGCGCGCATGACGTGTCGGTCGTCCTGCACCTGGCCGGTGAGGAGCCTCACGAGGCCGTGGCCCACGGCCAGTCGTATGTCCGTCCGGGGATCGAGGACGTCGTCTTCTGCTTCTTGCGCTTCCCCTCCGGCCTCTGCGCGCACCTTCACCTGTCGTGGCTTGACCCCCACAAGGAGCGGAGGTTCACGGTCGTCGGCTCTCAGCGAATGGCGACCTTTGACGACATGGCCCTGGAGGGGAAGGTCACGATCTATGACAAGGGCTTCGACGAGGACTCACGCGGCTACGGCGAGTACATCACCCGCAGCGGGGACATCTTCTCGCCCCAGATCGCGAACACCGAGCCGCTGCGGATCGAATGCCAGCACTTCGTCGATTGCATCCTGGACGGGACCGAGCCCCAGTCCGGAGGCGAGAACGCGCTGCGTGTGGTGCGGGTGCTCGAGCGCCTTCAGCACTCGCTCGAGGAACGGCCGGCGTAGTCCCGTGGCCGAGGATCTGATCTCCAGCGCGGCCACCGTGGCTCTCGGTGCCCGCCTGGCTGCCGATGTGGTTGTCGCTCCAGGCGCGGTCATCCACGACGGAGCCCGGATCGGAGCGCGCTCGACGATCGGGGCGGGATCGGTCGTGCACGGGGGGGTGGAGATTGGCGAGGACTGCACGATCGAGGATCTCGTGGTACTGGGCAAGCGTCCCCGTCTGCGCCCGGGATCCAGCGCGGCGGCTGGAGGCGAGCTTGGGCCGCTGCTCATCGGAGACGGCGCGACCGTGTGTTGCGGCGCCGTCGTCTACGCGGGATCGCAGATCGGCGACCGGGTCATCATCGGTGACCAGACACAGGTGCGTGAACGTTCGCGCATCGGGACGGCTTCGGTGGTGGGGCGTGGCTCGTGCATCGATTTCGGTGCCGAGGTCGGCGCCGGCGTGCTGATCCAGACCGGGGTCTACGTCACGGGTAAGTCGGTCGTCGAGGACCACGTCTTCCTCGGTCCCGGCGTTCTCACCACGAACGACCATTCGATGGGCCGCCACCCCTCCGGAGAGCCCATTCGGGGACCGGTCTTCAGACGCGCCTGCCGGATCGGCGGCGGCGTCGTCGTCCTCCCTGGGGTGGAGGTCGGTGAGGAGGCCTTCGTGGCCGCTGGTGCGATCGTGACCAAGAACGTGGCCGCCCGGGAGGTCGTCGTGGGCACCCCGGCACGGCACCTGCGCGAGGTCCCAGACGAGGATCTGATCGAGCGCTGGCGCTGACAGCTAGGGTTCTGGGGGACCAGCCATGGAAACCTGGGAAACGCGAAACCTCGACGTCGAAGCGCATCACCCCCAGGTGCTTCGCTCCGACAGCGAGACCCGAGTCATCCTGATCCACCTGCCCGCGGGCGAACAGCTCCAGGAGCACCAGGTCCACGAGCGTGCCTTCCTCTTCGTGGCCGACGGCGAGGTGACTATCGAATTGGCCGCAGACGCCGCCGGCACCGGGCCTGGGACCGTGAGTGGTGGTCCCGGCCTGTTGGCGCACTTCGAACCCAACGAGCGGCACGCCATCACCGCGGTCAGCGATGCGCGGCTGGTGCTGCTGCTCGCTCCATGGCCCGGCGTGGGGCATCCATCGGCGCAGTCGGGGGGATAGGGCGGGGGCTCGGTGGGGCGGGTCTCGCCCAGGTCAGCGCCGGCACCGTCCGGCGCGCGCCGGTCCTGAAGCCGTGCTCAGGCCGACGCGGTAGCCACCTGTTCGGCTACGGTTCCCTCGCTGGCCGAGGTCCAGATCACGTCGTCGCGGGCGGGTCCGACTCCAACCATCGCGATCGGGACGCCCACGAACTCCGCCGTGAACTGAAGGTACTCACGCGCCGCCGCCGGGAGATCCGATTCGCTACGGCACTCCCGCAGATCCTCGCTCCAACCCGGCAGCTCCACGTAGTCGCCCGCGGCGTGATGGAGCACGGTCTGGTGGTAGGGGAACTCGTCGAACTCAGCGCCCTCGGCACCTCGATACCGGGTGGCCACGAGCAGCCGGTCGAAGCCCGAGAGGACGTCGAGCTTGGTGATCGCGAGCGCGGTCAGGGTGTTCAGGCGAGCGGCGAAGCGCAAGGCCACGAGGTCCAGCCATCCGACGCGCCGTGAGCGGCCGGTGGTGGTCCCGTATTCGCCCCCGCGCTCACGCAGGAGCTCGCCGCGCTCGTCGTCGAGCTCGGTCGGGAACGGACCAGCGCCGACACGCGTCACATATGCCTTGGCGATCCCCCAGATCTCGTCGATGTCCTTCGGTCCGACCCCTGCTCCGATGCAGGCTGAGCCGGCCACCGGGTTCGAGGAGGTGACGAATGGATAGGTGCCGTGGTCGATGTCGAGGAGCGTGCCCTGTGCGCCCTCGAAGAGGACGGTCTGGCCGCTGTCGAGCTGTTCGTGGACGAGCCGGCTGGTATCGGCGATGAACCGTTCGATCCGGTGGCCGTAGTTCAGGTACTCCTCGGTCATCGCCTGGAGGTCCAGCCGGGGATCCTTCGCGAACGGGCGCAGCGTCAGCCGTTTCGGTTCCAGCGCGGCGACGATCTTCTTCTTCAGGATCTTCTCGTCAAGCAGGTCCTGGACGCGAATGCCGAGCCGAGCCGCCTTGTCGGCGTAGCAAGGCCCGATGCCTCGGCGCGTGGTCCCGATCTGGAGCCTGCCCAGCTTCGCCTCGCCCGCATGGTCGAGCATCAGGTGGTAGGGCATGATCAGGTGGGCGTTGGCCGAGATCCGCAGCGCCGTCGTATCGACGCCGCGTCGGCGGAGCTCCTCGAGCTCGTCGGTCAGGACCTTGGGGTCGATGACGACACCGTTGCCGATCATGCACGGCTTCCCTGAATGCAGGATCCCGGACGGGATCAGGTGAAGCTTCCAGGTCTGGCCGTTACGAACGATCGTGTGCCCGGCGTTGTTGCCCCCCTGAAACCTGATCACTGCGTCGGCTCGCTCCGCGAGCAGGTCGGTGACCTTTCCCTTGCCCTCGTCGCCCCATTGCGCTCCGATGATCACGACTCCTGGCATTCGCAGGTGAGTGTACGTCGGGGGCGGGCGGACGGAGAGGTGGTGCGGCCTGGTCGCGGCAGGCGGCAAGAGATCGGGCGGGCGCTTCAGCGTGGGCGACTCCGGGCACGGGGCGAAACGGACTCGCTGACTCGCCGTCCTTCCACTACGGCGATACCTTGAGGGGGATGCCAGAGGAGCCATCAACCGAGGAGCTGCAAGCCGAGCAGATGAAGCGAGAGCTCGCCGCGAGGAGGGCCGCGGAGACAGCGCCCGACGACGAGGAGACGGCCCAGTACGAGCGTCGGGCCGAAAAGGCGCATTACCTGCGTGAGAAACTCGACGAGCGGGCGGCGGCGGAGCGAGAGGTCGAGGAGGACGGCGACTAGGGAGTCGCGCAGCCCACTACGGCAGCCGCGCCTCCATGCGACGGTCGTGGCCGAGCAATGGCAGCTCGTCGCACATCTCGGTCAGGCGTGAGACGGTCCTCTCGGTTATCTGCTCACAAAGCTTCTCGCGATCGAGAATGTTGGTTGTGATCACCACCGAGCGCTGATCTTCATAGCGGGCGTTCACGATCGAATAGAGCTCTTCCAGTACCCAGTCGGTGGTTCGCTCGGCCCCCACGTCGTCGATGTGGAGCAGGTCCACCGCGGTCAAGCGGTCGAGCAGGTCGACGTGGGAGCGTTCGGCTCGGTGGGTGTCCCGAATCTCGTTGAGAAGGCGCGGCAGGGAGTAGATCGCGACCGAGCGCCCGGCCGCCAGCGCGCTCTTGGAGACGAGCATGGCCAGCGTCGTCTTGCCGGTGCCCACGGGGCCCATGAACCACAGGCCGCGGCCGGTGTCGAGCTTCTCGTCGATCTGCTCGGTAAAGCGACGCGTCGCGCTCACGACCTGGCGGTCGATCTCGGTCACCGGGGGGCGGTCGAAGCCGACATCCCGATAGCGACGCGGAATCACCGCCGACAGGGTGCGGGCCTTGGCCAGCGCGACGCGCTGAGGGCGGCACCGGCAATCGGACGCCGTGTTGCTCGCCTCGTCGTAGACGAACCCGGAGCCATCGCAGAGGGCGAAGGGGCAAGGACTGTCGAGGCTCCGCAGTGGGATCGAGGCAAAGATGGGCTCGGTTTCCAGGCTCACGGCCCGAACCGATCGCCGGCGTAATTCATGAACTTCGGGAACTGACGCTGGAAGGTGAGGACGACCTCGCCCACCGGGCCGTTCCGGTGCTTGGCGATGATGATGTCGGCCTCCCCCTGGCGCTCCGAATCCTTCTCGTAGTACTCCTCGCGGTAGATGAACATGACGAGGTCCGAGTCCTGCTCTATCTCACCGCTGTCGCGCAGGTCGGACAGGATCGGCTTCTTCTCGCCACCGCGCTGCTCGACGGCGCGGCTCAACTGTGAGAGCGCGATCACCGGAACGCCCAGCTCACGCGCCAACCCCTTGAGTCCGCGGGAGATCTGGCCCACCTGCTGGACCCGGCTCTCGACGTGGCCCTCGTGTCGCATCAGCTGGAGGTAGTCGATGATGATGAGGCCGAGTCCGCCTTCGACTTGGTGGTGCAGCCGCCGCGCTTTGGCGCGGACATCGAGGACGCTCGTGTCGCTCGAATCGTCGATCCAGAGCGGCGCCTCGGCGAGCGTCTGGCAGGCGGAGAGGATCTTCTGCCATTTGCTCTCCGCCACCCGGCCGCGGCGCAGCTCTTCGCCGGGGATACGTGCCTGGGAGGCGACGAAGCGCTGGGCAAGCTCGGACTCGGACATCTCGAGCGAGAACAGCGCCACGGCATGCCCCTTCAGCGATGCGTTCTCGGCGATGTTGGCGACCAGCGCCGACTTCCCCATCGATGGGCGCGCCGCGATGACGACCAGATTGCCCGGCTGAAAGCCCCCGGTTATCTCGTCGATGTCCTTGAAGCCCGATGGGGTCCCGGTGAGCGGCGTCTTGGCGATCGAGAGGCGGTGGAGCTTGTCGGTCTCCTCGTGGAGAATCTCGGCCGCCGAGCGAAAGGTCTTCTGCCGCTCATCCTCGGCCACCTCGAGCACCGAGCGCTCTGCCTTCTCGAGGAGGTCCCGGGCCGGGGCCTCTCGCGAGATGACGCTGGCTTGGATCTCGTATGAGGTGGTGAGCAGAGCGCGAAGCCGGGCATTGTCTCGGACGATCCGTCCGTAATCGCGGGCGTGACCGGCCGCGGGAACCCAACCCGTCAGCTCGTCGATCGCCTCGGCGCCGCCCACCGCCTCGAGCTTGCCGCGCTGACGCAGGGTCTCCGCCACCGTGAGGTGGTCGATCTTGCGATCGTGGTTGTGGAGCTCGATCATCGCCGCGAACACCTCGCCAAACTGCTCGCGATAGAAGTGCTCGGGTCGCAGGTGCTCCTCGATCAGCAGGCCGTAGAGGTGACGCTCGTCGAGCAGGACAGCGCCGAGCACCGATTTCTCGGCCTCGAGGTTGTGCGGGGGGACTGCGATGTTCTGGACGGCACTCATCGACGCTCGCCGAGGATAGGTTCGGATCCGGCGGCCCGAGATAGGTGATCCCGCATCCAGCGGAAAGTGGTGAACGCGGCGTTACGCGAGCGGCTCAGGCGGCAAGGAGCGAGGTCTCGGGCGGGCCGGGCCGATGCGGCTACGCAGCGACGACCATCGTCTTGACCGCGGCGGTCACGCCGTCAGCAACCTCAACCACGACCATGTAAGTCCCGGTGTGGCGGATGGGCTCCTCGAGGTGGATCTTGCGACGGTCGACCTTGATTCCTCGCGCGTCCCGGATGGCGTCGGCGATGTCCTGCGGGGTCACCGACCCGAACAGCCGCCCATCGTCGCCGGCCTGTTGAGGAATAGTGAGAACCGTCCGCCCAAGCAGGCCTGCGCTCTCCTGCGCTCGCTCCTCGGCGTGACGCTGGGCCACCTCGGCGGCCTCCCGACGCTTGGCGGCGGCCTGAATGGACGCCGCGGTCGCCGGCTCGGCGAGCTTGCGCGGGATCAGGTAGTTGCGAAGGTAGCCGGGAGAGACGTCGACAACCGTGCCGCGTTCGCCCAGCGACTCAACATCCTTGAGGAGAATGGCCTGCGACACGGGGCCTACCGGTCGCGGTCGCGGTCGCCGCGGTCGCCACGCCCACCCCGCTCGCTGCCGCCTTCGGCGACATAGGGCAGCAGGGCGAGCTCCCGGGCCCGCTTGACCGCGCGTGCGATCTGGCTCTGATGGCGCCGGCACGCACCGGTGATCCGGCGTGAACGGATCTTTCCTCGGTCGGAGATGAACCGCCGGAGCGCGGAGATGTCCTTGTAGTCGACCTGTTCGATCTTCTCGCGGCAATACGGACAGGGCTTACGGCGCGACGATGTCGCCGCTCCTTTCCTGTCACGCCGGCGAACCGGCCGTCTACGTTGCTTTGCCACCGTCTATCGGGTCCTATTCAGCGCGTCGATTGATCTCGATCCGGCCTCAGAACGGAATGTCGTCTTCGGCCGCCGCGGCTCCAACGGGAGCGCTCTCGAAATCGCCGGTGTCGATCGGGACGTCGCTCTCGGTCGGCGCGATGCTGCTCGAGAACCCGTTCCCGTTGGCGACGTCGTCACGCCCGCCGAGGAACTGCACGGAATCAGCGATGATATCGATGGATTCCCGCTTCTGTCCGTCTCGCTCCCAGCTGCTCCACTCGAGACGGCCATCGACGGCCACCGGACGGCCCTTCTTGAGGTACTGGGCGCAGCTCTCAGCCTGGCGCCCGAAGACAGTGATCCGGAAGAAGTTCGGCTTCTCCTCCCACTGCCCGTCGCTCCCCTTGCGCCGGGTGTTGACTGCGATCCCGAGCTTGCAGATCGACAGTCCGCCCGGCGTCGAGCTGACCTCGGGATCACGGGTCAGATTGCCGGTCAGGACGACTCGGTTGATGTTCATGAAGCGCTCCTTTCCACGCGCTTGAAACTTTTCGGCGAGTCTAGGCGCGGGCCAGGCGGGAACTCCGTTTGTCCGCGGAAAATGGGCAGATTCGTGTTTCCGTCGCGACACGCCGTAGCACGACCGTTGCAGATAGATTCCCTCGGGTGGGTGGCGCCAACGATCTTCTCGGCCGCGAATCCACGCGCCGGCCGACGAAGCACGGCTCCGCGTTCCCGCGCGACTCGTCGTTCATGGCCGTCGTCGCCCGCTCGCCCACCCCCACCCTTCGGCGCGCCGTCACCTGCCTGCTGGGTGCGCTCCTGCTGATCGGCTCGCACGCCACGCCGGCGGGCGCGACCGCGCCGTATGCCGGTCAGAGACCCCCGCTGACCACGCCGTGGACCAGTGCGGTTTCGAGCACCGATCCACTCCCTGAGTACCCGCGACCGCAGCTCGAGCGCGCCGACTGGCTGAGTCTGAACGGTCAATGGCAGTACGGGGCCGGCCACGCTGGAGAAGCCCCTCCGTTCGGGCAGGACCTCCCCGAGACGGTCCTGGTCCCGTTCCCGATCGAGTCGGCGCTTTCGGGGATTGGCCGGGAGGACGCATGGGGCTGGTACCGGCGCACGTTCGAAGTACCCGCGAGCTGGAGCGGCCAGCACGTCATGCTCAATTTCGGGGCCGTGGCGTGGCAGGCCACCGTGTACGTGAACGGCTCGCTTGTCGGAACCCACACCGGCGCCTACGACTCGTTCTCGCTCGACATCACCTCGTTCCTACGTCCTGGGCAGTCGAACGAGCTGGTGGTTGGGTTCTACGACCCGATTGGCGGGGCGGGTGAGCCGGTGGGCAAGCAGACACCCGGCCCGCCGCACGGCATCTACCACACTGCGTCGAGCGGGATTTGGCAGACCGTGTGGCTCGAGCCGGTGAGCGCGGACCACATAACCGCGCTCGACCCGGTGTCGGATCCGTCGCGCGACCAGCTCACGGTGAGCGCGTCGACCTCGACCTCGGAGCCGGCCATGCTGATCGTCCAGGTACTGGCCGGCAACCGGGTCGTGGCCAGCGCGACGGGCGCCGCGCAGTCCCCGCTCTCCCTCCACGTCCCTCACGCGAGGCTGTGGTCGCCGACCAGTCCGTACCTCTACGGACTGCGCGTGCGTCTGCTCGACGGCTCCAGCACGGTCGACGACGTCGAAAGCTACTTCGGAATGCGATCGATCACCCTCGGACGGGTTCGTGGGAGGACGCGCATCCTTCTCAACGGCAGGTTCGTGTTCGAGACCGGTGCGCTCGACCAGGGCTACTGGCCTGACGGCCTCTACACCCCTCCGACCGACGCTGCGCTGCGCTTCGACATCAGCGCGGCCAAGCGGTTGGGCTACAACATGCTGCGAGAGCATCAGAAGGTTCAACCGGACCGCTGGTATTACTGGGCTGACCGGCTGGGGATCCTCGTCTGGCAGGACATGCCGGCAATGCAGCTACCGAGCGGGTCATCCCCCTCGCCGCCGGCGCAGGCGGAGTTCAGGGCGGAGCTGCATGCCATCGTCCTGCAACACCGGGCGGATCCGTCGCTCGTCGGATGGGTACCCTTCAACGAAGGTTGGGATCAGTTCGACCCGGGCGGTGTGACCAGTGAGATCAAGAGTCTCGACTCGTCCGCGCTCGTGGATAGCGATAGCGGGAGCGCCAACTGCTGCCACGCAGTCCAGCCTGCCAACAGCGACGTCAACGACACGCATCTCTACTTCGGTCCTTTCGCGGTCGCGCCGACGCGCCAGGCGTCACTGATCGGTGAATACGGAGGTGTCCTTCCGTTTCCGCCCGCAGGTCATCGCTGGCCTGGCGTGCTGACCAGCCTGGGCTCCCCCGTGCTCGCGTGGGGCGTCCGGCCGGTCACCCTGTTCCTGCGCGCCCAATACCAGGAGCTCGAGCAGGAGATGCGAGTCCGCGGACTTTCCGGCGCAGTGTTCACCGAGCTCGCGGGCTACGAGGACGAGCTCGGCATCCTGACCTACGACCGGCGTGCTTACACGATGCCGGTTGGGGTGATACGTGGCCTCAACCGGGCACTCGTCGCCGCCTCGCAAACGCGCTCGGGCCTCAAGCCACAGGTCGCCGCCGTCCCACCGGGGGCGACCGGCCACTGGCGGCTGGACGAAGGTCGCGGCATGACCGCCCACGACGCGGCCGCCGGACACGATCTGCGCCTGATTGCCGGTGCCGGCTGGAGCCGCAGCCCCTTCGGCGCTGCCCTTTCGCTTTCGCGTGCCGGACAGGCCGCGGTGGCGGCCGGAGCACTGGTCAACACCCGGCGTTCGTTCACCGTCTCGGCGTGGCTCAGCCCGCGCCACGCGGGCGAGTCGGGAACTGCGCTCAGCGAGGCCGGTCCCGACGGTTCGAGCTTTTCCCTCGGGATCGACACCGCGCCGCAGGGCACGCAGTCGCTCAATGGCCTGCCGGGTGCCAGGTCGGTACCCGACGCTACCTGGTGGACGTTCGCGGTACCCGCGAGCGCCAGGTGCAGCGCGGAGAAATGCGGGGTCCGCGCCAACATGCGCTACGACGATGGTCGTTTCGCCCCCCGGCCTGGAAGCTGGCACCAGGTGACCGGGGTTTACGACCGCGCCACGCAGACGATCGCGCTTTACGTCGACGGGATTCCCGAAGATGTCGAGCATGTGTTCGGCATCCCGGTGGCCCGGGGCCAGTTCACCGTGGGATCCGGCAATCTGGTTTACCGGACCGACACCTTTATCGGTGCGATCTCCGAGGTTCGCGCATACGCGCGGGCGCTGAGTCCGGCGGAGGTCTGGGAGCTCTACCGCGCCGAGCGCTCGCGTCGCTGAGCCTGACGCAGCGAGGAAGCCCTCGCGTCGAAAGCTACAAATGCCGTCCGCTGCTCTGCGTACTCTGGCGCCGTGGTTTCCTTCGAGTTCGCTGGCTCCGTGTACGAGCTCACGGAGAACCAAGCGACGTTCCTCGCCGAAACCCTGCGCAACTACGCCAAGGGCAAGTGTCCGGCGGCGGTTAGGCAGGCGACCGAGATGGGCGGGAAGCCGAGCTGGCCCGACGGCGCGCTCGCTGTGGCGGATTTCATCGAGGAGCAGCTCGTGGGGAACCTGGACGGGCCCCTGCCGCTCGAGGGCAAGGCGGCCGAGGCCACGTTCTGGACGCTTCGGCTGATGCGAGGACTCGGCGGATCGACGCTGCCCACGGACGCCGCGGCTCTGCGCGACGCGCTGGCCTCGTCCTTCGTTCCTCCCATCCCGGCCAACAGCCAGACCAAGCGCGCCGCCTGAACCGGCCGCGAGGTAAGCGGTGTAGCGGCCGCAGCGCGCCCGCGGCCCGCAAACCGCTCGCGGCCCACGAACCGCCCGCGGTCCGCGCTACGCCCGCGGGCCCAGGTCGAGGGAGTCCCCGTCGAGCACGACGTCGATCTCGGCGAGGACCACGCGGCGGGGCCCCGGCTCGACCCCCCCCGCGAGGTGCGCGGCAA
>Ga0070731_10000993_pt1 | contig 31815 bp, 25 predicted proteins | sample Coa_R1_2_FD_66448 | JGI IMG/M metagenome (GOLD analysis project Ga0070731, IMG submission 66448) | Surface soil microbial communities from Centralia Pennsylvania, which are recovering from an underground coalmine fire - Coalmine... | ecosystem: Environmental > Terrestrial > Soil > Unclassified ... | reverse complement strand
GCGGCCAACATCGCGAACATCGGGATGTTGTTCACCACTGGATCTCCGGCGAATATCGCCAATGCCTGTTATCTGGTCTACAACGCGCTCGCGAATACCATCGGCTTATATGACAACACCGGTACGGTGCTGGGGTCCAAACCATTGGGGTCGTCGGCGAACCTCACGAACAGCCAGTGCGCGGTCGGAGGAGCTTCGCTCATCATATCCGGCAAGTCCGTACTGTTTACCGTTCAAATTCTTTTCCTCACGCCTGGATTCAATGGCGCAAAGACGGTCTATGAGCAGGCAAATGAACTCAGCGCCAGTTCCGGCTGGGTCTCGCGAGGAACCTGGACGGTACAGTAGATGTAGCATGTCCGTTTATGACGACCGCAAAGAAGCGCTCGAAGAGCATGAGTTTCGGATGGGAGTGGAGCGCGGCAGGCTGGCGGTAACGCTCGATCTGCTCACGGACGCTCTCGTCCTGGTAGGCCAGCACGGCGTCTATTGCCAAAGCGCGCGGCAAGCCGGGAAACCCGCGATGGACATTCAGATCATCAGCCGGTGCATCACGGATGCCAAGGAGCTGGTTATCAGCGTGATGGATGAAATGAAGAGCAAACGCGCGCAATCAAGTTAGGAACGGATTGCGCTCCTTTTCGCGACCTATTGTCGTGTTCGGGCCATGGCCGGGAACAACGATTGCGTCTTCAGGCAAGGGAAGCAGCTTGTCGTGAATCGACCGCAGGATCTGGCGCCCGTCGCCGCCGGGTAAATCGGTCCGGCCGATGCTATCGCGGAACAGCGTGTCGCCGGCGATCAGCTTGTTCTCAGCCGGTATCCAAAGAGAAATGCTTCCCTGCGTGTGGCCCGGCGTGTGCAGTACGTGAAACGCCGTGCCGCTGAGAGCCACCGAGTCTCCATCCTTCACGTTTACGTCGATCGTGGTCCGTTGCGGCGTTTCCATGCCCAGCCAGCCCGCCTGTACGTCCAGGTGATCGTACAGCTCCTGATCGTTCTGATTCATATGGACCGGCGCTCCGGTGGCGGCCTTCAGCTTTGCCGCGCCGCCGATGTGGTCGATGTGCGCATGCGTGATCACGATGGCGGTCACCTTCAGGGAGTGGCGGGCGAGAACGGCGAGGATTTCGTCGATGTTGTCACCAGGGTCAATTACCACCGCCTCGCGAGACTGCTCGTCGCCGAAAATCGAACAGTTGCACTGCAACATGCCTACCGGGAGGATCTCGTTGATCATCAACTTGATTGTAGGAGACAGCGAACCGGCGGCAGGTGTTTTCGATCCCGCCGCCGGAGAAAGAGTTCGAGATGCTCTGGAACCTACGTAATTACAAACGTGACGCTGACAGTACCGGTCCAACCGCCCGAATCGGTCGCAGTGAAAACGACGGTGGAAGTCCCGGAGGCCGTCGGCGTACCGGTGATGGCTCCGCTGGAGGGGTCAAGCGCCAACCCCGCAGGCAACGTACCGCTGGTGACCGCGTAGGTGTAGGCGGCCGCACCCTCGGTTGCCGTGATCTGCGATCCGGTCCACGCGGCGTTGGCCGCACCCGTCACCTGTCCGCTGGCGACTACTTTCAGTTTTCCCGCCACGTATAGAGTGACACCGGACGGTTGGCTGAATCTTGCGGTTCCCGTCTGGATCACCACCGGCAGGTGCAGGGCAGACCCGTTGACAGGCAACGGGCCGGTATTTCCCGAAGCATCTGTGAATGTCGAGTTGCTGGCGGGAATCTGGACGTTGATCTGATAGAGTCCAGCGACCGAACTCGCAACCCAGCCGGCATATAGGATATTGGCCGTAACAGCTCCGATGGTAACGACGGGAACGTTGGCGGAAGTAGCCTTTATGCAAGGCGGCAAATCGCCGGACGGCAGCAACGAGCTCTGAATAACGAGTCCATCATCCGATGTGAGCGAGGCTCCGGTTGCCGTGTTGACGGCGGCCCAATACGAGTCGGCCAGGATACAAGTTGACGAGTAGCCGGTGCCGGTCAGGTCGCTATCCGGCCTGCCCAAACCCGTGACGTAGAGCTGGATTACGTCAGAGTCCGTGGCGGGGTTCCTGGACCCGGCCGGAGCGGAACTGGTGATCAGCGCATAGCTCGAGCTCAACGCTGCAGCGTCGCCCACACCGTCGCCGCCGATGGTGAATACACCGGGGTTGGTCACGGCCACGGTCACGCTGAAGGGTACGCTCTTGAGCATGGTCGCTCCGGTACCGAAGCCAAAATTGACCACCACGTCGACAGTGCTCCCGATGAAGTTCTTTAGCGCATCCGGCACAATCAGGTTGATCTGACGGTCGTTGGCGTACAAGAGGGGCGCATTCGCGATCGGAACTGGTGTCGCGGCGTGAGTCTGGAAGGTGACGCTGAGGTTTCGCTGACTGGCGCCGGCGGCGTCGGGACTGAGTGTGGTCGGGTAGCGGAACGTAACCGGGTCCGCCGCTCCGAATAGCTGAGCCGTCGGGCCGGTGCATCCGTTTCCGGTTGAATTGCAGAAGCTTACTCCAAAAACGGCAAGGATATCGTACGGAGCAACCGGGGTCAGCGCCGGCGGCGTCGCCTGCATGAATGAAGAGGCGCTCGTGATCGCTTGAATGATCGGATTGATGCCGATACTGAGGGTCGCCGTAGCGGTGGGCGTCGAGCAGGTGGCGCCTTGAGGATTGCAGACGCCTATGGTTACCGACCCTCCCGTGCCAGAAAATGGCAGGTAGGGGTCCGCACTTCCTGGAACCGAAATCACCAGGATGATGCTGTTCGCGTTGACGATCGTCGCGGTCAAGTTGGCGTCCGGCACAATAAAGCCGCCGTTGACCACGCCTACGGTGGTCGCCAATGTGGGATCCCCGCTGACGACGAATCCGGATCCACTGATGGCCACCGTGAATGATCCAGTGGTAGCGGTGGGGATGCTGGCTGGCGAGAGACTGGTGATCGCAGCGCCGGGGGACTGGACCTTCACCGTGATGGCGACGTTAATCGCAGAGCCGGTTGCCGGGGTTACCGTCACAGTCCCGCTTAGGGTTGCGCCGGGGGCTGCCGCGCCGAAAACGGATTGCAGGAAGGTCACAGTGAACGGACTGCCGAAACTATAAGCAATTCCGCTGGTCGCGCTGACTTGCGGAAACAACGTGTTGTTGGTGGTGGTTACTGTGAACGGGATCGGAGCGTCGCTCGAAACCGGCGTGATCACCAGCACGGGGAGCGCGGTTCCAAGCGTCCAGTTCACAGATCGGGTGATCCCCTCGGCGACCGACAGCACCGCCGCCGGAGCTTTCACCAGGAGCGTGACCGGCACCAGGAAATCAATATCGCCAGAAACCTTAAGGTGTACGGTCGCGCTGTAATTCCCGAGCGCGAGCGTATCAGCCCCAGAGGTTGGGGCGAAGCTAAGGGTGACCGGTGAAGAAGTGGTGCCGCTGGCCGGCGTCACGTTCAGCCATAAAGGAAGCGAGGTCGAATCGACTGTGAAGAATGCCGCCGGCGACGCGGAAATATTGGTGGTCACCGCAGTGAAAACCTCGCTCGCCTTGGTGTAGGTCAAAGCGACCGGCGAAACCGACGCCGAAAGTGGAGCGGCCGCGCCGACCTGGATCGTAACCGGCAGCAGTTTGTCGGGCGCCGGAGCGTTTAGCAGGTGAACATTAAACGTCGTCGACCCCACGGCCAACCCTCCGCATCCGGCTTGCGCGACGACGGTTAGCGCTACGGCAGTCGCCGACGCCGTACCGCCGGTTAGCGGCGTTACGCTGAGCCATGAGGGTAAGACATTCGTCGTGTTGTCGACGGTGAACGGCGTGCCAAAGTTGGCTGGCGAGGTCACGTTGACGGTCTTCGCGGCTCCTGGCGTGTAGACCGCGCCCACCTTCTGGCACGTTATCGTCACCGGGTTCGGCGACAGCGCCAGGGCGGAAGCCGCGTTGGTGATGCTCAATGTGGCGGTTACCTGCAGAGCCGTGCCCGCAGAAGGCGTGAAATTGAGGGTTACGGTCTGCCCGTTGGTGGCCCCCTTGCATCCAGCGGCTATCCGGAAAGCGAAATTGGTGGGAACGGTGAGCGAAGTCACAGACGCCGCGGCCGGAGCCACCACCGCGGCAGCGGCCGTTCCGGTTACCGTCGGCGTTACGGTGAGAGCGCCCGCCGCCCCAAGCACGACGCCAACGTTCACCGATGGAGCCGGGCCGAGTACTGTGTCACATGAAAGGGTGATGGCAGTGACGGGGCTTTGTACTAAGGTCGCTGCATCAAGGCGAGCCCCACAAAATGCGAGGACCGTCCCCGTGATCAGCAGGAGTCTTGAAAAACGAGCATTATCCATTGTTTTTTCCTTTGCGCTAACCGCAGCGTGCAAGTAACGATGTCCATATCGGTCGGGCATCGCGAGGTATGAGGGAAGTGCTTGGGGCGGATTGTATACTCGGGGTATGGATGCAGCCCTTCCAATCGCGATGCGGTGGCTACACATCGCTTCTGTGATTGTTCTTTTGGGTGGGGTGTTCTACGCCCGCGTGGCAATTGGTGAGATGGCGGCGAGTTTTAAGCCAGTGATCTACGCGGTCGTCGGTGGAATCCTGGTCTCAGGACTCTACAATTTTTTGAACAAATCCTCTTACCCGCCTCACTATCACATGTGGTTCGGAATCAAGATCCTGCTGGCGTTGCATGTGTTCGCGGCGGCGATGTTGTACAAGCCCGGAAAGCAGCGGGCGCTGACGGGTATCGTGATTTCAGGCGCGGTGATCGTGGCGATTTCAGCATTTCTTCGGTGGATCTCACTCAATTGAGTTCGGGGTACGCGGCACTTCGCGAAAGCGCAGCCTGGCTGGATCTGTCAGCGCGCGGCAAGATTCGTGTCACCGGTGAGGACCGCGCCCGGCTTCTGCACGCCATGACCAGCAATGATGTCGAAAAGCTGAAGCCTGGCCAGGGATGTTACGCGTTTTTCCTGAACGCCCAAGGCCGGATTCTGGGTGACGTGAACCTGCTGTGCTTTGAAGATCATCTTCTGCTCGACACGGAGCCCGAGACTCGCCAGAAGCTGTTCGAACATCTGGACCGCTACATCATCGCCGATGATGTGACGCTCGAAGATGTCACGGATCGGATGGCTACCATCGCGATCGAAGGCCCGGAAGCTGCCGCCGCGCTCGAAAATTCCGGCGCGCTGGTTCCCGAGACACCGTACTCGTTCGCCCCTTGGGGGGAGTGCATCGTCGCCCGGTTAAGTTCCACGGGATCCGCCGGCTTCTTCATCTTTGCCCCGGTTTCTCAGAAGAATGAGGTGATCTCGCGGTTCAGCGTTCCAGCGGCGACGCCCGAAGACGCCCGCGTCGTGCGGATCGAGAACGGCCGCCCGCGCTACGGCGAAGAGATTACAGAGCGCTATCTCGTCCAGGAGACCGGACAACTTCAGGCGGTAAGCTTCCACAAAGGATGCTATCTGGGGCAGGAAATCGTCGAGCGCGTGCGCAGCCGGGCACAGATTCATCGCGTGCTGCGGCGGATCGAAATCGATTCCAAGGAACCTCCCGCCCCCGGAACGAAGCTTAAATCGGGTGACGCGGATGCAGCCGAGATCGCGAGTGCGGTGTACTCGCCAGCGCTTGGTCGAGTGGTCGCGCTCGCCTACGTACGAACGCCATTTTCGGAGCCAGGCTCCAAAATCGACGCAAATACAACCGTTGCCGCCTAGCGGTGAGGAGATTCCACGTCGACCGGAAACATAAAGGTCTCGGCGGCGGCATTTACGGTCAAGTGTCCGATGCCCAGCGGCCTTCCCTGATTCTGATAGAAAATCGCTCCATCGGTTGACTGACCGGGAAGAAGCTTGGTGGCCACCAGCGCGATCGCGGATGCTGCCGCGGCGGCGTTGATCTTAGTCGATCCTCCCATCGCCAGCATATTCTGGCGCCGGGATTCGTAGCCGTTGTTGGAATGGATCTGGGTATTTCCGTAAAGCGCCGATTCGTAAGCGGACACCAGTTTGATCACGTCGCCATGCGTGGCCTTTTCGCGCATGGTATCCACCACGGTACGGGCCGGCAGAGCCTGAATGGTCGAGCCGTCGGAACGCTCAAACTTGAAGTCTTCCGGTTTGATCGACCAGGATACGCTCGAGCCGTTCGAGACCGCGATCTGAAGCACAGCGTAGTCGCGAATATGCAACGGAAGCGCCGCGAACATGATGGTCACGCCGCCGTGCGTCAGCGCCTTGTACTTGAGTCCGCTAGACTCGAACTCGATGATTTGTCCCTGCGCCGCACCGATGCAAGCGATCGCGGCGAACAGGAACCAGCGTCGCGCACCCACACGTCCATAATAACCTTCCGGGCAGCGCTACCAGCGATCCTGCTCGCGAATGGATTTCGCCAGCCGTTTGCTGACCACGGCTTCGAAACCGTTCGACATCTTGAGCAGCCACCGTTTACTCGACAGGGGCGAAATTCGGCGGATGTGATTTGCGTTGATGATCGTGCGGCGATGAATGCGCCGGAAACACGCCGGGTCGAGCTTCTCCTGCAGCACTTTTAACGAATGATCCGACAGATATCGCTGCGCCGTAGTGATGATGTGAACCAATTCACCTTCGGCCTCGAAAGCCACAATTTCGGAGGCATCCAGCAGGTACAGATCGCTCCCCCGCCGGCCGACGATTTTCCGCGGCGCGTCGACCTCGGCGGGGGCGGTTTTCAATTGCCGCTGGGCTTTGAGAATCGCTTTCTCCAAGCGTTCCCGTCGCACCGGCTTTAGCAGATAATCGGTGGCGCCGACATCGAAGGCCTCCAGCGCGTGCTGCTCGTGCGCGGTTACGAAAATGATCACCGGTCGCCGGTCTCCGCGTAAGGAGCGGACGACGCCCAAGCCTCCAAGCTCCGGCATCTGTAGATCCAGCAGCACGATGTCGGGGCGGAATTCCAAAATCCGCGCCAGTGCCTCCGCGCCGGTGGATGCCTCGCCGGCGATTTCCAGCGACGGGATGGATTCGATGTGCTCCCGCAAAATCTGGCGTGCGATCGGTTCATCGTCGGCGATCAGAACTCTCAACGGGCAAGCTCCACGCGCGCGGCACTGGCCACGGGACTTGGAATCAGAAAGGACACGGAGCTGCCGTCCTGGTTCGACTGAATTTCAAGCTGCGCTTCCGGGCCGTAACACAGTTGCAAACGGCGAGTCACGTTCTCGAGGCCGACGCCGGATTTGGATTCTCGCTGCCGCTTGAACCCGTTGCCTGTGTCGGTCACAGTGACGCGTAGTCCACCGCGCGCATCCAGGCGTGCTTCCAGTCGCACCAGCCCGCCGCCCGGCTTCGGGGAGATCGCATGCTTTACGGCATTCTCCACCAGCGGTTGAATCGACAGGATCGGAATCGGTATCGTCAGGGCCTCGGGCTCCACTTCGATCTCGGTGTGAAGCTTGTCGCCCAGGCGCAGGCGTTCTACTTCCAGATACGCCTTGATAATGTGGAGCTCCTCTTCAAGAGGCAGGAACGATTTCTTGGTCTCCAGGAAATAGCGGAAGATGTCGGAGAGGTTGAGCACAGTCTCTCGGGCGCCCTTCGCCTCGCGCGGAATAATTCCGTAGAGAGTGTTCAACGCATTGAATAGGAAATGCGGATGAATCTGAGACTGGAGAGCGCGTAATTCCGCCTGCGCCACCAGGCGGCGGGTTTCCGATTCCCGGTAGTGCTCCACCTGCTCGACCACTTGCCCGGCGGCGCGCCCCAGGGCCTGCAGATCCTCGCTCAAATAACGCCGGCCACCGGACCGCCGGCCCAGCAAGACGTGATGCGATCCGCCGGACGGAAGCCGGAGAGGAACGATCACCTCGACACGCTGTGCTTCAAGGCCGGGATGGTGGCGCGGCAATTCGGACACCAGCGCCGGGCGCCGCAAGTCGAGTTCCAGCAGGCGGGGATCGTCGATGACAGAGGCGTCGGCGCCCATGAATTCGCCAATTTGCCGGGCGGCTAGGGCGAGATAGGCAGGCTCGTCGCGAACCGGGGCCTTCAACTTCTCGATCAAGGCGTCGCGATCGGGCCGCCGGAAGACCAAACGGGTAAGCAGGTTCTGAACACGGGTCCGCAGCATCGCGAAAAGAATCAAGGAGAAGCAGAACCCGGAAAGCAACAGCGCCTGCGAGAACGGGGTGGATGGGCGATTGGGAAACCCGGTCCGCCATACTTCCACTGCCGCAAAAGTGAAAACGGCGGCGAGTAATAAGTTCGCCAGAAATCGCAGGAATGCGTCGAGCAGGATGAACCGGTAGTCCGTCAACAGGACCAGGAGCGCCAGGGGAATCGCGGCATGATGAAATGCCAGCTCGTGCGACCAGATTTGCGTCGCCGGCTCGCTGCGCAGGTGCGCGAAGGACATGGCGAGCAGGAATAGGGACATCGATCCGACCAGACGTGATGTCGTCGCTCTGCGATTCTGGTCGCGGGATGCGAACACTCCGATGACGGCGACGCAGGTAAGCGTCCCGTAGCCGATCGGAATCAGCGCCAAGCCCAGGCGGTGGTTCTGCAAACTTCCGCCGAACAACTCCGCAATGTGAAATCCGATCGTGACCGCGCTCAAGCCGTAGCCCATGCCCACGAGCACCCGGAATCGATCCTGCAGGCAAAGATCGAACAGGACCGCAGGCAATAAGCTGAGCACGGAGAAGGCTAGCGCGGCGCTCACGTTATTAAAAGTGCTGGGCGCCGAGTTTGTCGCAAGCGCAACCAGCGATGCCAGATTCCAAAGGAGCGCCAAAGCGGCGGCGAGCATGGATTTGGCGCTTCCCCGCAAACGCCGCGCTGCGCGGTCCTGCACCAGGAGGTACAGAAAAATGCCGAAGATCAGCACTCCCGCCGAGTGGCCTAACGTGTTGACGAGCAGGGACTCGTTCACGCTCCAATCATATACTGACCGGCGCGTTCAACGAGGGCAGTTACGCTGGCTGATGCGCACCGACAAGCCTCTGTATTCCAGAGTGGTCCGCGGAGGAAATGGATCTGGATACGGTCCATAATCACTCCAGATCGCGATCCACTCCGTGCACGGACCCGGGGCCGGCAGAAATCGATCCCGATCGAATCGGGAGTGGATCAGCATGCGCTGGTAGGCTGGCGGCGACATATCGGCATCAGCTAGATTTCGGACGGCCGCTTCGTATCCCGGCTCGCCTCCAGTTTCACGGGCCTGCGCAAGATATGAATCAAATACCTGCCTCGGCCATGGGGGAGCCAGAATCAGGGCCCGTTCGCCAGGCTGAAGCGCGGCATCGAAGAACTTCGCTACCCGGTAACTCAACAACACGTGAGGATCAGACGCTTCGTGTTCGACAAATCGATAAGAGCCCCAGGTGCTGAGCACGACGCCAGCAGTTGCCAGCGCCAGCCGGTAACGCGGCAACTTATCGAGCGCGATCGCGGCGAGAAAAGAGACTGCGGCAATCCAAAGGGTCGCTTCACGAGCGGCGATGCGGCGTTCCGGATCCGGCAAGTCGCCGTGAGCGGAAAAGAGTAAGGCGATGGTAAAAAGCGCCAGGAACGCGACCAGCGGCCATAGCCGATTCATCCATCGATCCCGCCACAAAAGCCACAAGCCAAACAGGCCAAGCGCAATCACTACGGCGGGGGTGAACTTGAAGGTGATGTAACCGAGATATATCCAGCGCATCAAACGGGCCGCCGTCACGTGGGACTCGATGACATAGGACCCGGTCGGCGCCAGTCCTCTCCGGAAGACGATCCAGGCAAATGGCGCCCATCCAAACATTAAGAGAGCACGTGCCATGTTCAGCGGCGTGACCCCGCGCTTCCAAAGGAACGCAGCGGCGAACACCGGAGCGGCGGCCCACGCCTCAAACCGCGTGAAGCAGGCCAAGCTCAGACAAACCGATGCCGCCCACGTTTGTTCGGAATAAAGGAAGTGAAGAGCGAACAGCAGCAAGGCGAGCATCAGAGATTCCTGAAAGGGGACGATCGAATTGCCCGTCAGGAACGGGTTCGTGACAATCCATAAAGCCGCCACAAACGCCACGGGTTCCTCGAACAGATCCCGCGCCAGCAGATAGAAGCCTGCGCCGACCGAAGCGCCGATAATCGCCATCACTGCCATTGTTATCAGGTAGTTATGAGTTAATCGGGCCATGCCGGCGACCATCAATTGAAGCAAAGGAAGCTGATGGCTGATCAGAATGTGGTCGCGATGAATCATCCGCACCATCGGATCGCCGCCGAAAATGAGTGGAAATCTGGCGATCAGAGTGAACCTCAGAGCCAGTCCTGCCATGAAGATCAGGGCGACACGCATTCCACCAACCATCGTAAGGCAAGCCAGAACAGGGGGATAGGAAGAGTGATACCCGGATGGCATTTTTAGTGGAAGAATACTTGACAATACAACAAGCAGATTTTATACTGTTATTGAAGGCAGATAAAAATTAAGGAGCACACAGTCTATGTCTCTTATCCGATACACTCCGTTCCACGAACTCGATGCATTTCCGGCCAATCTCCGGGTCTTCCAGGACACCGTGAACCGGCTGTTTGCGGAACCCAACGGGCGTCCGTGGGTACCCCCGGTGGACATCAAGGAAACCGAGAACGAATTGATTTTTAAGGCGGATGTTCCCGATGTCGACATGAAGGACATCGATGTTCGCATGGAAAACGGCACGCTGACGATCCGCGGTGAGCGCAAATTCGAAGCCGCCAAGGACGACGGTGGGTGGCATCGCGTCGAGCGCTCTTATGGGACCTTTGAACGCATGTTCAGCGTTCCGGAGACGGTCAACGCTGAAGCTGTAAAGGCCGACTATAAGAACGGCGCGCTGACGATCACGCTTCCGAAGAAGGAAGTCGCCAAACCTCGCCAGATTAAAGTTGAAGTCAACCACTAAAGAGCGGCAGTTAGGAACTTTCCGGGGACGGGCGTGAAGCTCGTCCCCTTTTTGTTCATCAAAGTAGTGTGTGTGAGTAGCGTGAGGGCATCATGAACGGAGTCAAGACGGTTCTACTGTTAGGCGCGCTGAGCGCGATCCTGCTGGTGGGAGGCGAGGCGTTGGGAGGTCGCAGCGGCCTGGAAACCGGCCTTGTGCTCGCCGTCGCGATGAACTTTTTTAGCTATTTCTTCTCGGAACGGCTGACTTTGGCGCTGTACTCGGCGCAGCCGGTGACGCCCCAGGAAAATGCGAACGTTTATTCCCGGGTGGACCCGCTGGTCCGCGGACTGGCGCAGCGAATGGGCATTCCCATGCCGCGTCTATGGCTGATTCCGGAAGATTCTCCGAACGCCTTTGCCACCGGGCGCAACCCCGATCATGCGTCTGTGGCGTTCACCGAAGGAATTTTGCGCCTGATGAACGATCGCGAGTTGGAGGGCGTGGTCGCGCACGAGCTGGGACACGTGCTGCATCGCGACATTCTGATCAGCTCGGTCGCCGCCACCATCGCCTCTGCAATTACGTTCATCGCGCGCATGGCGTTCTGGTTCGGTCCGCGCTCCCGCGACGATGACGACCGCGGAAGCGCCGCAGGAGGCATCTTGATGCTGATCTTCGCCCCGATTGCCGCGATGTTGATCCAGATGGCGATTTCACGGACACGCGAATTCAGTGCCGATGAAACGTCGGCGAAGTATACCGGCTCACCGGACGGGTTGATTAACGCTTTGCGCAAGCTCGAGACCGGAGTGGCTCGCGAGCCGATGCCGGACGCGACACCGTCGACGGCTCATCTGTTCATCCTGAATCCATTTGGCAGTGGCGGCTTGATGCGCCTGTTCTCCACCCACCCATCGACGGAAGATCGAATTGCGCGACTGGAAGCGATGCGGTACGCTCCGGGCCGGTAACGTTCTCAGGCGAGGAATCCGAGTACGATCGGTCTGTCCGGGTCGCCGGCTTCAAAAGCGATCACCGCTTTTCCGCCAACCCGGCCTCTTCCTCCGTTACATACCGGGGCCCACGTCGGGCCGACTCCGATAGACGGCACGGAAACCTGAAGCCGGCCTTGACCGCCGGGATCTCCGCCCCCGACCACAACCCCCATATACACGCCGCCCAATTGCCGCATCGTGTCTCGCCTCCTCCAACCATGCTAAGCCCCGATCCGATTTGCGCGGTAACATTTGTTGGTTAGGTCCGGCGAATTGAACATCGTCAAAGTAAACCGTAAGGCGGCCGATCGCGCCGCGAGCGGACATCCCTGGATATTTGCGAGCGACGTCGTGGATCGGGGAGACGCCGCGCCTGGAGACGCGGTTCGCGTCATCGATCCGCGCGGGCGGCCGATCGGGGTCGCGCATTACAGCTCGACCTCCCAGATTACTCTGCGCCTGCTTTCTGACAAACCTGAGCCAATCGACAAAGAATTCTTTCTGCGCCGGCTGAATGCCGCGATTCTCCACCGTGAATTGGTGGTAGAGCGCTCCAACGCCTGCCGTTTGGTTTTTTCCGAAGGCGATCTGCTGCCGGGGCTGATCGTGGACCGGTATGGTCCGTACCTGGTCATGCAAACTTTGGATCAAGGGATGGAGCGCTCAAGGGATTTGATCGTCCACTGCCTGACGGAGCTGCTCGCGCCGGCGGGAATTCTTGCCCGCAACGACGCCGCAGTCCGAAAACTGGAAGGATTGGCGCAAGAAACGCTTGTGCTCGCCGGAGAAATTCCCGAACGGGCGATCATCGAAATGAACGGCCTCAAACTGGAGGCCGACCTTCTTCATGGGCAGAAAACCGGCGTTTATCTGGACCAGCGGGAGAATTACATCGCTGCGAGCCGCTATGCGCGGGGCCGTGTGCTTGACTGCTTCACCTCAACGGGAGGCTTCGCGCTACACGCCGCTGGACGCGCCGAATCCGTTGAAGCGATCGACTCTTCGGCGCCCGCGCTGGCCACGGCGGAGGCGAATGCTCGCGCGAACGGCATCGCGAATATTCAATTCAGGCAGGCGGATGTCTTTGAATTTCTGGCCGGGATCGAACGGCGTTATGCAATGGTGATCCTGGATCCACCCGCTTTCGCGAAATCGCGAAAGTCGCTGGAGGATGCGGCTCGCGGGTACAAAGAGATTAATTTGCGAGCTTTGCGGCTGCTGGATGCCGGCGGTGTGCTGGTCACATGTTCATGCTCGCATCACGTGAGTGAGGCAGCGCTGCTTCAGATTGTCGCCGAAGCGGCGCTGGACGCAGGGAAGACGCTGCGGGTTCTGGAGCGGCGCACACAAGCGGCGGATCATCCGATTCTGCTGACTGTTCCGGAGACGCTGTATCTGAAATGCTTGATCCTCGAAGTGGTGGCCGGATAGACTTGGGGCGGTGAGCGAAATTTTGGAAAAGACAGACATCCAGAGTTGGGAGGGTCCCTTCGCTCCGGCTGTCTCCGCCAAAACGATAGAGGCGCTGGAAACCGGCCAGATCTTTTTCGCTCCGCTGCTGACTTTCGATCTTTCGGAACAGGAGCGGCGATTCTTAACGCCCGATTGTCTCGATGGCAAATCGAAGAACGTCAGCTTCCGTCCAGCGACCGGAGCTTTGCAAGGCACGCGACTTACGGGCGCGGATCGAAGCGATTTACTGGGGATGCTGCAACGCTACTACCAGCGCTCTACAGCACTCGTGAAGGCGTTGTGCCCTCAATATGGTGACCGGCTCTCGCCCGGCTTCACCAGTTTCCGGCCCGCGGAAATCAAGGGTCGCGGAAGCTCCTGGCGCAAGGACGACACCCGGCTGCACGTGGATGCGTTTCCGTCGCGGCCTCTAGGCGGTCTTCGAATCCTGCGCGTGTTTACGAATGTGAATCCGGCTGCGCCGCGGCAATGGCGGGTCGGGGAGCCCTTCGAGCAGGTAGCCAAGACCTTCTTGCCGCGCATCCGGCCACCTTTTCCCGGATCGTCCTGGCTGCTCTATCGGATGCGCATCGTCAAGGGCATGCGGACCCCGTACGATCACCTGATGCTGGGTATTCATGACTGCATGAAGGCCGATCAGAGCTACCAATCGAAGTGCTCCCAGAGCAAGTGGGCGATTCCTGCCGGCGCTACCTGGGCCTGCTTTACGGATGCTGTGTCGCATGCGGCGATGGCGGGGCAATTTGCGTTCGAGCAGACTTTCTATCTTCCGGTGGAGGCGATGCAGGATGCTTCCCGATCGCCCCTGCGCGTCCTCGAGCGGATGACGGGCCGTGGATTAGCCTGAGGCAACCGGTTATAAAAACAGTCAATTAGAGCGAACGTTCCATTACTTCCAGTATTGCGTGTACCGCTCCTGGTGCGGTATCGTAGCTTAAAAGCTGGCCCCGACCGGGGCGGCTTTCTCTCTAGAAGCGTACAGCGCGTGGCGGGTCATTCGGGGTAAGAATCAGCACCGCGCCAGGTTGTGCGGCCAAGAGACTAACGAGTCTATTGGAGGATTTACCCGAATGCATGTGACCCCGTTGTCCGCCCCCGTGCGGCGCGCTTTTCCCTTCCTTTTGCTGATCCTGCTGGCGGTTTCCGGTTCGACGCCGGTTTTTGCCCAGTCCGGCGGAGAAGCTGAACTGAAACTCCCTGATCTGCACCAGGCATTGTTCCTGGGCGGCAGTATTTCCGGACCATCGCTGCTGATGTTTGGTCTGGTGATCAGCGCTTTGGGATTTGTTTTCGGCATCGCGATGTATACGCACCTGCGAAATCTGCCGGTGCATGAATCGATGCTGGAAATTTCCGAGTTGATCTACGAAACCTGCAAAACGTATTTGATTACGCAGGGCAAGTTCCTGATGATTCTGGAGATTTTCATCGGCGCCGTAATCGTGCTGTATTTCGGCGTCCTGACGGCGACCCCCGCGCTCCACGTGGTCATCATTCTGGCGTTTAGCGTGATCGGGATTATGGGAAGCTACGGCGTCGCCTGGTTCGGTATCCGCGTGAACACCTTCGCCAATTCGCGGACCGCGTTCGCCAGTTTACGCGGCAAACCATTTCCCTGCTACGCGATACCGCTCAAAGCCGGCATGAGCATCGGCATGCTGCTCATCAGCGTCGAACTGTTCCTGATGCTGTGCATTCTCCTGTTTATCCCGGGCGATTACGCCGGGCCGTGCTTCATCGGATTCGCGATCGGCGAATCATTGGGCGCCGCGGCGCTCCGTGTCGCCGGTGGAATCTTCACGAAGATTGCGGACATCGGCGCCGATCTGATGAAGATCGTGTTCAAGATCAAGGAAGACGACGCGCGGAACCCAGGCGTTATCGCGGATTGCACTGGCGATAATGCGGGCGATTCCGTTGGACCATCGGCCGACGGTTTCGAAACCTACGGCGTCACGGGCGTGGCGCTCATTTCCTTCATCCTGCTGGCCGTGAATAGCGATCTGGTGAAGGTGGAACTGCTGGTCTGGATCTTTGTGATGCGCGTCGTGATGATCATCGCGAGCGGCCTCTCGTATTTCATCAACGAAGCTGTGGCCAAGGCGCGTTATCAAAACCTCGACAAGATGGATTACGAAGCGCCGCTGACCTCGCTGGTCTGGCTGACGTCGTTCGTCTCGATCGCTTTTACCTACCTGGTGTCTTATCTGATGATTCCGGACATCGCCGGCGATACGACCATGTGGTGGAAATTGTCGAGCATCATTACGTGCGGCACGCTCGCGGGCGCGATTATCCCGGAACTGGTTAAGGTGTTCACCTCGGTTCAATCGCGGCACGTCCGCGAAGTGGTGACTTCGTCACGCGAGGGCGGCGCGTCGCTGAACATTCTTTCGGGTCTTGTGGCCGGAAACTTCAGCGCGTTCTGGTTGGGACTGGTGATGATGGGCCTGATGGCCGCTGGATATGGCATCAGCCTGCAAGGCATGGACGCGCTGATGATGGCTTCGCCGGTGTTCGCCTTCGGCCTGATCGCCTTCGGATTCCTGGGCATGGGGCCAGTGACCATTGCCGTCGATTCCTACGGACCCGTCACCGACAACGCGCAATCCGTCTTCGAACTGAGCCTGATCGAACAGGTTCCCAACGTAAAGAAGAGCGTCAAGGAGAAATTTGGGTTCGATCTCGACTTCGAAAAGGCGAAGCATCATCTGGAAGAGAACGACGGCGCCGGAAATACCTTCAAAGCTACTGCCAAGCCGGTGCTGATCGGCACGGCGGTGGTCGGCTCGACGACCATGATCTTTTCGATTATCGTGTCGTTGACCCATGGGTTGAAGACGGAACTGCTTTCGAATTTGTCCATTCTTCATCCACCGTTTCTGCTCGGATTGATCACCGGCGGCGCGATCATTTATTGGTTCACAGGCGCATCGATTCAAGCGGTGACGACGGGCGCGTATCGCGCGGTCGAATTCATCAAGGCAAATATCAAGCTGGAAGGCACGACGAAGGCGTCGGTGGCGGATTCGAAGAAAGTGGTTGAGATTTGCACCCAATACGCGCAGAAAGGAATGTTCAACATCTTCCTGACCGTATTTTTCGCGACTCTTGCCTTTGCGTTCTTTGAGCCGTATTTCTTCATCGGCTACCTGATCTCGATCGCGTTGTTCGGGCTCTATCAGGCGATCTTCATGGCGAATGCGGGCGGCGCGTGGGACAACGCCAAGAAGATTGTCGAGGTGGAACTGAAAGCCAAGGGCACGCCGTTGCATGACGCGACCGTGGTCGGCGACACGGTTGGCGATCCCTTTAAAGACACGTCGTCCGTGGCGTTGAATCCGATTATCAAGTTCACCACGCTGTTCGGGCTGCTGGCGGTGGAACTCGCCGTTTCGCTGACCGAGAAGCAGGGTGCGGGCGTCAGCACAGCTCTCGCGGTGGTATTCCTGGCGGTTTCAGTGTTCTTTGTCTGGCGATCGTTTTACGGGATGCGGATCGAGGGCGCGAAAGGTTAATAAGCCGGGGCCCACTCGCTGTCGCTCATGGTTCGGTGCCACAGAACCGCGAACGCCAGTGAGCGGATCCCCGACGGCGGCTATTCGGGCAAGTACAGTTGAATCGGCACGTGCCGCGACTCCAAGCCGCGGCACTGCACACAGAATACATACTCGCCTGGTTGCATCGCCGGTGGCAGCATCGCGTTGATCTGGCGGACGCCTTTTTCATCGGGCTCGCCGAGATAGACGGCGGGCAGATCGGCCCCATCCAAGCGAAGTGTGACTTCGGATTTCTTCAGGTCGTCAGGGAAGCCCGTTCCCCAGATGGAGACGCAGCTTTCGACGCCGATTCGTACGCGATGCGACTCGTAGGTCTTGCCATCGGTAAGGCCGGCGATTTCGATCGTGGGGGAAAGCGGGGCTCGAGCTGCCCGCCGTTCCGCGGGAGTGAGATCGATCGGAATACGCGATGGATTGCTGAACGGGCTGTCCTTCGCGGCTATCGTAACGTCGAACCAACCGTGCGAAAGGCCCGGCGTGAGTTTGCAATTCGCCTGCCAGCCGTTTCCACCGATGTTCCGGACGCCCACCGGCGCCGTCGCGTACGGTCCCACCTGGACGTAAACGTTACTGGTGTTGAGATCCGTTTGCGAGCTGTTGAACCAGACAGTGATGTAATGATCGCGATCGCTGCGGAAAGTATGGTCGCGGGTCCACGTATTTTCGACACAGACGAGTTCAGGCGCCTCGCCTGACCGCTCGATCTGCGGCCATTTTCGATACGCGACGACGACCCCGCGCGTATCGGCAACCGTGATCAGCCTGGGATTTACGAAGCCCGCGGTACGCGTGAATGCAAGCAGGCATGACGTATTCGGCGCGCACCAGTTGTCGAACTGACCACCGAGTTCGGTGTTTTCGTAGAACTCGAGAATCGGACGCGCTTCCGGCGTCGGCGGCTCGTCGATGACCAGCGTGTCCATGCACAGCGTATCGGTACACAACTCGCACAGACGTTCGAGAGCAAGCAGAGGATGCTTCAAGTGGTACAGGACGCCGAAGAAGAGAACGATGTCGAAGTAGCCGATCTCACGCGGGGTGAGGTAGCAAACATCCTCCACCACGTACTCAACTTTCGAGTTCAGCAGTTTCTTTGCTTCGAAGAAGGTTTCCTGCCGGGCGGAATCCACGGCGACCACGGTCGCGCCGCGGCGCTCCATTTCGAAGCTGAACCAGCCGTCCCAGGCGCCGATATCGAGCACGCGCTTACCGCGCAGGTCCTGTGGAAGCGGATAACGGGAAATCCGCGTTTTGAGCTGGTCGAGGGTCAGCAAGCCCGGAATGACCTTGCCGTCGGGAAGCTCCAGCGAATGGTACCAGCCGAGTTGCTGCAACTTGCCGATGAGACGCGAGATCTCCTCGGTGGTCTCCGTTGTGTAAGCCCTGTGCATCTAGGCGATGTTCATCCCTACGAGAAATTATACTGGGGACAGGTCATGAGACGCTTTCTGGCGCTTATTTTCGTTATGACGATTGCAACTGCCGCTGTACCCGATCTTGCCGAGCTCAACCGGATGATCCACCGTTTCGCGCCTGCGGAATTGCGCGCGGATACATCGCAACTGGCCCCCGGCGACCGCCAGGCGCTGGCAAAACTCCTCGAAGCCGCCCGTGTGCTTGATGGCGTTTTCATCACGCAATTATGGAACGGGAACGCGGCGCTAAAAAGCAAACTGGAGAAGGACACATCGCCGCTGGGCCGGGCCCGGCTGCATTATTTCGAGCTGAACAAGGGACCGTGGTCGGACCTCGATAATCACGAAGCGTTTCTTCCGGACGTTCCGCCGAAGAAGCCGGCGGGCGCGAACTTCTATCCGGAAGACATGACGCGCGATGAGTTCGAGACTTGGGTATTTAAACTCCCCAAAGAGCAGCAGGAAGAAGCTCGGGGATTCTTCACCGTGATTCGCCGGGGCGCGGACCACAAACTTGAGATCGTCCCATACAACAAAGAGTACGCGGCGCCTTTGCTTCACGCCTCGCGATTGCTGGAGGAGGCGGCCGCGCTCACACCGAACGAATCGCTGAAGACGTTTCTGCGGCTACGGGCGAAGGCGTTTCTGTCCAACGATTATTACGAGAGCGACGTCGCGTGGATGAAGCTCGATGCGCCGATCGATATCACCATTGGGCCGTATGAAACCTACAATGACGAGCTGTTCGGGTACAAAGCCGGTTTTGAATCGTACGTAACCCTGCGTGACGATCGGGAGACAGCGAAGCTGAAGACCTTTGCGGACCATATCCAGGAGATCGAGAACAATCTTCCGGAGGACCCGAAGTATCGCAATCCGAAGATCGGCGCGCTGGCTCCAATCCGCGTTGTAAACGAAATGCTCGCCACCGGCGACGGCGCGCATGGCGTTCGCACAGCCGCCTTCAATCTGCCCAATGACGAGCGCATCGTGCGGGCGATGGGATCGAAGCGGGTGATGCTGAAGAATGTCCAGGAGGCGAAATTTTCGAAGACGCTGGAGCCGATCGCGAAGCGCGTGCTCTCCGCAGCCGATCAGCCCGACCTGAGTTTCGACTGGTTTTTTTCGCATATTCTCGCGCATGAGATGACCCACGGCATCGGGCCCCAGGACAATGTACGGCAATCGCTGAAGGAGCTGCACTCTGCCATCGAAGAGGCCAAAGCCGATGTCACCGGGCTGTTCATGCTCCAGTATTTCTTCGATCACAAGCTGATGCCGGCGTCTGAAAGGCAGCTTTACACGACCTATCTCGCATCCTCGTTTCGAACGCTGCGATTCGGCGTGCATGAAGCGCATGGCAAGGGAATGGCGCTTCAGTTCAACTATCTGACGGACAAAGGGGCTTTCATCGCCAAGCCGGATGGCACGTACGCTGTCGATTTCGCGAAGATCAAAGGCGCGATTCGCGACCTGGTGCACGATTTACTGACGATCGAGGCGACCGGCGATTATGCGCGGGCGAAGAAGATGCTGGACGAACTCGGCGTCCTGCGGCCCCCGATGGCGCAGACTCTCGCGAAGCTGACGGACATCCCGACGGATATCGAACCGGTGCGCTAGCCCGCTTGCTATCGCGCGCGGTTCTGTGTCGGGCGCCAGTATCAGTCTTGACCACTGAACCGCGCACGTAGTAAGCGGATCCTGACTTGTCTCACCCGCCGCTAGTTTTCGATCTTCGTTACCGGATCGATGAACGGCCAGCACATCGCGCCCACCACATAGACCGCCACCATCACGAGCAGCAATAAATTCCAGTCGTTATGAGTCCGGTCCAATAAGAATCCGCCAAAGGCGGGCGCGGCGAAGGCGGCCAGATTTCCCATCATGTTCATCGAGCCGGCGACCGTGCCGGCGTATTTGCCTCCGATATCCATGCAGGAGTTCCAGGAGCAAGGCATCGTCAGGTCATTCGCAAAGCTTGCCACGCCCATCATCAGCATTCCCAGCAGCGGGTCATCGAAACGCGTCGAGATCCATAGGAACACCGCGGCGCTCAAGAATCCGGTGACGGAAATCAGCCGTCGGGCGAGCGTCAGATTCCCGAGGCGGCGGGCAATTCTCGGCGAAGCCAGACCGCATAGGAGCGAACCGAACCCGCCGAACAGCAACGGAAAAATCGCGAGCCGCGCGCTGGCGGCCGGCGATTGATGCCGGAATTCCTGAAGGTAGGTGGGCAGCCAGGTGACGTAGAAGTACCAGGGAAACGACAAGCAGAAATATTGAACCCAGAGGAGAACAACGCTGCGGCTGCCGACCAGCTTCATCCACGGAACATCCGCATGGCCATGGGTTTCGGCGTTTTTCAAAAGCTCAAGCTCGGCTTCATTGACGGCAGGATGATCCTGCGGCCGATCGCGGAACCAGCGGCCGAAGAAAAAGCACCAGATCAGGCCGAGTCCCCCGAAGAGGACGAACGCGTAGCGCCAGCTCACAAATTTGAAAACCAGAATGACCAGCGGCGGAGTGAACGCACCGCCCCAGCGGGCAAAACTCCACAGCAGGCCCTGCGCGCGGGACTTCTCGTCCTGCGGCAGCCAGACGGAGAACGCTTTTGTCAGCACCGGGAAACATCCGGCTTCTCCGGCGCCGAAGAGAAAACGGATGACCCACAACGAACCGTAACTCCAGGCCGCTCCCGTTAACGCGGTGAATCCCGACCACCACAGAACTACGCGAATCAAAACGCGCCGTGGTCCCATCCAATCGGCCAGCCAGCCGGTGGGGATCTCGAAGAGAGCGTACGAAATTCCAAAAGCTCCGAACACGAGTCCCATTTGGGATTTGGTCAGTCCCAGCTCGTCGGAAATGGGCTTCGCGGCCTGCGAGATCGCGACCCGGTCAATATAGGAAAGAATCCCGAGCGCGATCGCGAAAAAGATGACCCAGTAGCGGGCCCGCGTGGGCTTTACGAGCGTCGGCGTCATGAGGCCAGCTCGCGATCGAGCCATGCGAGATAAGCCGTCGAGCCATCCACGATCGGCAAGGCGATGGTTTCCGGAACTTCGTAGGAGTGGATCTTTGAAAGCTCGGCTCGCAGAGTCTCAAACACATCCCGGCGCGACTTGATCAACAGAATGAGCTCCTGGGCCTCTTCCACCGCGCCCTTCCAACGATAAATGCTACGAGCCCCGGGAAGAATGTTGACGCAGGCGGCGAGGCGCTTTTCCACCAATGAGCGCGCGATTCGTTCGGCCTCTTCTTCTGACTCACAGGTGGTCAGAACCACGATCTTGTCGGTCATTGCCGAACTAGAATATCACTCGCGCCTTGCTGAGTGACTATTCGTGACGCAGGGCTACCATCGGATCGACCTTCGCCGCCCGCCGCGCGGGAAGGTAGCTGGCGACAAACGCGACCGTGCTGAGAACAAGGCCAACCGCCACGTACGTCACAGCGTCAGCCGGCGTGATGCTGAACAGCAGGCTTTGAAGAAGCCGGGCCAGGGCGAATGCTCCCGCGAGACCGATGGCGACGCCGATGGCCGTTAAGCCCATCCCTTGCCCTAGCACGAGTCCCATCACGCTTCCCGTGCCCGCGCCCAATGCTCGACGGATCCCGAGTTCCTGTGTCCGTTGCGCAACTGAGTACGAGATCACACCGAAAATGCCCACGGCCGCTAGAACCAGGGCGAGTGCGGCGAAACTGACCATCAGAATCGTGTTGAAGCGGGGGGCGGCTACGGAATCGGAAACGTATTGATCCATCGTCTTTATGTCGGCGATGGGCATGTCTCGGTCGAGCGAGCGGATCTCGCCCTCGATCGCCTTGATCAATTGCCTGGGATCTCCGTGAGTGCGCGCCACCAGGTAAACCGGAGTCGTCGGCTCTTGCAATGTCGCGAGAAAGACCCCGGGTTTCGGATCCCGGTCGAGAGACTTTTGCCGCACGTCGGCGACCACGCCGACAATTTGATACGGATGGTTCCCCCATTGAATAGCCAAGACCTTTCCGATCGGGTCCTCATTCGGATAAAACTGATTCGCCAGCGTCCGGTTGATGACAACCGCGAACGGCGAACCTTCGCGATCGCGTTCATTGAAGACGCGGCCGCGTTCGATCGGTATGCTCATTGCCGCAAAATATCCCGGCAGGACACAGAGCACCTCTGTTACTGGTTCCTCTCCGTGATTCGGTCTCGGACGATCCGCCCGCCACAAGCCCGTTCCGGGAATAATTCGACCGAGCGGCAGGAAGTGACTGGTTCCGGCGGCTTCGACGCCCGGGACCGTTCGGACGCGCTCCAGCATTTGCATATTGAAATCGAGCAAACCCTGGTTGTTGTTGCGGAAACGTCCATTCTCCAGGATCTGCATCGACAGCACGTGGGACGCGTCAAACCCCGGATTTACGTTCGATAGGCGGGCAAAGCTACGAATCAGCAAGCCAGCGCCAACCAGTAAGATCATCGATAGAGCGACTTCGACCACCACGAGGGCGTTTCGGGTAAAGTTGTGCCCTCCCGCAACGCCGCGGCCGCCGTCGCGCAAGGATTTTTGTACGTCGGTTCGAGCCGACTTCAGGGCAGGGGCGAGCCCGAAGAGAATGCCGGTAGCCAGCGACACGCCGAGCGTGAACAGAAAAACGGACGTATCGATCCGGATGGCTTTCAGATTGGCGTAGTTGATGGTATCGGGCAACGCTGTCGTGAGAATGTTCATCGCCCAAACTCCAATCAACAATCCAAGGGCTCCGCCGATCACGGCGATGAGGGTGCTTTCCACCAATAACTGTCGCGCGATGCGGAATACACTCGCGCCGAGCGCGGCCCGCACGGCGATCTCTCGTCCCCGGCCAGAGGCGCGAATTAACATCAGGTTCGCCACGTTCGCACAGGCAATCAACAGCACCAGACCGACCGCGCTGAGAAGCACGAGCAGCGGCATCCGCACGTCCCCGATCACCTGTTCGCGAAGGCTGACCACGGTGATGCCCCATTTCGAGTTGAACGCCGGGCGTTCCTGTTGAAGCAGAGGCGTCAGCACGTTCATATCGGCCTGTGCGCTGGCGACGGTGGCTCCTTCGCGAAGGCGTGCCACGGTGCTTAGATAGCGGCCTCCCTGACCAGCGGTTGCACGTGTGATCGCGATGGGCGTCCACAGGTCGGCTTTCGTAAGGGGGAAACGAAAGCCGGCGGGCATGACTCCGACCACGGTCACGCTCTGACTGTTGTATTGGATCTGGCGGCCCAGGATGTTCGAGTCCGCGGCATAGCGCCTCCGCCAAAGTCCTTCGCTGAGGATCACGACTTTGTCGTTTCCGGGCGTGTCTTCCTGCGGCGTGAACCAGCGTCCGAGGACCGGCTGCACGCCCAGAATCTGGAAGAATCCGTCGGAGACAGCCAATGTCTCTACCTGCTCAGGCTCCCCATCGCCGGTCAGGCTGGCTCCGAACTGCACCAGCGCAGCGATTCGCTCAAAGGAATGATTCCGCTCCCGCCAATCGACGAAATTGAGGGGATTCGCGACGTTGGTCCTGCCGGTACGCGGGCTTTGCTCCCAAACCATCACCAGCCGGTCGGGATTCTCAAACGGCATCCGCTGGAGGATTACGGCATTGACGACGCTGAAGATCGCGGTGTTTGCGCCAATTCCCAGCGCCAGGGCCGCGACCGCCATGGCGGTGAAGCCCGGGCTTTTCAGTAACATCCGAACAGCAAAACGCAGGTCATTGCGCACGCGCACACCTCCCGGCCATGAAATACCGTTGTTTAGACTACGAGTTACCGCGAGGGTTAGTTCTTTGGCGATGAATTCGGCAGCTTGGCGAGCCTTTTCTTCACTTCCTCGGAATTCTTGCCGTCGGGAGAGAGCTCCAGGTACTTGGTGTAGGCCTCGCGAGCGCCGTGGCGATCTTTCAGCTTCTCATCGGACTCGCCGAGCTTCAGGAAGGCTTCTGCATTTCCCGGATCCCATTTGGTGGCCTCATCGTATCGCCGCGCCGACGCCCGGAAGTTGCCTTTTTTGAAGTAGTAGTTTCCGGCGGTGACGTTCCGTGACGACTCGAGAGGATTGAGCGTATATTCTTTGGGCTTTAGGGACTCGTCCTCTTCCGGCGGCTCTTCTTCCTGCTGCTTGGCGGGCGGAGGTGTTGCTTGCTTCTTTTGCGCCGGCGGTTGTTGCTGAGCGAAGACGGCGCAGGCGAACAGGCTGCCTGCAAGGAAGATGCGCCTCACACACCTAGTATAAATCGGCTTGCGGAGGGCGCCGCACCCGCTTACTCACGTGCGCGGTTCAAATCAAACGACGTTTACCCAGCGCGCACAGAACCGCGCGCGATAGCAAGCGGGTATCGCTGAGCCAGTAAGAATTGCCCTGCATGCGAAAATGAAGGTATCAACGACGCGTTCAACCTGCGCGATAAAGCCGCGGAACTTCCGACGACGCCGGGAGTGTATCTCTACAAGGACACCCATGGAACCGTCATCTACGTCGGCAAGGCAAAGAATCTGCGGAGCCGGGTCCGCAGCTACTTTAATGACGACCGGCTGGCCGATATCAAGACAGGAACCCTGATCGCCGAAGCGCGCGAGATCGATTTCATCCATGTCGACAACGAAAAAGAGGCGCTGGCGCTCGAGAATAACCTGATCAAGAAGTGGCAGCCGCGCTACAACATCCTGCTGCGCGACGACAAGACGTATCCCTACATCAAGCTAACCGTCGAAAAATTTCCGCGTGTCTACGTAACCCGGCGTTTGAAAAAGGACGGGTCAACCTATTTCGGTCCATACTTTCCGGGAAATCTTGCCCACCGGCTCGTCCATTTCATCCATCGCCACTTCAAAGTCCCGTCCTGCAACGTCGATCTGACGCGGAAACACACGCATCCGTGCCTGGAATATCACATCCATAGGTGCCTGGGTCCGTGCGTCGAAGGACTGACGACCAATGAACAGTACGAGGAAGCCGTCCGCGCCGTGCGTTTGTTTCTGGAGGGCCGCCATAAAGATCTGGCGAAGGAGCTGCGAGGGCGCATCGAAAAGCTCAGCGGAGAGACACGCTACGAAGAAGCCTCGGCGTTGCACAATCTGCTGCAAACCGTCGAGGAAATGGGCGAAAGGCAGAAGATGGCGGCGGCGGAGGGCAACGACACCGACATTTTCGCTTATTATGCGGAACCTCCTTTGGTCGCGGTGAACCTGTTTCACCTTCGCGGAGGACATATCGTCGACCGTCGCGAGTTTTTCTGGGAAGACCAGATGGAATTCGATCCTCCGGAGTTCTTCGGATCGCTGCTCAAGCAAGTCTATCTGGACGATCCGTACATCCCGGCGTTTATTCACGTCCCGGTCGAGTTCGAAGAGTGTGCGGTTCTGGAGGAGTATCTTTCCGAGCGGCGCGGAAGAAAGGTCGAAATTCACACGCCGCAACGAGGCCAGAAGCGCGCGATGATCGATCTGGTGGAATCGAATGCGCAGCACAGCTTCGAGCAGCGGTTCCGGGTGATGAAACCGTCTTCGAAGGCGATCGAAGCGGCCCTCCAAGACGCTCTCGGGCTGGAACATCCTCCGCGGCGCATCGAATGTTTCGATATTTCCCACATTCAGGGCACCGACAAGGTGGCCAGCATGGTGGTGTGGGAAGACGGGCGGATGAAAAAATCGGACTACCGCAAGTTCGTCATCCGTACCGTAGCCGGCAACGACGATTTTGCTTCCATGCGCGAAGTAATCTCACGCCGGTACGGCCGGTTGAAAGAAGAGAATGCTCCGCGTCCGGGTCTGGTGCTGGTCGATGGCGGCTTGGGGCAGTTGCACGCCGCTGCTTCTGCGCTTGAAGAATTGGGGATCACGGATCAGCCGCTGGCATCGATCGCCAAACGCGAAGAGTGGATTTACGTCTACGGGCAGGAAGACGAACCGATCGTGCTGGATCGCTTCTCGCCGGTGCTTCATCTGGTGCAGATGGTTCGCGACGAAGCGCACCGGTTTGCCGTAACGTTTCATCGAACGCGGCGGAACGCCAGCCGCCTGCGCAGCGAACTCGACCTGATTCCTGGAGTAGGGGAAAAGACGGTCGCGAAGCTGCTACGTCACTTCGGCAGCCTGGAACGAGTGCGTCAGGCCTCGGAGGACGATTTAGCAGTGGTCATCGGAAGGGCTGCAGCGAAAAAAGTGATCCAGGGTGTGGCTGTCCCGCCGCGGACGGCGGCGGAAGCCCTGAGGGTTCTCGAATAACTAGAACAGATCGCCGATATCTTTGGCGATGCTGCGCGCTTCCAGGTGAATCAGACCGGCGTTGCCGCCTTGGGGGCTGATTACCGCCAGAACCGCCTTTGACCCGGCGGAGTATACGAATAGCGCGCCTTCTTCCGCTTGAATTGAAACTTCGCCGAGAGTGCCGGCGCTCATGCTGTCGCTAATGCGCCGCCCGAGGCTCGACGCGGCGGCCGCCATCGCCGCGACCCGATTCGGGTCCGATCCGTTCGACAAAGAATGCGCGATCGGCAGTCCCTCGTTGGATGCCAACAACACGCCTTTTAACTCTGGAATCGCGCTACGTAGAGCCTCGATATGACCCTTAAGCGCCTCACCTTTCGCCATACTGCCTCCCCTGATCCTGGATTCGCCATTTCCGCACGTATCTTCGTGTCGGAGCACTGATAACATCGACGCGGTAAGGAAATAACTTTAGCGAAAGCGCATAGGGAGTTTAACTAATTGGTCATACGTGGGTGACCGATGCAGACGGACAACATTCGGGTTTGGGAGCCGTTCAGACGAATCCCCGAAAGACCGGACCCTGTAGGGCTTTCTCCTTAGCAGGCCGTAAGGCTGCGGCCTCAAAACCTGTACATAAGTGCTTTACCGGATGGAAAGCCGTAAGAGTGCTCTTTAGCATTAGTTGAGAAGGGACGATCAAAGAGTCATGCGGTGCTTGTACTGCGGAAAGGAGCTAGCCCTTCTCAAACGGTGGACGGGTGGTGGAGAGTTTTGCTCGGACGCTCACCGGCAGCAATATCAGGACGAGTATAACCAGCTCGCGCTGAATCGTCTGCTGCAAGCCAAACCGCCTTCGGAGGAGAAGTCTCCGGGTAAATCGGCGCCAGCCTCCAACCAACCGGAGGAAAAGCCGGCAGTAGAGACGAAAAAGCCGGAACCTGCCTCCCAGCCACGCGTCGAACCCTTCCCGCCTTCCGCAGCGCCTCCTCCGCCCGCTCCCGTGTCCGCGCCAAAGCCGGCCGTCGTGACCGCTCCTGTTGTAGAACACCAGGCAGCCGCCCGATATTCGGAGCCGGAATCCGCTCCCGTCATGGTTGAAGAAGAAGAGCCAGCGCCCGCGGAACTGGGTAGTTTCCTGGTTGAGATTCCGGTGCCGGCGAGCCCGGAAATCGCTGAGGTGGCGACAGTCGACATCGAATTCGAACGGAGCACGCAGCCCGAGCTTCCGCACCGAAATCCAGATCCTTGGGGAACGCTACTGGTAGGCGCGGGCCGCGTCACCCTGGCCCCCTCCGAACGTTTTCGGGATTGGGCGGCGCCTCGCGGAGAACGACGCCTCGAGTCGCGTGAGTTAGGGTATAGCGCTCCGGTCATCGACTTCAATCTGCGTGTCGCCGGCGAAACAGGGTTGACGAAGATTTCTGAGGAACCTATGGATTTTCTGGTCTTTCCACATCCGCCACAAGGATCGCCTCCGCTGTGGCAGGAAGCGGAGAAGGAATTCAAGTTTGAAGCTGAATTAGGCAGTCTCGCCCGGGTGACGTTCGGCACCACCGGCCTGCAGGACAACGAGGAAAATTCAACCGTCCCGGCCGCAAGCGAAGAACCTACCGCTCTGTCCAGCGCGCCGAGTGCGGCCCTTCCACCCAGCGAAACCAAAGTCGAGCCGGTGGCTGCCGTATCCGCTCCCAGTGTTGTTGAAAGTGATGCTGTTGAGAGTAGTGTCGTTGAAAGTAGTCTTGTCGAAAAGGCTTTGCCGGCCAAAGAATCGCCGCGGCCGACGCCATCGCCCAGTTCAGTCGCGGGTGGTGTTCCAAAAACATCTTTTCTGCGTCCGCCGCTGATCGCTTCTAAGGCGCCGGAACAGGCGGCTGCGAAAGCTCCGGAAGCGCCCAAACAAACCGAAAAACTCCCGGACTTGGTGAAGAAGCCTCTGCCCCTTACTCTCCACGGCCTTGCCGCGGGACGAGGCAAGCCCGTGCAGATCGTCTCCACCGCGGCTTCGAGCGGGGTGGAACTACAGGTACCGCGATCCAGCGCAGTCCCGATGCGCCCCGTAATGATTTTGGGACCGTCGCCGTCGCCGTCGCCGTCCGCCAAAGTCGAGGAAAAGAAACCCGAAGAGAAAAGGCCGGAGCGTACTGTCGTCATCAAGTCAGATCCGAAGAAGATACAGCCTTCACGGATCGATCCAAAGATGATCACTTCCAAGGGCCGAAAGCCTGAAGTGCCGCTCCCGGACTTTGAGAAGAGAGCCGCCGAACGGAAGGAACCGGAGCGGAAAGAACCCGAAAAGAAGGACGTCGAAAAAACACCCCCGAAGAGCGAGGCCAAAACAACTGTGCCTGCCGCGGTCGCGGAGAAGGAGAATGTTCCGCGATCTGGAGATGTGAAAAAACCGGTGGACACGAAGTCCGAGCCGCCGCGTGCTCTCAAGGAATTGCCTCAGGTAGAGCGCTACACGCAGCCGGATCTCGGGCTGCCGAGCTTAAGCTTCCAGGACTCCGGCAACTTCTTCACGCGACTGCCGATGCCTGCGAAAATCGGCGTACTTGCTGGCGTGGTCCTGGCGATTGCCGGTGTGATCGCGCTTGGAATGAAGGGCGGCAATGGAGCCGCGGCGAGCACGGGTCCGCATGTGGTTGCCGGCCCGCCGATCGCAGCCGTCGGTTCAGGCTGGATCACGGACTGGGGCGCCGAGCCAGGTGTGCGGCGGCAGCATGAGATCTCCATTCTGGGACCGTCCATGAACCTTACCGACTACCGCCTGGAATTCGAGGCTCAGATCGAGGCCAAGGCGATCGGATGGGTCTATCGGGCCCAAGACAGCAAGAATTATTACGTCAGCAAGCTGGAAATTGTGAAACCTGGTCTGGAGCCCACGATCGCGCTGATCCGGTTCGCGGTCATCAACGGGGAAGAACAGCCGCGTTCGCAGTTCCCGCTGAAGATGCCGTTACGAATCGACACGCTCTACAAGATCCGGTTCGACGCGGTCGGTGATCATTTTACAACCTGGGTGCTGGATCAGCAGGTGGACGACTGGACGGACGATCACATTAAGCGCGGTGGCGTTGGTCTGTATAACGAACGCGGCGAGCAGATGTCCCTGCGCGGCAGTGTGAACGTCGTTCCCCTCGTAATCAAGAGATAACGGAGATATTGAGGAATGCCCGAAAGCAACGATCCAACGGTTTTCTTCGTCGATGATGACCTGATTGAAAGGTTGATGCGTGGCGACTCGGTTGAGGATCCGGGGAAGAAGAAACGTCCGGCTTCCGTAAGCGCCCTGGCGAAAGCCGTCACTCTGGCGACCGAGGGCCGTCTGGACGATGCAGTCAAGGAATTGGAGCAGGCGGCGCAGCGCGGCGAAAATCCGGTGGAGGTCTACACCGGCCTGGGGGCTCTGCGGTTTGAGCAGCAGAAGTGGGCCGAAGCCTCCCGATGCTATGCCAAAGTGGCCGAAGCCGATCCAAAACATCGTACGGCACATTACAACCTCGGGCTGTGTCTGGAGCGTGAAGGCAAGTTCCCGGAAGCGGCAAAGGCTTTCGAAACGGCGCTGGCGGTCGATCCAAAACGCTGGCAGGCGCAGGTCGGCCGCGGGCTCTGTCTCTTGCAATTGGGAAAATCGGAACCGGCGCTCGAATGTTTCCAGGCAGCGCTGAAGGAGAGCCCGGCGCACGATCAGGCTCAGTTTGGCAAGGCAGTCGCCCTGCATCAGTTGGGCAAACTGGAAGACGCCGCTGAAGTCTATAAGAAGGTTCTGCCCGCAAATCCGAATTCTCCGGAACTGCTGGCCAACTTGATCGCCCTTGCGGTTACCCGCAAGGAGGACGGGAAGGTGAAGGAATACGCGGAACGGCTCTTGAAGCTTCGCCCGCAGTCACGACAGGCGTTGCAAGGCCTGGCCTCGGTGGCACTTTCCCGCGGCGATTACAGTGCCGCGGTGCAGCACTGTTCGCAGCTCGTCAAGGTTGCGGCGGATTCGTACGAAGGCTGGTTCAATCTCGGTCTGGCATATCAAAAAACAGGTCGCTTGGAACAGGCCGGAAACGCGTATCGGGAAGCATCGAGGCTTCGCCCGGAGGCGGTGGAAGCGAACGCAAATCTGGGTGTGGTGTTGCAGGAACGGAACGACCTGGCTGGGGCACGGCGAGCGTATGAGCGGGTTCTGGCCGCCCAGCCCGATCTCCCTGGCGCGCTTTGGAACATGGCTTTGGTGGTGGAGCGCGACGGCAAGGCCGAGGAAGCGGAGAAATACCTGGAGAAACTGGTCGCCGTGAAGCCGGATTTCGAGGATGCGGCATTTCGTCTCGGTTTCATGCAATTGCAGCGCGCCGAGTACGCAAGCGCCGTGGACAGCTTCGAAATGTGTCTGAAAAAGCGTAAGGATTGGGTGGACGCGCTGCTGAACCTCGGGCTGGCCTGCTGGAAGTTCGAAGATCTGGATGCTGCTTCGGAGACGTTCGGGCGGGTACTATCGATGCAGCCGAAGAACTCCGATGCCCTAAGAGCGCTGACCGCGATCGCCATCGAGCGCAAAGATCACAAAAAAGCGTGGGAAATGCACCAGAAGCTGGCAACCACGGGCGAACGCTCGGTCGAGTTATCGTACAACCTCGGCCTGCTGCTGCAATCGGCAGGCGAGAACAAATTGGCCGCGGAGTGTTATCAGAGCGCCCTCGAAAAGAAACCCGATTTCCCGGACGCACTGCTCAACCTCGGTCACGCGCTTAAGGCGACAGGGAAAGAAGAAGAAGCCAAGCAGGCTTGGAGCAAAGCCGTGGCCGTCGACCCGACGCTCGCCGACAAGTACTTTCACTAGGAGCATCGAACGGCGGTCAGCACCCGCTCACTGGCGTGCGCGGCTCGGTGCTGGGCGCTGTCGCCACAGAACCGCGCGCGGCAGCGAGCGGGTCCGGACACGTCATTCAATCGCCGGCGGTCGCCGACAAGTAGGCCTTTGCTAGCGGTATCGAACGGCGGTCAGCACCCGCTCACTGGCGTGCGCGGTTCTGTGGTGGGCGCTGTCGATACAGAACCGCGCGCGGCAGCGAGCGGGTCCCGACACGTCATTCAATCGCCGGCGCTCGCCTGCAAATACGCTTTTGCTAGGGGTATCCAACGGTGGTCAGTACCCGCGCACTGGCGAGTCTGTGTGAAAACCGGTAACGTTAGTAAATTAAAAATCGACTCACAGAAGTGAGCCGATATATTCTCTACAATCCGGATCAAGACTTGTTACTGCCGCCGAGTTTGCGGGAG